>Ga0210402_10004910_pt1 | contig 12067 bp, 5 predicted proteins | sample IncBWC7MmetaG_FD_161055 | JGI IMG/M metagenome (GOLD analysis project Ga0210402, IMG submission 161055) | Forest soil microbial communities from Barre Woods Harvard Forest LTER site, Petersham, Massachusetts, United States - Inc-BW-C-7-M | ecosystem: Environmental > Terrestrial > Soil >...
ATTTCATTCGTTGCAAGCGCTGCTCTGGCATGCGGTGTACATGGGAGTGATTTTTGTTTTCATGGCGTTGTTTTTCGTGGTGATGATGACCAGCTTGATTCATAACCCGCCGGACCCGCACAGCCAGGCTCCACCTCCGTTCATTTTCCTGTTTCCGTTGGTGTGGCTGGGGTTCATGGGAGGCTGGGTGGTGAATGTGATTTTGGGAGTGGTGTACGGGATCAGGGCAAACCGCGGAGAGTGGGCGACGTATCCGGTGTATGGGAAGTGGTTGTTGCCGAGGTCAGAATAGGACGAAGGGAGAAGATTTCAACACAGAGGACACAGAGGAGCCACAGAGTTCACGGAGAGAAGAAGAGAAAAATGCCCCGGTTTTTGCCCAGGGCATTTTTTGTTGGAGTTGATGAATTGTTGTCGGACGCTTACCAGTTTAGTTTCAGGGCGAACTGGAACTGGCGGGCGTCGAAGGCTGCGGTTGGCTGACCGGCGGTGCAAGCGCTTGCAGAGGGATCGCAGAGAGGCTGCACCGCGGAAATGTTGGTGTGGTTGAAAAGATTGAAGGCGTCGGCGATGAGATCGAGACGGAAGCGTTCGCCGAAGCTGATGCCCTTGGAGATGCGAAGGTCAAATTGGAAGAAGCCGGGAGAGTTAAAGCGGTCTCGTCCCAAATTGCCGTTGCAACCCAGCGAGGGAGTAATGCCAGCGACCGTAAATGGCTGCCCTGAATTGGTTAAGCAGACAGAAGCCGGGACGAAGGCAAAGCCACGGACGAAAGGTGAAGTTGTGGCACCCGCGGTACCGGCGGGGACGACAGAAGGCCGATCGTTTGAAGCGCCGAGGTCCAGTCGGGTGTCTGAGCCCGAAATGATCGTGTACGGGCGGCCGGACGCAACTTCCACCAGCGGGGCTAAAGTGAAATCACTGAGAAAGCTTTGCAAGAAAGAATCACCGCCTTTATGAGGCGAAGTCTGAAAGACACCGCTAGTGACCCAGCGATGGCGTTGATCGTTAACGGAATTTGCTCTTTCATAAAATGGGAAACGGCTATCTTGAGGCTCAAGAGGGGACTGCAGGTCAGTGCCATCATCAATAGAATGCGACCAGGTATAGCTGGAGAGCAGGGTGAAGTGCCGCGAAAAGCTCTTTTGCAAGTTGATGGTGAGGGCGTTGTACCACGAACTGGCGTCGGACAATTGCGCATCCACGCTGTGATACGGCGCGGGCACGCCAAAGCCAACTGGAAAGCCCGCTGCATGTGCTAGAGCTTGCTGCACACCAAATCCGCAGGAAAAGAGAAGATTTGCGGGGACGCCGACGCACTGCGGAGTCACGGTAGCGACGGCGGTCGCGAAGGACGGATTCGGACCGGATGGCCGGAAGTAGTTGAAGAATGCTGGTGTGCCAACATAGCCGACGGGAGCTCCGGTGCAGTTTGGACTTCCTGCATAGCCAACGCCCAAGGCTCCAGGAGCAATTAGGAATACGCTGGAGTTAGCAGCCGTTTGAAAGCAAGTGTTTGGGACGCCCGTCCCCTCCGGAACCGCGACGAGAGACGGGAAAGGCGCGGGGAAACCCGATTCAAAAGCGTTGAGCGCATTCTGAGTTAAGAGTTGTGGATCAGTGGAGTTGACGTCGACTGGACGATTCAGGTGGACACCGCGAGTCCACTGATACCCCGCGCTGATTTTCCAAGTGCCGGCAAGGACGCGTTCGATGGTGAGATTTGCCTGCTGTGAGTAGCCGTATTGGAAATTCTTGGCGACTGGCAAGGTGAAGGGAAGAGTTATCAGGGGGATACCGGCCGTCAAGTAATTCTGATTCGCGAAAATGGAATTCGGGTTCAAGGGATCAAACCGCGACTGATTCGGCAGGTAGAACATGCTGGGCAGCGCATTGAGAGCGCCCTGGAATATAGATGCACCGTTCAGGTTCGCAGGCGAATCGAGGCCCGAGCCGCAAGCGGCGGTAACCACGCCGCATGCGGAGGCGATTCCGGGACCGGAGAGAAGTTGTACGGAGCGGCCTCCATCGGCGGTAACCGAGTCGAAGGCGACGGCGAGAAGCGGGTGGTCGTAGAACATGCCGTAGCCGCCGCGAACGACTGTTTTCCCATCACCTTTAGGATCCCAAGCGAAGCCAAAGCGGGGAGCAACGTTGTTATAGTCGCGGGGGATACCCTCGGTGACGCCAAGGGCCTTCTCTGCTGCGGCGTTGATGGAAGTTGCCGGAGCAAAGAGCGGGCTGATTTCAACGTCGTATCGCACGCCATAGTTGAGCGTGAGCTTGCGTGTGATGCGCCAAGTGTCCTGGGCAAAGAAGCCAAAGGGAAGATTGTCAAAGGGTTCATTGGACTGGCCAATGCCCTGGATGTAAGTAGTCGGAAAACCAACCCCGTAGGCTTGCACACCGGTGAAGGCGGGTGCAGGCGACGGTAGAGCGCCGACAGAATCGAACGTGACATCGCCTCCGAAATCGAGTTCGAATATCTGCTGCTTGGCAGAGCGAAGTTGGATGAGATTGGCGTCCACACCTACCTTAAGGGTGTGACGACCGCGTGTAATCGTGCCGTTGTCAGCGAATTGAAACCGGCGCTCAATACGGTCGACGGTGGAATAAGGCTCGCGTCCAAAGTAGGCGGCGCCAGGGATGTTGACACCGATTGCGCTGCCTCCTTCAAGTGGCGAATACCCAAAGTGCAGGCCACGCCGGGCGAACTGGAAACGGAATTCGTTGAAGGCAGTGTCGCTGAGAATGGTGTCGTGCTGGAAAGTGGCGTTTACGTCGCGGTAGTGGCTTGCTCCAACGCGAGTACCGGAGTTTTGTCCAAAGACCTGGTTTTGGGAAGTGGACTGAATACCGGTGACATTCGAAGGCGAGACGCCCACGCGGATGAAGGAAGAGTTGCGATTGTTCCAGCGCTGATCGAGGCGAGCAGACCACAGGCTCGTCTTCTCCATAACCGGAAAATTCCCCCGGAGGGAATTCAGGGCGACATAAGAGGAAGGAAGAGGCACAAATCCAATGCCACCACCTGTGCCATTTGGCAGGCAGATGACGCTATTGACTTGTTGGCCGAGGGGACAATCCACCGTACCGGGGAAGAATTTTGAGTTCGGCAAAATACCAGCCACGGTTGAGCCGAAAAGGAGTGTAGTCATCGGCGCCGCTGATCCGTTCACATTTACATTCATGTCACCATTCACAGCAACGTTGCTGGCGGCCCCGGTGGCAACGGCACCCTTCTGCAAAGCGCTGATCTCGCCTTGAATCGTTGGGTCCGCGCTCGTGCAGGTTCCGCCCGTTAACTGGCTGAGTCCTCCCAAATTCTGCTGATAGAAGCCGGCCTGGCTAGAGGTCATGCTCAGGGACACAGGGACGCAAGGAATGGGTTGGGTAGTTAGGCCGAACTGATCCTGACCGATGCTGGAGAAGCCGGTTTCCTCGCGCTGGGTGTATTCGTAGGAGAAGAAGTAGAAAGTCTTGTCTTTCTTGAGAGCGCCGCCGAAGGCGGTGCCGGCCTGCACGCGGGTGTAGGCCTGCTTGGTGGGAACCAGATCGCCGGCGGCATCAACCTGACCTGAAAAAGGATTGCGAGCCTGGAATGCTTTGTTGCGGAGGTAGCCGAAGACGTCGCCGTGAAAATCGTTGGAGCCACTTTTGGTGACAATATTGACGACGCCACCGGTGGCGCGGCCGTATTCGGCGTTGTAGTTGCTGAGGATCATCTGGAATTCCTGGACGGCTTCCTGGGAGACGGTGGAGCGGATGCCGTTGACGGAGTTATCCACGGCGTCGGCACCGTCGACGCTGACCATGTTGGAACGAGCGCGCGAGCCGCTGATGCTGAGGCCGCTGTTCGGAGCGGGACCGATGGCGTTGGAGTTGTCGCGCGTGGTCTGAGAATTGATCAAAGTGAAATTGATGTAGTTGCGACCGTTGATGGGGAGATTTTCGATCTGGCGCTGTTCGACGGTTTGGGAACTTTCGGAGCGAGTGACTTCGACGGGGGTGGACTCCGTGGTGACCGTGACCGTTTGAGTTTGCGTGCCCAACTGTAGGGTGACGTTGGCAGTGGCTTGTTCGCCGACTGTCAGTTGCAGATTGGGCCGTTCGTAGGGAGCGAAATTTGCGGCGCTGTCGACGCGGAGTTTGTAGACGCCGGGGACGAGACCGACGAGCGCGTAACGGCCGGAATCGTCGACGTTGACGGAGCGTTCGGAGCCGGTGGCGAGAAGCGTGACGGTGACTTTTGCGCCGCGGACCGCGAGACCCTGCGGGTCAATTACATTTCCGGAGAGAGTAGCGGTGTTGACCTGGGCCACTGCGGAACCTGCGCCCAAAAGAATTGCCACACAAAAAATCACAAACGCAAACAACGGCTGCCTGCGTTGCATGCCGAGCCTCCTTGGATTTACTGCATATCTCTCCGCTACCCCTAGCGGTGGCGAGCGGTGCCCGCCGCGAGATGACTGAACAGAAGTAGATTAGATAGCTTGTACGGCAATGTACGAACCTTTGCAACTGTAAACTGCCAGACGTTTGTTTGGCTAGTCTTGAGAGGCGGGAGTGACCAAGATGCAATAGGCGAAGACGAGGAAAGCGGCGTGCACGAGCGGTGGAGATTTGGGTTGGTCGCGCATTGGGAGAGAGGACGGAAGAGATTCGGGCTGACGACGTGTTTGGAGGAGGGAATCTGTCGCACCTCCGGCGCTTGAGAAACTTTCTCGCGCTAGGTCCCACCGCTCACGCACTGGGCTAATCTCTGTCGCGCCTCCGGCGGTGGTTGGTTGGGTGGCGGATGGATTCATTGCGATTGCGGATTCTGTGTTTGGAATGGATCAGGTGCGTTCGGGGAGTTGTTCGTCGACGAGATTGGTGGAGGGGGGACGACGTTCTTTCCAAGCTTTGAGAAAGATGGCGAGGACGATGAGCAAAGAGGTCGCCGAGTTGGCAAGAATGACGGAAGGAGCGTGGAGGAAGAGTCCGTAAGCCAGCCAGAGGAGGACGCCGGTGAGATAGAAGATCAGCATGCCGTAGGAGAGATCGCGGCCGCCCTGTTTTCGGATTTTGATCAGCTGAGGGATAAAGGCGAACGTGGTGCAGAAGCCGGCGATGGCGCCAAGGATTTCGATAGATTGCGGAGCGAGCATGTAGTGGAGGTCTCCTGAATTTATTCTAGCAGGCGTTGAAGAGCTGGGATTCGAAAGAGACCGAACAGATACTTGTTGAGAGGGAAAAGCAGGCAAAAAAACACAACCCCAGGCGCATTACTTGCACCTGGGGGTTGCGCCGGAAGAGTTTTATTCAATTGCTTATTGCATCTTTGTAAAGGTGGCGGCACCTGATTCGGCTTGGCAAGCGCCCGACACGGCGGAATTGAGAGTCAGGATTTTTGCTTCCGGATCGATGGTGCCCTTCAAGAGGATCGAGCCATCAATTCCGGCGTCGCCGCGCAATTCCAGTTTCGATCCGGTCTGCGTGCCGGCGACTTTCATGGAATGCAGGCAAGCGGAATTGGTAAAGTTGGCAGTGCCGGTGAGTTGGTTTGCGTCGCCGTCGAGATTGAGAATGACGTGCACCGGCAGGCGATCCGCGGAACGCACCATGGCGGAGTACGGGCCAATGGGAACAGCGGTCCGTGTGCCGCTCCAAGTTCCGGTGTCGCCACTGGCCGCGGCGCAGGCACCGGTGGCCGACATCACCTGATAAGTGCCGCTGGCGGTATTGCCTGTGCTGGCCAAAGTTCCCATAACACTGATCGTCTCGGGGCTAGCCTCCGTGAGGGTGCCGGTGATAGCGGAGCCGGACATGGTGCCACTAATCGTCCCCGTTGCAGCGCAAGAGCCGGTCAGTGCCACGCTTGCCGAAAAAGCCCCGTTAGTTTGGGTGAAGGTCCCGGAAACGGTAGCCGAGCTACTGGTAGAGGAAACATAGGTGAAATCCCAAGTTCCCGCCAAAGTCTGAGTTAATGGAGTATTTCCATGACTGCTGTAGCCGCCACACCCTGAGATGGAACAGGCCAGACAAATCACCAACGCGATCCGGATAGTTGATTTCATCATTCCCCCTTGCGTCACCGGGAGCAATTCGTCGTTTTGCTGACGGGACGAGATGTCGTGCTTTCGAGGCATTCCTTGCAGCGCACCATATCTGTCCAGTGCCACGGAACCGACTTTATTTCCGCAGGGTCGTAAACGGCCGCGGCACAAGTGTGTTGACTGCACAAACGACTGAGTGAATCGTAGGCGAGATATCGAATGATAAATTTCATGCTTCTGTAAAATTTAGGTGACAAGCTGTTGACACGCACGTGACCAACACAAAAGTGGCGCGGTTGATCGCGACGGGTGCGAATCTTCGGCGGGTAATTCCGGCAAACTCGCGGTGTTCGAGCGAGCAAAATTCTGCCGCTCTCTGAAATCAAAAGGAAACGAAGGGGCGAGAGGCGCGTTGTTTGGGTGTGGGGAATCCGGAAGACTCAGGAAAAGGCAGATCCTTCACGTAGTTCAAAAGAAGAACGGAGTTCGGAACGATAGTGTTTGGAAATAGTTCGCAGATTTCTAGAGATGTTTCTGGACGAGCCTGCGGAGGCGTTCGTGGTCTTCTTCTTTCATGTGGACGAACTCAACGGCGCTGCCGGCTGGGCCGATGTTGCGGACGACGGCGGCGTCGAATGAGCTTAGTCCGTGATTTTGAAATATTGGCGCCAAGCGATGTCGTCGCCGACCAGGATGTCGACGCGATAGAAGCCGCCGGGGAGACTGGTGAGCGGGAGAGTCCAGGTGCGTTCGGCGGGCTGGCCGCGGGTGATATTGAGCTTTTCGGTTTTGCCTGTGGCGACCAGATGATTGTCGAGATCGTAGAGCTTGATGGTGACGGTGGTCTTAAGAGTTTCGATGTTGGTGAAGGCAATGATAGCGACGGCGGAGGCGTCGCCTTTCTGGAACGACGATTTCCAGTTGTGCTGAATGGCGGCGTGCGATTTGGGACCGGAGGCGGGACCGTTGCTGAGCAGCCCGAAATTGATAATTTGCGGACGGGAGACGATGGGCATCATGTCGCCGTTGGCGAGTAAATCTGGCAAAGGTTTGGAAGGTCCGGGAGCGGATGTCGGTAAAAGGCTTGCCACGATCGCGATGCCTCCGGTGGTGCTGGGGCTGAGATCGGGAGCGTTGACCTGCAGATCGGAATTGAAGTCGGAGAGAAGCGCATCCGGGAGTGTGCCGCCGAGCAGGCCAATCATCTGACCCTGTTCGTTCAGCAACGGGCCACCAAGAGAGGAACGATTGTAGATGCCGGAAATGTTGATGCGATCGCCGGAGCGAGGAGGTGATTGCATGCCGACAATCTGGCCGTCATGGATGATGCGGCTGCCGTCGGGATTTACGTCGAGCCAATAACAGTGATCGCCGATGTTCCAGGATTTTGGTTCGGCTATTTTCAAAGTTGTGGGAGACAGAGGATCGATCGCGAGCACGGCCCAATCCTGTCGGCGATTCCAGGCGGTGAGCTGGTTGACGCCGATTTCTTTTCCGTCGGAGAAACGGACGCGCAGAGCAGAGGAGCCTTCGACAACGCGGAAGGAGGTGGCAACGAGACCCTGCTTGAAGAACACGCCGGAGCCGCGCTTGATGAGTTTGCCGCCGGGATCCAGACTATCAATGCTGACGGAAGAGGAGACCGCAAGTTTATAAATTTCGGCGGTAGTTGGAAGCGTGGGCACAGCCGGGAGATTGGCTGGTTTGGAGCCGGGAACGACCTGAAAGGACAATTGTCCGGCGGGTTCACCGTCGACGTGGGTTTCGAAAACCCAGGTGCCAGGCGAGGTGCTATCGGAGAGAGGAACTTTCCAGTAGCCGGCGAAGCGGGGCTGGCCGGCGTTGTAGTCGAAGCTGGACATGTTTGCGAATTGCCCGTTTGGACCGCGGACAGTGCCTTCACAGTGGTGCTTGCCGACGGCACCCTCCCACACAAAATAGACAATCACTTCGCGATCGTCGGGCACGTAAAACGTGCTGCGGGGCTCGGTCATCACGAACCCGCCGTTGCGCTGTTCGCCCTTGGCGCCGACGACTCCGCGGACCAACCGAACTTGCGCAGCGGATGCGGCCACGCCGCCTGCTTGCTGGGCGAAGAGACGCAAAGAGCACGCGGGCAATAGAAAAGCGAGTCCGAACAGATAACCGTGGAGCGAAAGAGATTTCGTGAGGCGCGGATGTTGGCGGACTTTGGGCATCAGCAGTGGGTCCTTGGATTTATGTTTGAACGGGCAGGGGTAGTTTACTTGAAACTAGGATGATTCGTTAGCTGAGGGACGCGGGAGGTGCTAGAGGTGCTTTTGGACCAGTTTGCGGAGGCGTTCGTGGTCTTCTTCTTTCATGTGGACGAACTCGACGCCGCTGCCGTCTGGGCCGATGTTGCGGACGACGGCGGTGAAATGGATTTTGCGAAGGCCGGAGCGGACTTCGAGCTGGATAGAATCGCCGACGCTGAGGCGAGTGGGAGATTCAACGTAGGCGCCGCCGAGGCTGATGGTTTTGACGCGGACGGGGCTCATCATCTGCGCCTGGCTGCCGATTTGCGCGCGCAGCGGAGATTCAAGAGGGATGCGTGTGTAACGGCGCGGCACGATGAAATTGCCGAGGGGCGCGGCCGGAGATTCAAAGGCGGCGCGGACGCGTGCCGATGAAGGAGTTTCTTCCATCATCGCCAGTGCATCTTCGGCGGCGGCGCGGAGGCCAGCTGGTTCGACGAACGCGAGGCCTTCGCGCTTGGTGGCGAGTTGGCGAAGGAGTTCGATGGATTCGGTGGCGCTGAGGCGGCCGAGGGCCTCAATGGCTTTGATGCGGACGAAAATGTCGCGGAGAGATTCGTGTTCACCGGCGGCGATTTCCATGAGCAAGGAAACGGCAGTGGCTTCCTGGCCGACGCCGATTTGATCAATCATCATCGGAACGACGAGTGGGTGCGCTTCGGCCAGGATCGCGGAGAAGACGAAGGCGGTGCTTTGCGCCGATGGAGTATTTGAGGGACGCGCGAGTTCGCTGACAGCGAGATCCTGCAGATTCCATTCCCAGCTGGCCATGGCGCGGGTTAGCCCGCGGAGGAGGCGGTCGGGATCGGCGGCCGCAAGCAGTTTGATGGCGGCGCTGACGCGTTGGCGGCGGGCTTCGAAGAGCCGGGTTTCGAGAAGCGTGAGAACGGGGACGCCGATGGCGCGAAGCAAACGCGCCATCGCGGGGATCATTTCGGGGCCGCGCGGGTCAGTGAGCAAAAGCGTGAGGCGATCGAGGAGGCGCTCGGGATCGCGCTGCAATAAGCGAGGCAGCGTGGGATCGAGGGCGCGATTAGCGAGGGCCGCGTCGACGAGCAACATCCAGCGGTCATTGGCTACGAGACGATGGCCGAGGGCGCTGAGATGCTCGTGTGCGGCGTCGCGAGGAACGCGTTCGAGGCCGATGAGAATATTCTCGAAGCCGGAGAAATCACCGCGGGAAACTGCGACGCGGCCGAGCGATTCGAGGAAAGCAGCGAGCAGGGCGCTGGTTTCGGGGCCTTGCTCTTTGGCGAGAGCAGTGAGCGTGCCCTTGCTGAGTTCTTCGGGAACTTGATTGGGCCAGAGCGATTCGAGAAGCGGAGTGAGTTCGCCGAGGCCAGCGGCAACTATGCGGCGAGTGCCGGAATCCGTGTGTTCGAGGCGGCGCGCGTAGTTGAGAAGAATGGCGCGGGCTTCGCGGCGCGGTGCATCGGCGCCGGTTTCAACGAGAAGTTTCATGGTCTGGCGAACGGCGGTGATGGGGACGCACCAGATGTCCGGACCGCGAAGGACGGTGGATTTTTCTCGCGGAGGAAGTTCCAGCCAGAAGCGCTCGATAATTTGCTCGCGATAAGATTCGTTGGCCCAGACGGTGGCGAGAGAAGAAAGATGTTGGGAAGAGTGCGGGCCGTGATAGCCGCCGGCGTCAACGATAACACCGGCTAGTTGATTCAGAATCGGGCGGACGGAATGAGGCGCGAGCATCGCCGCGGCGAATTCGGAAGTCAGGTATTCGAGCACGAGGCTCTGCGAAAGGCGGCGGAGATAGGCTTGCGGGATCTCGCCTTCCTGCGGAGCGTAGTGAGTCATGGAGGCGAGCAGCATGCGGACGGTGCTGCGGCTGGCTTGCTCCATGGAAGCGTGAATGGCGCGCGCCGCTTCTTCGGGGGAAAGGCCACGGGCGCCCTCCATCGGCGGAGTGAGGTGACCGATGAGGCGGAGCGTGTCGTTGAGTTCACCGATTTGCGGGGCATGGATGGGAGTGTCGCCGCTTTCCTCGGACGAAGTGCCGCCATAGGCGACAAGAGCCGCGATGAGGCTGGCCAATACCGTGTCCACCTTGCGCTCGGTCAAGGTGTTGATCTGAATGCCTTCCACGCGATGCTCCCGGAGTAGGGCCGCCCAGGCAGTCGTTGCATCGTGCCTGGAGGGCTCATCCGATTTTAGCAAGGTCACCTTCATCAGTTGAGCAAGAGTGTCCAATTCGCCCACATTAAATTTGGGAGCGAACCAGAGAGTCTGGATGCCGGCGCGTTGGAGTTCAGTGGCGAGAGCGTGGAATTCGCCGCGGGCGTCGGGGAGGTGAGCTTCGCTGACCTTGGTGATGACGATGCCGCCACGTTCGGGGCGAATTTCGAGGCCGCCGAGATCGGCGGCAGTGCGGCGCAGGGATTCGTAGGCGATATCGAGGCTGTCCTGGACGCGCGGGTGGGCGGTGCTGTAAAGGCGATGGGCGCGGAGGAGCAGGTGAAATTCACGCAGGGCCAGGACTGCCTCGGCGAGGAGTGGCTCGACGGGACGGGCAGGCTCTCGGCGCATGGAGCCGGAATCATTCGGCGAAGAGCGCTTGGAGCCGGGGTGGGCGCTCGAACGATCGTCGAGAAGGGCTGTGGCGCGCTGAACCAAGAGACCGTCCTGATTTCCGCGAGGTCCCTATGGGACCATCGCTGCGAGTAAAAAATTCCGGGTACCCGGCTGGTGGTGGACAGATAGACCACCCCTAACAGCGGGAACCGTACAGGTATAAGGGTAACGATCGAGGGGTTGGGAATATATAGTACTACTAGACCATGGTATGTACTGAAAGGCCACAAACTGAGGACCAAACGGGCATTGGTTTACACTTATTTTCGAATTGTATTCGCTGTACTAAGAGAGGAATTTTATTTCCCGTGGAGGGTCGCGCTCACGTTTACGGTGCCGCCCTCCGTGGCTTCGATGCCACGCCGGGCGAGCTCGTAGCCTTTCAGTCGCAGGCCAATCATGTGGGTGCCGCTGGGGATCTGGACACGAGCAGGGGAGAATTGGCCGGTGGAGATGCCGTCGACAAGGATTTCAGCGCCTGAGGGAGTCGTGTCTACCTGTGCCCAGGCGACGTGTCCTGCCCTGGGCTTTAGCTCGGGGTCGAGCGCGGTCTGGACGTTGTCCTTCACCTGGATTTGCCCTACGAAGGGCTCGTAGCCTTCGAGCCGGAGAACCAGGTTGTAGGAGCCTGCGGCAAGGGGAAGCGTGGCTGGCGTCTGACCGGCTTGCTTGTCGCCATTGATAAAGATATCGGCACCCGCCGGGCGGCTGCTGACGTAGAGGCCTTTTGCCAGCGCTTCGAGGACGATTTTCTGGTCCTGGGAATCACCTGTTTTTAGTTCGAGGGCGGTTTGAACTTGAAGGTAGCCGTCTTTTTGGACTTGCAGGCTGTAGCGGGCTGGAGCGAGGTCGTTGAAGCTGCACGGGGTTTGACATGTTCCGGAGGCTCGACCCGATGGACCAAAGATCGTGGCTTTGGCGGCGATTACGTTAGTGAGGACGTGGACGGCGGCGTTTCCGTTGGATGGGACGGGATGCCCGCTGTTGTCGGGGTTTGCAGCGGCAGGAAGTGGAGTGTCGTCGTAAGAGATCTCGTCGACCACGCGAACGCTGGCAGGAGCGTTGCGCATGAAGTGCAGGAGAGAAGAGTGCTCGGTGGGGCGCAGCTTGCCGGTGAGGGTGATGGTGTTGCTGGTGGCGGCGATTTTGACGCGGCCGGACATGGAG
>Ga0210402_10004913_pt1 | contig 12064 bp, 8 predicted proteins | sample IncBWC7MmetaG_FD_161055 | JGI IMG/M metagenome (GOLD analysis project Ga0210402, IMG submission 161055) | Forest soil microbial communities from Barre Woods Harvard Forest LTER site, Petersham, Massachusetts, United States - Inc-BW-C-7-M | ecosystem: Environmental > Terrestrial > Soil >...
TGGGCAGCGTTCTGCGGCGGCAGCACGAACGTCGTTTCGGAAAGATTGAATTCCGCCGCGATGGCCTGCATCTGTGCCGACGTGAGGCCGCGTGCATCCGGCACCACCGCGAGCGGATTGCCGCCGAACGGTCGATCCGTGAAGACGTCGACGGTGACGAAATCCAGTTTCATGGCGCCCGCGCCGCACTGCATCCGGGCTCCAGTGGCGGCACGCCCGGCGGCATGCGCCGGGCCTTGGTGGCCTGCTCGAACGCATAGGCCAGGCGGAGCAGCACCGGCTCGCTCCAGGCGCGGCCCGTGAAAGTGGCCCCGAAGGGATATTCAGGTGTCATTCGCATCGCACCGACCCCAGCAGTCATGCCAGCCGGCACCTGGACACTCGGATAGCCCGCCTTCGCGGCAACGGCTGCGCCGTTGCGGCTCGGAAACAGGATGGCGTCGAGCTTATGCTCGTCCATGTAGGCGTCGATCCCGAGCGTGCGCGTCGCATGGATATCCATCCGACGCGCCGCGACGTACTCGATCGCTTCAAGGCCGCCCTCCGACGCCTCCGAGGCGAGAAAGATATCCTGGCCGAAACGCAGCGCACGATCGGCATTCGCGGCATTGAAGGCGATGATGTCCGCCATGGTGCGCATGTGGGTGCCCTTGGCCCAGTCGCGCAGATAGACATTGAGGTCGTGCTTGAGCTCGTAGAGATAGACGGTTGGGCGCCGCTCCACCTGATAGCGGCTCGGACTTTCCGGATTGCGGTTGAGGACGGCGGCCTCGGTTCCGGGGCCGCCGATCCAGCTGATAGCCGACATATTGGCGCGCACCAGCGTGGCCCCGGCGGCCTCGAGCGTCGAGATCACGTCGCGCATCAACGCGGCGGCGCGCGGCAACAGCGGGCCGTAATAGATATCGTTTGCCGGATCACTCGGATCGCTTGGAATGCCGATGCGGGCGCCACGCAGGCCGTCCTTGTCGAGGACGCTCGTATAGTCGGCGGGTCTCTGCAGGTCGCGCGTCGCCTCGTCCAGTGGGTCGGGCGTTGCCAGCACGTTGAGGAGGATCGCGGCGTCGCGCACCGTGCGGGTGAGCGGGCCTGCGGTATCCTGGGTGTGGGTGATCGGAATGATGCCGGCGCGGCTGATCAGCCCGACCGTCGGCTTGACAGTGACGACGCCGTTCTGGCTGGCGGGCGAAAGAAGCGAACCCGAGGTCTCGGTGCCTATCGCAACCGCTGTGAGCCCCGCCGCGACCGCGACCGCCGAGCCCGAGCTCGATCCGCCGGGCTGCACGATCGGAGTCCCTCTGGCATTGACCTCCGGCGCATAGGGATTCTTGACCTGACCGCCGAGCGAGGAATAACCGGACGGCATGTCGATCGCCAGAATATTGGCGAACTCGGTGAGGTTTGCCTTGCCGAGGATCACGGCGCCGGCGTCGCGCAGGAGCCTGGCAACCGTCGCGTCGCGGTTGGCGTAGGCGTCGGCGAGCGCCAGCGAGCCCGCCGTGGTGTGCTGGGCGTCGCCGGTCGCGATGTTGTCCTTGAGGAGAACCGGGATTCCTTCGAGCGGCCGGCGGGCGCCCGACTTGCGGGCGTCGATCGTTGCCGCAATCGCAACGGCATCCGGGTTCATTTCCCGCACCGCATTAAGGTGCAGGCCAGCGCGATCGTAGGCGTCGATCCGCGCCGTGTAGGCGCGGATCAGATCGGCCGCGGTGGTCCGACCCGCAGTCAATGCCTCATGCAAATCGTCGATGGTCGCATTCTCGACGCACACGGGTCCCTCCGCCGCAACAGTCGGCCCGGCTATGGCCGCGGCCGCCAAAGCAAACACCACCACCACGGCACGCTGCATCAGTACACCCTCCCTGCGTCGAAGATCAGGCTCAATCCCGGCTTGCTGCAAGTGTGAGCGAAGACGTGAGTATCCGCAATTGGAATTGCGAACGCCGGACGGGAAAGACCTGGACAACAAAGAAGGCCTTGTTAACTCATACTACTTGTCATAGTATGCGGGCTCCTCCTCTGAGTATGACTTTCTTTTGCGATCCTGCTTTTTCCTCACGCCGTTGAAGGGCACCCCGCCCCCGGGGCGCTGCGAAATTTCATCGTTGCGGTGACGACGCAACGGGGAGTGGGCGATCACGTACCAGTCCATTTCCATTTCCGATCAGGCAGATCATCTCAGGCAGATCATCGGGAGAACCAAATGTTTCAGCAAGGGAAGGCCGTCGGTTCCATCCAACCGTATTTTCTGTCGCAGATTTCCGAGAAAATCGACGGGTCCACACCGATCGACAAGCAAAGCAACGTCGCTGCCGTCAATGCGCAAGCATCGAAGGTCGCCGGCCTTCTTGCGGACTATATCTCCGGGGCAAAACATCGATTGGATATCGCGATCTACGATTTTCGTCTTCCTGATGGAAACGTTCACGACCTCGTCGTCAACGCTATTAATGCGGCGGCGAGAAGGGGCATAGCCGTTCGCATCGCCTACGACCAGGACCAGGAGGACAAGACGCCGGGCACGATCGACGACTTCCTTGGCGCCGGCAGCGATCCTGCACCTGACGGAACGAATGAATTCGTGAATTCCAAGCGCTTCGATGACCGCGTCGCCCGCAAGGGGATAACGACCGAGGGCATCGACCCCCAGCATCACATCATGCATCAGAAGTATATCCTTCGTGATGCCCTGACGCCCCAGGCTTCCATTCTGATGGGTTCGGCAAACTTTACGCTGGACGCTTGGTCCCTGCAGGAAAACAACATTCTCGTCATCGAAAGCGTGCCAGATCTCGCGCACATGTACGCCAACGACTTCGGGGAAATGTGGACATCGGCGAAGATCGGCTCCACCGGGGTGAATGATTCCGGCGCATTTACCTTCAGTATTGGCACCAAGGTGCAGGTGTCCTTCGCGCCGGGACGCGGGACCGAGGTCGAGGGCCGTATCGCCGATACCATTGCGGGAGCCTCCGATCGCCTTCTTATCGCCTCCATGGTGATCTCGTCAGGAAAGATTTTGCGGGCGATCTCGCACAGCCTGATCGATGTTCAGGAGTTTGCCGGATTATACGACGGAGGTTCCATGGCCGGCGTCGAAGCGGCCTGGGGCAGGGCCAAAGCCGAAGCTACGGCCGGCGCCGGCCGCAAATCCAAGCGCGACAGCTTCTCGAGTGCCCAGAAGGCGGCCATGTGGACGCAGTTGAAGCCGAACCTAGCCGCCAAAAAGTCGCTTAAATATAGCGACAAACACCCGCACAATTTCATGCATGACAAGGTTGCGGTGGCCGACGATACGGTGATTACTGGAAGTTTCAATTTTTCGAACAATGCGATGAAGAACGCCGAAAATATTCTTGTCATCAGAAGCGAAGAATTGGCCTCTCAATACGCCCCGTATGTCGAGGCGCTTGTGCAGCGGTGCGGCAATGGGCGCGCCTGAACCGGGCGATGCAAAGCCGGATTTCGTCCGGTCGGCTGCACGCGGCCGTTTGTCCTCAGATCACATGATCCGGCGCAAGCCGGCAGGCGTGCTCGGTATCGCCGGCCTCGACTTGCAGCGTCGCGTGGGAAATCCGGAATCGCCGCTCCAGTTCATGCGAGATTTCGTGCAGCAGACTGTCGTCGAGCCCCGCGCCCGGGCGCACCAGATGCGCCGTCATGGCGGTTTCGGTGGTGCTCATCGCCCAGATGTGAAGATCATGAACCTCGCTTACACCCGGAAGTCCATGCAGATAGCTCTCAACACTCGCCCGGTCGATGCCTTGCGGCACCGCGTCGAGCGACATCATGATGGACTCGCGCAAGAGGCCCCAGGTGCCCCACACGATCAACACAGAAATTACAAGGCTGGCCAGCGGATCAAGCCAATTCCATCCGGTAAGAACGATGGCAGCGCCGGCGACGACGACGCCGAATGAAATCGCCGCGTCTCCGAGCAGGTGCAGGAAAGCGCCGCGGACGTTCAAATCGCCCTTCCGGCCCGCCATCAGGAGCCATGCCGATGCGCCGTTCACGACGATGCCGACCGCGGCGACGATCATCACGGTGACGCCGGCAACGTCGGCAGTGCCGGTGAGCCGCCGCAACGCCTCCCATGCGATTGCGCCGGTCGCGACCATCAGGACGATGCCATTGAAAAGCGCTACCAAGATAGAGGCGGACCGGAAGCCGTAGGTGTAACGTTGTGTCGGCTGCCACCGCGCCATGCCGTGAGCACCCCACGCCAGCAACAGCCCGAGTACGTCGCCCAGATTGTGTCCGGCGTCCGCAATAAGCGCGACCGAGTTCGCGAGGAGACCGAACACGACCTGTGCGACCACAAGAGCAACGTTGAGCGCGGCTGCAATCGCAAAAGCGCGGCCAAAATCGGCTGGCGCGTGATCGTGGCCGCCGTGAACATGATATTCGTCGTGGTCGTGGTCGATATGAGTGTGTGACATGACGGGTTCCGGCACTACCGGGCTCGATGCAGCCGAATTATTCCATCCTTGACGCGATCGCAGCCGATACGCAAGCAGCCCCTACTCTCCCCCATGCGGGGAAGGGTGGGGAGCGAGGCTCAGGACGATTCGACGCGGGACGTCGCGCTATCGTGGCGCACCCCCATCAGCAGCCGAAACAGGGTTAGGATATCGCTGCGGATGCGGCGCACCGCCAGATACACGCCGGTGGCGCTAACCGCAACGCCACCCAGCATCAACGCGATCATGATCACGTCCCAGACCGGCCGGATGCGCAGCCAGGCAGCAAAGTCAAAGCGGTGGAGCCCGGCGAACAGCCACCGATGCCAGCGGGCGCTGGCATCGGCGCGCCGCAGCAGTTCGCCCGATGCTCCGTCAAGATAATACCGGGTATTCTCGGCATCGTTCGCGATGATGCGGTAGACCGGCAACGCAACCCGATCATGATGGCTGAAATAATAGGCGTCCTCGTCATGCAGCATGCCTTGCGCCGCAATGCCATTCGCTCCCACGATCCGCTCAGCGGCCTCAGCAAGTTCCGGCTCCGACAACGGCGCGGTATTTCCGGAACCGTCGAACCGCGTCACCGTTCCGTCGGCGGCTGTGGCGAGCCAGAAGAGTTTTCCACCAAAGGGCGCGGTCGTAAGACTCACGGCGTTGACCGACCGCGCCTGGACGGCGGCGAGCGAATTTCGCACCTCGCCCCATGTCGGAAGCGGCCCCTCAAGCCGGCCCGTCTCGCCGCCGCCACCTCGGCCTTCGAGAAAGCCCCACGGATTCATCGAAACGAGCCCGCTGACCACGAAAGTGAGGGGGAGGATGCCGAACACCAGCCCGGACAGATGGTGCCAATAGAACAGGCCGCGATAGGGCGACAACTTTCCGTTTTTGTCGCCCCGGAATTGCGCGATGCCAAGATAGAGACCGAGAGCGGTCAGGAACGTGCCAAGAATTGAAGCCCAGATTACCGTCTCACTCCACAACGCCCCGTCGCTGCGCAATGCCGTGAGATAGAGCCAGTGCGGGATGGCGCCCAGCCAGTTCCAAAACCGCTGGCTCGACGTCGTGCGCAGCACGATCTGGCCGCTGGTACTCGATACGTAGATGTTCGAGTGTTCGGGGTCGTCGAAGGTGAAGCGGTGCAGCGGGCGGTCGCGGCGATAGCGGCCGACGGTCCATTGATCCTCATCGATGGTCGTGGCGGACACAATGCTCGCCGACCCGATCATGCGTGCGGCGGCATCGAGGGCAATCGCCTCGGCGTCCGTGATGTCGAAGCGCCTGAGGCCGACGCCTCGCGCGAGGTCGACCATCGCATCCGGCCGCGGCGGACGATGCAGCCGCAGTACCGGCACGCCGAGGAGATTTTCGATCTGGACACGATAAAATTGCTGGTCGTCCGGGACGAGTCCGTCAGCGACTTGGCAGCACGCTTGCCAAGGGATTGGCGACAAGGCGCTTAACCGATCCTGTTCGGCAAGGTGCGGAAAGCCCACGTACATCATGACGATGCCGGAGGCGAACCAGATCAACATCAGGACGCCGACCGCAATCCCGAGATAACGGTGGAATATCGCCAAGGTGCGCCACAGGAAGCTTGTCATGGCGCCGAGTGTAGCAGGGACCTCAAGGACGCTCCACACTGGTCCGAACTGCCGGACTGCTACGCCGCATTGGCTGCGTGGTGCACACCAGATGCAGAACTCGATTTCGCCGTCTTGTAATTTGATCGGCCTCAAATAGGCTGAATTCGCCTCAAGGAGGGGAAGACGCATGCGGTACCCAGGAACAGCAGGTTTTGTACTTTTCGCATTTGCGATGACCGGCGTGGCTGCGGCGCAAGACGCCCAGAAGACGGCGCTGCCAGACGCCACGGCTTGCCCGGAAGCGATCGCAGGCATCGCGACTTGCTACGCGGTGAAGCACGAGACCGGCGCCTACATTACGGCGGCAGTGCCGAAGAACTGGAACGGCAATCTCGTGGTGTTCGCCCATGGCGGCCCATCGCTGATTCCGCCCACCGCGAACGGCAGCAAATCCGATCTCGACAAATATTCTTTCGCGGTCCGGCGCGGCTTTGCCTGGGTCGCGTCAAGCTATCGCCGAGAGGGCTACGGGGTCGCGATGGCGGCCGCGGATTCCGACAATGCCCGCAAGTTCTTCATCGCACGGATCGGCAAGCCGCAGCGCACGATCCTGCACGGCGCATCTTATGGCGGACTCGTGGGAGCGAAGCTCATCGAGACCTACGCGAAGAATCCCGACGGCAGTTCGAACTTCGACGGCGCGTTCCTCAACAGCGGCGCGGTGACGGGGGCAACGCTCAACTATCAACACCGCGTCGACCTGCGGGCCGTGTACCAGTACTATTGCAAGAACATGCCGCGACCGGACGAGACGCAGTATCCGCTGTGGAATGGCGTGGCGCCTGACTCAAAGATGACGCTGAAGGATCTTGACGCCGTGGTCGACGAATGCACCGGCGTCGGCCATGCCGCCGAGGCGCGCAGCGACCAGCAGAAGCAGAACCTTGCGAACATTCTCGGCGTGATGGGCTATCCGGAAAATCTGCTCGTGCGTCATATGCAGGCCGGAACGCTGTTGTTCCGCGACATCGTGAAAAACACGACGGGCGGGCGCAATCCGTTCTCGAACATCGACGTCCATTACAAGGGCTCTTCCGATGACGTGGCGTTGAACCGCGACGTCGTCCGGTTCGATGCCGATCCGGCTGCGGCCGCGATGGTCAAGGCCGATGGCGATCCGACCGGGGTGCTGGCGGTGCCGGTGGTGTCGATCCATTCGATCAACGATCCGCAGGTCGTCGTCGAGGCGCAGTCCGCATATCTCGATGCCGTCAAGACGGCCGGCAGTGCGGACCGGCTGGTGCAGGCCTTCACGGATGAGCGCGGCCATACGGCACAAAGCGCGCCGGAACTCGCCGCCGGGCTCGACGCCCTCATGCAGTGGATCGAAACGGGAGCTAAGCCGACGGCGCAATCGATTGCGACGGGGTGCGAGCGAATGCGGGCGAGTCTTGACGGCCCATGCCGTTATCATCCGGAGTATGCGCCGAAACCCTATGCCACGCGGTACTACACGCGCGAGGCCGTGGTTCGATAGCGGGCGTTGGCTGCTCCCTCTCCCCGCTTGCCATCAGGGCGTTTACGCCCGTCGGAGCCTGTCATCGGGCCCGCCAAAGGTGGGACCCGTTGGACGGGCTACGGAGAGGGTCGGGGTGAGGGGGCCTCTCCACAAGCTCAGACTCGCGGAGAGGCCCCCTCACCCTGAATTTGCGCGAAGAGCGCGCAAATTCAGACCTCTCCCCGCAAGCGGAGGTTAGTCGCTGCACGGATCCCGCCTAAGTGCGCCTACAGGATCTCGTTCCAGCGTTTCGCGCTTGACTACGCCGTCGTCCTTCCGTAATCCCCGCCCCGGGACACCCCTCCCCACCGGGGGGCGCCTATCTGGAAGGATAGAAACATGACGAATGTGATGCCTCGCGTGCGGCCACAGGTTCCGCACTTTTCATCTGGCCCCTGTGCCAAGCGCCCAGGCTGGAGCCTCCAAGCCCTCACAGACGCTGCTCTCGGACGCTCGCACCGCGCCAAGCTCGGGAAAGCGAAGCTCAAGCGCGCGATCGATCTCACCCGCGAGGTCCTGGAAGTGCCCGCCGATTATCGGATCGGAATTGTGCCGGCTTCCGATACGGGCGCGGTCGAGATGGCGCTTTGGTCGCTTCTTGGCGAGCGGCCCGTCACCATGCTGGCGTGGGAATCGTTCGGCGAAGGCTGGGTAAGCGACGTCCAAAAGGAACTCAAGCTCAAGAACGTCACGCTCCTCAAATCCGGTTATGGCGAATTGCCCGATCTCAGGGCGGTCGATTGGTCGACCGACGTGGTGTTCACTTGGAACGGAACCACGTCTGGCGTTCGCGTGCCGAATGCCGAATGGATTGCGGCGGATCGTCAAGGCCTCGCGATCTGCGACGCGACATCGGCGGCGTTCGCGCAGCCGCTCGATTGGAACAAGCTCGATGTCGCAACCTTCTCCTGGCAAAAAGTGCTGGGCGCCGAGGCGGCGCACGGCATGCTGATACTTTCGCCGCGCGCAGTGACGCGGCTTGAAACCTTCAAGCCGGCATGGCCGCTGCCGAAAATCTTCCGCCTCACCAAGGGCGGCAAAATCAATGAAGGCGTCTTCCACGGTGAGACCATCAACACTCCCTCGATGCTGTGCGTCGAGGATTATCTTGATGCCCTGCAATGGGCGAAATCGATCGGCGGATTGAAGGCCCTGATGGCCCGGGCGGACGCCAATGCAAAAGCGGTCGCCACCTGGGTGGCGCGCACGCCGTGGGTGGATTTTCTTGCGCGCGATCCGGCGATCCGCTCCAACACTTCGGTTTGTCTGAAGATCGTCGATCCGGCCGTGACGGCGCTTTCCGCGGACGCGCAGTCGGCCTTTGCCAAGGCGCTCGCAGGAGCGGTGGAAAAGGAAGGAGCCGGCTACGACATCGCGCATTATCGCGATGCGCCGCCCGGACTGCGCATCTGGTGCGGAGCGAGCGTGGAAGCATCGGATGTCGAGATTCTAACGCAATGGCTCGACTGGGCTTTCGCCAAGACCAAGGATGCGCTGCCGAAGGCGGCATAACTCTCCCCTTCTCCCTCCCCCACGAGGGGAGAGGAAAAGAAACGCAAACACCTGCGTCTGCAGCAAGGAATTGACGAGCGATACCATGGCTCACCGCGTTCTCATCTCCGACGCACTCTCGCCGGCCGCCGTCCAGATTTTCAAGGATCGTGGCGTCGATGTCGATTTCCAACCCGACCTCGGCAAGGACAAGGATAAGCTCGCCGCCATCATAGGCAAATTCGACGGCCTTGCGGTGCGCTCCGCCACCAAGGTCACGCCAAAAATCCTGGAACGCGCCGACCGCCTCAAGGTGATCGGACGCGCCGGCATCGGGGTCGACAACGTCGACATCGGGGCCGCGACCGCCAAGGGCATCATCGTGATGAATACGCCCTTCGGCAATTCGATCACCACTGCCGAACACGCCATCACGTTGATGTTGTCGCTCGCCCGGCACATACCCCAGGCCGACGCCTCGACCCAGGCCGGCAAATGGGAAAAGAACAAGTTCATGGGCGTCGAGATCACCGGCAAGACACTCGGCGTGATCGGATGCGGCAATATCGGTTCGATCGTGGCGGACCGTGCCATCGGGCTGAAGATGAAGGTGATCGCGTACGACCCGTTCCTGTCGCCCGAGCGTGCGATGGCGCTCGGCGTCGAAAAGGTCGACCTGCCCGATCTCATCCGGCGGGCCGATTTCATCACGCTGCATACGCCGCTGACCGACAAGACCCGCAACATCCTCGGCGCCGACGCGATCGCGGCGACCCGCAAGGGCGTGCGCATCGTCAATTGCGCGCGCGGTGGCCTCGTGGACGAAAAAGCCCTGCGGGCGGCGCTTGATAGCGGCCACGTGGCCGGCGCGGCCTTCGACGTGTTCACCGAGGAGCCGGCGACCGCCAATCCGCTGTTCGGTCACCCGAATGTGGTGTGCACGCCCCATCTCGGGGCCGCCACCATGGAAGCGCAGGAAAACGTGGCGTTGCAAATCGCCGAGCAGATGTCCGATTATCTGCTGCGGGGCGCGATTGCCAATGCGGTGAATTTCCCTTCCATCACGGCCGAAGAGGCGCCGCGGCTGCGGCCCTTCATTACGCTTGCCGAAAAGCTCGGCTCGTTCGCCGGACAGCTCACCGAGACCGGGGTATCCAAGGTGCAGATCGCCTATGATGGCGAGGTCGCCAAGATGAACACACGGGCGCTCACCTCCGCCGCGATAGCAGGTCTGCTGCGTCCGATGCTGGAGGACGTCAACGTGGTATCGGCGCCAACCGTTGCCAAGGAACGCGGCATCGCGGTCGAGGAGACGAAGCGGGAAGACGAATGCGATTACGAGAGCCTCATCACCGTGACGGTGACGACCGAGCGGACGACCCGCAACGTCTCCGGAACAGTGTTTGCGGACGGCCGGCCCCGCATCGTCAACATCAAGGGCATTCGCATGGATGCCGAGTTCGGCGCCTCCATGCTCTACATTACCAACCTCGACAAGCCCGGCTTCATCGGCCGCTTCTCCTCGGTGCTCGGCGAGGCCGGCATCAATATCGCGACCTTTCATGTCGGCCGCGAGGCGCCAGGCGCCAATGCGGTCGCGCTGATCGAGGTGGATGACGAGGTCCCGGCGGAGGTGCTGGCCAAAGTGCAGGCGCTGCCTCAGGTGCAGCAGGCGAAGCCGTTGCGGTTTTGAGGCGGGGTTGCCGCGAAACGCGAAAGCGGCAGCAATTCTCGGGCGCCGCCTCCGGGAGATTGGCGAGGCGCCACAAGAAAGGCCGTTGGCCGGAACACTTCAGCCCGCTCCCGCAAGGGCTTGCTCAAGATCTCCGATCAGATCGGCAGCGTCCTCTATTCCTACCGATAGTCGCAGGAGGTCGGGCGGCGCGGGCGATCCGGGACCTTCGATCGAAGCGCGGTGCTCGACGAGGCTCTCAACGCCTCCGAGTGAAGTCGCTCGCTTCCACACGCTCACCCGCGCGGCCGCCGCGATCGCGGCGCTCTCCCCGTCGGCGACGCGAATGCTGAGCATCCCTCCGAAGCCGCCAAGCATCTGGCGCGCCGCGACGGCGTGACCCGGATGGTTCGGCAAGCCGGGATAGAGCGTCGCTAGGATGCGGCGATGACCAACAAAGTGTTCGGCGATCGCTTGTGCCGTTCGGCAGCAGCGTTCCACGCGCAAATGCAGCGTGCGCATGCCGCGGAGGAGCAGCCAGGCCTCGAAGGAGCCGAGAATGGCACCATAGCTGGCGCGGATGGCCGCAATCCGCTCCCAGAGCTCATCATGGCGCGCGGCAACCAGTGCCCCCGCTACAACGTCGCTATGGCCGTTCAAATATTTCGTGGCCGAATGCATGACGATGTCGGCGCCAAGCTCGATCGGCCGCGTCAAGACCGGCGTGGCGACGGTGCTGTCGATGGCAAGGCGCGCGCCGGCGCCGTGGGCGATCTCAGCAGCGCTGGCAATGTCCGTGATCGTCCATGTCGGATTCGCCGGGCTCTCGATCCAAATCAGCTTCGTCCGGCCGGGCTGCACCGCCGCCGCGAGCGCATCCGTCGCGCTGGCGTCGACGAAATCGACGACTATTCCCCGTTCTGCTGCCGAACTCTTCAGCCAGCTCCGCAAACCCCAGTACATGACCTGAGGCGCGACGACGTGGTCACCGGGTCTGAGCGCCAAAAATACGGCGGTCGCTGCTGCCATCCCCGATGCAAAGGTGAGGCAGGCTGCACCGCCCTCGAGCCTGGCCAGCAGCGCTTCCGGCTGAACGAATGTCGGGTTTGTCGGCCGACCGTAGGAATAGCCGGCGCGATATTGGTTGTCGGGATCGCGAACGAAAGTGGTGGCTGGATGCACTGGAGGAATGAGCGCCTTGGTCGACTCGTCGATCCATCCGAGCGCCTGCGCGGCCATTGTCGCTGGGTGGCGAAACTCCACGATCCGCTCCTCTTGGTTCTTGCGCGGAATC
>Ga0210402_10004914_pt1 | contig 12063 bp, 14 predicted proteins | sample IncBWC7MmetaG_FD_161055 | JGI IMG/M metagenome (GOLD analysis project Ga0210402, IMG submission 161055) | Forest soil microbial communities from Barre Woods Harvard Forest LTER site, Petersham, Massachusetts, United States - Inc-BW-C-7-M | ecosystem: Environmental > Terrestrial > Soil >...
TTATTATATGATTTCATCTTACGGTTTGTTCATTTGAATTTCTTATTTGAATAGATATGGATCTGGACATCGGAGCCTGAACAAAGAAAGGTATTTTTAATAGTTTATCCAGCGGGAAGTCACCCATTATTCTACTATATCATCCTCTTTATTCGAAGATGATTGATGTACTTGCCTTAGTACCCCAGTACCGTGACATAGTTACTAAGTTTTGACTAACTTGAAGTTACTACTTAGGTACTTCAAGTTAAGGACTCGTAGATCATTCCACCTCCCCAGTTTCAGTTCTCAAACTGAGGAATACGTACGTACTTATATTCATCTCCTATTTCTTTTGCTAACACTGTTCCAACGTAGTTAATCAGGTATATAGAATGTAGTTTCCTTCCGAGTTCCAAACTGGGCAAACAACGTGGCGAACTTCCGGTACGCGTGTGTACCGAGTAGTAGGCGGCCCTATGCGCGAGCGTTTGAGCCGCATCTTATCCACTCTCCATCATCGTGCGATGTCGACTGGGGAATCTAACAGGGAAGGCAGTGCTAAGGTTATTGACGGCACACTGATTGCGAAGTTTGTCAACATATCAACCCCTGTTTAATTTACTAAATCTGCTTAAAATCACAGGACAGTCCGCGATGGTGTAGCAGCACGCATTAAGTCGCTGCAAACGGCCTACCCGCGTTTTCAGCCTCAGTTGGCGATTGTCCAGGCTGGCGCACGCCCTGATTCCACTGTTTACGTCCGCATGAAAGCGAAGGCAGCCGAGGAAGTCGGGATCAAGTTCAAACATATTACCCTACCCGCTAAGACTAGCGTCGAGGAAGTTGTAGAGACCGTTAAGAAGCTCAATTGTGATGGTCGGATAAGCGGGATCTTGGTCCAACTTCCGCTTGGCGAACATGTGAGTCCCGAAGGCGAGCGAACTGTGACGGAGGCTATAAGTCCCGAAAAGGACGTGGATGGGTGTGTCTACTAATTCTCTGATCTTTCAAACTTCTATTTAACTTCTCTGCTGGTATAGGTTCCATGCATATAACATCGGTCATCTATCCTCCCGTGCCTCCATTCCGCTCTTCACTCCTTGCACTCCCTCAGCCGTCATCCGGCTTTTGGAATCCACCGGTGTATCCCTCTCCGGAGCGAACGCCGTTGTCCTCGGTCGGAGCGACATTGTGGGTAGCCCCGTCGCATCGATGTTGAAAAACCGAGACGCCACTGTCACGCAATGTCACAGTCGTACCAAGAATATGGAAGATATCGTACGAAACTTGATTTATGACATTGCCTACCTTTCTGAACATCACAACATGTAGGTGAAAAATGCCGACATCGTTGTATCGGCCATCGGCAAGGGAGAATTCGTCAAGGGGTCTTGGATTAAACCAGGCGCTGTTGTCATTGATGTCGGCATTAATTATATTCCCGGTTGGTCCTTTTCGCATCGGCCTTTGGTTGTAAACATTTTTTCATACCAATCGCACCATATTAGACGCGACCAAAAAATCAGGACAGCGGTTAGTGGGCGATGTCGACTTTGTGTCGGCTTCTACGGCGGCTTCACACATCACGCCTGTTCCAGGAGGCGTTGGGCCAATGACAGTCGCTATGCTTATGGAAAACACTCTAAAATCTGCTGAGCGACTCTGGGAGAAGTCCCGGGAGCGGAAAGTCAAACCTCTCAAGTTGGATATCCAAGCAACAGTCCCCAGTGACATCGAAATCGCCATGGCGCAGACGCCAAAGCCAGTCACGCAACTTGCCGAAGAGCTTGGTTTACTTCCGGATGAACTAGAGAGCTACGGAAAGTATAAAGCCAAAGTAGAACTTAGCGTGCTTGAGCGGTTGGCCCATCGGAAGGACGGAAAATATATTGTTATTTCCGGGTACGCGTGAATGTACACATTCCATTCAATTATTAACATTCTGGCAGTATTACGCCCACACCTTTGGGAGAAGGAAAATCGACAACTACGATTGGCTTGGCACAGGCACTTGGGGCCGAGTTGGGCCGCCCTGCTTTTGCTTGTGTTCGACAACCAAGTCAAGGTCCCACCTTCGGGATCAAGGGTGGTGCAGCTGGCGGAGGATACAGTCAGGTCATTCCTATGGACGAAGTGAGATATGTCTCTGAATTCGATTTGCTCCCATCACACTCATAACCCAGTTCAACCTACACTTAACCGGCGACATTCACGCCGTTACTGCCGCCAATAACTTACTCGGTATGCGATTCACTGCCGTTTTTAACCTCCGATTTGCTTAATCCATATTGTAGCGGCTGCTCTAGATGCCCGGATATTCCACGAAGCGACGCAAGCTGATAAGGTTGGTTCACTCATTCTGAGAATTGTTTTCTTTGATCTTTATACAAGATAAAGGCATTGTACAGCCGCTTGGTTCCCACTAAGAAAGGCAAACGTAAATTTGCTCCACTCATGTTCAAACGCCTCAAGAAGCTTGGCATCGAAAAGACTGACCCTGACGATCTTACCCCTGAGGAGATCACACGCTTCGCTCGACTGGACGTCGACCTGGACACCATCACCTGGAATCGTGTAACAGATACCAATGACCGGTTCTTACGCAAGATCACCATTGGCCGCAATCCGACCGAACAGGGGCACCAACGTGAAACCGGTTTTGACATCGCTGTGGCCAGTGAGTGTATGGCAGTTTTGGCTTTGACCACTGGTCTTGCGGATATGCGGGAACGTCTTGGTGCTATGGTTGTTGCGACGAGTAAGCAGGGCGAGCCCATTACCGCTGACGACGTCGGCGTTTCGGGTGCTCTGGCTGTTCTTATGAAGGACGCCATTAAACCAAATCTGATGCAGACGCTTCAAGTGAGTCAACTAAAAGTGCCTGCCCCAATTAAAGTGGATATGAAGGTCGATTTTATAGGGTACACCGGTGTTCGTTCATGCGGGTCCCTTCGCCAACATCGCTCACGGAAATTCATCGATTCTCGCTGACCGTGTAGCTCTTAAGCTCGCCGGCACAGAAGATGGAGACTCCGGAGACCGTGTAGGTTATGTGCTTACCGAAGGAGGTTTCGGAGCCGACATGGGCATGGAGAAATTCTGCAACATCAAATGCCGTACCAGTGGACTCAAACCAGATGCTACCGTCATTGTTGCGACCACTCGCGCGCTGAAGATGCATGGAGGCGGACCCGATGTCGCTCCTGGGAAACCCCTGCATGAAACGTACACCAAGGAAGATCTTGTAACTCTCAAGGAGGGTTGTAAGAATCTAGTCAAACACATTCATAACTGCCGCAAGTTTGGCATCAAGGTCATTGTCGCCATTAACCAATTCGCGTAAGTAGACAGGGCTATTGAATTACCTCCTGGTTATTTAAGCAGCGGATCCCATTATAGTTCTGATACCTCAGCTGAACTTGCGCTCATTCGCGAGGAAGCGTACGCTGGTGGCGCCGATGCTGCTGTCGTGAGCAACCACTGGGCTGAGGGTGGAGCAGGTGCTCGTGCTCTGGCAGAGGCCGTTGTGGCCAACTGCGAAGGTCCTTCCGAGTTTAAATTCCTTTATGACTTGAACCTTACTATCGACGACAAAATCAATACCATTGCGAAGGAGATCTACGGCGCTGATGGCATCGAGCTGAGCAAATTGGCGCGCAAACAGCTTGAAACATATACCCGTCAAGGCTATGGCAATCTTCCTAGTGAGTACATATCATCTTCGTGGTATCTACGTTAGTCACATTTTGTCAGTCTGTGTGGCAAAAACTCAGTACTCCCTCTCGCATGATCCCAAGCTCAAGGGTGTCCCAACAGGTTTATTCCCATCGTTCACTATTCGCTTTCAATGAAAGACTGACGCGTTTGTTTCAGGTTTTATAATCCCAATACGAGCCATCCGACTGTCTGCAGGTGCTGGATTTTTATATCCTATTCTAGGTGACATTCAAACTATGCCTGGCCTTGGCACGCGCCCTGGTTAGTTATCAGAATTCCTCTTGTACCATGTTTACTGAGCCGTGGACAGGTTTCTGGGAAGTGGGCCTCCATCCTGAAACAGGAAGAGTTGTCGGATTATTCTAATGCATAACACAACGAGGCGAAAATGTATGGTTGGTATATTCTAGACGTATTTTCAATGAACGGAGGCGAGACATCCTCGTCAGATAGAAGCCAAGATAGAATCGCTATCTCATTGCAGATGTATTTGCTGCTCAACGTGGAGACAAGGTTGACCAGCAGAGTTAAAGACGAATTCCTGTGCTCTTGTAACGAAAAGGCATGCTCCAATTCTCCTTCCACTCTCTGTTATAATGATGTTCAAGATGGCATTGACTTCCCTGTGACAAGTTACAAGTATTTCCTGCCCAATCTGCGTAGCTGAAAATGTTGCTGTTCGTACCATTTCCTTTATTGCTAGTAGATTGAAACCGCCCAGTGAAGATAATGATCAGAGACACTTGGAAAGACGGTAAGGATCCTAGCTGATGCTCGTGAATAGTTGATCTTATATTGAAAGGGGTGGAGAGTAGATCACGCTCGTAAGACCGATCGGAGAAGGTTTTCCCTGTGGTGGCGGAAAGTGCGATAATTTGAGCGCGAGGGGACTTACAGTTCCATCGGGAGTCAAGGTGGTAAAATTGATATTGAGCCGGTATGAAAGGTGTCCATAATGAGTTGAGCGCACTTGTCTATTTGCGGTTCGGAAGACGTTCTGTGATATCTTAAATGCAAGCGAAGTGATAGATAATACAACGAGCACACCTGAATCGTTAGTAGTTTTGAACGTTGGTATATTTGAGGTGTTGCGACCTGATAACATACGCCAATGTGCCATTACCACTTGAAACATCAGCCTCAACGTGAATCTTGCGGGTAGCGTTGACAGTAACGTTCGTTTCTCCGTTCCTTACGGCACCAGTTATCGATGATTGAGCGTACGGATCCGCGATGTACCATGTAATCTTGCCAGTTGTGGGTTTCGAAGGAGTATGCTATCACTTGGAAGGGACCGGAGACATACCAATTCTGAAGAATGGTGTGATCCCGTTCTGCCGAGGCGACGTCTATTGTAATATTGTGCCATTTACTGTCTGGTAGAATGGGGTAAGATCAAGGAAATATGTAGGGAGGTCGATCGCTTCGTAGCTGTTATTGGTCTGTCACTAGTTTTAGAAAGACGCTGATCATGTTTCGATCGGGGGCGTACCTCCACGCAGTGGGAAAGAACCTTCCCGTGAAGATCGTAGCATACGGACGGGAACGCTATACCTGCGACATGTCCATCAACAAGCAAGCGCACTTCGCGGAATGGCCTTTGTCCATTTTCCGTGCCTTCAGGAAGACTCAACACAAACACATTGGCCGTGTTAAAGTACTACAATAGTTGTGCCTTTAGTTGAAAAATTCGCGGAACAAATATTTTAAATACCCAGAATTCTTCCTCCGCGTTACCCGAGGCATAAAGCTCAGCATAGACCTGAATAGCGTTCTGTAGAAGAATTACACTGTGCTGCAGGGGACACGTGTTAGCTCTTCTCCTCCGAAAGGATAAAAAAGTTGTACAGAAAACCCAGGGGGGACAGATGCATCGTTGCCTGTATTATTCACCAACGATGAGAGCGAGATAATCGCATCGGCTTTCTTTGCTGGAGGGGTTTTCGCTGTGGATGTATAGAATGTGGCAGGTAACATGGCTTTATTCCTGGCTCATCAGAAAGGATCATGATCTGCGTATGCATGACGGAGTTGGCCGACTTACTCGAATATATACCGTCCAGTCCTGTCCAGTCCCGTCTGAATCAAATTGTCTGGCTGAAGAATAAATGTGCCAGCTTTGGCGAACAGCGATGTGTATAACAAGTGACTTCTTTAATATAGGTCCAGAGAATCCCATTTCCGGGCACGCCATACTTAGCAATGCCTCGAAAAGTTAGCTTTGAGACATTATCAATAATTCTATTTACAGTAATTTGTAGCTCACTGAAATTGTGGAAGTCACAGTGAAATTCAAAGTAATAGCTGCCCAAGAGCCGACTAGCCCAACAATCCGTAGGAGGTCTACTGGAGGCTGGGTCAGTTTGTACTTGCAGTTGGTAAATTTCATTTCATTTTCACGCACGTAAACTGGACAACTTCGCCGCTATCGGGAATCAACTTCACAATTAAATGGGCCGCATTTTGGGTTCAATAATATACCTTTCGAAAGAAAACATGAAATCCGAGTCACGGCTGTAAAAAAATTATTAGTTACAGAACAGTCTAAAAATCAAGACGTACTGGAGGATCTGCACATTACATTGCTGAGGTATAACAGAAGGTCGAGTAACCTGGAAATCTACGCGAACAGTAACCCGCGAGAGCAAAACAAGCAAGAAGAACTAGCAAGAAGGTCGACTCGGGACGAACAGCCAAGCTTGTAACATCATGCGTGGTGACGGCCTATAGTAGGAGGGCATCATGCAGTGCTGGAAGTGAACTTATAGACTCCATGAAGGGCAAGCAGTAGATAGTAATTGCAAAGTAATTGATAAAATTGCCCGTCGGTCCATGCCATCACGGTTATGATCTGGTCACCGGCCTCTTCTATAGACGCCTTGGATCTTGGAAGCAGAAATTATCTCGAGTTCAGTTCATAACCACAATCATACTTAGTATGATAGGCGAGCAATATCTCGGCCCAAAAGCTCACAGTGTAAAATAGCCTATTAATTGGCCATGGATTAGCAATATCAATGCATTTTCGAACCGGGGCTCTTCCGTACTCAGCGCCAACTCAGCGCTTAGAGTTGTTATATTAAGAGAAGTGTCTGTAGTACCTTCGAGATACGTAGCTTGGATCGCCAGCCCAGACCGAGGAGACCTCAGAATGGTGAAGAATGAGATGCTTGATCATAATAAATAAATTGTGATAGACATATGGATCTCGATGAACCAGAGAAATACAAGGTGAGATGACCCCTCCATCATATGGATAGAACTCGAACACGGCTTATTCCTCCCTCAACCCTGCCTCCTTCAGAACTGGTGGTTAAACACGTCATCCTTCGTCCCACTCGCTTGGGCTTCTTCTGCTGGTTCACCTCTCGGATTCGGTATATCGCCATACAACCCACCCTCCGCGGCCTCAGGAAACTCTGTGGTTGAATCCCGGGAATGTAAACTGCCGTCGGTGATTGATGGCTTCTTCTTTTTCTTCTTTTTCTTCCGCTGACTCTGTACCTCAGAGATAGAATACGCATCCTCTGTCCTTGCCCACCTGTCCTTCTTTTCTTTCTTCTTCTTCACTTTCTTCGAACTCCCACCTGCAGGAGCGGCGTCCTCAAAGTTTGCAGGATAGTGCCATCGCCCGGATGACGACGCATTCGATTCTGCCTCTGCGCCATAGTACGATTCATCTTCCGGACGCCACAACTCCCCGTTTAGCTGTCTCCGCGGCTGTTTCGTACCGGATCCGTCAGTGGCCAGATCAACGCTCGATCCATGCTCTTGTCCATCTTCGTACGCCTGGCCCTCAAGGGTTGAACCAGGCAGACGGTCGTTGTAGCGAGAGGCCCACTGGGACTTGCGCTCTTTGCGTTTGATCTCAGAGGTGTCAACGAGACCGTATCTCTGCGCCCATTTGGGAGTTCTGGCATGGTTTTTATTGTTTCTTATATTCTATGAACGGGATAAGTAGAGGCCAGGAGTAAAGTGGAATGGCAATAACAGCACCTGGATGTAAAAGTTATGTCCATGTCCTAATTGTCGTATGAATTGCGCAAATTCGGCCCAATCATGATGGTTTGCGTACCAGGAATGTAGCCACATATGGTCAAGAGCAGGTTTAGCCAGAAGTCGCCTCCAATCCCGAACCTCGCAGCAACAGCTGTAATAATACTTCAGAAACAGGAGTGACACATTAGATTACTACGGACCCAGAGGTGGAAACAGAGTGCCCATGATGAACAGGATGAAAGCGTAGCCATGGTGCCGTCTTGGGGTCAGGTCTACCTTCGGAGGAATGTAGCTAGACATGGTGGTACAATGTCATGAATTTCAAGCTGAATGTTGTGGTAAGAGATATCGAGAACTTCGCCGTCACAGGACCAAGTTTGAAAAGCTATGCCGAATTGGATTTTCTAAAGCACGTGGCTATCAATATCCTACTAAGCCCCCGGTTTGTATGACATCTGGCCTTTTCCTTCTTACCACAAACCGACCCGGCGAACGGCTAAAGACGCGGTGAGTCGTTTATTCAGCCAAAACGCGAAAAGTGCCAGTCCAAAATACTCCTACTATTGTACAAGCCTTGATTGATACATCACCTTGCAGATTTCAGAATCCTTTGACCGTGATTTCGCTTCATCATGGACCACGAGGAGCATGTCCTCAATCTGTCCGATGTTGTCCATGATGAGACCATGGATGATGATGGAGATATCAGCGAAAATGCAGCCGACGCTGCTCACGACCACGACCACCATACCAGGTCACCTTCCTTCGTCCCGAATTCCAGCATTCTATCGCCCCTACATGAAGGATACAGTGATTCCTCACCCTCTCCGCACCACATTTCAAGCGGTGAATCTTTTTCAGTGGAGATGCTCGAACGCGAAATCGCGACCCTACTAAACCAAAATGCTTCTGCTGCTTCTGCCGCCCTGCTCAGTGCTGCTGCCCAGCAACGGCAGGCGAATCTGGAGTTAGACGATGGGCAGGACCGCGGTAGAGATGATGGTAGCGACAACATCACGGGGCTTGGACTTAACCTCAGTGGGCTTGCTGCGGTACTACAAGCTGCACACGCCCAAGCTGCGGAAAATGAACGCGTGGCGGAGGAACTAGCCGCAAAGGACCCTGTATTTGCACGTCAACGTGAGGCGGCGCTTGCAGAAATGGAGCAGAAAACGACCAGGACGGCTCCAGCGTTTCATTCACTCACTGCATGTGAGACATCCGAACCCCCTCAGAAGAAGAGAAGGAGAGGGGAAGGGAAGAAGGGGTCGGATGGGTCGGACTACTTGTATACGGATGATGGGGAGAGTGGGAGTGACGAGGAAGCCACGGGTGTTAATGAGGACGGACAACGGCATGCGACCCCACCAATTCAGCGTGCTCGAACAGCTGGAGCTTCATCCGGCGGGTCACCTCCTGTCCCCGGGGAATTTTCAGACATCAACGATATTCTGAATCAACTCTCTGCTCAGTTCGAACCTGAGCCCGAACATGGCCGCGGACAGACGCCTGATTCTTCTCCTATTGTCTCGCATACTCGTGCTGCTGATCCACAACTGAACATCTCGTCTTCTCTTCCTGAATTCACTCCATTGAACCGTGCGAGTGCTCAGCACCCAGTTGCTTCGACGTCGTCTGCCCTTACAACTACGGGCGGAGGCGGCAAGAAGGGAAGGAAACACAAAGACAAAGATAAAGGGCCGCATGTCCACACATGTGATCAAGAGGATTGCCAAAAATCGTTTACTCGCCGTAGCGATCTCGCTCGACATATGCGAATTCACACTGGCGAGCGCCCGTTTGTCTGCGCTCACAATGGTTGCGGTAAGACATTTATTCAGGTAGTACAGTGGAATATTTCATTGCATTTCAAGATCCCCTTCTCACTCTCTCATTTTCAGCGTTCCGCACTGCATGTCCATTCGCGTGTGCATACAGGTGAAAAGCCACATTGCTGCGAATATCCGGGGTGCGGCAAGACCTTTGGTGATTCAAGCAGTCTCGCTCGACATCGGAGAACACATACGGGAAAACGACCGTACAAGTGTGAAGACCCTCGATGTGAGAAGACCTTCACGAGGCGGACCACGCTAACGCAGCATATGCGGACCCATGATCCCAATTGGGAACCAGATCCGAATCTGTGAGTCCAGAGAAGGTACCTTTAAGTTGAACGTGAGAATGACACTCTCCATATTGCAGGAAATACAACTTCAAGGCGAAGAAACGCAAAATTACTGAGGATGACGATGACCGAGAGTTGGCGGAGTCCGTGCGAACTATCTCTGCGTTGTTTCAAGTCGGGGGAAACGCCCTTGTCCCGGGTGTTCAATCTGAGGAACCTCTAGAAGCAAGGGTCGCGAGTATCAGCGCAGAGATTGCAGCAGCCATCGCCCAGGCTCAGTCTCGGGTCTACGAAGACGACGACGAGGAGGATGAGGAGGAAGATGAGGAGTCGGGTTCTGGGCAAGAGATCGGTGGGCCGGAAACCATTGGACCGAACACGAGTGGGATCAGAGGTTTAAGTGATGTAGATAGAGATGACCGGGCTGCGGAGGATGAAGGAGGTCTGCTTCTTGCAGATGGAGATGAAGATGATGACAGTGATGCATTCCCCATTCCCCTACGGACACGCAAGGGCAAGGATCCGGTTAGTGTTATTGGGACGAAGAGAAAGCGATGATTCAAATCTGTTGGAAGTTTTTCTTGCTATGTATATTATTGTACTCTATCCTCAGGCTGAGGCCCCATTGATAATCGCTGTAATCCTCCCTATGAACAAAACACGTGAATAACCCCTAACTGAAATGGGATTGAAATGAACGGAATTACCAGTTCCCGTCCACCATCCGAGTCTGTCCGCACCATATATCTTCCCAGGAGTATACTACGTCCTGAATCAGCAACAACTTATCAATGTCATCAGAGGAAACCCCCAGCGTAGATCTCATCACTCTCACTCGGTGCGTGCCCTGGTACAAGAGACCAACTTAGTGCTAAACGACAGAACCATTTCAGTCATGTCCTCCAAGATCAACTGAGATTGGGTGCTACAGCGACTGGCGACCTTACATTACTCTTGACGGCTATCCAGGTCACCTCCAAGTTCATTGCCACGAATGTCCGGAAAGCTCGTCTCATCAATCTGTGAGTCTCCATAATGATCCGGAACTTCATACCTCACGCCAGCACTTCAGTGTGGGACTCGCAGGGGAGACCAACGTTCAGGGAGAGGAACAGAAGAAGCTCGATGTCCTTTCTAACGACATCATGGTCAACGCTCTGCGTGCGTCTGGCAAGACCGCGGTGCTCGTCTCAGAGGAGCTGGAGGATGCAATTATCATCGAAGAGAAAAACAGGGGCAAGTACTGCGTTGTCTTTGATCCACTTGACGGGAGCAGCAACATCGATGCTGGCGTAAACATTGGTACTATTTTCGGAATCTACAAGATCGTACGTTCCTATTTTATTCAACACAGGGCAAATTGAACAGTCTAGGTTTTGTCTTAAGAGGCCTGATTCGAAAGGGACTATTGAAGATGTATTGAGGCCCGGCAGTGAGATGGTTGCTGCAGGCTATACTATGTGAGTCCGTTGTTTCACCCTTCGTTGTTTCTTGGATCTGACGTCCTGTCAAGGTATGGATCATCCGCAAATTTGGTATTATCCACAGGCCATGGAGTGAACGGTTACACCCTCGACGCCTCGCTGGGCGAGTTCATCCTTACTCATCCAGATGTACATTTTCTCAAATAACCAAACTACACCAACTAATCCCTCTTGTTCTCACAGATCCAAATACCCTCTCGCGGCAAGATTTACTCCTTCAACGAAGGAAATTCGATGTACTTCCACCAGCCTGTCACTTCCTACCTCCGGTCCATCAAATTCCCAACACCGCCCAAAAATCCTTACAGTGCTCGCTACATCGGATCCATGGTGGCTGATGTCCACCGCACTTTGTTATATGGTGGGATCTTTGGGTATCCTGATGACAAGAAGAGTAAGAATGGGAAGTTGAGGTTGCTTTACGAGGCGTTCCCTATGGCATTCTTGACTGAGCAGGTACGTATCTCTTATGAATCATTCATCTGTTCGTCACTGATAGCTTATTCATTTTCCAAGGCGGGAGGGATCGCCACTACAGGGACGAAACGAATCCTCGACATTCTCCCCACTAATATCCACGATCGATGCTCCGTATTTCTAGGCAGTAGGGACGATGTTCGAGACTTGATGAAGTTTTATCAGGAGACCCCAGCCACGTTGTAGTGGGGATAGAGAAGAGAAGAAGCTTACTTGTAATGTCATCACGCACTACCTTAATAGTTGCGATTCAAGTTGCATTTGATATCTTGTATCTTG
>Ga0210402_10004915_pt1 | contig 12062 bp, 10 predicted proteins | sample IncBWC7MmetaG_FD_161055 | JGI IMG/M metagenome (GOLD analysis project Ga0210402, IMG submission 161055) | Forest soil microbial communities from Barre Woods Harvard Forest LTER site, Petersham, Massachusetts, United States - Inc-BW-C-7-M | ecosystem: Environmental > Terrestrial > Soil >...
TTCAGCCGATCAGATTTTTGCCGACTGGGTACGCCATGACACCGCCGACGCGCGCTACAGCGACCGCGACCTGGTGCGGGTCTTCGCCGACGAGAATGTTCCAACGTTCAATTTCCTGATCGAGAATGGCGTCAAGTTCAATGAGCGGCCGATCGGTCCGGAACGCGCTTCGACGGTGCCGCGTACTTTTGTGACCGCGGAATGGCACATTCCGAGCCAGCTGATTGCGCCGGGTCGGGGCCGTAACGGCTCCGGACTGGTCCGGCAACTCGAGATCGCAGCGCGGCAGAAGGGTGCAGAAATTCTGCTGCGCCACGAGATGAAAAGCTTCATCCGGGAACCCGGCGGGTCCGGCAAGGTTCTCGGTATTACGGCAAGTCACGAAGGCACGACCCTCAATATCGAGGCCCGCAAGGGCGTTATCATTGCGACCGGCGGCCATACCGGCAACGTCAACTTCCGCCGCATATTCGATCCGCGGCTCACGGAGGAGTACCAACAGGCCTGCATGCCCTACGTCCACCAGGGTGCCGACGGCGAACTCGCCGCCATGGAAATCGGGGCGTCGCTCTGGGCGACCGCCAACCAGACTGCGGAGGCCGGATCGGCCATCACGAAGACTCGCCATATCGGCTGTCGGTGGGGCTACGCCACGTTGGTGTATCAGCCGGAAAGCCCGATGTTTCATCTTGCCAAGGCGACCGGTCTGACGGTGGCGGACTGGCAGGACGTTATTTTCGTGAATCAGGCCGGTCGCCGCTTCTGGAACGAGGCAGACGGCTCCTACAAGTTTTTCGCCGCCGCCATGGCGTATAGCGGCGATCCGGGAAAGCTCAACGGCGGCGGGCCGATCTGGGCGATCTTCGACGCCGACGCGGCGGCGCGGGAGAAGTGGAATCCAAAACCGCCAAATGTCGATCCCGACGGCTTCTTCTTCAGCGCCGACACCATCGGGGAACTCGCCGGCAAGATTCGGAATCCCTACCAGAAACAGCCGATGTCCGGCGCAACGCTGCAGGAGACCGTGAACCGTTACAACGGATTCGTCGCCGCCGGCGTCGACCAAGATTTCAAGAAGCCAGCTCCGATGTACAAGATTGAGACGCCGCCTTTCTATGCGGCGTGGTCGACGCCGATCCTGCACGATACGCTCACGGGTCTGCGAACCAACCCCAATACCGAGGTCGTCGACATCCACGGCGAAGTTATTCCGGGCCTCTACTGTGCGGGCGAGTCCCAGGGCGGGTTTGCTCAGCACGGTCTCGCGCGCTGCTTGGTGTTCGGCCGCGTCGCCGGCCGCAACGCCGCTAAACGCAGCGCATGAGCAGCCTCCGCGACTTCGAGACCGGACCGCGCGCATGACCGCGGGCGCCGCAACTCATGTGACCGTCATTACGGTGGACGAACCGGCGGACGTCGCGGTTGGCGCCGATTTCGTGCTGACGGTCATGGTGTGGTGCCCGGCCGGGTGCGACCTTTCGGGCGTTCCGATCGACGTCACGGCGCCGGATGGCGCCAGAACGACGGTCAAGCCGGGTGTGGGCGATGCAGAGGTCGCGGCGGCTCGGCGCATTGCGCTCGACGCGCCACTTCGGGTCGGCGAACAAGTCTGGCGCGTCTCTTGTGCGGCTCACGATGCTGGCGGCTGGCATCATGAGGCGAGCCAGTTGCAAGTGCCGGTTCGAATCCAGCCGCACGAGACGAGCCTTGCCGTATGGGCAATCCCGTCGCCGGTGATCACCGGCCGGCCATTCGCCATCAAGGTGGGGGCGAAATCCGCGGCCGGGTGCAACCTGGCCGGCGTGCCTATCGCTGTTCGGGACGAGGCGGGGAAAGTGCTGGCGAGCGATGTTCTCGGTGAAAAGCCTTGGCCCGGCACCAGCGCCTTGTATTGGGCCGAACTGGCATTGATCGCTCCAGCCGAGGCAGGGATGTTCTCATGGTCGGTCGAGTTCGCCGCCGCGGGCCTCGCCCTCCCGCACCACGGGGCGTCATCTCGATTCTGCATCGCGATCGTGGACTCACCCCAGCACAAGCTAACTGTCAAGGTCGTCGAACGGGAAACCGCGATACCGGTTGAAAATGCACACGTGCGGCTGGGCGCCTACCGGGCCGCAACAGGCAGCACTGGAATTGCGGAACTCATGCTGCCGAAAGGTCCTTACAGTCTCAATGTGTGGAAACCCGGCTACGAGGCCCCGCCGACCCCGATCGCTCTCAATGCGGATCTCGTCCTTGAGATCGCAGTCGCGGCTATACCGGAGGAGAATCCGGATGACGCGTGGCGGATGTGAAGAGGCGTCGTTCCGGTCGTTTTGATCAGATGATGCAAAGAATATCCGGTGTGCGGAAACCGAAAAAGCGACCCAGATTCGAGTGCCGCGAATACGCGTCCGGCACCGCTTGACGCGAGTCAATGTGGCGCCGCACGGAACCTTTCATCATAGCCAAAATCGATCACTCGCGATCCGGCAGCCGGGACGAAGAAGCGTGTGGTCCGACAGATAGGAACCTGCGATGAAGATGATCACGCTGCTCTGCTCTCTTTGCGCGTTTCTGATTTCATTTTCGGCATTCGGCGGGGACGCGGAGGCCGGCAGGCGTTTGGCGGAATTGCGTTGCTTGCCCTGTCATATCGTGGCGCCGAATCAGCGGCGGGAAATTGCAGATGCGCCGCCTTTCGAGGTGATCGGCAGAAAATTCGGATTCAATTCCGATATGCTGGTGCTCAACCTGATGGGGCCGCACGCCAAGATGAACTTTTCGCTGCGGCGCTCCGATGCTGAAGATATCGCGGCCTATATCGGCACCCTGGCGCGGTGATGCCGGACGTCGTGCGGTCGGCCCGCTTCACTTGATTCCCTCAATGAGCCTCAATGAGGCCGGAATCGATCATACGTCGGTGAAACGCCAGGACGGCGTCATGCGGTTCGCAGGTGTAGTAGCGCCCGTTGCAAGCCGTCAGCATTCTCTGCCTCTCCCGAAACGAATCAGACAACGGCAGTCGCGCCGCGTCGAGGATCACCAGCGGCAGATAGGGCACATCCAAGGTCTCGACTGCGGGCAGCTCCGGTGGCTTGTAATTGATCCCGTCGACCGCGTAGTAGGTGACGAAGCCCGGCGATTCCAAGGGCAATGATATATCCTCGGCATCGAGCTTGTTGTCGAGGCCGAGCAAGCTGCGAGTAGCGATCGGATGGTGGTCGCCGTAATGCACGATCAAAAATCGTTCGCCCGGGAATCGTCGAACGATTTCCCGCCGCAACTCGTCGTAGTCGATGCGAGCCATTGCGAGCCGCCGCAGATATTCGCTCATCTCCGGGTCGGTCCCGGGACCGCCTCCAGGCACGTCAATCTCCGGCATGTAGGTGGTGTCGTAGGGGCTGTGGGTGGCCATCGTAAAGATCATGGTAAAGAGAGGCTGGCGGGATTTCTGCAAATGCCGCGACATCTCGTCGAGCGCGTTCCCGAAATAGAACCGGTCGCGCTCATTATTGGTCTTGGCGCCCTGGTCGTCGGCATCGAACATTTCCTTCAAGCCGACCGACGCGTAGAATTTAGCGTTCGAGACGAAATTGCGAGTGAGCGGATAGAAAACCACGTTCCGATAGCCGCAGCGGCCTAGCGTCTCCGGCAACGTGTCGCGCAATTTTCCAGCCATCAGCGGCTGCACGAATTGGCTCATGCCTCCAAAGGACTGCGTTGAGAGACCGGTTAGGACAGAGAACTCGGTCAGCCAGGAGGCTCCTCCGTAGGTCTCTGCCCGCAGGCGGTGCTCCTTGCCGTCATGGGAAACGAACAGGCGGTCGACGTCGTGGTCATACTGGAGAGTCGGGAAATGGCCGGGCGGCACCACCGACTCCTCATGAATGAGAATGATGTGCGGAGGTTTTGTCGGGGTGACGCATTCGGTCGGGACGGCAAAATGTGCGCCGGATGCCGACCTTGCCGCCTCGATCAACTGGCCGCGCCACAATGTTTCAATCGTCTCGGCCCAGGACGAATAAAACGACGAAATATGGAAACCGTTCCAGTAATATTGGGTGTGCCGGCGCTCCCCTTTCACGAAGGCGGCACCGACCGACACAATCGTAAGCAGCACCGCTGCCACAAAGGCGGTTCGTCGACGGACCCGTTTCGTATCGAACCGGTAAGCAACCGCGGCCGCCATCGCAGTCGCCAACAAGGCGGCTATCAGCGCAATCACGTAGCTGCGAAAATCACGCCAAAGAAAGCCGATCGTCGACCATGAACTCAGGTAAAAGACCACGTCATAGGCATGGAGCGCCATGTCCATGGCCCGATGCTTTGCCCAAGCAACGGTCGCCACAATGCCAATAATCGCGTTGACCAGGACAGAGGCAACCAGCACACGACAAAATGCCAACATCAGGCACGCGGCCAATGTCAGCGTGATCGACCAAACAAAAAACTGGTTGGCGGCCCCACCCTCGTATTTCCAGAAATAATCCACAGTCGGAAGGGTGAAAAGTCCGGCCACCCCGAAAACGAGGCTTCGGCTCAACGTGCCGTCCGGTGCGAATAGCAGTCGTGCCGGGTCGCGCCGCCATTCGGTTACGCGCACCACTCCGTCGGCGACTTGGTCCGTAAGCTTTACCGCTTCGGAGGAAGCCGCCTCGGCTGCTTCGCGGCCCCCGTAACCCATCGTCTCACAACCCCGCACAAGACATGACAGAAATATGACACACGGAAGCACTCCCCGGCAAGCGGGCTGCGGCCGCCTGAGGGCGCCAATTTCGAGAGTCGCAAACTTACAGAATGGCGAGGCGTTCGCCGATCGCAACCAGCCAGACCGCGGCGGCAAGGAGAAGCGCAACGCCGACCGCGGCTGACCCAATGTCCTTGATGCGGCCGATCCCGGAGTGCCGTGCCGGGGTGACGTGGTCTGCGAGTTTTTCGATTGCGGTGTTGAGCAACTCAACGACGACGAGAAACAGGATCGCGGCGATCAGCGCAAAGCGCTTCCACATGTCGGGCGCCACCACAAATGCCAGCGGTACCGCAAGCACCAATGCAACCAGTTCCTGGCGGAAGGCTGCCTCTGTGCGGATCGCCGCGACTAGCCCATTCCACGAATTCGCGGTGGCGCGCAACCATCGATCCATAGAGAAAAACTCCGGCAATTCAACTGGTCTGTTCGCGGGCAGTCAGGGCTTGTCCCGCCGCGCTGGGCGCTGCAATTAGGTCGGCTGGGCAAATCTTTTCAACACAATTGTTGTGCGCAAATACCTGACATAAAGAAACCCGCCAGCATCGCCGACGGGCTTACTCGCGCGGGAAGCATACTTTCAGGAATGTAGCTGACGCAAGGCGCTGCGATTACGCAATACGATTTGACGCGCGCTCGGCAGCCCGATGGCATGGTCGGACGCAAGTTGCGTCATGGTGCGTGAGACCGTCTCGATGGTTAGCCCGAGATAGTCCGCAATGTCCTGGCGCGACATCGGAAGCTCGATCGCGTCGGTGGCCGCAAGCCGTTCGGACATTTCGAGCAGGAAACAGGCAACCCGCTGCTGGGCGCTTTTGACCAGAAGCATCATATGCTCCTGTACCCGGTGCAGTTCGCGTCCGGTGAAATTCCACAGCTCACGAGCGACCTGACAATCTCTTTCAGCCAGCGAAACGACGGCGCTGCGCCGGATCACCATCACGGTAGCGTAGTTGATGGCCTCTGCGGAAAACTGATGCGCGTTGCCGACCTCGAGGCCGAAGATGTCGCCGGGGAGGTAAAAGCCGCCGATCTGACGACGACCATCGCTGAGAATTTTGTACGTCCTCACCGCGCCTTTCACGACCTTGTACACGTATTCGGCTGGTTCGTTTTCGCCGAAGATTTCCTCGTTAGGTCCGAAGGTCATTTGGCTGCCCATCAGTTCCATGGCGCCAAAGTTACCACGCGTCGGGACTGAACGATGCGCGGAATTCACGTCGGGGCGTCCGGCGGAAACGGTGCGGACTTGGGCTTGCGTCAACATGACTGGGTTCCTCTGTTCTCGATGCTTCGTTGTTAACCTTTGAGCCGAGCACCGAAAATTCAGATATTCCTCGTAGGAGAGTGTCCCTACGGAAATCACCTTACGGGCTTTCCCGTAGACGTTCGCAGGCCCATGAACCAAGGACGCCCGTCGCCGGACAATGCCGGCTCTGTTCTCAGGAGAAGCAAACGGCTCCGACCAGCATTTCGATATGGCCGCTACCCCATGACGGCAGGACGAGGCGGGAATATCCGGTGCCTCGGTCGGCCGCTTCATGCCGGAAATAGGTGGGCGCGCGCCGCTCGACTGTAGCCCGGCATTGGTCTGTGAGCTGGTCGAGCGGAGGGTGGAGATCGACTTCATCGGTAAACTTGCCGGCGACAGCGGCGCCGTATCGGTGCACCAAGTCATCTCCCACCAGATCGAGCCTGAATCTGAGCGGATTTTCAAACGCTTCGGCACCATGACGCTCGGCGAACTCACCCAGGCATCGGCCGCGTTCGTCACTTTGCAGATGGCGTTCAATTGGCTGGTGGATAACTTTCAAAGGATTTCTGACTGGCGGGCCGCGACCAATCGCGTTGCCGCTTTGCTGTCGGCCATCGATCAGGTCGAGAGCGGTCACGATGTGTAAGCGGTGGCGCCACGCAGCGAGAAGCGGGCCGAGGCGTGAACGTGACGATCCCGGTCATTGGAAGGTTGTCGCTGCGGCGAGCGATTTGAGCCCCAGAAACGCCACGTCCGGCGTGACGATGACGGCGGTTGGAACACTCTCAAGGTATGGCTGGAATCGCCCCTTCGCCACGAAGCGTGCGCGGAACTCCGACTGTGCCAGAAGGTCGACGAGGCGCGGCGCTATACCCCCCGCAATATAGACGCCGCTGCGCGCGCGAAACATCAGTGCTAAATCGCCGGCGACCGTACCCAGCATGGCACAAAACATGTCGACTGCTGCCACACAGGTCGGGCAACTGCGATCGAGGGCCTGTCGGGTAATCTCTGCCGCGGTCCGACTCGAAATCGCGATCCCGTCGATTGCCGCGATGGCCGAGTGGAGATTTTCGAGCCCCGGTCCCGAAAGTGCACGTTCGGCCGAGGCATGGCCGAATTTGCGGCGCAGGTGCGCAATGACGGCATCTTCGCGTGACGTCGTGCCCGGCAATGTGGCGTGCCCGCCCTCGGTCGCAATGATTGTTATGCCGCCTCCGCGGCGGACCACTCCTGCCATGCCCAATCCGGTGCCGGGTCCGAGCACCGCCATCGACCCTCCAGGCGACGGCTTGCCTCCCGCAAGCGGTTTCACGTCGTGCGCACTCAAATAGGGAAGGGCGTAGGCGATCGCTTCGAAGTCGTTAATGAGGTTTATGGATTTGAACCCGAACGCGGTACGCAATTCGGCCGCATCGATCACCCATTGGCTGTTGATAATGGTGCTGCGCGCGCTTTCCACCGGAGCCGCCACGCCAAGAACCGCAGCGCCGATGTGATGGCGATCTTGGCGGCTGCCAAGATAGCCATCGATTGCGTCGATTATGGATCCATATTCGGAGACCGCCAGATGATCGATCGGCCCAAGGGTATCCCCCGTCAGCACTGCGAAGCGTGCGCTTGTTCCGCCGATGTCGCCGAGCAAGATTTGATCGCAGGCCACGTCTAACACACGCCTCCGCCCTGGACGGGCGTTGTCCCGGAGGCTTTGATGAGCTGGGCGTACCAGTGGAACGATGCTTTCGGGATGCGCCGCTGCGTCGGGTAGTCCACATAGGTGATCCCGAACCGCTGGCTGTATCCTGAGGCCCATTCGAAATTATCGAGCAGCGACCAGACGAAATAGCCGCGCACATCGGCGCCAGCCTTGATCGCCTCCAACATTGCGGCCGTGTAGGCGTTCAGAAAATCGATCCGCGGCTGATCCGCAATCTTGCCGTTCTGGTCCATTTCATCAGCGTTTGCCGTACCGTTTTCCATTACATAGACCGGCAGCCGATAGCGCTTATAGACAGACAGCAGCGTTTCGCGGAATGCCTCAGGCTGCACCGGCCAGCCAATCGCACTGAGCGGCACCCCGGGCGGAGCAGGACCGAATCCGACGCCGAGCGGATTGCCGTCGAATGCCTTCAGATAGAGCGGCGAATAATGGTTGAGCCCGAACCAGTCGATCGGGCGGCAGATACGGGAGAGGTCGCCGGGTCGCTGATAGGGAGCAATAGAATCGGCGAGCGACGGCGGATAGTGGGCCAGCAACTGGGGATCCGGGAAGGCGCCGTTCCAGTAGGCATCGAATTTTCGTGCCGCCGCGGCATCTTGCGGCGCGTCGCTCGCCGCTACACACGGCTGGTGATTGTGAATGATGCCGAGCGAGGCTTGCGGCACGTTCGCCCGCAGCACATCGATGGCGGCGCCATGGGCGAGGTTCACGTGGTGGATCGTCCGCAACAGCAGGGCATGATCGGCAATTCCAGGCGCCTGCCCGCCGAGGCAGTAACCCAAGAGAGAGAACACCGACGGCTCGTTGAAGGTTGCAAAATGTTTGACCCGGTCGCCGAAACGACGGGCGACCAGCGCAGCATAGTCGGCGAACCACCCTGCACAATCCCGGCTGGTCCATCCACCGACGTCGTCCAGCGCCTGCGGCAGGTCCCAATGATAGAGGCACAACCACGGCTCGATTCCGGCGGCGATCACGGCGTCGATGAGCCGGTCGTAGAACGCAAGCCCGCCTTCGTTGACGGCGCCACGCCCCTGGGGCAGCACCCGCGGCCACGCCACCGAAAACCGATAGGCCGTGACGCCGAGCTCGCGCATCAGGCCGATATCTTCCGGATAGCGATGATAGTGATCACAGGCGGTGTCGCCGGTGTCGCCGTTGGCGATCCGGCCGGTCTGAGTGCAATACGTATCCCAGATGCTGGGGCCGCGGCCAGCCTCCTTGGCGGCCCCTTCAATCTGGTAGCTCGATGTGGAGACACTCCATACAAAGCTGCGTGGCACGGGCATTTCGTCTGGTATCGCAGCGGAACGGGTTAAAGCCATGGCAACGCTCTTGATCCCTCTCCCTACCCTCCCCTGCATGCGGGGGAGGGTAGGGAGGGCTGTAGGTGCAGACTATTTCGTTTCCTTGATCGCGAGTTGATGACCGTCAAACGTCTTTGCGGCAGATCCGAGGCCCGAGCGAGAGAGTGGGGTCAGACGGACCTCTATGCATCTCTTACCGCCTGCACTTGGCAACTTTCTCGAGGGGAATAGTGTAGGATGGGTTGAGCGGAGCGAAACCCATCGCGGGCCTCTGCTGGCGGCGCGGTCGCTGACGGGTTTCGCTCCACTCAACCCATCCTAGGAGTACTGCCTGAAAGGCGGTCCTTATTAAGGTTTGGAGGCCCGCATGGCAAAGACCGCCATTGTTTCGGACGAGCTTGCGAGGAAGTTTGCGACCGAGAAGGAGACGCCGTATACACGCTGGGTGCGCGCCGAAGGTCTCGACATCATCGGCGCCCACTATGTGCCGAGCCTTCACACTGTCGAGCTGAAGCCCTGGGCGCGGCGGGGCGGCAAGGGTGTCTTCATCAACCACGAAGCATCGCGGACCTCAAACGATTGCTACGTCTGCGAGATCGCGCCGGCACAGAAACTTGCGCCGCAGCGCCAGCTGTTCGAGGAAATGATTCTGGTTCTCGACGGCCGCGGCTCGACCACGGTGTGGAACGATGCCGGCAACCGCATCACCTTCGAGTGGAAAGCGGGCGCCCTGTTCGCGATCCCGCTCAACACCTGGCACCAGCACTTCAACGGCTCGGGCCGCGAACCCGCCCGCTATGTGGCGGTAACCAACGCGCCGCCGGTGATCAATCTCTATGAGGATATCGACTTCGTGTTCGGCAACAGGCACGACTTCCGCGACCGCTTCAATGGCGAGCCTGATTATTTCAGCGCCAAGGGCGAACAGAAGGGTCTGCTGTTGCAGACCAACTTCGTCGCCGACGCCGTCAATCTGCCATTGATCTCCGCCAAGGAGCGCGGCGCAGGTGGCGGTCACATCCGTTTCAACATGGCCAAAGGCTCGATGAACAGCCACATCTCTCAGTTCCCGATCGGCACCTACAAGAAGGCGCACTGCCACGGCCCGGGCGCCCATGTCATCATCCTGTCGGGCGAGGGCTATTCGCTGATGTGGCCCGAGGGCGAGACGCCGCGCCGCTACGAATGGCAGGTGGGCTCGATGATCGTGCCGCCCAATATGTGGCTGCACCAGCATTTCAACACCGGCACCACGCCGGCACGCTATCTCGCCTTCAAGCACGAGGTGGTGTCGATCCGCAACGCCCAGGGTGTGCCGAAAGCCTGGATCAGCCGCCGCATCGGCGGCGACCAGATCGACTATGCGGACGAGACGCCGGAAATTCGGAGAACCTTCGCCGAAGCGCTGTCGCGGAACGGCCTGACGCCGAAGATGGAAGCAGCCTACGAGGCAGAGTTGGCCGACCTGCCGCCCCTGCCGGCGCGCTCGGTGGCGTGAGTCCAGATCGAACCGGTCCCGGTGTTAAATTCCCTGCAGCAGCTCCAATACGGTTTCAACCCAGGCTTTCTCGAGCGAACGCCGCGACGGCGAACCCCAGCGCAGGTCCTCCACCTCGCCGGCCGCGCTCCTCGCGGCAGCCATCCCTAGTAAGGGATGCACGCGATGGCGATCCGGCGCGCGGATTCCGACCCCTCTACAAGCCCATGAATTCACTTGCAGAAAAAGGGGTATTTCGTTCTGCCAAATTGGCGCGCGTTGACGGCGGGCCGATGAACGCAGACCCGACGGAAAAATCTCCCTTCTCTCCAGAGAGCTGTGCCGAAATTCAGTGCGGTGGCTTTGTTCCGCCAAAACCCGACGCCTCTGCTTCGCGGGATATGACGGGCGGGGAGTTTTCCTCGGCACGACTGCAGAGATCCTTGGCTCCGATAAAACAGTCCGATTACTATACTGATCGTCCTATAGCTACCAAATCCTGGTGTCCAAATTCGGAGGCAATCGGCAGAAAAGAACCGCCCGATTTTCGAGCGGTTCCGAGGGCTTGGCCGAGTCAGCTATCGATGGAGGTCCAGCCGCGCCGACCACGTGGTCGGCGAGTCTCTTGATGACCCAGAGCTGCTGTCGTCGACAAATATTTTTTGCTTTGCGAGATTCCTTACTCGATCACATCGTCGGCGAGGGCGAACAGCGTCGCGGGAATTTCGATACCGAGCGTCGTGGCCGTTTGCAGGTTGATGACGAACTCGAACTTGGTCGGCTGCATCACCGCTAGGTCGACCGATTTTTGCCCCTTGAGGATGCCGCCAGTATAGATGCCGATCTGACGATGCTCTTCGATAGTGCTCATTCCGTAGCTCATTAGCCCGCCGGCTTCGACAGACTCGCGATGTTGATAGATCGCGTGCAACTTGTGGCGCGCAGCCCGACCCATTTTGGGTCACGCCGGCGTCGCCCAATTCAATTCGTGCCGAGCGCGAATCCGCTTATACTCAAACACCCTCCGTGAAAGCGGCTTGAGAGGGCGGCTGCCCCTGGACCGATGAAGTTTTAAAGTACCGCTACTGTTTCGCCTCCGCGCCGATAGAGTCGAGATAGCGATCGACGTGGCCGGTCCAGAGGGGCGGGGAAAACATCACCCTGTGCCCGTTCCCGCGCGGCACCTCGAAGTCGAAGAACGAACCCTTGCCACCCGCCGCCTGGAACGCGGCAAAGTTCGCGCGGCTGTGATCGAGGCTGTAGAAGGGGTCGTGGTTGCCGTAGAGCCACAAGGTCGGATGCGGGAACATCCCGCCGCGCTTGAACAGCGTGCCATTGACCTCGCTCGCGTTCCGGCATCCTCCGCCCACCCAGCCGCCCACGAAGTTGATCACGCCGGCGACCTCGCGCGGGTGCATCCCGGCGTAGGCGATCGAAAGAATGCCGCCACGTGAGACTCCGGCCATGAGGATCGGCTGCCGGGCCACGTCAGGCCGCTGCCGCAGTTCCTCGACAGCGGCGGCGATGTCGGTCAGCGCGCGGTCGGCGCCCGGCAGGGACAGCTTCGGGTCTTG
>Ga0210402_10004917_pt1 | contig 12061 bp, 9 predicted proteins | sample IncBWC7MmetaG_FD_161055 | JGI IMG/M metagenome (GOLD analysis project Ga0210402, IMG submission 161055) | Forest soil microbial communities from Barre Woods Harvard Forest LTER site, Petersham, Massachusetts, United States - Inc-BW-C-7-M | ecosystem: Environmental > Terrestrial > Soil >...
AACATCGCCATGCGCTTCAAAAACATCGCGATGCGCTTCAAAAAAACTCGGACAACCAATATAGTGATGGAAATAAAAAGGTAAGAATACCGTGCGGTAAGCTTGCCGGAGGAGATGCCTGTGGCGAAAAACCCAAACGGCGCAGCCCAGCGCCGTCGCCGTTTCGTTGTGATCGGCGTTGTCCTCGTCGCGCTTGCCGGCGCGGGGTTATATTGGTACCGCGTTCCGGGATCCGAACCTGCTCGCGCCGCGCCGCCGGCTAGCCGGCCGGCAGTTCCGGTCAGCGTCGCGCTTGCGGCCCGGCAGGACGTACCGATTTATGTCACCGGTCTCGGCACCGTTCAGGGCTCGTTCACGATCGCGATCCATTCCCAGGTTGACGGCCTCATGCAGGAGGTGCTGTTCACCGAGGGGCAGCATGTAAAAAAGGGCGACGTGCTGGCGCGGATCGAACAGCGCCTGTTCCAGGCCGCGCTCGACCAGGCGAAGGCGAAGAAGTCCCAGGACGTGGCAACGCTCGGGGCTGCCGAAAAGGACCTCGAGCGCTCCAAGACCCTGGTGGTCCGGAACATCACGACCCAGCAGACCGTCGACCAGCAGCAGGCGCGGGTCGATCAGCTCAAGGCGTCGATCGAGGCGGATGAGGCCGCGATCGAAACCGCGCAGACCCAGCTTGATTTCACCACGATCAAGGCGCCGAGCGACGGACGTATCGGGGTTCGACTTGTCGACCCGGGCAATCTCGTGCACGCCAACGACACACGGCCGATCGCGAACCTTGTCCTGACCCAGCCGTCCGCTGTGCTGTTCACCTTGCCGATGCAGGTGCTCGACGACCTGCGGGATGCCATGGCGCGCGGCCCCGTCGAGGTGACGGCCTACGACCAGAACAACCGGCGTCTCTTGAGCACCGGCAAACTTTTGCTCATCGACAACGCAATCGATCAGGCAACCGCCACCATCCGTCTCAAGGCGATGTTCGACAATGCGGATGAGCGGCTGTGGCCCGGCGAATTCGTCAATGCGCGGGTATTGCTGGAAACTCGCCGCAACGTGATTGCTGTTCCCACGACGGTGGCTCAGCGCCGCCCAGAAGGGTTGTTCGCGTGGATCGTCAACGCCGACAATGTCGTCGAACCGCGCCGGATCGAGCTGGGCCCGGCGGCGGGCGATCTTACGGTTATCAATGCCGGCCTCGCTGAAGGCGACCGCGTTGTGACCGACGGACAGTACAAGCTGCAGATCAACGCGAAGGTGACGATCACACCGCCATCGATCGCCGCGAATGCGCCGAACGCAACACCGCCGGCGGCGGCCGCACGATGAACGTCTCGGAGCCCTTCATCCGCCGACCGGTCGCGACCTCACTGATCATGTCGGCGCTCGCCCTGTTGGGGATCGTGGCGTTTCCATTCCTGCCGATCGCGCCGTTACCCCAGGTGGACTTCCCGACCATCCAGGTCACCGCGACGCTGTCCGGCGCAAGCGCTGAGACCATGGCGTCGTCCGTGGCGGCGCCGTTGGAGCGTCAGTTCGGCCAGATTGCCGGCGTAACCCAGTTGACCTCGTTGAGCTCGCTCGGCGTGACCCAGGTCGTGGTCCAATTCGACCTCAACCGCAATATCGATCTCGCGGCCCAGGATATCCAGGCGGCAATCACGGCAGCGAGCAAATTCCTGCCGCAGGCGATGACCTATCCGCCGAACTACCGCAAGGTCAATCCGGCGGATGCCCCGATCATGATGCTGTGGGCGCATTCCGACACCTTGCCGCTCACGACCGTCCACGACTACCTCGATAATCTTTTCATTCAGGCGCTGTCACAGGTGCCCGGCGTCGCTCAAGCCTCGATCATCGGCGACCAGAAGCCCTCGATCCGCGTCCAGGTCGACCCTGCGAAGCTTGCCTCGATCGGACTGACTTTGGAGGAGGTTCGCGACAGCCTGGTCAAGGCAACCAGCAACGCCGCCAAGGGCACGATCTTCACCCCCAAGGTTGGCTACACGATCGCGACCAATGACCAAATCACCCAGGCCGAAGCGTTCGACAGCGTCATCCTGGCCTTTCGCGACGGCGCCGCGCTGCGGGTGCGCGACGTCGGGCAGGCGGTCGTCGAGGCCTCCAGCCGCTACGTCGCGGGCTTTCCCAACAACAAGCCCGGCATGCTGTTGAGCATCCGGAAGCTGCCCGGCGCCAACGTCATCGATACCGTCGAACTCATCAAGGCGCAGTTACCTAAGCTCACCGCCAACATCCCGGCCGCGATGAAGGTTGAGACACTGCTCGACCGCACCGTGACGATCCGCGCTTCGGTCCACGACGTCGAATTTACATTGGTTTTGACCATCGCGCTCGTCGTGATGGTCGTGTTCCTGTTCCTGCGCAATTTCTGGGCGACGTTCATTCCCAGCATCACGGTGCCGCTGGCGCTGCTCGGCGCGTTCGCGGCGATGTTCATGCTCAATTTCAGTCTCGACAACATTTCGCTGATGGGGCTCACCATCGCGGTCGGTTTCGTGGTCGACGACGCCATCGTGGTGGTCGAGAACATTTACCGGCATGTGGAGGACGGCCTGCCGCCCTTCGAGGCGGCGCTCAAGGGCTCGCGCGAGATCGCTTTCACGGTGCTGTCGATCAGCCTGTCACTGGTCGCGGTATTCATCCCGCTGCTGCTCATGGGCGGAATCATGGGCCGGGTATTTCGCGAATTCGCGCTCACGGTAACGGCCGCTATTGTGGTTTCGGCGCTGGTCTCGCTGACGCTCGCGCCGATGCTGTGCGCGCGCTTCATGTATTTACAGACGCACCGGCACGGCCGCCTCTACGGCTTCGTTGAGGCAGGTTTCGAAGCGATGCTGTCGTTCTACCGGCGCACCCTAGACGTCGTGCTGCGCCATCAAGCAATCGTGCTCGGCGTGTTCTTCATGACGCTGGCGATCACGATCGTCGTGGCGGTGGAGGCTCCCAAGGGCTTCTTCCCGATCCAGGATACCGGTCTTATCTCGGGCGTCTCCGAGGCATCGCAGGAGGTTTCGCCCTACGAGATGATGCGACTGCAACAGGAACTCGGCGCCATTATTCTGCGCGATCCCGACGTGCAGGCGATGGGATCGCAGACCGGCAGCACCGACAGCCCAAATCCCGCCAATACTGGCGGTTTTACGATTGTGCTGAAGCCGCGCGCACAGCGCATCGCGACGGCACGGCAGATCATCGACCGGCTGCGGCCCCAGTTCGCCCAAGTCCCCGGCGCCAATGTGTTTCTGACCCCGACGCAGGACATCAACATGGGCTCCCGGATCGGACGGGGCAGCTTTCAGTACACGCTGCAGGATCCGGACGTCGACGAGTTGATCGAATGGTCGCAGAAAATGCTGCAAAAACTCCGCACGCTGCCGCAGGTTGCCGACGCGACAAGCGATCTCTTGGCCAATGCGCCTCAGCTCAAGATCACCATCAACCGCGACCAGGCCGCCCGCTTCGGCATATCGCCACAGTTGATCGACGACACTCTCAACGATGCTTACGGACAGCGGCAGATCACCCAATATTACACCCAGCTCAACACCTATTTCGTCATCCTGGAAATCCTGCCCGAACTGCAATCAAATCTTGCCTCGCTCGACCGGCTTTACGCGAAATCGCCGCTGACCGGCGGCATTGTTCCGTTGTCGACCTTCGTGGACATTGATTCGAGCCGCTCCGGCCCGCTCCAGGTCACGCACCAGTCCCAATTCCCTTCGGTCACCTTGACGTTCAACCTGCGCCCCGGCGTCGCGCTTGGCCAAGCCGTCGACGCCATCACGGCCGCGGCCGCCGAACTCGGCATGCCGCCGCAGGTGATCTCCTCATTTCAGGGCGACGCCCAGGCGTTCCAGGCCTCGCTGTCAAGCATACCGGTGCTGATCGTGGCATCGCTCGTGGTCGTCTACATCATCCTCGGCATCCTCTATGAGAGCTTCATCCACCCGCTGACCATTCTCTCCACGCTCCCTTCAGCCGGCATCGGCGCCCTGTTGGCGCTGCGCTTCGGGCAGATGGACCTGTCGGTGATCGGAATCATCGGGATCATTTTGCTGATCGGGATCGTCAAGAAGAACGGCATCATGCTGGTGGACTTCGCCATCTCGGCGGAACGCGATCGTCACGCACCGCCGGTCGCGGCGATCCGCGAGGCGTGTCTGTTGCGCTTCCGCCCCATCATGATGACGACCGCCGCCGCGCTACTGGCCGGCGTGCCGCTCGCGCTTGGCAACGGCACCGGCTCGGAACTGCGGCAGCCGCTTGGCTATGCCATGGTGGGCGGGCTCGCGCTCAGCCAGTTACTCACGCTCTACACCACGCCCGTCGTCTATCTCTATCTTGGCCGTTTGCAGAGCTGGCTGGGCGGCGAGCGTGTGCAGCGCACCGAAGAAGATATGCGCGTCGCCGCGGCGGAGTAAAAAACGCAAGGATGGCAGCATCCTCATCCCAGATCCGCCGCAAGGATCGCCATTTGGAAATTGTAGCTGCGCTCGTCGTCCTCGTCGTCGACGAACAGCACGCCGATGAACTCCTCCCCGACATAGACTTCGGCAGAATCGTCCTTTTTCGGGCGTGGCACGACACGCAGTTTGGTGTTGCCGAACAATTGTCTCAAATAATTTTCCAGCTTGCGGATTTCCTGGACGTCCACGACAGCTCCTTTGCCCCCCTGGCCTCCAGGGGCGTTACGAATCGAGGATGTAACGGCTATCTCACTGCGCCATCCGATTCAAATTGAATCCAGTGGCCTTCCGATGTCCTTGCCATGGCGGATGAGGCGTTGCCAGACCGGCTGAACACTTTAGGGGTTTTCGTATCGGGGGTTAAGCGCCGACATTGTAGAGCATCTGGTCCATGGTGCGCGAGGGCTCCGCGCAGCCGGCCTCGCCGATCACCTTGGCCGGGACGCCTGCAACCGTTACATTGTTCGGCACCGGTTTGATGACCACCGAGCCCGCCGCGACGCGGGCGCATTGACCGATCTCGATGTTGCCGAGAATTTTCGCGCCGGCCCCGATCATGACACCCTTGCGTATCTTGGGATGACGGTCGCCGTTCTCGTTTCCGGTACCGCCAAGCGTTACGCCGTGAAGCAGCGAGACATCGTCCTCGATCACCGCGGTCTCGCCGACCACGAGCCCGGTGGCATGGTCGAGAAAGATCCCGCGCCCGATTTTCGCGGCCGGGTGTATGTCGGTCTGGAACACCGCCGAAGAGCGGCTTTGCAGGTAGAGAGCAAAGTCCTTGCGGTGCTTTCCCCACAGCCAGTGGGCAAGGCGATAGGTCTGGATCGCGTGGAAGCCTTTGAAATACAGCACCGGCTCGATGAATCGCGTGGTCGCCGGATCGCGGTCGTAGGTCGCCACAATATCGGCCCGGAAGGCGTCGCCGATTTCAGGCGAGTCCGCAAGGGCGTCAAGGAAGGCCTGCTGAATGGTGGTGCCGGTCAAGGCCGGATGATCCAGCCGGTCGCTGATGCGCTGCACGGCTGCGGCGACCAACGACTCATGCGCCAGCAGCGAGGCATAGATAAACGAAGCGAGTTGCGGCTCCTGTCTCACAATGGCCTCCGCCTCGCTGCGGATGCGCGCCCAGATCGGATCGGCACTCTCGACCGGCTTTATTCTCTGCGGTTGGGCCATTGTGGTGCTCCGGCAGCAACGTTTTAGGCCCCACCAGCGTCATTTGCCCGGCTCCACCGGGCAATCCAGTAATCCACGGTGGTGTTTACTTGATCGCCCGGCCAAGGCTTCGACAAGCGCTCAGCCCGGCGATGACAGCAAGGGGGGTGTCCTCATCGAAAACTGATTTAGCACAAGTAAGTGCCCGCCGCCCGGGGCGCCACCCCCGGAACCACCCCGCCGCTCGCCAATCGTCGAGAACCTTATCATCACGGTCGCTCCGCGAGAAACCTCAGCACCGCCTCTTTGAAAACGCGGTCTCCGACCGACAGCATATGATCGCGGTCCGGAATATCGAGCGCGCGCGCCCCAGGCACCAGCGCGGCAAGGTCATGAGGTGAGCCCGCGATCATGTCCTTGGTGCCGACCGCAATCAACATGGGAACATTGAGCTGCGCCAAATCGGACTGCGACAATGACTGTCGCGAACCGCGGATACAGGCCGCGAGCGCCAGCCGGTCCGACTTGGTCTGGTCCGCAAAGACGCGGAACATCCGCGCCTGCGGATCGGTGACATCCTCGACCGATGGCGCCTCGAGCGCGGCGGCGATTGATCCCGGCAGTCCGCCCCCTTCGACGAGCTGAATGCCGAGGCCGCCGAGAATCGCGGAACGCACGCGCTCGCCGTGCGCCCGCGCCAGAAACGCGGTGTTGCGAGCCCCCATTGAGTAGCCCATGACGTCGGCGCGGGCAAGGCCAAGATGGTCAAGCAGCTCGCGGATATCGTCCGCCATGAGGTCCGAGTTATAGAGCGCCGGATCATAAAGCTTGGTCGATGCCCCGTGGCCGCGATTATCGAGGGCGATCGTGCGTCGACCTGCGCGGGTCAACGTCGCCACCCAGCCCGGGTACAGCCAATTCACTTCCTTGTTGGAGGCAAAGCCGTGCACGAGCATGATCGGATCGCCATCGCCCTCGTCGAAATAAGCCAATTCCACCGACCCCGTATTGAACTTCCGAGGAACTATTTCCGAAAGCATGCGAGGAGTTCCTTCGATAGTCGCATGCCCTGTCGAAAATGAGGGACACGGACCGGCTACGGGTGTAAGGTAAAATGTTCTGCCCGGTAACTGAGGTATCCGGATTCGGAACAGAGTGAGACAAAGCGTTCGTTACGGAGGTTGGCGTGCCCTTCTCATCAGCAAGGCTACCGGCGGCAGGCGCTGCGGCTTTCATGGTACTGACGGCGGTAGCCGGCGTTCCATACATCACCACTGCACAAGCGCAGCAACCGAACAAACCGGTCGTCGTGCAACGCGCCGCTCCAATTCAGCGCTCAGCCCCAGTGGCGCCCCGCGTGGTCGCGCCCCGCCCAACTCCGCAAGTGCATATCAACACCAGCCGGCCGGTCCAGGTCGCGCCGAAATTCACTCAGCCGCAGAATACCAACAGAAATTTTCGCGCCGTGAATCCAACCCTGCGGCGCGTTAATCCCAACGTTCAGCTCAACAATCCGAACCTCCAGCACGCTATTCCGAACGCGCAGAAATTCAAACCGAATCTGGCGCAGCCCAAGGGCGGCCTCCCCTTGCAGGGAAACAACGCCCTGAAGCTTGGCCCTGGAAAACCGGCCTTCAATCCGGTGCTGTTGAAGCCCGGTCCCGGCGGCCCCCAGCAGATCAAGCCTGCCTTTCCAGTCGTGAATTTGCACAACAAATTCTGGCCAGTATTCAGGGGTCCGAGGTTCATCTGGGTCGGCGGTCATAGGAGGTTCTTCATTCCGGTCGGCCTGCTTGGCGTCACCCTGATCGGCGGTTCTTATTGGTATCCGGACGGCTACGTGTCCATTGCGGGACCCGCCTGCACCGGGTTCACACCCGACGGCTGCCAGTTGCACTGGCGCATGGTCGATTTCGAGGATGGCGGCGCCGAGCCGCAATGCGTGCAGTATTGTCCGCAAGTCGGTCCTCCGCCGGCCCAGATCGCGACGTTACCGCCGCCGGCCGCGTTTGCGGAGAATGGCGCCTGCCAAGTGACCATCTTCGCGGAGCCCGATTTCAGCGGTGTCTCGGCTCCGACCGGAGAAAGCCAGCCGGATCTGTCGCAGACCGGATGGCGCAATGAAATCTCCTCGATCCAGGTGCAGGCGGGCACCTGGGATTTCTTCAGCGAGGAAAACTTCGGCGGTGAATCGATGCGCCTGCCTGCCGGGCCCTACCCGATCTTGGCGCCAGAGTGGAGCAAGCGGATCGGCTCCTTCATGTGCGTCCAGCCGGGCGCCCCGGGGGCGTGACATTGCGGGAAAACTCCTCAACGTCACACGAAATTGAGTTCGTGACCAAAAAACGCGGACTGCGGCTGGTGAAGATAGGATAATCTGGACGCATGGCCGGTGGGGCGAAGCGTTCGCCTCAAGGGGAGGTTGACGTGCTCCTCTCGTCAGCAAGGTTCTCGGCTGCCCGCGCCGCTGCTTCGGTGACGGTGACGGTGATGATCGCCGTTACATTCGTCACCGATGCTCAGGCGGCGCAACCGATCAGACCTGTCATGGTGCAACGCGCCGCGTCGTTCCACCGCGCCGCGCCCGTGTTTCGCACCATGCCGGTGCAACACGTGACGCCCCACGTTGTCATGCCGCGCCCGACGCCGCCGGTTTATATGAACGCGAGCAGGCCGGTTCGCGTCATGCCGACGTTCGCACACCCGCAGAACAGCAACAATTTTCCGGCCGTGAACCCAAATCTGCAGCGGGTAAATCCGAACCTTCCCTTCGCCAACCCGAGCGCGCTGAGGCCGAACCTCCCGCTCAACAATCCGAGCACGCTGAGACCGAACCTCCCGCCCAGCAATCCGAGTGCGCTCAGTCCGAACCTCCCACCCAGCAATCCGAGCGCACTCAGTCCGAACCTCCCGCCCAGCAGTCCGAGCACCCTCGGACCAACCCCCCCGCTCAACAGTTCGAGCTTCGTGCAGCAGAGGAGTGGAATCGCGCCGCAGGGCCCCGCCACGCTCAGTTCAGGCACCGGCCAACGTATTGCCAATCCCGTGCTATTAAAACCGGTTTCCAGCGGCCTTCAGCAGATCAGGCCCGCTTTTCCGGCCGTCCATCTGAACGACAGATTCTGGCCACTCCTCAAAGATTCCAAGTTCATGTGGATCCGCGGTCAGAGGAGGCCCTTCGTTCCGGTCGGCCTGCTGGGCGTTGTTCTGATCGGCGGTTCTTATTGGTATCCGGACGGGTACGTCTCCATGGAAGGGCCGGCCTGCACTGGTTTCACACCTGACGGCTGCCAACTGCAGTGGCGCATGGTCGATTTCGAGGATGGCGGGGGCGAACCTCAGTGCGTGCAGTATTGCCCGCAAGCCGGTCCTCCGCCGCAGCAGGTTGCCACCTTGCCGCCGCCACCGCCGCCGCTTTCAGAGAATGGTGCGTGCCAGGCGACGATCTACTCAGAACCCAATTTTGACGGCAACTCGGCGCCGACCGGCGATAGCCAACCGAGTCTTTCGCCGGCTGGATGGCGCAATGAGATCTCCTCGATCGTGGTGGGAGCGGGCACCTGGGAGTTCTTCTCCGACGAGAACTTCAGCGGCGAATCGATGCGTCTCTCCCCCGGCACCTATCCGACCTTATCGGCGGAGTGGACCAAGCGGATTGGTTCCTTCATGTGCGTCCAGCCCGGCCCCCCGCCGGCGTGACCCCACCTACCCTCCCTCCGCACGCGGGGGAGGGTAGGCTTAAGACCATCGCGTGCCGGCCTTTGTGCGCACACGCCCAACGTCTCGCATCATTGCGATGACGCCCTCGGCACGGTCAAGTTTGACGGCGTCGCGGGTAGAATTTCAGCCTATAATCCCGCTTTGCCCCTTTGAAGTCGGATTTGGCCGCATGGGGCAGACAGCCGTTTCGGCAATCTTATCTCAGAAATCTAGGAATCGAACCCGTTCATCGCTATGGTCCGGCCGACTTATTTTAAGCTCGCTAAACGCAAAGGTATCCAATGGCGGAGCGCATCGTACCCCATTTCCACAACGACGCGGGCGTCGGCCTTGTCGAGATCGGCGCCAAGGAGTTCATGTGCGTCGGCGCGCTGCCGCCGTTCGACCATCCGCATATCTTCCTCGATATGGGCGGGGACACGGAGATCATATGCGCCTATTGCTCGACTTTATACCGGTTCGACCCGACCCTTGCGCCCGGCGCCGCGCGCCCGCCGGAATGCGCCCTTCCGGAGACGGAAACGGCCTGAGATCGCACGCTCCGGAGACGAAATGACTTCGGACATATTGATCGCCGGTGCCGGCATCGGCGGATTGACGGCGGCTTTGGCGCTCGCCCGGCGAGGCCATCGCGTCAGGCTGTTCGACCAGATGGAAAAACTGGAAGAAGCCGGCGCCGGCATTCAGCTTGCGCCCAATGCTACGCGGATTCTCGTTGAGCTGGGGCTAGCCGAGCGCCTCAAGTCCACGATTGTCCGACCCTCGGCTATTCGGCTGCGATCCGGCCCCTCCGGCCGCGAAATTGCGACTATGCCGCTTGATGCCGCAACGCTTGAACGGTACGGCGCGCCCTATTGGGTGATCCATCGCGCCGATTTGCACAACGCACTGATCGAGGCCGTCGCAGGCGAGCCGCAGATCACCCTGACGCTCGGCGCCACCGTTGGCAATTTCACCATCGACACCGTGGGCGTGTGCGCCACAGTCCACCGCGGCAGCGCGGGGCGGGCAAAGGAGGACTACGGCGGGGCAGCCCTTATCGGCGCCGATGGATTGTGGTCGCGCGTGCGGGCGCTGCTTGGCGACGGTAAGGCGCCACGCTTTGCAGGCCGCGGCGCCTTTCGGGCGATCGTCCCGGCTGCCCAACTCTCGCCACAAGGCCGCGAGCCGGTCATCAACATGTGGATCGGCCCCGGTGGGCATCTGGTGCACTACCCGGTCCGGGCCGGCACGGCCGTGAACATCGTCGCCGTCTGCGGCGATCGATGGCAGAGCCCGGCGTGGAACACCGGCGCCGAGCGCAAGGAGGTGCTCGAACGCTTCCCCGCGCCACCGTGGGCGCCGACAGCTCGCCAACTGCTGGCGGCGCCGGAGCGCTGGCAGAAATGGGCACTCTACGACCGCGAACCATCAACGTCGTGGGGACGTGGGCCGGTGACGCTTCTCGGCGACGCTGCCCATCCGATGCTGCCGTTCCTGGCGCAAGGCGCCTCCATGGCGATCGAGGACGCCGCCATTCTGGCGCGCGAACTTGCCCGGTCCCCGGACGATAGCGATGCTGCCCTGCGCAATTACGAAACCACCCGACGGCCGCGCACCGCCCGCGTGCAGCGCGCATCACGCCGCAGCGATTTTCACTTCCATCTACGCCAGCCCGCCGCTTTCGTGCGCGACGCCATGCTGCGGGCATCTGGCGGCGAACGACTGCTCGCGCGGTATGACTGGATCTACCGTTGACGGCCGTAAGCGCTGCTGCGTAGGACGGTTTCACTTTACGCCGCGACACACGAGGGCTGACCGATTTGACTTGCGCGCGATCTTGTCCGAACAGTCCTCATGTTTTCGCGCGCCAAAAGGTGATCGATGTTCCCGACCAGTATCGCGGGGAGCCTGCCCAAACCGTCATGGCTCGCCGAACCCGGCAAGCTGTGGGCGCCGTGGCGGCCTGCAGGAGCCGAGCTTGAAACTGCAAAGCTCGACGCCACGCTCGTCGCGATCAAGCTGCAGGAAGACGCCGGCATCGACATCGTCACCGACGGCGAACAGTCGCGTCAGCACTTCGTTCACGGCTTTCTGGAAGCCGTCGACGGCATCGATTTCACGAAGCGCGTCGAAATGGGTATCCGCAACGACCGCTATAAAGCCACGGTGCCGACCGTGACCGGAGCGCTGTCGCTCAAGGGCCGAGTGCATGCCACCGAAGCGCGTTTCGCCCGCGCCCATACGGCCAAGAAACTCAAGCTTACCTTGCCGGGTCCGATGACCATCGTCGACACGATCGCGGACGGTTACTATGGCGACCTCATCAAGATGGCGTTTGCCTTTGCGGACCTGCTCAACCAGGAAGCGCGAGCGCTCGAAGCCGACGGCGTCGACATAATCCAGTTCGATGAGCCGGCCTTCAACGTCTACATGGACGCCGCAACATACTGGGGCATCGAGGCGCTGCATCGCGCCGCCGCCGGCCTCACCTGCACCACCGCGGTCCATATCTGCTACGGCTACGGCATTCCGGCGAATGTGGAATGGAAGGCCACGCTCGGCAACACTTGGCGTCAATACGAACAAATTTTCCCGGCGCTGGCGAAAAGCCGGATCGGACAGGTCTCGCTCGAATGCCGCAATTCCAAGGTACCGCTCGAACTATTGAGGCAACTCGACGGCAAGGACGTGCTGCTCGGGGTCATCGACGTCGC
>Ga0210402_10004919_pt1 | contig 12055 bp, 8 predicted proteins | sample IncBWC7MmetaG_FD_161055 | JGI IMG/M metagenome (GOLD analysis project Ga0210402, IMG submission 161055) | Forest soil microbial communities from Barre Woods Harvard Forest LTER site, Petersham, Massachusetts, United States - Inc-BW-C-7-M | ecosystem: Environmental > Terrestrial > Soil >...
CGGTGGCGGCGGGTTCAGTCCCAACCGCACCTTCGATTCCTCCGGCCCGGAGGTGAAAATTCGCGGCTCGGCGGCGCATGTCTATGAGAAATACCTGCAGCTGGCGCGCGACGCCAACAGCTCTGGCGACCGCGTCACGGCCGAGAATTACCTGCAGCATGCCGAGCATTATTTCCGCATCATGGCGGCCCAGCAGGCCCAGGCGGCCCAATACGCCGCCCAGCAGGCGGCCCAGAATCCGAACCGCCCGCCCGAAGGCATGCAGCAGCAAACGCCCCAGATGGGCCAGCAGCCGCAGCAACCTCAGCCTGGCGGCGGGCCGTCTTTTTCCCTGACCGAGAACGGCGAAGGCGAAGAAGAAGGCGAAGATGCGGAAGCCAATTAAGCGCCATTAGCCGCTTAACTTTTGGCCTTCCACTGCCCACTTGCAGGCCCGGTTCCACATTCCCATATCTGCCGGGAACGGTGCCGTGAACGGGCCGTATCTTGCGTGCCTGCGCCCAGCCGGGGCAGGCGGGAGGTAGTATGGACATCGAGAAATTCACCGAACGCTCGCGCGGCTTCATCCAGTCGGCGCAGGGCCTGGCGCTACGTGAAGGCAACCAGCAATTCGTCCCCGAGCATCTTCTCAAGGTCCTGATGGACGATGAGGAGGGCCTGGCCTCGCGCCTGATAGGGGCTGCCGGGGGCAATGACCGCAGCGTGCGCGCGGGCGTCGAAAGCGCGCTGAAGAAACTGCCCATGGTCCAGGGCGGCTCCGGCCAGGTCTACCTGTCACAGGAGACGGCGCGGTTGCTCGACAATGCCGAACAGATCGCCAAGAAGGCGGGCGACAGTTTCGTCACCGCCGAATATCTCCTCCTGGCGCTGGCCATGGCATCCGGCACCGGGGCCGCGAAAATCCTCAAAGAGGGCGGCGTCACCGCCCAGGGTCTGAACAAGGCCATCGCGGATTTGCGCCAGGGCCGCACCGCCGACAACGCCACGGCGGAAAACGCCTATGACGCGCTCAAGAAATATGCCCGCGACCTCACCGAGCTGGCCCGCACCGGCAAGCTCGATCCGGTGATCGGCCGCGACGAGGAAATCCGCCGTACCATCCAGGTGCTGTCCCGCCGCACCAAGAACAATCCCGTCTTGATCGGCGAGCCTGGCGTGGGCAAGACCGCCATCGCCGAAGGCCTTTCCTTGCGTATCGTCAATGGCGATGTCCCGGAATCCCTGCGCGACAAGAAGCTGATGGCGCTGGACATGGGATCGCTGATTGCCGGCGCCAAATTTCGCGGCGAATTCGAGGAGCGGCTGAAGGCTGTCTTGAACGAAGTCACCAGCGCCGCCGGTTCGATCATTCTTTTCATTGACGAAATGCACACGCTGGTCGGCGCCGGCAAGGCGGATGGCGCGATGGACGCCTCCAACCTGCTCAAGCCGGCTTTGGCGCGGGGCGAGCTGCACTGTATCGGCGCCACCACGCTCGATGAATACCGCAAATATGTGGAAAAGGATGCCGCCCTGGCCCGCCGCTTCCAGGCGGTGTTCGTGGGCGAGCCGACGGTGGAAGACACGGTCTCCATCCTGCGCGGTCTGAAGGAGAAATACGAATTGCACCATGGCGTGCGGATCACCGATTCCGCCATCGTCGCCGCGGCGCAATTGTCCAACCGCTACATCACCGACCGCTTCCTGCCCGACAAGGCGATCGACCTGATGGACGAGGCGGCCTCGCGCCTGCGCATGCAGATCGATTCCAAGCCGGAAAAACTCGATGAACTGGATCGCCGCATCATCCAGCTCAAGATCGAGCGTGAAGCCCTGAAAAAAGAGGGTGACACCGCCAGCCGGGACCGACTGGTGGCGCTGGAAAAGGAATTGGGCGGGCTGGAAGACGAGTCCGGCGTGCTTACCGCCCGCTGGCTGGAGGAAAAGAAATCCGTCTCCGATGTCCAGACCCTGAAGGAAAAACTCGACGCCGCCCGCCAGGATGCCGAAATCGCCCAGCGCCGCGGCGATTTCGCCCGCGCCGGCGAACTCACCTATGGCGTGATCCCGGACCTGGAACGCAAGCTTAAGGCGATCGAGGATCGCAAGGACGATGCCCTGGCCTCGGAAGTCGTCACCGCCGAGAATATCGCCCAGATCGTGTCGCGCTGGACCGGCATTCCGGTGGACCGGATGCTGGAAGGCGAGCGCGAAAAGCTGCTGCATATGGAAAAGAGCCTTGAGAAACGGGTGATCGGACAGGACGAGGCGGTGCGCGCTATTTCCAATGCGGTGCGCCGCGCCCGGGCCGGCCTGCAGGACCCCAACCGTCCCATCGGCTCCTTCCTGTTCCTGGGTCCCACTGGCGTGGGCAAGACCGAACTCACCAAGGCGCTGGCCGCCTTCCTGTTCGATGATGATTCCGCGATGGTGCGCATCGACATGAGCGAATTCATGGAGAAGCACGCGGTGGCGCGCCTGATCGGCGCCCCGCCCGGCTATGTCGGTTACGAAGAAGGCGGCGTGCTCACCGAGGCGGTGCGGCGGCGGCCTTACCAGGTGATCCTGTTCGACGAAGTCGAGAAAGCCCATAGCGACGTCTTCAACGTGCTGCTTCAGGTCCTCGATGACGGCAGGCTGACCGACGGCCAGGGCCGCACCGTGGATTTCCGCAACACGGTGATTATCCTGACCTCCAATCTGGGCACCGAATTTTTGTCGGTCGAGGATGGCGGCGATTCCAAACCGGCGCGCGCCCAGGCGATGGCCGCCGTGCGTAATCATTTCCGGCCCGAATTCCTCAACCGGCTGGATGAAATTATTCTCTTCCACCGCCTCAGCCGCACCGACATGGACAAGATCGTGACCATCCAGATCGCCAGGCTCGACCGTCTCCTGGCCGACCGCAAGATCGAGATCGCGCTGGACAAGAAGGCCACCGACTGGCTGGGAAATGCCGGCTATGATCCTGTCTATGGCGCCCGGCCGCTCAAGCGCGCCATTCAGCGCCGGCTGCAGGACCCGCTGGCGCAATTGCTGCTGGAAGGAAAAATCACCGACGGCGCCAAGGTGAAGGTCAGTGCCAGCAAGACCGGCCTGACCATCAATGGCCAGGAATTCACCGCCGCGCCGGACGAGCTCGGCGAAACCATGCCCAGCGGCGCGACCCTGAATTAGATAGTCTCAGCCGACTTCCCGGGTGACGACATCGAACCGCAACAGCTTGGCCGCGCCAAAGGCGGTTGAGATCGCGGCGTCGGTGGCGTCGCGCCCCCGCGCCATCAAGATGCGGCCGATGCGTGGACTGTTGTGGCGCGCGTCCATGGTGTGCCATGCGCCGCCCAGATAGGCTTCGAACCAGGCGGAAAAATCCATCGGCGAGGGGTCGGCTGGGACCCCGATGTCGCCCAGGTAACCGGTGCAGTAGCGCGCCGGAATGTTCATGCAGCGGCATAGCGTGATCGCCAGATGCGCGAAATCGCGGCAGACGCCTTTGCGCTCGGCATGGCCTTCCGAAGCGGTGCGGTCGGGCCGGGCGAAGGCATAGCCGAATTTGATGCGCGCATGGGTGTAGTCCAGGATCGCCTGCACTCGCGGCCAACCCGGCGGTGTCTGGCCGAAAAGCTTCCAGGCCTCTGTCGCCAGCCGGTCGGTGTCGCAGTAGCGGCTGCCCAAGAGAAACAGCAGCACATCATCGGGCAGATCGTCCACTTCCGCCTGTCCCGCGCCCCAGGGCATCGATTCCTGCACGCCGCTGTCGCGAATGACGAAATGGTTTGACAGCAGCAGGCGCCCCGCCGGCGCCACCAGCCTTGTGCAGCGGTTGCCGAAGCTGTCGAGATAGTTGCGATAGGGTACGCGCGGATGGACCGCAAAGTTCTCCGGCTTTTCAAGATCGGGCTTGCGCTCCGGGCGGACATGCACCGTCAGCAGCATCGGCGTCGGCGCCGTGCATTCAAATTCAATCTCGAAGCCTGCCTGAATTTTCAAATGTCACGGGGGTGAGGCCACGGGAATGTAATGCAAGACGCTTTAGCATGTTCCCATGCCGCGGTCCTGCCTCGGATTTGGGCAGTTAATTAACCTGGGTTCGGCTGCCCTTCGCTTGGGCTTAGGGCGTTCGTTGCTCGAAATGGTCCACCGGACCATTTCGTTCGCCTGAGGCGAACCGCTCCTCACGGCTGCGCCCGCCCGCGGGGACGAAAGCGAAACGACTGCGTCATTTCGCCTTCGCCTGGCGAAGATCGGTGGGATTATCCGCCACCTTGGTCTCCAGCGGCATGGCGGCCAGAGTCTCGTCCATCTTCAGGCGCAGCCCGAGGAAATCGCGCAGCTCCTTGCCGGTGAGCAGGCGCCCGTCCGCGATCTTGACCCGGAGCGGGTTGACCTGGGCGCCGTTGACGCGAATTTCGTAATGCAGATGCGGTCCGGTGGCGAGCCCGGTCATGCCGCTGAACGCGAACACGGTGCCCTGGGACAGGTGCGACCCGGAGCGCAGGCCCGCGGCGAAGCGCGACAGATGCCCATAGGCGGTGGCATAGCCGTTGCTGTGATTGATCACCACGAAATTGCCATAGCCATTGGCCCAGCCCATGAAGCTGATGGTGCCGGCGCCCGCCGCCATCACCGGCGTGCCGGTGGGTACCGCGAAATCCACGCCCTTGTGCATGCGGGTATAGCCCAGGATGGGATGGAAGCGCGATCCGAAGCCGGAAGAAATGCGCGCCCCGTCCACCGGCGTCTTCATCAGCATGCCCTTGGCCGATTGGCCTTTGGCATCGAAATATTCCGCCGCGTCGTCGCCGGCCGACGCATAGCGGTATAGCGTCACGTCCTTGCCGCCCAACCGCATGCGAGCATAGGAAATATTGCCGGTCTTCGCCGGCTGGCCGTCCTTGGTATAGAAATAATCGTAGTAAACCTCGAAGGAGTCACCCGGCTGCAGGTCGCGCTGGAAATCCACCTTGTAGGAAAACATCCGGATCATCTCGATCACGATGTCGGCGGGAATGCCCGCCTGCATGCCGGCGAGGTAAAGGCTGGAATCGATGGTGGCGCCGGCGCGGTGGTGATGCACCTCCAGGACTTTCTGGACATTCTGGGCGCTGAAACTGCCGGACATGTCGCGCGTAACGGTGATGTCCTGTTCGATGCTGGGTGAGAAATGCAGCGACAGGAGCCGCGCGATGGGCTGCGAGGCGCCGGGGGTTGCGCCCGCGCCGCTGTCTTCCTCCACCGGCACCACCACCGGCTTGCCGTTGATCTTCACGATGACGGTCTTGGCCGCCGCCGGCTGGCCGGTGGCGTTGATCACCGGGGCGACTTCATAGGTGATGTCGAAACTCATTCCTGTTTTCAGGCCGCGCGGATTGAAATCCCGGCCCAGCGCGGCGATGGCGCCATTGGCGTCGCTGGCTGAGACGCCGGCATCTTCCATCGCCCCAGCCAGGGTGTCGCCGCGATCCAGGGTGACAGTGCGGGTCTCGATGCCGGGGGTGGGATTGGCCTCCGCCTGGTCCTGGGCTGTTTCAGGCGTACGCAACTGGGGGGCGATGGCGGCGAGCTGACCCGCGCCACCCGAGTGCACCAGCTTGAGGAACAATTCGTAAGGCAGCGCGGCATGGCCCGGTCTCGCCCGCGGCCCGGTCACCGGCAGGGTTCCCATCGCCATCCAGCCAATGGCGCCCGCCACCAGAATGGCCATCGAGCCGGATACCAGCGCCCAGCGTACCTCGGTGCTGGACAGCCCGGCGCCGATGCGGCCGGTCCCGGACGATAAGTGGGCATTATTTTGCTGGTCGCTGGCAAACTGATCCAAGGCGGTTCCTGTCATTCAGGGCGAAACGCAAGATCGCTTCAACCCCAGCCCAAAAGCCCGCAGCCCATACCGGCGTGCGACACATTTATGATTAAGCCTTATCGGTTACGACCGCGTCAACGGCAAGAGATTGTTCTCATTAGAGTATTAATAAAAGTCTGCCATGGGACCCGCCTTGGGGGCGGGACGGGCCGTCCTTTACCTGCTAATCCGCTGCCATGCGCCGCCTGCCGTCTCTCCTGGCTGTCCTGCTGTTTCTCGTCCCGGCGGGTCCGGCCTTGGCCTGGGCGCCCGAGGGCCACCAGGTGGTGGCCGCCATTGCCTTGCAGGAATTGACACCGGCGGCGCGGGCGCGGGTGGCTGCGCTCCTGGGCGGGGAGGTGATGATGGTGCTGGACTCCAGTTGGGCGGATGAGATTCGCCAGCAACGCCCGGAAACCACCTCATGGCATTACGTCAATATCGAAATAGGGTCCGGCGGCTATGATGCCAGACGCGATTGTGGCGACGGCGCCTGCGTGGTCGCACAGATCGCCCGCGACAAACGCATTCTCGCCGATCCGCGTGCGCCGGAACCGACCAAAGCCGAAGCGCTGCGCTTCCTGGTTCATTTCGTGGCCGACCTGCACCAGCCGCTTCATGCCGCCGACCGGAACGACAAGGGTGGCAATGACGAACTGGTTCGCTGGCACGCCAAGCGCACCAGCCTGCACCAGATCTGGGACCAGGATGTTGTGACGGCGCTTGGAAACGATTCCACGCGCGTCGCGGCGCAGATCGATGGATCGTTGACACCGGGGCAGAAAGCGCAGATGCGCGGCGGTTCGCCGGAAGACTGGGCCAATGAAAGCTTTGCCGTGGCGGGCCGGGAGATTTACCCCAGCCTGCCGCCCAATGGCCGGATTCGGCTGCCGGATGACTATGCTAAGCGGGAAAGCGGCGCGGCGCGGCTGCAGCTTGCCAGGGCGGGGCTTCGCCTGGCTGCGATCCTGAACAGCACTTTCCGCTGATCAGTCGCTGGCCTGGATAGTACTGCGTACCATCGGATAGATCTGCGTAGCCCAGCGGGTCCCGGAAAACACGCCGTAATGCCCCACGCCCGCCTGGACGTAGTGCATTTTCTTGAACGGCTTGATGCCGGGCGTCAGGTCATGCGCCGCCACGGTCTGGCCGACCGAACAGATATCGTCCTTCTCGCCTTCCACCGTCAAAAGGGCGGTCTTGCGGATGGCGGCGGGGCTGACCGGATTGCCGCGATACTGAAAAACCCCGCGCGGCAGATGATATTCCTGGAACACTTTCTGCACCGTCTCCAGATAGAAATCGGCCGGCAGGTCCGCCACCGCCAGATATTCGTCATAGAATTTCTTGTTCGCGGTCGCCTTCTTCTCGTCGCCGCGCAAAAGATGGCTGTAGAGGTCCATCTGGGCGCGCCAATGGCGCGGCATGTTCATCGACATGAATGCCGAAATCTGCAGGAAGCCCGGATAGACCCGGCGTCCGGCGCCGGCATAGCGCTCCGGCACCGTGCTGATCATGTTCTTCTCGAACCATTCCAGCGGATATTTGTTGGCGGCGCGGTTGACGTCGGTGGGGTTGACCGAAGTGTCCACCGGCCCCGCCATCAGGGTCATCGAACGCGGCGCGGCAGGGTGATTGGTCTCCGCCATGATCGCCACCGCCGCCAGCAGCGCGGCACAGGGCTGGCACACCGCCACCGTGTGCGCCCCCGGACCGATCTTGTCCAGGAACCTGATCAGCGTGTCGATATAATCGTCCACTCCGAAACTGCCTTCGGCCAGCGGCACCTCGCGGGCGCTTTTCCAGTCTGTAATATAAACGTCATGATCGTTCAGCATGGTGCGCGCGGTATGGCGGAGCAGGGTGGCGAAATGCCCCGCCATCGGCGCCACGATCAAGACGCGCGGCTGGGGCAGGTTGGTCTCCTTGCGGAAATGCAGCAGGGTGCCAAACGGGCTGTCGAGCGCCGTCTCCTCAAGCACCGGGATAGTACGGCCTTCGACCAGCGCCTCGCCGATGTCATAGGCGGGCCGCTCATGGCTGAGCTGGGCGCGGTTGGCGAGTTCCGCCCCCGCCGCGATTCCCTTGAAGAAATAGTTGAAAGCGGGCCCCATCTGGGTCTCGCCAAAGGCGGCCCTTGTGATATCGGCAATGGCCCGCAAGGGGGCCAAAAGGTCCGATTGCGCCTGATAGGCGTCGTACAACATGCCGATTGCTACCCCGGACAGCCCACTGGGCCTAATTATTTGTGCCCGAACGGTAAAAACACTAGTGCATTTTATGCTGCAGTGCGAAATAATTCTCTTGTGATTTGAAAAAAGGGAGTCCGAGCGGTGAGCGCCGTCCTGACAATCTCCAGCAAGAATTACTCGTCCTGGTGCCTGCGCGGCTGGCTGCTGTGCCGCATGGCCGGGCTTGATTTTGATGAGGAAATGCTGCCCGCCAGCGATGCCTCGGCCCGCGCCGAACTGCTGCTTTTGTCGCCCTCCTTCCTGGTGCCAGCGTTAACCCATAATGGAATCAAGGTGTGGGACACGCTGGCGATCGCCGAATATCTCAATGAGACTTTTCCACAGGCGGGATTGCTGCCCAAGGACGGGGCGGCCCGCGCCCATTGCCGCGCCGTCTCGGGCGAGATGCATTCGGGCTTCACCAATTTGCGTTCCGCCCTGCCGATGAATCTCAAATCGCGCTATCCCAACTTCAAGGTCTGGGCCGGGGCCCAGGCTGATATCGACCGGATCGCCGTCATCTGGCGCGACTGCCTCAAGAAATATGGCGGACCCTATCTGTTCGGGGCGGCGCCCACCCTGGCCGACGCCATGTACGCGCCGGTGGCGACCCGCTTCGACACCTATGACGTCAAGCTCGACCGCGCCTGCAAGGATTATTGCGAAACCATCCTGGCGCTGCCCGACATGCTGGAATGGACCTTGGCCGCCAAGGCCGAACCGGCGGCGGTCGAGGAACTGGAAGCGGAGTTTTAAGGACCTCCACCATGGGCGGGTTTAACCCGCCCATCCAGCAGGGAATTCTAATTGCGTCAGGAAGAACAGCAGGGCTTTCCCGCTTCCTGGACAGGCGGACAGGTCACATCGCCATAGGAACAGAACACGCAGCAATCGCCGGGCTTTGGTCTCAGCACCGCCGCACACCCCTTGCAGTCATAAAAGAACTGGCAGGCGTCTGTCGGCATGGGTTCAATCGCCCGGTGTCCGCAGGACGGGCAGGTGATGGTGGATTCCAGAACCAGGGATTTGTGCGGCGCAGACATTACTTTTTTAGATAATCCCCCAGATACGCCTTGGACGCAGCCTCGTCCTTGACCGGCGTGATCTTGTCCGGGTCGATCCGCACCATGATGTAGTCGATGTGGTCGTCAATGTGGCTGAACAGATGCCCGGTGCCCGCCGGGATCACGATCACATCGCCCGCCTTCAAATTATAGCTTTTGCCGTTCCTGATGGAATCTGCATTGTTGCCCGGGCCGTTATACAGCCGCACGGTTTCCTCATCGGCGGGGCGGCGCTGCTTGTTGATCAGGTCGGGTCCCAGCTCCAGCGTCGCGGTGCCATCGATGACATGATAAACCTCGCTGACCAGGTCATGCTCGGCCACCGCATGCGCCCCCGGCTTATCCAGCTTGCCGCGATGCTCCACTCCCAGGGCGATATGAACCTTGCCGATATCGATGTCGCGGTCCTGCTGGTCGACTTTGCGCTCCTTCACCGCCTTGTCCATATAGGCCTGGATTTCCTCCTGCGGGATGTAAACCCCCTCGCACATTTTGCAGCTGGGATCCGGATTGTTGTTGGCGGACTGCGCCAGCGCCGGCGCAAGCATCAGCCCCGCCCCCGCCAGACCCAGAATGATCCTGTTCATGCAAATCCTCCCGCGATTTTGCGCGATTTGGCCTTTGTCCCTGTCCGCTTGTCAATGTTCGCGGGTGCAAAGAATCTCTCTTGAAGCAAGGAGCTGGTCCGGCATGGGCAATTCAGGTAGCGCGCAGCGCCTCGACAACGGTAAGCCGCGCCGCACGGATGGCGGGCAGGGCGCCGCCGAGAAAGGCGACGGCAATCGCCCATAGGAGCGCGATCCCGATCAGGGCCGGCGAGACCGTCATTGTGAAGACATCCGAGCCGAAACCATCCTGCACGCCGTCATATTGCCACCAGGCAATTGCGGCCCCAATCAGTGCGCCGGCCAGCGACAGCGCCGCCGCTTCCACAATCACCGACACGGCCACGGCAAAACCGCCATAGCCCAGGGCTCTGAGAGTGGCGATCTCCCGGCCGCGTGCGCCGACCGCCGCATACATGGTGTTGAAACAGCCGAACAATGCGCCCACCGCCAGGATGACGCCGGTGCCATAAGCGATGACGTTGAAGAAGGTCGAAAATTGTGCGCTGGTCTTCCGGTTCCAGTCGGACAGGCGCATCACATCCACCCGCAATACGGGATTGGTGTTCAGCGCATGGCTGAAACTGGCAAAGGAAGCGGGCGATGCCATACGTAGCAGCGCGGTGGTATAGGCCGGACGCCGGACCGCCAGCATCACTGTCTCGGTATCACCAATCAGCTGGCCGTCGAGCAGGTCGCCGGTGGTAAAGCTGCCCACGATCGGCCATTCCCCGTCCGGCAGGATCACCTTGTCGCCGATCGCCATGCCCCGGAACTGGCCCTGCGCGCCGGTGCCCACGATCAATTCATGGGTGCCGGGCCGGAACATGCGGCCCGCCACCATGTGGAGTTCCGGCCTCAGCATCACGCCCTTGGAGCCGAAGCCGCGCAGATTGGCATAAGACCTGGCGCCATTTTTCAGCAGCAACACCGGCACGCCCACGGCCAGGCCGGGATCGGCCAGCGGCGAGCCATCCGCCGCCCGGGCGATGCCGGGTGCGTTCAGGATGATGCGCATCTGGTCGCGCGGAATTGAGCTGACGCCTTCCCATTGGGTGCCCGCCGATACCACCAGAACCAGGCCAGGATCACCGGTCTTGAGATAGGCCTGGTGCAGGCCTTCGGTCATCGAAAGCATGGAAAGCAGCACGCCGATCGCCAAACCCATGCCGATCACGATCACCAGCGACTGCCACAGGCGCTGGCGCAGGCTTTTGAAATTGAGCAGCGAGACGATCCCGATCTGGCGAAGCAGATTCATGTGCGCCCCGACAAGGCTGTGGCGATGTCCATCCGGGAGAGGCGAAAGGCGGGCAGGGCGGCGCTGGCGAAGGCCAATGCAAAGGCACTGGCCGCCGCCCACAACAGCACGATAGGGGACATGGTGGGCGGGGGAAGTCCCCAACTGGGTGGCATCAGATCGGAAACATGGCGGCCCAGGAAAGCCGCCAGCGCCACGCCGAAGACTGCGCCAAAAATGCAGGGTATCGCTGCTTCCAGGACAACCAGGCCCATCAAGGCGCGGTCGGAAAAGCCAATGGCCCTGAGGGTGGCGAATTCGGCGAAGCGCTCACGCACCGATTGGACGATGACATTGGCGGTGAGGAACAGGATCATCACCAGGCCGGCCAGCGCGATGTCGCGCGTCACCGCGCCCACGTCCAGCCCGCCGAAATTGTTGCTGACGGCAAAGGCCATCTTCTCGGTTTGACTATAGGTAGGGGTGGCGGAGTTGGCGAAGATCTGGTCGATGTGCTGGGCAATCGCTGCAGATTGGCCGGGATCGTTGGCGACCATGTCAACCTCATTGATCTTGCCCTGATCGGCCAGCGGCCGCGCCTTGTCGAATAAATCGTAATTGCCGAAATTGTAGCCGCCCGACGCCTGGGGAAAATCATTGCAGATCGCCACCACCTTGAAGGTCCAGCTTTTGGCGCCATCGGCCCTTGCGACCAGCGGCGTGATGATGGTGAAAGTGTCCCCCACTTTCTTGTGCCATAGCGCCGCCTGGTACTTGCTCATCACAATGCCGGTGCGATCTTTCTGGACCGCGTCCCATTGTTCCTGGGTGATCCCCCAATCGTCGAAGACTTGCCCCACCTGGGCGTCCACCATGCTCACAAAAACCTGGTTTTTCGGGTCCCGGACATAGCCGGGGATGAAGGTCGAAACCGTGGTCACTTTCACGCCCGGCAGGCGCGCGATCTGCCGCGCCACCGTAATCGGCATCCCGCTCACGTAATCGAAGCGCGGGCCGGAAAATATGCGGTCGGCGCGGGCCCGCTGCTCCACCAGGTCAAAGGTGGCGTTCAAGCCGATCATCAGGCCGAACAGGGT
>Ga0210402_10004920_pt1 | contig 12053 bp, 9 predicted proteins | sample IncBWC7MmetaG_FD_161055 | JGI IMG/M metagenome (GOLD analysis project Ga0210402, IMG submission 161055) | Forest soil microbial communities from Barre Woods Harvard Forest LTER site, Petersham, Massachusetts, United States - Inc-BW-C-7-M | ecosystem: Environmental > Terrestrial > Soil >...
CACGATTTAAACGGTTCCTCGGTTGACTCAAAATCGCCAATGCACTCATTTGAGCTTCGTACAAGCTCAACACTACCGCGTTGTTCTCGACGGGCGATGCGGAAGTTATCAGCTCGCCCGTTGGATCAGTACCGATAACACGCAATCCCTAATTTAGGTACACTGAATGATTCGAAGATGAACATTCTCGGGATCAATGCGTACCACGGCAACGCTTCGGCCGCCCTCGTTTGCGACGGCAAGCTGGTTGCCGCCGTCGAAGAAGAGCGCTTCAATCGCGTGAAATACGCCGCGGGCTTTCCCGCTTCCGCGATTCGTTACTGCCTGAAGGAAGCCGGCATCATGCTCGCTGATCTCGATCACGTGGCCGTGCCGCGGAATCCCTACGCCCGGCTGGGTACGAAACTCTTCTACGCTCTGCGCATGCCGTCGTTCGCGCGCGAACGAGCCAGAGTGCTCACGAAATTCACCGGCATCCCCGTTGCCCTCGCCGGAGCGTTCGACTTCGACCCGGCAAAAATAAAATCAAAATTCCATCGCGTCGAGCACCACCAGGCGCATCTCGCCAGCGCGTTCTTTGTTTCTCCCTTCGAACACGCAGCCCTGCTTTCCGCCGACGGCCTCGGCGACTTCGCCAGCTCCATGTGGGGCCTGGGCAGCGGCAATCGCATGCGCATTGACGGCGCGATCGCCTTCCCCCACTCCCTCGGCCTCTACTACGGCGCGGTCACGCAATATCTCGGCTTCCTGAAGTTCGGCGACGAATATAAGGTAATGGGCCTCGCCGCTTACGGCCAGCCCGCCTACCTCGATTCCTTTCGTGACATCCTCCGCTTCAGCAGCAACGGCGGCGACTTCGGCTTCAAGCTCGGCCTCGACTATTTCACGCACCACAAAACGGGCCCGGAAATGTCCTGGGCCGAATCCGATCAAACTCCAATCCTCGGCAGAATCTTTTCCGAGAACATGTCGCGCCTTCTCGGTGCCCCAGCACGTCAACCGGATGAACCGCTTGAGCAACGCCATCACGATCTGGCTTCCACTCTCCAGGCCCGCCTCGAAGAAGTTTATCTTGGGATGTTAAAAAAGCTCGCCGCCAAGACCAACGCAAAAGCCGTCTGCCTGGCCGGTGGAGTTGCCTTCAACTGCGTCGCCAACGGGAAAATCTTCGACGCGACACCGTTTGAAAAGGTCTTCGTTCATCCCGCCGCAGGCGACGCAGGCCTCGCCGTAGGCGCCGCCTACTACATCTGGCACCAGATTCTCAGCCAGCCGCGCTCGTTCACGATGGATCACGCCTACTGGGGCCCCGGCTATTCGCCCGAAGAAATCCGTTCCGCCGTCCAAGCCAGCAGCGTAGCGCAAGGCGGCTACACCATCGCCGAATTCTCCGAAGAAGAACTCCTCCGCCGCACCGCCGCCATCATCGCCGAAGGGAAAATCCTCGGCTGGTATCAAGGGCGCGCCGAATGGGGCCCCCGCGCCCTCGGCAACCGCAGCATCATCGCCGACCCGCGCCTCCCGGAAATGAAAGAAGTCCTCAACCGCCGCATTAAGCACCGCGAAATCTTCCGTCCCTTCGCGCCCTCGATCCTCGCCGAAAAAACCGGCCAGTGGTTCGAGAAATCCCATCCATCCCCGTTCATGAGCCTCGCCTATTCCGTCCTCCCCGAAAAGCGCGACAAAATTCCCGCGCCCACCCACGTCGACGGCACCGGCCGCCTGCAAACCGTCTCGCGCGAAGCCAATCCCCGCTTCTACGCGCTGATCAGCGAATTCGAACGCCAGACGGGCGTCCCCGTCGTCCTGAACACTTCCTTCAATGACAACGAACCCATCGTCTGCCGCCCCGAAGAAGCGCTAGACTGTTTCTTGCGCACGCAAATGGATGCGCTGGTCCTCGGCAACACCCTCATCACACGCCCATGAAACCCTTCAAACCAAATCTCGCGAAGTGGGGCTCGCCCGTCCTCCTCGGCATTCCCCTCGATCACAACTCGTCATTTCTTCGTGGCGCCGCGCAGGCCCCGCCGCTCATCCGCGAAGCATTCCACTCCGACCACTGGAACAAGACCAGCGAAACCCGCGTCGACCTCGGCGCACGGGGAATCTTCGAAGACGCTGGAGATTTAGCTGTAATGGAATCGCCCGACGCCTTCACCCGCATCGAAGACGCAATCGGCAAAATAGTGGAAAAGGGAAAACGCCCGGTGAGCCTGGGCGGCGATCACTCCATCACCGGTCCCATCCTTCGCGCCATCGGCAAACGCATACCCGCCATCACCCTCGTCCACTTCGACGCCCACCCCGATCTTTACGCCGACTACGAAGGCAACCCGCACTCGCACGCCTGCCCCTTCGCCCGAATCATGGAGGAGCAACTTGTCCATCGCCTGGTGCAGATCGGCGTCCGCACCCTGAACGCCCACCAGAACGAGCAAGCCGAAAAATACGGCGTGAAAATTTTCGAAATAACAAATCTGCCCCACCCGACGCATCTCAATCTTGCCGGCCCCATCTACATATCATTCGACATGGACGCGCTCGACCCTGCCTTCGCCCCCGGCGTATCCCACTGGGAACCCGGCGGCCTGACCACGCGCGAAGCCATCAGCTACATTCACGCGCTGCCCGGCCCGATCATCGGCGCCGACTTGGTCGAATTCAATCCGGTGCACGATTCCACCGGGCTCACGGCCACAGTCGCCGCCAAGATCCTCAAGGAACTCCTCGGCAAAATGATCGCCGCATAACAAACGCCGATGTCGCGCCACGAGAAAATCTTCCTCTCCGCCGAGTGGCGCGACCTCTTGATGCTCAACTACGAGGTAGATCCAGCCAGTCTGCGAAAATATCTCCCCGCCGGCACGGAACTCGACTCCTTCGCTCGGAAAACCTATGCGAGCCTCGTAGGCTTCCGCTTCTGCCGCACAAAACTCTTGGGCGTCCTCCCGATTCCCTTCCACACCGAATTCGAAGAAATCAATCTCCGTTTCTACGTGAAGCGCCGCGAGGGCAACGAAATCCGCCGCGGCGTAGTCTTCATCGCGGAAATCGTGCCCAAGCGCGCTATCGCCCTAACCGCTCGATGGTTCTACGGCGAAAATTACGTTTGCCGGCCCATGGCCCACCACGTTTTGTCTAAGGATTCAGGAATGGAAACGGAATATTCGTGGGGCCGAGGAAATCAGACCTGCCGCCTCCATGCGCAAGGGAGTGGAATACCGTCGCTGCCCGTAGAAGCAAGTTTCGAACAATTCATCACCGAGCATTACTGGGGATATTCGCGCCAGCCAGACGGCGGCACCGTGGAATACCACGTCTCCCACGTTCCCTGGAAAGCGTGGAACGCGACCCGCGCCGAATTTTCAGGCAACACTCGCGAGTTGTACGGCGACGAACTCTCGCAGGTACTGAGGAACGCCCCGGCCTCCGCCTTCATCGCCGACGGCTCACCCGTAAAAGTATTCGGTGGCCGAAGCTTGTCATCCTGAGGCCATGGGACGAGCATAGCCGAGGGGTCTCAACGTTAAGACCTTGCAAGCTTCATCAGCTGAGATCCTTCGCTGCGCAAACAACGCTCCGCTCAGGACGACAACGCTTGCTTGAGGCTTAAGTAAGGGAAAAGCATCGGCTACTTCTTCGCCGCCCCCGCCACCTTCAGCGCAATCTTCGGCGTACGCAGCAGCGTGTTGTGTACCAGGCAGTGCTCCACCGCTTCCTCTACGCCCTTCCGCTGCGCTTCGCTCAGGTCCACCGGCGCGTCCACTTCAATCACAAAATTCGTCATCCGCGCCAGCGGGTCCTTCACTTTTTCGCAGGTCACCCGCACCCGCGTACCCTCGGTCGCCAGTTTATTCTTCCGAAGATACTGCGCCGCGTAGTATCCCGCACACGATCCCAGCGAAGCCAGCAGCAGCTCCGGCGGCGTCATGCCTTCGTCAAATCCGCCGTCGTGCACCGCTTGATCGCTGATGATGCTGTGATTTCGCGCTCGTATCTCAAACTGTACCGAACCCAGATGCTCTACCGTAACTTCCATGGGAATCTCCATCCCGGAGCGAGTCGTGGCTTCCCGGCAATCAATTCCCCGGAACCAGCCGCAGAAGGCACTTCAGCTTAGCTATGACAGAATGCAACGAAGCCGCCAATGACCCGGGTCACAACCGTATCTCCATTTTCTATTTTCTACTTTCTAATTTCTATTTTCCCGGCATGGGATTATTTCGGCGCATAGAACAGATAGTCCGCCGAATACGCCACGCGCACTTCCGCGCCAACATGCCCGGTATCGCACCCCGACGCCGGCGCCTTTCCGCCCTTCGTGTTGATCCGCTGGATCGTCGTGGCCCTCGAAAGCACGCCGCTGCCCTCGTGCCCGACAACGGTCACCAGCAGCCACGGAATCGAATCCGCCTCCGGCGAAGGCACGTTGGCCACCGCCTTCCCCGTAACCCGGCTGCCGTCGCTCGCCTCCCACGACGGGCCCGCAAAGTGTTTTCCGAAAGCCTTTCCATCCTTATCAAACAGCTGCGCATCGGGAGTCTTCAGCGCCCAGCTGAGTGATCCCGCATCGCCCTTGCACGTATAGACCTGGTCGCCCTTGGCATGAACCTGCAACAAAAGTTGCTCGCCCGCAGGCGCCTGAATTTGCGGCGGCACCTGTTGCGCCGAAACACCGGATGAAGAAAACATGCCCGCGCCAGCGAGCAGCGTAACCCCTGCTAATCCCCGAAAATTTTTACTCACGGTAAAGTCCCTCCCCCTCAGTACGTCTGTCGGGCTTATTTCTCAATATAGCTTAGTTCCACCAATCTCGCCTTGCCCCGGGCGCACCCGAACGCCGCCTCTAAGCCGTAAAGAATTAGCCGTTTGCAGCACACCGGCTGGCGCCCCGCTCGCCCCCACAAAATCAAAAGTAACCTCCCCCACCCAGTTTCATCTACTTAGGCGGTTGTCTAACTATCCGGCCAAACGCTCTGGAATCGAGGGGAAATCATGGGAAAGCTTACAAATCAGGTTGCCGTTGTCACCGGCGCCTCCAAGGGTATCGGCGCCGCAATATCGATTGCGCTTGCCGCCGAAGGCGCTTCCGTCGTCGTCAATTACGCCTCCAGCAAGGAAGGCGCCGACCGCGTGGTAAAAGAGATCACCGCCAAGGGTGGCAAAGCCGTCGCCGTGCAAGCCGATCTATCCAAGCCCGCTGACGTCACCCGCCTCTTCGCCGAAACCAGGAAAGCCTACGGCAAACTGAACATCTTGGTGAACAACGCCGGCATCTACCAGTTCGCGCCGCTCGAAAACGTCACCGAAAAACTTTTCCACGACCACTTCAATCTCAACGTCCTCGGCCTGCTGCTCGCCACCCAGGAAGCCGTGAAGCTCATCGGCCCCGAAGGCGGCAGCATCATCAATGTCGGCTCCGGCGTCAGCACCATCAATCCGCCCAACAGTTCCGTTTACACCGCCACCAAGGCCGCCGTCGACTCCATTACCGGCGTGCTGGCCAAGGAATTGGGCCCGCGCAAGATTCGTGTGAACTCCATCAACCCCGGCATGATCGAAACCGAAGGCGTCCACGCCGCGGGCTTCATTGAAAGCGATTTTCGCAAGTGGGTGGAAACTCAATCACCGCTCGGTCGCATCGGCCAGTCCGACGACATCGCGCCCACAGCGGTCTACCTGGCTTCGTCCGACTCCAAGTACCTCACCGGCGAAACCATCCGCGTCACCGGTGGCATCTACTAACTACCTCGCCGCGCCAGCGGTGATTCTCTTTGCGGCTGAATAGGAGGCTGCGCTCGGATCAGTCCGACGGGCCTCCCACAGTCGAAATCTGTCCTAGCGCTTTCCTTTTTCATAATCCCGAAACGCTTCGCGCAATTCATCCAGCAAGCGCCCGTTCTTCACCTTGCTGCCTTCCGTGCCGCCGGCGCGCACGCGGATTGCGTTGCTGCAACCGAACACCGGGCAGATGCTGTGGTCCGGCAAGCACAAGACGGAACCAGCCGCAGGATCAAGTCCGCTTTTTCGCGGCTCTCCGCCAATTCAAAAATGTCTCCACTTGTTCAATTCCAGGATCGTCGTGTATTCCAGTTCGTAAATCCGGTCTCATTTTGGATGTAAACCGTGTGCGCGTTGACCACCGCCCGCGGCAGCACGGTCGGCTGTGCCCAAGCGTTCCAGCCTGCCCAGCACAGTACAAAAATAGGTGGGGAAATTCCCAGTCCCGGGAAAGAGTTCTTCTCGATGCGAACCTCCCCGACTTCTGTAAATGGATTCAGGTAACCTAGTGCCCCGGCTCCCCCGCCGAAAACTGTCCCGAAGCACAGATTTCGGTCAATTCTCCGCGCAATCCAGCCCGCTTCCGCGTTTCAGACCCTTCGCTTTCCCCTGTACAATCTTCCCGTGCGCGTCCTGCTTCTGAACCTCTACTATCCGCCGGATACCTCAGCCACGGCGAAAATGGCGCAAACCGTTGTCGCCGCCCTCTCCCAAAAGCACGATGTCACCGTGCTCTGTGGCCGGCCGTCTTACGATCCCACCGAACGCCTTCTCTGGCGGCTCTACCAATCCGAGCATTCCGGCCGCGTGCGAATCATCCGCGCCGGCTCCTCCGACTACCCTCGCGCGAAGATGAAAAAGCGCGTCTTCAATTACCTTAGCTATGCTTTCCTGGCCGTTCCGCGCGCCCTGTTTCTCTCCTGCGACGTCATCCTCGCCATGACCGATCCTCCTTTCGAAGGGATCGTCGGTGCGTTCGTCGCCCTCCTCAAACGCAAGCCCTACGTCTACAACATCCGGGACCTTTATCCAGACATGGCCGTCGGCGGCTCCATCATCCAGCCCGGCCTGCTCGCCCGCATCTGGGAAACGCTGCATCGCTGGGCCCTGCGCCGCGCCACACGCGTCGTCGTCCTCGGCGAAGACATGCGCAAGCGCATCCTGTCGAAAGGAGCCAACCCATCTGCCATCGTTGTAGTCCGCGACGGCGCTGAGCACGTTCAGGCCGAAGCTCCCTCACCATCTCCCGACCCCGAAGTAATCCGCGCCATCCGCGGCAATTTCCGCTTCGTCCTACTTCACGCCGGCAATCTCGGCTTCTACGGCGCATGGGACACGCTGCTCACCGGTTCCGCCTCGCTAGCCGCCGACAGCATAGGTCTCGTCTTCGTCGGCGACGGCGCGCAACGTTCTCGCCTCGAAGCCGCCGCCGCAAATATTCCCAACGTCCGCTTCCTCCCCTTCTTCCCCGCCAGCAAAATCTCTTCCGTCCTGGCCGCCGCCGACGCTCACCTCATCACTGTGAAGCGCGGCCTCGAAGGAGTAGTCGTCCCCAGCAAAATGTACGGCATCCTCGCCGCGGGAAAACCCATCGTCGCCGTCGCTCCCCGCGAATGCGACGTAGTCACCCTCGGCGAAGCCAATGGTTTCTCCATCTCCGCCGACCCCGACGAGCCCGTCGCATTCGCTAAACTCGTCCGTCAACTCTCCCAAAATCCCACCAAGCTAGATGAAATGGCCAAGTCAGCCCTAGCCGCAGCCCCCGACTACGATCGCGCCTCGGAACTCGCCAAGCTGGTGCGAATCATTGAGGAAGCGACGGCTAGCGCAACTCCAAAAAAGTAATCACTCCCCGCACACTAAGCAGCGCGTGTCATCCTTCGCCTATCCGGCAAGGATAGGCGAAGGAGCTCAACGCAAAACTTGTGCCAACCGTATCGAACCCACCCCCGAGCCGCCCTCCTAGTTGTATTTCGATTACGATTACATTCACTAAATTGTTATCACACCCCGCCAGCCGCAATTTTCAACTGGCGGTTCCCCTTCTTTCGCGCTAATTTAACTGTGCTGCGTGGGGCAGCACCGGCGGTTCTCTCTAAACCGTCATTCCATGGGCGTCACTTGGGAGCCGGATCCCAAACCGGCAACGTCTCTGCGAACTACTGGCGGAACCAGCCCACTGCCAGTTTCCTCAGAACGAGCAATGAGGATAAATGAGTGCGGGCCTGCTGGCTTTTTTGATTGCTGCGTCAGCATCTCTCCTTCTTACAGTGCCTGTCCGGGCGCTGGCCATTCGCGTCGGCATGGTGGACTTGCCCGGCCCTCGGAAGGTTCACCTGAAACCGATTCCGCTTCTTGGCGGCCTCGCCATTTACGGCGGCGTCATGCTGGCCATCCTTATCGTGTTCGACGGCCCCGCGCGCGCCCAGGTCTTCGGTATTGTCGCCGGTGCCACGCTGGTCACCGTCGTCGGATTCCTCGATGATCGCGGCTGGCTGCATCACCAGGTAAAACTTTTTGCCGGCATGCCCCTGGCCGCCGTGATACTTCTGGTTAGCGGCATTCACGCCCAGGTCTTCAGCCTGGTCGTTCCCGGCAGCCTCGGCTATTGGCTGGACGCCGCGCTCACCATCGTTTGGGTCGTCGGCATCACCGCCTCCTTCAGCATTCTCGATCACATGGATGGCCTGTGTGCCGGCGTTGCCGCCATGGCCGCCGTTTTCTTCGCCATACTTGCCTATCTCAACGGCCAGACCCTGGTGGCCACGCTGGCTGCTTCCGTCCTGGGTGCCGCCGCCGGCTTCCTCCGTTGGAATTTCAAACCCGCCAAGATTTTCATGGGCGATGGGGGCGCAATGTTTCTCGGCTTCCTGATGGCCACCCTGGCCCTGAAGCTCCGCCTGGACCACGCTTCCTCGCTTGCCACCTGGCTGGCTCCGGTCCTTGTCTTGGGCGCCACCATTTTTGACACCACACTGGTCACCATCTCGCGCTCGCGCCGCGGCCTGCTCCCCTTCGCTACGCCTGGTAAAGATCATTCCGCGCATCGCCTGGCCAATTTGGGCCTCGGCCAGCGCGGTGCGGTTCTGACCATCTACCTAGTGGGAGCGATCAGCGGCGGCGCCGCCATCCTGGTGACCTATCTCTCCAATCGCTCCGCGGCATTTGCGGGCCTCGCCGTGGTTCTGGCCATGCTCCTCGCCGTTGCCTGGCTGGAACGCGCTCCTTACGAGAAGCAATCGCCCAAAGAACACGCTTAGAGTCTTCTCATCGGAATCCGTTTCAAGAAACTTTCCTCCCCTGCGTGTGTTTGGTGTGCGCAGAGGGTTTCGTTATAATCTTGTTCGCTGTTTGCTTGCCTGCCTGTATCTTGTTGCCTGGCTGGTGACGCAACAGTTCTAGCCGGGTGAATTAGAGAACTCTCCTTTAACAGGGTCGCGCGAGTTGGTGGAAGAAGAAAAGTTCAAGTCCCCCCAAAAAAGGGACACCGAAGATGTCGTTGTCATTGGAAGCTCGGCGGCCGGGCTGTATACAGCCGCGCGCGTTGCCCGCGGCGGACGCCGCGTCAGCGTGCTGGAATCGAAAGCCACGCCGGATCCCGCGGCGCGTACCCTTATCGTCACCGACTATTTCAAGAACCAGATCAGCACCGCAGCCCGCTCCAGCATCCTCAATGAAATTCGCCGCTTTGAACTGTTCACCGACGGGCGTTCCGCGCAAGTCACGCTCAAGCAGCCCGACCTGATCATCGAACGTTCGCGCCTGATCCGTTCGCTGGCCGAAGAGGCCGCACACGCGGGCGCAAAGTTCCGTTACGACACGCGATTCCTCGATCTCTCGCCGAACGCGAACGGCCTCCACGTGCAAGTCGACCAGGGCGGCAAACGGGAAGAGTTGCACGCCGCCAGCGTCGTGGGCGCTGACGGCGCCGCAAGCCGCGTCGCCAAAGCTGCCGGGTGGCCACCCGTCGAAACCGTTCCCCTTGTCCAAGCCGTCGTGAAACTGCCAAAGGATTGTCCGCCGGACACCACCCGCGTCTGGTTTATTCCCGATGACACGCCCTATTTTTACTGGATGATTCCTGAATCGCCGGAGCGCGCTGCTGTGGGCGTCATCGGAGAGCACGGCCGCGCCACCAAACTTTTCTTCGACCGTTTCCTCGAAAAGAAAGGCTTTGAGCCGCTGGAGTGGCAGGGCGCGCGCATTCCGGTCTATAACAAATGGGTTCCCGTCCAACGGACCCTCGGGAACGGCGAGGTCTACCTGGTGGGCGATGCCGCCGCCCAGGTGAAAGTTTCCACCGTCGGCGGGATCGTCACCGGATTACGCGGCGCGCGCGGTGTGGCCGATGCGATTCTCCGCAAGGGCAACTCCGAGCTGCGCACGCTTCGCCGTGAACTCGGCACGCACTGGTTGATCCGCCGCGCCTTGCATCATTTCAAGCAGGCGGACTATTCCGAACTCGTGGATCTGCTCAACGACTCCGCACGCGAATCACTGGGTGAAATCAATCGCGACGAATCCACCCGCCTTCTCTGGAATGTCATTCGCCGCCAGCCGAAACTCGTTCTCCTCGGCCTCCGCGGACTTCTTTTGGGAAAAAGATAATGGGCAGAGGTTGTCTGTTTCGCGCTCCCGGCGCGTGGAATTCGGCATACTTGATTTACAGCTCTCTGGACAACGCGCAATTCAACCGGCCCGCAACTGAAAAGGAGATACGCAAGTGCGATTGACGGTAATCGGGTGTGGCTACGTGGGACTCGTCACCGGAGCCTGCCTCGCCGCAGCAGGCCACGAAGTCTTCTGCACGGACATCGACGAAGGCCGCATTGACCAGCTGAAAGCCGGCAAGGTTCCCATCTACGAGGAACACCTTGGCGAAGTCCTTCAGCGCGCCACTAAAGAAAAGAAAATCGTCTACACCGCCGACGCCGGCGAAGCCATTCGCGCCGGTGAAGTCATCTTCATCTGCGTGGGCACTCCGCCAAAAGACTCTGGTGAAGCCGACCTCTCCGCAATCGATCACGTCGCCCGCCAGATCGCCACCGAAGCTCGCAGTCGGAAACTCGTGGTGGAAAAAAGCACGGTTCCCGCGTTGACCGGCGTCCAGTTGCAGAAAGCGCTCGCCGCCTATTCCCCGGATGGCGGCAGCAAGTTTCAGGTCGCGTCCAATCCCGAATTCCTGCGCGAAGGCACCGCCGTCGCGGATTTCTTTCACCCCGACCGCATCGTTGTCGGCGTCGAGGACGAAAAAAGCGCCGCCGCGCTTCGCGAAATCTATCGCCCCATTCTTGAAAAGAACTTCCACTGCCCGATCCACTCCGGCAAGTGCCCGGATGGCACCGGCGGCGAGCTCCTTATCACCACAATCAGCAGCGCCGAGCTTATCAAGCACGCGTCCAACTCTTTCCTCGCCCTCAAAATCAGTTATGCCAACGTGATCGCCGACCTTTGCGAACGCATCGGCGCCGACGTTGAGGAAGTCACCCACGCGATGGGCCTAGATCCCCGCATCGGCACGCAGTTCCTGAAAGCCGGACTCGGCTTCGGCGGCTTCTGCTTTCCAAAAGACATTCAGGCCTTCATCCACCTCTCCGCCACTGTTGGTGTCGAGTTCGACATGCTGAAAGCCGCCGAGCGCGTCAACAAACAGCGCATCGACCGCTTCTTCGAAAAAATCCACAAAGCTCTCTGGGTGATTCGCGGAAAGCGCGTCGCCGTTCTCGGCCTGGCCTTTAAAGCGAATACCGACGACATCCGTTTCGCCCCTGCGCTCGAGGTGATTCGCCGCCTCCTCGAAGAAGGCGCGCAGATCCAAGCCACCGACCCGCAAGCCATCGCCAGGACAAAACACTTCTTTCCAAACGTTTCCTACTTCGAAGATCCCTACGAAGCCCTGAAAGGCGCGGACGCCGCGCTGGTCTGCACGGAATGGCCCGTTTTCCGGAATCTCGATTGGGAAAAAGCCGGCCACCAGATGAGCCGCCGCCTGGTCATCGACGGCAGAAATTTGTACAGCCCAAAGAAAATGCACGCCCTCGGCTTCGACTACTACTCTTTCGGCCGCTCCTGATGGTCTTATTCACAAAAAATATAGCTTGTCATGCTGAGAGGATCCGACAAGGATGCCCGAAGGACTCAACCGATCCGCCCACAAGATTTTGAAATGGAGGAACAACAGTTAGCGCTTCTCGGTCATTCTGGCGTACTGCTCTTTAAAATATTTCAGCGTGTGCCGCAACCCTTCTTCCAGGCTCACTTTCGGCTCC
>Ga0210402_10004922_pt1 | contig 12044 bp, 14 predicted proteins | sample IncBWC7MmetaG_FD_161055 | JGI IMG/M metagenome (GOLD analysis project Ga0210402, IMG submission 161055) | Forest soil microbial communities from Barre Woods Harvard Forest LTER site, Petersham, Massachusetts, United States - Inc-BW-C-7-M | ecosystem: Environmental > Terrestrial > Soil >...
CTCGAAATTCGTCGCGGATTTCCATGGGCGATAGTGCGGAGATCTGAATCTGCATGAATTTCTCGACGCCGCGGACCCGGTCTACCAGTTCCTCGTCGATGGTGTGAAATGCACTGACGCGCATGGCGAACCAGCTACCGACACCGAAGACGCCCAAACCGAGCGCCAACATCACCAGGTACCAGGCTGTGAGACGAATTCGGATCGATCCAAAGCTCATCGGTCCTCGGTCTCCCTCACCGTGTAGCCGAATCCGCGCACGGTTTGAATCAGACGCTTGGCACCGCCGGCCTCAATCTTGCTTCGTAGCTGGAAAATGAACACGTCGAGCGCGTTGCTTTCGACATCCCGATCGATTCCCCAAACGGCCTCCGTCAGATCGTCTCGGGATACGAGCCGGCCGGGTCGGCGCATCAAGTGTTCGAGGAGGATGAACTCGGTGCGAGTCAGGACCAACGCTTTCCGCCCGCGACGAACTTCGTGGGTTTCGGTATTCAAACTGAGGTCGGCAACCTGCAGAACACAGCCGGATTCGCCTGCGGCACGGCGGCCAATGACGCGGAGCCGGGCCGCGAGTACCTCGAAAGAAAAAGGCTTCGTCAAATAGTCGTCCGCTCCCACGTCGAGGCCGCGCACAATGTCAGGCACGGAGTCTCGTGCCGTCAACATCAAAATGGGAACCCGCGCTCCACCGGCGCGCAAGCGGCGCGCCACATGGAGCCCGTCCATGCCGGGAAGCATCACATCCAGCACGATCGCGTCGAATGGCAATGTCTGGGATTTCTCCAAGCCCTTAATTCCGTCCGTGGCGACATCAACCGCGTGACCCTTCCCCGCCAGTCCACGGCGGAGCAGTTCGGCCATCCGCGCATCGTCCTCGACAACTAAGATCCGCATGTCACAAACTTCCTTATCAGATTGGCACAACCGCATCAGCATAGCCAGAGCCGGAATCCAAGCAATCCCAGCCCTCCTGAGGTTACTCAGGTAACCCTAATATTGGTAGTTCACAATGGGACAGTCGTGAAGCCGCGAACTGCAATCGGGAAAGTGCTGCTGCTCGCAGCCGCCTCAATAGGCCGCAGTGAGAGCATCAACTTTGACAACGCAACCGTGGGCGCGGTGCCCCCGGGTTGGGTGGTCGCGATGACCCACACTGGCGGCGCCCCGAGGTGGGAGGTGCTCAAAGACGATTCGGCCCCCAGCCAGCCGAATGTTCTGGCACAACTTTCGACGGACCGCACCGCGGGACGCTTTCCGCTGGCAATTTGGGATCGCGCCAGTCCCAGGGACGGCACCCTCACGGTCAAGTTCAAAGCGGTATCCGGAAGCGTGGATCAGGGCGCCGGACTGGTATGGCGCTACCTGGACGCCAACAACTACTACATCGTTCGCGCCAACGCGCTGGAAAATAACGTCGTGCTCTACAAAGTGCAAAACGGTCAGCGGGTGTCGCTTGCGCCAAAAGGAGCCGTGTCGAATAGCTACGGCGTGAAACACCGGGTTCCCAAGCAAACATGGTCCACTCTGAGTGTCGGCTTTCATGGCAACCTCTTCACCGTGAGTTTGGATAACCAGAAGCTGTTCGAGGTCAAGGACTCGACATTTACCGGACCTGGCAAGACCGGGCTTTGGACGAAGTCGGATAGCGTCATCTACTTCGACGATTTTCAGGTGGTGGAGCAAGTCGGGAAATAGATGAAACAGGCCGCACTATTTCTCCGCCTCACGGGCATCAGCCCGGTTTTGGCGGATGGACGGGATCGGGACCAACGCATCGCAGACCTGGAACGACAGGTTACGGAAGCTAAGGGCACTGTCGCAGGCCGCCAGAAGACGATTGAATCGCTTTCCACACAGGTGCAGGAGGTCAAGAACCACCCTCCTTCGAGGACGACGCGGTGAACGGCAGGTCCCAGACCACATGGGGAATTCTCTGAAATGAAAAAACTTGCGGTTATAGTCATTGTCGTTCTTGCTTTAGCGCTGGGCGCCCTTTATGGATACATCGTTTCAGGTGGTTTGATAGCCCGCCAGAAGCCGCCTGCGGTAGAAACGAGCGTTACCCGGTGGATGCTACGCGTGAGTGTTCCTGAAGCGGCGAAAAAATTGCAGAACCCGCTCATGGCCGATACCGGCGGCGGGAACGTATCTGCCGGACGGGAATTATACCAGCAGAAATGCGAAGCCTGCCATGCTTATGACGGCAGCGGGAAGACTGAAATGGGCGCCGGTCTGTATCCGCCTCCACTCGATCTTCGTGGTCCCGAAATCCACAACGCGACCGATGGGGAATTGTTCTATTTCATCCGGAACGGCATACGAAACACCGCCATGCCGGGGTGGCAGATGCCGGATCAAGACACCTGGCGGCTGGTTGTTTTCATTCGGAATCTACCCAAGGTTGCCTCACTGTCCGCCCGAGCCCCGGCGCCCGGACCCGCGGCCTCTCCGCTATCCGCTCAGTATGTCGGCTCGGCCGCCTGCAAAACATGTCACAGCCACATCTACGAGCGCTGGAGTAAAACCCGGATGGCGAACGTGGTTCGCGACCCGCGCGAACATCCCGACGCAATCATCCCGGATCTGTCAAAGCCCAATCCGCTTGTCACATTCTCAAAGGATGATATCGCCTTCGTTTACGGGAGCAAATGGAAGCAGCGGTACTTTAAGAAAGTCGGTGACGATTTCTTCCCTTTGCCCGCCCAGTGGGACGTGACACACCAAATCTGGCGCCCCTACAATGTTAAGCCTGGGACGGACTGGTGGACCAGGTATTATCCCGAAGACAACATGGGGCGCCCAACCGGACCCACCTGCGACGGCTGCCACTCGGTCAATTACGATGTGAGCACAAAGAAAGTGACCGAGTGGAATGTCGGCTGCGAAAAGTGTCACGGCCCCGGCGGCGATCACGCCAAGCAGCCATCGCGGGCGAACATCGTGAATCCGGCGCGCCTCAACTACGTTGACGCTACCAACACCTGCATTCAGTGTCATTCGCAAGGGCAACCCCTGACCGCTCCCAGCGCGGGAAAGGCTTATGATTGGCCCGTCGGCTTCCATATGGGCAAGCGTCTGGACGATTTCTGGAAACTGGAGGAGCACAAACTCGGCGAGACGACGTTCACGCATTTCGCCGACGGGACTGCGCACAAGAATCGCATGCAGGGCAACGACTTCGTTACCAGCCTCATGTACACGCACGGCGTCACTTGCTTCAGTTGCCACGACGCGCATGGCGCGGAGAACGATGCGCTCTTATGGAAGCCGGCGAACGTTCTGTGCTTGGATTGTCACGGTCCGAACTCGCCTAACGGCCCTCACGCGCCCACAACCGAGCAACACACGCATCACAAAGCAGGAAGCCAGGGCAACGAGTGCATCGCGTGCCACATGCCGAAGATCCAACAGACGATTGCCGACGTGAACGTGCGGAGCCACACGTTTCACTTCGTCACTCCGGCCATGACTGACGCTTTGAAGATTCCGAACGCCTGCAATGTCTGCCACGCCGACAAATCGACGGCATGGTCCAATGCGGCCCTCAGGACATGGGTGGACCGCTCACCTTGGCGTGTAGCCGAATGAGCCGGCCAGGCCCGGTTTACTTCTGTGCCCCGGGCGTGGAACCGAGACGCGACGCACGACCGCTCGATTCGGTCACCTTATAATCCGGCGGGGCTTCAAACATGGTAGCGGACGGCTCACTGCGGCTGACGTTGGCCAGCTTTCTCACCGTCTCACCGGTGCGCGGGTCGGAATGCTTGTAGAGGACCTCGGCGTGCAGATCCGCCGAGTACCAGCTTTCGGTCACGATCTGAATCGGCAGTTCGTTGCCCATCCGGCCGGCCGGAACGGACAACGTGGTGCGGGTGCCGTCGGCCGGCACACCTTCGATGTTCTGGCGGCCCAGCGATTCGGTCTTGATGTTCTGGCTATCGAGACCGTGCGGCCGCGGGCCGAGGCCCGCAACGTTGGGTCCGGGGCCGCGCCGAGGCGGACCGCCTTGGGCCTGGGCCTGGTCGGAAGGCGGACCACCGTGCCCGCCCCGCATTCCTCCATACTGGCCGCGAGGCGTCCAGGTGGCTTTGGTAGCCGTGCGATCCTTGGTATTCAGAGCGTAATTCACGCCTGCCACCGGGTCATTGATAAAAACCACCTGCGGCAGGTTGGCATTGGCCGCGAGACCGTTCAGATTCACCGATTGCTCGCTGCGCGTGCGGCCCTCGGAATCGCGGTAAAACTTTGCCGTCGTGGACTGGCGGATGTGGTTTCCATCGGCCAGTGTCTGCGTGCTCTCGGTCACGATGTCCGCCGAATACGGCGCATTCTTCACCAGGCGGCCGGGCATTCCCGCTTCAGCGCCCAGGAAGCGGGCACCAGCGCCGGGCGGCGGCCCGAATCCCATCCGGTCCCCACGTCCCGGGCCACGTCCGGGCCCAGGACCTGTGCCACCCGGATCCTGTGCGAATACACATACGGTGGCGAATACGCACACGGCCAGCAGCGGAAGGCCGATCGAAAACCTTCGAATTCTCATTTTTCTACTCCTCACAGCGATGAATGAAGCCAAGTTAGCTTAAGGCAAACGCTAGCTTAAGAAGCTAGTCTAAAAAGCGTACTGCGCGGGCCAGGCCATCATTGCCCAACATCACGTCGGCCTGCACCGATCCGGAAGCCTCTTCGGGCTTTACGTCATACCCTAGCGCGATCATGGCGGAGCGGGGCACCTCCACACGCACCAGGTTCACTTCTTCGTTGGGACCGATTTGGGCCGCGTTGGGCAGCGGAATAAAGCCGCTTTCCACTACCGGAGCGCCGCCATCGGTCGAAGTACCACCATCGGTTGGAGCACGACCATCGATTGGATTACCATCATCGGTCTCGATTTCCGCCGGCATCCCGGCTACTGCCATCTCGACGCCCGCAGAGACGGCTGGCGAAGCCAACTCGGGCTGGCGGCCCCCGCTCAGGAACGCTGCTACGGCAAACAACGCGGCGGCGGCGGTGGCCCAACTGAAAACCGCAGTCCATTTGCTAACAGGCATCCATCGGGCCCGCGCCCCAGTGGACTGCCAACCGCCGGCTCCCATTCCCGCCTGGGTGCGGAAGGCCTCCCTCAAGCGGGCTTCCACCCGCGGCGGAGCCGCCATACTGCCCATCTGGCTGGCAACCGCCCGCAAGCCTTTCTGCAAGGCGACGTAGCTCCTCAACCGGGCCGCGCAACCGGGACAATGCGCCAGGTGCTCGTGATTCGGCAAGCCTGCGGAATCGGCCAACCGAACCGTCGTCATTCCCGCGTTACCACTGCCCATCTCTTCACCACTGCCCATCTGAGGCGGCGCTGTTTGAGACATGGCGTTCCAGAATTCCTGGCAGTTCATGAAAGACACCTCGCCGGCTTGAGGCCACCAACGGCCTGCCGGGGATTCCGTTCCTGGTTCAATTTGTCGAGAAGCAGCCCGCGCGCCCGGTGCAACCGCGACCGTACGGTCCCAATCGGGCAGCCCAGTACCACGGCGGCGTCGGCGTAATCTACTTCTTCCAAGTCACAGAGCACCACGACTTCCCGGTACCGGCGCGGCAGGGCTTGAACCGCCCGCCGCAAGGCCGCAATATCCTCGCGATGCGTCAACTCCACCAGCGGGTCGTCATTCACCGCCAGTTCGGGCAGGGTCCCATCGTCAAGGTCGTTCTCCAGCGCCACGGCGGACCGGCCCCGCTCCACGTTTCGCAGCACCAACTTGCGGGCTATGCCGAAAAGATAGCCGGACAGCGTTCCCCGCTCCGGATCGAAACCGCATTCCTGGCGAAGCAATGCCAGAAAAACTTCCTGGGTGACATCCTCAGCCACCGTCAGGGAACCGCTCATGTGCAAGGCGAAACGGTAGATGGCAGCCTGCCGCTTGCGGTAAAGTATTACGAACGCTTCCTCGTCACCACTCCGTAACCGGATCAGGAGTTCGTCATCCGTCTCGGGCGGGCTGGGCGTCATTGACCTCTCATATATAATTGCGCAACGGAACCCGAAAAGTTCCATAGAAACCACGGGGTTAGGGGCCAGACGGCAGTACCGGGAGCAAAAAGTCTGACGGTTAACATTTTTTGGTACTTTACTACTAGTAGTTATTGGCTTAGAATGCTAAGGATCGGTACTTTTTACCATGGCCCCAGGACAACAACCCGTTGAGGATGTAAATTACCTTCGTACCAGACTGGCGGAAGTGGAAGGGGAATTCCAACGCCAGAGAGCAAGGTTGAGAACCGGCGAGGAGCGGTTCCGCGCGCTGGCGGACGCCCTTCCCGTCATGATTTGGATGTCTGGCGACAACGCCCAAGGCACCTTCTTTAACCGGGAATGGCTGGAGTTCCGGGGGCGCACTTTGGAAGAGGAATCAGGCAACGGCTGGGCTGAGGGACTGCACCCGGACGATCGGGAGCTCTGTCTGGACAAGTATTTGAAAGCTTTTGCCGCCCGGCAGCCGTTCCGCATGCAGCACCGCCTGCAGCGCACCAGTGGCGAGTTTTGCTGGGTGGAGCACACCGGGATGCCGCAATGCGACGAGAGCGGGGAATTCGTCGGCTTCGTCGGCGCCCTGATCGATATTTCCGATCGCAAGCGCAACATTTTCACGCCGGACGAGGCATCGGTCCGGCTGGTGTTCGCTCTTACCGAACGGGAAAGGCAGGTGCTGGTGCTGATTGCGGAGGGCAAGTCGACCAAAGAGGCGGCCGCGCGCCTGGGGATCAGCTATAAGACGGCCGATTCGCACCGCAGCCGCATCCTGGAAAAACTGGGTGTTCACGAGACGGCCAGCATGGTCAGGTATGCCATCCGGGCGGGGTTGGTCGAGGCGTAAACGCCGAGCCGTACACTCCAACTCGTAAAGTGCCGGGGGCCCGCGCCCGATACAGAAACGCCCTTCACCACTGGCAGCATCGAAATCTCGGCACTTGCAGCGCGGTTTGCGGGGCGCCCCCTGGGCTCGGCGGGTCTGAACCTCCAATGGCTTTCCGGGCAGTTTCGCCAACATTTTGGAAAAACCCGAGTACACGCCGTGATATACGCGGTAACATGGCCGCAGTAGGACGGCGAGGTGCCCTCATGAGATTCAATCGTCTGAAGAAATGGTCCGTGGGAGCGGCTTTGGCTGGAATCCAGGCCCTCGCCAGCGCGGCCGACCCTCCTGCACAGGAGGTCTGGACCTTCGATCGTGTCGAGAACATCGGCGGCCACGCCACGACGGTTTTGGGCCACCCGCACGTCATCGACACACCCTATGGTAAGGCCGTCGAGTTCAACGGCGTGGACGATGCCCTCCTGATCGGCGTCCACCCCCTTGCCGGCGCGGAAACCTACACCTGGGAGGCCATTTTCCGGCCGGACGGCGGCAATGCCGAACAGCGCTGGTTTCATCTGGAAGAGAATCCCGCCACCGGCTTGGACAGCGGCAACCGGATGCTCTTTGAGATTCGCGTGATCGATGGCCGCTGGTGTCTGGACGCGTTCAATAAGTCGGGTCCCGACCAGAAGGCATTGCTCAATCGCAAGAGCTTGCACGCGCTGGGCGACTGGTTTCACGTCGCCGCCGTTTACGACGGTAAGGAGTTCAGAAACTACGTGGATGGCGTTCTGGACGGCGCAGCCCAAGTCCATCTGGCAGCGCAAGGCCCCGGCCAGACATCGGTCGGTGTGCGTATCAACAGGTTGTTCTATTTTAAGGGAGCCGTCCGCACGGCCCGCTTTACCCGCCGCGCGTTGGCGCCCGCGGAGTTCCTGAAGCCGCCCGCAAAACCTTAGTCCGATCGGTCGCGAACCTGCGCCTCGCGCTGGAAACAGCCCAAGGGGTTGGCGTCTCGGCCGGGCTGGCACGGGCGTGAAGATTTCGCGAGAATGAATAAGGATGGACAACCAGGCGTTTGAGCATCTGGAACGAACGCTTCGATCGGATGGCGTCGAAGCCGCATTCGATCTGCTGATCCGCGAGGCCCGCGAAGCTCTGGACTGCCGCGTCCTGTTCGGGGCACGGATCATGCAGGCGCGCCACCGGCTGGGGCTCCCGCTGATCGAGACGGAACCGGTCCTCAATCTTGCCGCCGACCAGCGGCTCACCTACGAGACGGCGTTCCGGGAAGCGGCGCGCGAGGCCGGTGAACTGCTTCTGGCCGGGGGCGATATTGCCGGCGCATGGCCGTATTTTAAAGCGATTGGTGAGCCTGGGACAGTGGCGGCCGCCATCGAAAATGTGAACGGTGGGGACCACCTCGACCGCGTAATCGAGATCGCCTTTCAGGAAGGCGTGAACCCGCGCAAAGGCTTCGAGCTGATTCTGGAACACCATGGAATCTGCCGCGCCATCACCTGGTTCGGCTCCAACCGGGATTACGACAGCCGCCGGAAGTCACTCCGCCTGCTGGTTGAGACTCTCTACGGCCAAATAGCATCGGCTATAAAAGAGACCATCGCTTCGGCGGAAGGCGCCGCGCCTGAAGCCAACGGCCTGGCGGAGCTGATGGCGGGCCGCGCCTGGTTGTTCGAAGGAAACAGCAGTTATACCGACAGCACCCATTTGACGTCGGTTCTGCGATTCACACCGGAGCTTGAGGACGCCGAGACGCTGCGGATGGCCCTGGAAATGGCCGAATACGGCCAGTGTCTGGCCCCCATGTTTCATTTTCGAGGCGATTCGCCCTTTGAAGACCCATATCTCGATCACGCGGTGTATTTGAGGGCGCTGCTCGGCCGGGACGTGGACGCCGCCATCGCCCACTTTCGACAAAAAGCCACCCCGTCTGCCGAGTTTCCTTTGGACACCGCTCCAGCCGAGGTTCTAATCGAGCTCCTGGTGCGGCTGGAGCGCTATGCGGAAGCCATCCAAGCCTCCGTCGATTGCCTCCCCGAGGCCAGCGGCGCACCACTGAGCTGCCCGTCGGTCCTCCAGTTGTGCCAAATGGCGGGCGACTACGAGGGGTTGCGCCGCCTGGCGAGGGAGCGGGAAGATCTGCTGGGGTTCGCGGCCGGGCTGATTCAGAGTTGAGAGACCGCCACTCTGATTCGCGTGCATAGCCTGTGCCCAATTGGTACAATTTCGCAAATGGCCGATTTCGTGTGGGGCTCGACTTCTGCTTCCGCCGTGCCAGCCACGGCGGTTCGTCCGCGGCACGGTGCTGTTGTTCGCGCTACTCATTGGATCACCACCTTATGTTTCCTGGCCCTGCTCCTTAGCGGAGTTGAAATTCTCATCTCTCACCCGCGCTTCTATTGGGGTGAAGCCGGCAACGTGCTGACTCCTCCGTTATTCAAACTGCCGATACCAGCCTCCAGAGCCACCGTCCCCACCGGCTACGGCTACGTGCTTCCCGACCAGAACGGCTGGAGCCGCTATCTCCATTTCCAATCCGGCTGGGTGTCTGTATTGACCGGCTTGGTTTACGTCGTTTTCGGGTTGTACCAAGGCCATTTTCGGCGGAGTTTACTTCCTGGTCGCGCCGATCTCTCATGGAGGGGGCTCTCGACCGTAATCGCCCAACATTTGCGCCTCAGACCGGCGAGTTACGAAGAAGCTTGGTCGTATAACGTGCTGCAGCGGCTCACGTATCTGCTGGTGATTTTCGTTCTGTTTCCGTTGGTTATCTGGACGGGCCTGGCGATGTCGCCCGCCATCGCGTCCGCGTTTCCGGCCGCGGTCGCTGTTTTGGGCGGCCAGCAGTCCGCACGCACCATACACTTCTTCGTCTCTGTATTGCTTGTACTCTTCCTTTTGGTTCACGTCGGTATGGTTTGTCTTACCGGATTCCGAAACCGGATGCGGGCGATGATCACCGGGCGGCCGGCCCCACATATGGAGCAAGATATGGAGCAGGATATGGAGCAAGTATGAGCAGGCTCTCACGACGTAAACTCATCACCACCGGACTGGCCGCAGCCGGGGGCGCCTCGGGGCTGGCGGCGGCAGCCACGCTCGCGCAGCGTTACGGGCTCATCCCGCCCGATGGCGGCGGCCTCTACGGGCCGGGCGAAACGCTGACTTATGCCGCGCAGCGGCTACTGACTCGCCACTCCCTGGCGCGTGAGTTCAACCCCAACCAGGTTTCGAAACCTCCGTTCGCCAATGAAGTCGCTCCCTTGGGCGACGCGTTCAAACGCCTTCAGGAGGGAGCGTTCACCGATTGGCGTCTCACCGTGGATGGAATGGCCACTCGCCCGGCGTCTTTCAAACTGGCTGAAGTCAAGAGCTTTCCCTGGCGCAGCCAGATCACTCATCTGGCGTGCGAAGAGGGCTGGTCTTATATAGCCGAATGGAGGGGCGTGCCTCTCTCGCACATCCTGAACCTTGTGGGGACTCTCCCCCAAGCCCGATACGTGGTGTACCGTTCGATCCAGCCCGACTGGTGGGAAAGCATCGACATGGCCGATGCATTGCACCCTCAAACCCTGGTCGCGCATAGTATCAATGGTGGTGAGCTTCCCGTCGCATTCGGCGGACCACTTCGACTGCGTGTTCCCCGGCAACTGGGCTACAAGAGCGTCAAATACATCACCCGCCTCACCATAACCGATAGCCTGAAACAGTTCGGCAAGGGCTTGGGCTCGGCGTCTCCGGAAGGCGGATACGCGTGGTACGCCGGAATCTGACGGCATCTGTGAGAGGCGATGCTGAAAGTTTGCGCTGTCAGCCGGCTGGCGACGTCGGCGCGACGGCGTCAGGTACCATTGTCGAGGAGGTCTGATATCATGGGCATCCCCTTCAAGGCGATCTTGGACGCTACTGGGAAAGTGTTGTTGGCGGCACGACGCAGGAGCTACACTGCCGAGGTGGCCCGATTCGATCACGGGAAGCAGCAGTTCCTCATGGAGTTGGTGACGAAGGCCCGAACTGCCAACGTCTGCCGCGTCGGCTTTCGTCCCATGCCGGGGGACATCCGCTTCGAGTATTGCGAATCCCTGTTCCGCGACGGGCTTTTGGACCGCGATATCATGACTGGACACTATTTCATCAGGTCTGGCGAGAGCGACCATGACCTCCAAGGGCATCGCCCATGCTGAATCGGGCGTTGTTTCTCTATTCGTTCGCCAACGGACTCGGGCCGCGACTTCCTTTGCCGAAACGTTGGGGCCCCGGTAGTCGAAGATGATGCAATACGATGCCTGGTTCAGACTGACATCGAACTTCCCGACCGTCTTCTGGCCGCTGTCGTAGAACACGTTTGCCCGGTTTCCCTTGAAGGGTTCGTATCCCAAAAGTGTAACGGAACTTGATACCCTTTAAATCCTGAGGTTGCTGGCCGGCTTGGGTTTCGCGAGCGACCGCCAGGATGCTGCGTCGCGCCCTAGGCAGAGCCAAATCATCGTCCTCGCTGGCGTGCGTCCTTTCTGAGAGAGCGTTTGGACACTCGAATCGTGGGCTCAAGCTCTGGCGCTGGACTCGGGTCCACACCAATTTCTCTGAGACGCGCGATAATGGTTTTGCAGTGATTATTCCAGCCATCTTCGCGAATACGCCCCAGCTTCAGGCTGACGTACGGCGCGCTGCGCAATCTCTCGGCGCCGATGTGGTGCACATCAATTTCGAGATTGGATTTGATGAGATGGGATTCGCCTCTATTTTCTTCAACATCGTGCTAACCGACGAAGCCAGCCGTCCCGCCCGACTACGTTTCGTGGCCCAGCAAGTCGCCCTCACTCTAATGAATCAGCTCAAGACCGATGAGAACGGCGTGCACGCCTACTTCAACTTCCGCAGCCAGTCGGAAGTCGCCAGCATCAAAGATCCTGCTTGGGCTTGAAACGTCCCAATGCCACTCGCCAATGACCTTCTGGAACAGGCTTACCACCTTGCGCGCCGGGAGCCGAAACGACCGAGGCAGGCGAGCTTAAGGCGCGCGGTTTCCACGAGCTACTATGCCTTATTCCATTTGCTCATTTCGGAAGCCACTCGGAAGGGTGTGGCTCTCATCCTGGACAAATCGCCAAGAATATGCTAAAACAGACTGCCAAGAGCTTGACCTGATGGCAGGAGGTGTGATGCCCAAGATGGTGA
>Ga0210402_10004923_pt1 | contig 12044 bp, 5 predicted proteins | sample IncBWC7MmetaG_FD_161055 | JGI IMG/M metagenome (GOLD analysis project Ga0210402, IMG submission 161055) | Forest soil microbial communities from Barre Woods Harvard Forest LTER site, Petersham, Massachusetts, United States - Inc-BW-C-7-M | ecosystem: Environmental > Terrestrial > Soil >...
CTGGGTGGCGAGTTCCAGCACTGCCGGAAGTGATACACCGGCCAATGCGCTTGACGGCAACCTCGCCACACGCTGGTCCACCGGCACATCCCAAGTCAATGGCCAGTGGTTTCAAGTGGACATGGGCTCGGTCAACGTATTCAACAAGATTGTTTTGAATGCTGTCAATTCGGCCAATGATTATCCGCGCGGCTATCAAGTGACTATTTCCAAAGATGGCATCAACTGGAGCGGTCTGGCGGTCAGTGGAAGCGAATCTTCTGGCATCACTACAATGACCTTCGCCACGCAGACGGCGCGTTATATTCGGATAACCCAGACTGGCAGTGCGCCGGGAACTTTTTGGAGCATTGACGAGTTCAATGTTTTTGGAACACCACCGCTGCTTCCGACCGGTTTGGTGGCCTCTGCCATCGGCAACCAAATCAATCTGTCGTGGAACACCAGCACGGGCGCAAGCGGTTACAACGTCAAGCGGTCAACCACAAGCGGTGGGTCTTATACGACCATAGCCACGAATCTGGCATATCTCAATTACTCTGACACCGGATTGGCCAGCGGGATGGTTTATTACTATGTCGTCACGGCTACGAACCTGTATGGCGAAAGCGCCAATTCAGTTGAAGCCAGCGCGCAAACCGTGTCCACTGTCTCGCCGCAACTCAACTTCGTGGCCAGTGCCGGCCAGGTGCAGTTAAGCTGGCCGATGGATCATCTCGGCTGGCGTTTGGAGATGCAGACCAACTCGCTAAACGCTGGTCTCGGCACCAATTGGGTGGCTGTTCCAAATTCGAGCATGACCAATCAGGTCTTCATGCCGATTAATACAGCCAGCGGCAACGTTTTCTTCCGGCTCACTTATCCGTAATTGGAAGGCCGCCTAGTTTTTTTGCGAACCGGCCAAGACGACGTCTTTGGCCCGGTCAACGGGAATGACTTTTAATCCGGTCACTTCCCCATGTTCGACGTGACCTTCGACAGTCGTTTGATACGGCGCGTGCAGTTTGAAATCCGCCGTCCAATCATCCGGCCATGCAGGTAAAAGCTGGATGCGTTTGTGGTCGCATTGCATCAGCATATTTTGCAACGTGATCATGCCAGAACCGCCGTTGTCGAGATCGGGAATCCAGTCGTGGCCCGCTTTCCAGAACCACGGGAATCGCTGGTCGCCGTAATCTGTAAATTCTGCGGTGACTGCTTTTTTCGCCACACCGGTCAATCCCAAAATGGATGCTTCCGTTCCATCTTGTCCCCAGCAAGTATTTTCTGGAAATAGCCGGGCGGCAAAAGTGTCCTGCGCGAGTTTGAGACCGGGTTTGCCCACGCCGTAGAGACGATAGGGAAAAGAGACATAAAGTTCGGGGTTTTCCTCGTTGCTGGTCTTGCCGTATTTTTCTGCTGGCAGAATCGTCGGCGTGCCGTTGGTGTCGCCAATGCCGAAGGACGGCAATTTTCCACGGGCAGTTTTGCCCATCGGAATTGGCGGCAAATCTTTGAGCGTTTTGGCCCAGGCGATCCGCTGTTTTCTGGAGGTCAATTCCTTTGGAAGAGCCAGAAGCCGGGGCAGAACACTTTTGAGTCCGGCGACGTCCGGCGTCGGATTTACCGCGTTCCGTTGGTAGGTTTCCAAGGATTGAACCGGTGACATCCTGATTTTTCCATCGGCGTCGCGCGGCCAATGCTGGTCGTAATAGGTCACAATCGCATCGGCAAAAGGAACGATTGAATTGCGCGCGAAATCAGCGTCGCCGGTGTATTCATAGTAATCAAGCATCTGGACGATGACTTCCAAAGTTCCTTGAATGTGATAACGCTGCCAGTCGCTTTTCAATTCATTGGATGGATTGTTCCAGCCGAAGTCATTCATGTTCGGCAAACCCCAGAAATACATCGTTTCCGGTATGGAGGCACCATCGTGATGATAATAAAGTTGCGTGCGATCCTTCGCCAGCGGCAGCGCGTTCAAATATATGTCAAACCACGGCTTGAGCAGGTCGTAATCGCCGGTCGCAACCAATGGCCAGAAAAGGAGGCGGTCGTTTTGATTCCAAAATGAATTTCCCCACGCGCGATAATCTGGATTGTGATTTCTGTCGTTTGAGTCCCGGTTAATATCAGACAAGTCATGTCCGACGGTGAAAAGACCGCCGTTGAATTTTACTGGCAGTTCACCGCGCGAGGAAGCGGCGACCATATAACGCTGCATGACGTAGCCCTGGGAAACTTTGGCGGCATCTGCTGTTCCGCTGACATGAATCCAACTGCGGTTCCAAAAATCCTGCCACCATTGTTGATGCGCCGCCCATGCCGGTCGCAAATCCGCCGCGTTTGCTTCTTTGGCCAGCGTATCAAGTTTGTTCTGCCAGGTTTGCACTGAATCAACCTGCTTCTGCGCAAGCGCAATCAAATCCAGACGAAAATCCTGGCCGGACGACGCTGATTTCAATGTGTGATCATCACTGCCGACCAATCCCGGCCCGGTCAAAGTCGCGCCAAAACAACGGTGCAAAAGCGGATCGGCATATTTGGAAACGAGCGATTCCAGATGCTCCAACTGAAGCACAAAAGGGTAAATACTGTTCGTATTAAAATGGCACCAAGTAATCCGATCCGCGCCAGCGGGAAGAATTGTGTCTGCCTCGAAATCAACGGGGATCGAATCGCCGCCCATTTCAAACAAGCCGCCTTTATCCGGCGAATGCCCCTGAAAAGGATGCGTTGTGCGCCAGAGTTCCAGATTCGCCTGAAGCGTTCCGGGATGTTCCAAATGCGTCTCGACGTGCATGACCGGATGGTTCGCATCAATCCAAACCCGGACGGTATTCCCGCCGCTCTTCAATTCAATGCTGCCATTTTCCAATTTGAGAACTTGTGTAAAATTGGTCGTTCCTGCAAATGGATTTGGATTCAGTTGTATCCGCACGCGACCAAGTTTCACCAGTTTTCCCAATTCCGTCCACGCATCGGCCTTGGCTACGAGCAGCACCAGATCGCCGTTCTGTTCTGTCCAAACATTGGCGGCAATATCTCCATTGCCGATGGGCATGGAATCATTTTCATTTGTGCCGAGGGAATTCCACGTCATGTCATTCAACTTGGTGAAATCATTTTCCTGCGCGGACAGAGCCAAGGCCGCCAACGTAACCAGAAGAAAAATAATTTTAGGTTTCATCAAATGGTATTGTTACAGATAACCCGCATATACATAATATCAGTTTGGATTGATTCAATGGTTATCAGGCGTTGGGCGAAGCGCATTGCCAAGGAGTCGTTGAGCGACCGCCGGATGCGTCCCGTAATTGCCCGGTTCCAAGCTGGTCACCAATTGGGGCAATGAATAAAACACAATCTCACCTTTGCCGTAGGGAATCACACAGCCGGCAACGCCGATGTTCGTATTATGGTCCGCGCCAAAGCCGATAAAGGTTTCCATTCCGGGCGCGTCCATCAAGTATCCGTCCGTGACGCTACCGCCCGGTTTTTCTTTCAACCATTCCGGACCATTGAAGGCGCTGACGCCCCAGCGCCAGTCCATCGCGCAATCCACGGGCAGGCCGTCGAGCAGCCAGTGTTTGCGGACAAAATTCCAACTGCCGAACCAGGGTGCGTTCAGGTTTCCGACGTTGCCGGAATATTTCACGACGTTGAGCTTGCCAAGTTCCTTGGCAAACGCTTCGGCGGCGCGGTTATTGTCCGGCCACAAAACAAGACGCGTGCCGTCGTCATGCACGCGATCGAGCGCGGCCTTGAAAACTTCCTTGGAAATTTCCGACGGATTTTTCAGCGAGCCGGCATTATCCAAATCCTGCCGGTTGAACTTGCTGGCGAGCACGATGGCATCCAAATGATTGGAAGTCGCCGCGGCGGAGAACTTGGTGGGCGTGACATGGAAAATGTTGACTAAGGTTTTGTTCACCTCCTGATTCGGTTCCAGCACGGCGATGTTCTGGAAAACCGGCGCGCTGACGACATCAATCACTTCAACCTGACTGGTGCGTTGCAGGGTTGAAAAAATTCCGCCCTGCGGAGTCAGCGTCGCTTCCAGCGTCAACATGCCTGCAACATCGGCGGCGGGAATTTCAATGGCTTCAGCCAGAAGCTGACCATACGTATCACCACCTTTAACTTCAACGGATTTCTCCGTCGTGGAAGCAACCGAGCCATCAGGACGTCTGGCGGTCAGCTTCAAAGTTTGCGGGCCAGTGCGGTTGACTTCGTTGAGAAGATAGACATCCACCAGATTTGTTTCGCCTTTGGCGACAATCACATGGCGCGGCTGGATGACCAGCAGTTCGGGTTTAGTCGCTTCGGCGATGACTTTTGGATCGCCCTTGAAGAACCGATGGTTGTCCACGAGGCCGGAATGATTATCAATCGTGGTGCTTTCCCAGCCGCTGATGACGATGCCGTCGTTGGCGTTGTCCATGCGGGTTTGCTCGACAATTCGCTGCCAGAAAAAATAAGTGCGATAACCGATGGCTTGGAACAATGACGAGTCGGTAGGAAACGCCTGACGGAAATTCCACTTGTCGAGAAACTGATGATAGCCGTCCAAAATTTTAGTCATGTCAGCAAGTTCATAACCAGTTGGATGATCGGCGTCAAAAGAGTGAACCAGTTTGTCATAGTCATCGGGCGTGGCTACGCCGAGCGTTTCGCCCCAGATGCAGATTTCCTTGTGGTCTTCTTCCGGCTGGCGTTGCGTGAAATGCAGCGGGTCGGTATAAAGATTGTCCAAGTAGTTGCAAGGGCCACCGCAGGTATGGACATCTTTCCAACCGGCAAAATTAATTGCCTTGCTGCCGTAACGGATTTCGTCGCTGTAAGGCAGCATCAACACTTGATCCTTGGGCACGCCGCCAGAAAACATCGTGATGATGCGGCTCGGATCGAGTTCATGAATCCGGCGAAAAATGCGGTAGATGCGCGGATTGTGCAGATCAATGTCGCTCGATTCGTTCTGCATACTATACATGATGAGCGAAGGGTGACTGCGGTCGCGCTTGACCATTTCCATGATTTTTTCCTCCTCATATTTTTCCCAGAAAACTTGCGCGTCGCCGTCCGGCCCCTGGCCGCTGGTGTCCACGGAATCCGGCTGGACGTAGCCTTTCTTGGGATTGAGGTCGTCGTTGTCGTCGCCCTTGGTCAAGTATTCTCCGTTCGGACCAAAATTGCCGCGCGCGTAACGGTCGCCCATCGCAAATTTTCCCGAACCGGGTTCCTCGTAGCGCAACAAGCCTTCGCGATCTTGAATATCAAGGACGGCGGGTTTGCCGATGTTGCGATGGAATTGAAGACAATTCAGGCCAAGCGATTTTGCGTCGCTGACTTCGCGTTCACCCATTTCCTGATCCGGCCAAAGACCGTTGCGACCCCAGAAACCCCACGAAATAGCCGAGATCAAAAAGAACCGCTTGCAATTCAAAGTCAACCGAGCGTCATCGCCGCCGATATTTTCAGCGGTGAAGAAACGGAAACCAAAATCTACGTCCTTGCTGCTGGCTTTCAAACCTGTGAGTGAAGCATTGGCTTGATAAAGATTAGGCGTTTGGAGATTCCAAGGTTCAGCGGAATTAACCTGCGCATCCAGTTCAACGATTTTAGTTTCGCCGGCAGCAATTTTGACCGGGCAGTTCGTCTGCCAGACCATTTTGCCATCGCGGTTGATTTGAAAATCTACCCTGCCTTTATAGGCCTTTGTTTTACTGGCGACTTCTGCAACGAGGTGGACCTGATGCAAATCCGGCTTGTTGATCGCGGCAAGATCGGTGACAGAAACATCATCGCGCACGTCAAGCTGGATGTTATTGTCAAGGCCGCTAAATCCACGCGATGGTGGGAAAGTATATTTGCCCCAAGTAAAACGCGACGAACCGAAATCAATCCAGTCCAGATGCCCGCCGGGATTCGTAATGCGAATGGCGATTTGGGCTTTCTGGCCGGGCTTCACGGCACCGGTGAGGTCCGCTTGGAACGGCAGTTCGCTCATGATGGTGTAACCACAGAGTTTGCCGTTGCAGTAAACTTCGGAGCGCAGACGCGCGCCACGAATGGAAACGATGACGCGCTGGCCCTTTTTGAATTTTGGGATTTCAATTTCACGCCACCACCAGGAAACTCCGAGATAATTTCCGTTCTCGAATGAGGTGCCCGGGCCGCGCTGGGCTTCGTTGTGGGCGTAAGGCCGCGTGCCGAACCTACCCCAGAAATGTTCCTCGACCGTCGTGGGCAGCGTGACCAACATGCCTTGTTTGTCGTTCAACTCTTGCCAGCCGCCGGTAGGTGGATTGACCGGCATCTGGCCTAACCGAACTTCAGCGGGAAGATAAAGCGTATCGCCCTTCCAGGCAGCTTCCCGATCGGGCCAGAGCCTCCAACCAGAAGTGGAAATGTCTTCCGCCGAAGCCGGAGAGAGCATGATGGCCAGCGCGGCAACAAGCATGACGAATTGATGTTTTGTTTTCATGAATGAATCGAGGCTGTGCTAATAAGTTGGTTGAATTATGCTTGCCGACCAATTGTTTCAACAGAACGGCTGATTGATTTAGCTCATCTAAATTACGGTTAAAATCTTACGCGTCCGTAAAATATCATCCGCAGACGGTAATGGTTATAAACATTATAAAAAACACACCAGTCCGACACCCCCTAAAGCGGGGATGCCTTGTAGCAAGCGATGTGAGCGTCGTCCAAAATATGTGTGGCGTCGGTGCAGTGTAACACATTTTGTGTTTGAATTCGCAACAGGTTAGCTTGTTCAGCAAAGCTTGCAGCCAGTCAAACGCAACGGTCGAATTTTTCGCCGGAGATTATTTCGAGTTTGCTGCAGAAAAAGGCGCATCGTTGAATTCTTTAGATAAATGTCCGGAGCCAGCGGCTTGGCAGATATTTTGGCGCTCAGAACCCTGATAAAATAGTCGGTCGATATTGGCATCCCCGAAAATGGGGATATCATCGTGATTGAACTTAATCCATATTGCTGGCAATCCATCCGAAACCAACGATAACAGTTATGAAAAAAATAAATGTCATATAAGTTATAAATGTGGGTTAAGATTTGAATTATGAAGCGAGCATTGTGTGTTGATTTGTCAAGCGGGCATTCCGTGAAAACTGCTTCCAGAAACCATGGCTTTACGCTGATTGAACTTCTGGTGGTGATTGCCATTATTGCCATTTTGGCGGCCATGCTTTTGCCGGCGCTGTCGCAAGCCAAGACCAGAGCGCAAGGGATTTCCTGTGTCAACAACATGAAACAGTTGCAATTGGGCAGCATTCTCTATGCGGGCGACAATAGTGACAACATGCCAGGGAATTGGCCGGTGAGCCAGGGCGGATTTCTTGCGACTGGCGCAACTCCTATATTGACTGCTACAGCTGCTTCAGGGCAACCAAGCTGGGTGGCGGGGTCGATGGGATCAGGTATCAATGGGGGAGCGGATAACCCTCTTGGTTGTTCAACTAACGCTTATTTTTTGGGAGTGTTAGGAGACAGTATTCCCGGCTTAGGGACTTGTGTTGGCAGCATTGGTATTTATACCAAGGCGGTCGGGTCTTATAAATGTCCGGCAGATAAGTCCATAGATACACACTGGAAGGTGCCGCGAGTGAGGTCGGCTTCTGCCAACATGTATGTAGGAATGAGTCCCGCTGAACAGATTGTGGATAAAGGTTTATATGATATTTCCGCAAATTTCAAAAGTTTTAACAAATATTCCGATTTTAATGCTGGATTAGGTTCGTCAGATTGCTTTGATTTTTTAGATGAAAATCCAATCCATCTAAATGATGGATATTTTGAATATGCTGGTAATCAATACGCTCTCTCAATTGGTGACCTGCCAGCCGTCAATCATGGGAATTCCACTGCTTTTTCCTTTTGCGACGGCCACGCCGCGCTTCATAAATGGAAGGATACATATCTACACGTTAATTATCAAAACGTTAATAGTACCCCTGTGGGAGAGGATGTTTTATGGCTTGCCCTGCATGGCACCGTGCATTAATTTGCGAATGAGGTGTTGTTTAACATGATCAAACTGCCCGGTGGCAAGGCCGGCAGCAACATCCCTGCAACAAAATACGCATCCATTTGACATCCTTTCACCTTTAATTCTCATCGCATAATAATGTCTATAAAACAGAGGTTTTCCGGGGTTGTGTCCGCTATCTTTACCGCCATCTTTACCGCTGGCTGGTCGACGATGGCAGCCAGTCCGCCCGGTGATGTGGTCGGCAAAGTGACGGTGGGTTATCAAGGATGGTTCGCCTGCGTCGGTGATGGCGCGCCAATCAACAGTTGGTGGCACTACAGCGGTGGTGCCACGCCAACGCCGACTACGTTAAGCAACAGTATCCATTGCTGGCCGGACATGCGGCAATTCAGCACGGGCTATCAGACAGGTTTTACAAATTTCGGCAACGGCCAGCCGGCGACATTGTTTTCTTCCTACGACCAGCAGACGGTCAACACCCACTTTCGCTGGATGGCGGAGAACGGGATTGATACTGCGGCGTTGCAACGGTTCGATCCTTATAGCGGCACTGGTTTCACCATCGGTGGCGAAGGCCCGACACGCAACGATATGGCGGTAAAAGTGATGAATGCGGCAGAGACCTACGGCGTGAAATTTTACATCATGTATGATGTCAGCGGTTGGAACAGCAACGCGATGCCTGCCCAGATCGAATATGACTGGACTAATGTCATGGCTCAGTTGCAAATCACCAATTCGCCGATGTATGCAATGCAAAACGGCAAGCCCGTCGTATGTATCTGGGGATTTGGGTTCAACGATTCCAACCATCCATGGAACGCTGCAACGTGCGCCTCGGTGATCAATTGGTTCAAGAGTCAAGGTTGTTACGTGGTTGGCGGCGTGCCGACCTGGTGGCGCACCGGCGTCAGTGATTCCAGAACCAATTTCTTAAGCGCGTATAGCGCATTCAACATGATTTCGCCGTGGATGGTTGGAAGAATTGGCAATGCCGGCGATGTGGACAATTTTCTTGCCAATCCACAGACCGGAGACCTCGCCTATTGCAACACCAATGGCATTGATTATCAGCCGTGTGTTCTACCCGGCGACACCGGCCAGCGCGCGCACGGTGATTTCATGTGGAGACAGTTCGCCGACCTGATCAATTTGGGCGTTCAAGGAATTTACATATCCATGTTCGACGAGTTCAATGAAGGCAACCAGATTGCCTGCACGGCGGAAAACGCCTCGATGGAGCCGGTCGGCTCGACCAATCTTTATTTTACCCTGGATCAGGATGGCGTGCCTTGTTCGTCGGACTATTACTTGAGGCTCACCGGCGACGGTGACAAAATGTTGAAGGGACAAATCGCGTTCACGTTCACACGCCCGACTGTTCCCATGCTGCCGCTCGTCATTCCCGCCGCGCCGACAAGTTTGACGGCTGGCATTGGCAACGGGCAAGTCACTTTGAATTGGACAGCGGTCACGGGTGCGGCAGATGTTTTAAGCTACAACGTCAAGCGCGGCACTGACGGCGTAAATTACACGACCATCGCTACGAACGTGGGTCTTGTCGGCTTTGCCGATACAAACGTGAGCAACGGCACGACTTATTACTATGTCGTCAGCGCGGTGAATTCACTCGGAGAAAGTTCCAACTCCGCGCCAGCCAGCGTTGTGCCGCAGGCCTATTATCAGGTGAATTCGGGCGGCGGCACAGCCAGTCCGTTCGTGGCCGACGCCTTTTTTTCCGGCGGCACAGCCGGTTCCACCTCGGCGGCCATTGACACGAGCGGCGTGACCAACCCCGCGCCACAGGCGGTTTATCAAACTGAACGCTGGAATAATAATACTTACACCTTTCCGAATCTGATTGCCGGAGCAAGCTACAAGGTGCGGCTGCACTTCGCGGAAATTTTTTACAACGCCGCAGGCATCCGCGTCTTCAATGTTTTCATCAACGGCACCCAGGTGTTGGCGAATTTTGACATCTTCGCCGCCACGGGAGCGATAGACAAGGCGACGGTCAGGGAATTCACGGCCACCGCCAACGGCAGCGGACAAATCATCATCCAATATGTAGACATCCCCGGCAAAGACAACGCCAAGTCCAGCGGAATAGAGATTCTGCCCCTGCTCGCCGCGCCGGCCGACCTGACCGCCACGCTGACCTCAAATGGTCAGGTCAAACTGTCCTGGGCGGCCAGCACCAATGCGACTAGTTACAATGTGAAACAGGCGACCGTGAGCGGCGGAACTTACACCACGTCCACGAACGTCACGGGGCTTACTTACACCAATATCGGCCTGGTCAACGGCACTCTTTATTACTTTGTCGTCTCGGCGACGAATTCGTTTGGCGAGAGCACCAATTCGGCCCAAGTCAGCGCACGTCCGGTGTCCACGGCTTCGCCTCAAATCACCTTCGGGAACAATGGTGGCCAAATTTATGTTGGCTGGCCGGCTGACCACACCGGCTGGTTGCTGCAGATGCAAACCAATTCGATTAGCGGTGGGCTGGGCACGAACTGGGTGAATGTTTTCGGTTCAGACGCCACAAACCAGATTTCCATCCCGATCAATACCGATGGTTGCGCGTTCTTTCGCCTTGCTTATCCATGAAGACAGCGTTTTCAATCCGGCCAGTGATTCAAATTCAGGGGTAATGACGCTGATGGTGGCGCGTCGCCCTTCATTTCGGAATCGGTGAAGCGCCTGAAATCACCGCCCGCGCATTATGTTTCTGATGTTCACCATCGCCACAGCGTAAAGCATGATTTGGGGACAATTTCAAGATCAGCGTCCGGGGCGGCTGGTTGAGGTGATTTCAGAACGTTGTCGTCTGGCTGTCTCGAATGAGGGAACAATTTTACAGACGCAACAGTAAGGCATTCAAATTCACACATTGCACCCTCAATGGCCTCGATCGGATTGAGTTCAGGACTATAACGCCACCAGAACAGTCTATGTCCCAATTATGAAATACTATGGAATACGGGAAAGATTGAAGACATCGTAACCGCTGTAAGCAAACGCGCACCACCGGTGGAGCCTTTGCAGTTGTATGACAAAGAATCTAACACTCAGCGCATTAGATTCCGAGTCTCCTCACGGTGGTGAGATGGGGATGGTAGTTTGTAAGGGAATTTCGCCGCGCAACATCTTGCCAGCCTGATTTGCCAGCCGCAAATACCAGTCGCTGTTAAGGGTTATTCCATCGCAATCCAATGACAGGAATTCGCCTTGAGCAGGCAGTTGGGCGGTTGTAGGTACCAGCTTGTACATGGCCGTCCCTTCGTTGACCTCATCAAACATTGCGCCGTAAATCATGTTACAGCCCGCATGCACAGCGTCATAAACCTGTCTCCAATAGAACGAGCCGCCATTGCGCGGAATCTGGTTGAGCGGGCCGCCATTTTCATTGAACCAGGAAAAACCTGGGAAAACCACGGGCATATAATCAACTCCGTTCGACTTGCATTCGGCGAGATCCGGTATGGTGATGCTCGCCGTATAATTGTCCGCACCCGCGTTGTTGCCAAACCTGCCAACCGCCCACGGACTTATGACATCGAACGAAAGATAGACGGGGGTCCACGCGGCATTGGTGTATGAATCATTCTGCAGCGTGCGCCAATACGTCGGCACACCGCCCATCACGGTGACACCCTGGGATTTGAACCAATTGATTACCGTTTGTGCCTGCTGCGGCGAAGCCAGATGACCCCCGTCATTAAAACCAAATCCCCAGAGAGCCGCCACGGGTTTGCCTTTGTGGTCAAGATACCGTGTGCTGTTCGTAATGTGCATGGTGTTTACCAGGTAAAGCCAGTCGTTGGTGATGTTGCTGACGAGGGTGTTGGTGGGCTGTCCGCTGACGTCATACATGATGGCAAACACCCGCCCATAGGCTTCCGCTCCCGCACGGACATTGGCAGTGACCTGGTTACGGAAGGAATAAAATTGCGGACTGGAAAGATCGGTCAGAAAACGTTGTAGAAATACGCCGTCCAGTTGATTCTCCTGCATCCATTGGAAATGGCGGAGGGTAGTTTTTTG
>Ga0210402_10004924_pt1 | contig 12040 bp, 10 predicted proteins | sample IncBWC7MmetaG_FD_161055 | JGI IMG/M metagenome (GOLD analysis project Ga0210402, IMG submission 161055) | Forest soil microbial communities from Barre Woods Harvard Forest LTER site, Petersham, Massachusetts, United States - Inc-BW-C-7-M | ecosystem: Environmental > Terrestrial > Soil >...
CAGCGGCACGGTGAGATCGACCACGCGTATGCCGCCGCGAAGAATGCCGTCGACGAGCGTGGAAAGCGTCTGCGAATGAGTGGTCATTTATTTTCCCGTGCGTACCAGCAGCTTGTCCGATCCGCGTGAGCCGCCGCCTAGTAGTTGATCGAGGGATTGTCCCCCGGATAAATCACTCCCACGATATCAAATCCGCCCGGCGTTGTGCATTGAACCGAATGCAGTTGCTTTCGCGGCAAAAACAGCACATCTCCGGCGGCCACCGGAGTCTTGGTCCTCTCGGTCCAGACGACGCCTGCTCCATTGAGAAAGATCAGCGCCTCTTCGTACAAGTGCCGGTGGGGTTCGGCTTTCGACAGCGGAATATTGCCGATGAACTGCGTCACCACCGTCGAGCCGTGCTCGCGGTTGACCAGCATCTGGTAGTAGCGCTCGGCCATTTTGTGCCGCTGCGAAGGGTCGATCGAGGCGACCCGATCTGGAAACTGCGACTCGAATGTCGCCGGCATCGCGTCAATCAGTACCAAGTCCTCGCTGCCGGGACCGTTGGAAACGAAGAACTTGACTGGCGCAGCGGACTCATTGTGCACGCGATACGCTTCCGAGGGGCGCACATAGATGCCGCTCAGGGGCTCGACGGCGAAGCGTCGACCGCCGATCTCAATGTCGCCATCGCCCTCAATCACGAACAGCACGGTATGGCGGCCGTCAGCCGCGATCACCGGCGAGCTCCCGGCTGCCACCTCCGCGTAGAACTGGGATTGAAATAGCGCGCCCAGCGCAGGTGTGACGACCTGGCAGTAGCGCATTGCGCCGCGCGCCTTCAAGGACGCCCGAGCGGTGGAGAAGACATAGCACTGTCCATCGAGCCGGACAATCGGACCGGCCGCAGGCTCAACTTGCGTCACGGCGCGATTTTCTGGGCTATTCGGATCATCGGTGAGATAACCGCCCGGCAAGTTGCTGTGCGAGCCGTCGCAGAACGGTCCGGTGCCGGTTTGTTTACAGCCGCAGAAAATGACGTCCTCGTCACGCTCGGCCTTGAAGAGGATGGGCTTGAATTCGCTGCCCTCATGCGAACCGTCGCAAAACGGTTGGGTCTGGGAGCGTCCGCAGGCGCACCACAGGTAGCGCTTCCCCGCCTTGACCTCGTAGTAGTAGCCCTTGCGATTGGCGATCAGCGGCGCTGTCTTGGTGCTGCTCACGGCGTTTCCCGCATCACGCCATCAGCGCCCCGGCGCAGCGCGTGAGCGTGCGTCGGCAGCGGCGCACCCGACTCATCTGCGAGTGTCGTGCCGAACGGCCAACTCGCGGGTGCGATGGCGATGTAACGCGCAAATCCACCGGTGCCGCCCTCGAACTTGGCGAAGCCGATCGTGATGAGCGCGCCGGCTTCAGGAACTTGATCGAGATTCGCAACGCCTTCTGCCTGAGCGAAGTTATGCTGCAGGAGCCATTTCTCGCCCACGAATTCCGGTGCGGTATTGTCGGTATCCAAGGGTTCGTGCCCGTGCATCAAGATGTGCCGATCCAAGTGCAAATATTTGAGTGCTCCCAAGCTTACGCCAGGGAACGGCTGCGCTGTGAATCGCTTCGGATCATTCCATTTTTTCGACCAGTCGGAGCGAATCATCACCACCGATCCCGCGGGAATCGGTCCGTGGCGGCGCTCCCAGTCCTTAACATCGGCAACGGTGGCCTGGTAGCCCGGATCTAAAGCGACTTGCGGCGCGACATTGATCACAACCAAGGGACGCAGCGCCACGGTGGGCGGAATGTCGCTGATGGTCGCGCCGTGCTCGTTCTCGTGTGCCGGCGGACCGAACTGAGTGCCGATGTGATCCATGGGCAACTCATAGGCGGTGATTGCCACACCGTGCTTCTCGTAGCTGAAGGGCTCCCCCTTCTCGATGACTCCGGGGATGGAAACGCCCGCCCGTGTCGGCCCTACCGTGAAGTCGACAAACCCCAGCCCAAGCGGGCCGCCGGGCGCGATGGCGTGCGTCAAGTCGATGTATTTGGCGTGGCGGAGCGTTGAACCATAGAAATTCCAAAGCGGCAGTCCTTTGCCGCTTTGAGCTGCAAGCGCCCATCCGCCGCAGCTGCTCAGTGCAGCGGCGGTGAGCCATACCACGACCCGGCGCATGCCTCCTCCTAAAGATTAGAACTTGCGCGTTGCGGTCAAGCCAATGGTCCGCGGACGCACCGTCAGGAGCGCGTCGGGATCCTGCGAGGAATTGATCGCGGAAACTTCCGCGCGTTTGTCGGTCAGATTGCGCGCGAAGGCCGTGACGCTCCACGGACCGTTGATCACACCGGCCCGCAGATTGAGGAGCGTATAGGACGCCAATGGAATGTTGAATTGCGCATTGGACGCGAAGTAGGCGTTCACCGAACCTCGATACGTCACGTCCGTCGCCACCATCCCCTGCCATGTGCCTGAAATCGGCGCCGTATAGTTGAGTCCGAAGTTCATCTGGAACTTGGGAACGTTGGGAATCGAATCGCCCGTCCTACCCAAGGTTGGATTCAGCGCATATTGCGCGGGCGAGGCGCCCTCGGTGAGATAGGCGTCCTGATACGAGCCGGCAAAACTGGCCGACAGATACTGGAAGGGATGCGCGGTGAACTCGAATTCGGCACCTTTGACTCGCGCGGTACCGGCATTGCCCTGATAAACGAAGGCGCCGTCGGCGGTCGTTTCCTGGACCTGAATGTTGTCCCACTTGATGACATAGACGTCGGCCTGATAGTCAAATGTACCGCCAAATAGCCGGCCCTTGGCGCCCAGCTCGTAGTTGGTCAACGAGTCCGGCGAGTACGCGGCGGGAATGGGCTCGAAGGGTTCGCTGACGGCGTTCAAACCGCCGCTGCGAAACCCGGTCGAAATGGTGGCGTACGCCAGCACTTCCTCGCTGAATTTATAGCTGCTGTTGATTTTCCAGGTGACCTTGTTGAAGGTTTCTTCCGGATCGACGATGGGCACCAAGTTCGGCGCGCCGGGAAAGCCGCCGAACGGATGGGTCTGCGTTTGCACGCCATTCAAGGTCTCAGTGAAGTAACGCACACCCGCCACGGCGGTCCACGCGTCGGTGATCTTCCAGGTGGCCTCGCCGAAACCTGCATATTGCGTGTCGCTGCGCTGATCGGTACGTCCGAAGAACGTGTTCCCCACGCCCGGGAAATCCAACGCATCATCGGCGGTCGAAGTACTGAAGGGACCGGTCACCAAACCATTTCCGCCGGTGGTGATGACCTGCACCGCCAGATCCTGCGTCTCGTGCTCACGGTAGACGCCCGCCACGAAATTGACGGGAGAATTCAGATCGCTGGCAAACCGCAGTTCACTGGAATTGACTTTGCGGGTGCGCGGCTCGAGCGTTTCGGCCGGAACAGGAACATCGAACGACACCAGAACCGGCGTCGAGTCGAATGTGAAACCCGTGGTGCGGTTGTACTGATTGGTGGTACCGGTCACTGTGCCGAAGCCGGTCTTGTATTCGACCGTCAGCCCGAAAATCTTGAGATTGTCACTCCAAGGACTCAAGGTGACGTCGGTGTTGCACAGATCGCAACCCTGAATGGGCGGGATGGGTCCGCCCGCAAACGCTGCGACCCCGGCCGGGGTGTAGCGCGATGAACCGCCCGAGGTTTCGGTCTGCGTGGTGTAGTTGGCATCGATGGTCAGCTCGTCGTTCGGATGAAAGCGCACGATGGCCCGTCCGCCCCCGACATCGTCATCATTGACCCCCTTGACGAAGCCGAGGCCCTTCACCGGCAGGGTCTGGAAATTCGGGGCGGTCGCTGTGCCGATGTTCGTGATGCCGGTGACACCCGCGCCGACCCGGGTCTGATTGATGTAGCCGCTGTCGTAGAGTTTCCATCCCACCATGCGCAGAGCGAGCACACCATCGATGATGGGTAAGTTGACCTCGCCATTGATGTTGTAGTTGCCGCTGGCGTGCGAGGTCTGCGAGCCCTCCATGGTCACGTAGCCGCCGAGCGTGTTGAGGTCCGGAGAATTGGGGACGAAGCGGATCGTGCCGCTCATGGAACTCGCGCCGTACAAAGTGCCTTGCGGACCTCGCAATACTTCAACGCGATTCAAATCGTACAGCCGGACGTCGGATTCGAAGCCGCCGCCATCATCGGCATTCGAGCCGCTGATCACCGCTTCGCCGTAATACACACCGGTCGTCGCATCGCCGGTCGAGTTGATGCCGCGGATGACGTATTTCTTGTCGCCGGGACCCAAGTCTTGAATCGAGAGGCCGGGAACCTCCCCTGCAATGCTCATGATCCCGGACGCACTTGCGGCCTGCAAAGAGTCGCCGCTGATGGCTTGGATCGATGCCGGGATATCGAGGACTTTCTGGGCATTGAGCTTGTTGGCGGTGACGATGATCTCCTCGAGACCGCCGGAGCCGGGGGCGACCGTCTGGGCCAGCAAGAGCGGCGCGGCCAATGTGGCGGCAATGCCCACGCCGGCGGCAAATAGCCGGATTTCAACCCCTGCCTTGGCGGTCAAATGCCGCCCAATTGTTCTATTCATCGCAGATTCTCCCGTGATTGAGCCGTCACAATATGAGTTATCATATGAAATATCAATTAAAGGCGGAATGTTGCGTGCCGCCCACACAATCTGCGCCATATGAGCGCAAGCACTCGCACGGCTCGCTCCAAAGAGGCGCGCGAAGCCAAGGGAGAATCGAAGCCAAGAGTAATCCCTGTGAGCCTAGGGCCGGCTCCGCATGTTGCCGCTCAGGCGGCGGATCATGGCAAAGGCCGCCGTCGTCTGTGCCGGAGAGAATCCCTCGAGCAGCCGTTGCTCACGGCGCCGCACCACAATATTCAGCGAGTTGAAGAGCGCTCGTCCCTTGTCCGTGAGATACACCTCTACGCAGCGGGCATCTTCCCGCCGCAAAACACGGCGGACATAGTTTTCCTTTTCCATGCGCATCAGAGCGCGGCTGAGCGCCGACTGCTGCACCATCGCGCGATCGATGATCTCATTGATGGTGATCCCATCACCCATGGCAAGCACGGCCAGAATGCGCCAGCGGGTGACGTTGATGCCCTCACGCCGCAGTTTTTCGATCAGGTCTGCGTTCAGTTGATAGGCCAGCCGCGCGATCAGATGCGGCAAGAAATCGTCAAACAGCGCTCGATCCGCCGGTGTCGGCAGTGTGCTGATTTTAGCCGCGGCAGCTTTTTTCTTGGGTAGCGGCATGGTCTTTAGAACGGACTCTGACCGGCGAGAATAGCGCCGAACTTTTCGGCGTCGATGTTACCACCCGAGACGATGCAGACAATATTGCCCTTGGCGGCCTGTGCGCCGAGAGCAGCCTGTGCACCGAGCGCCGCCGCGACCGAGACCGCGCCGGCGGCCTCCGCGATGACGTGGTGCTTACCGGCAAGCAGACGGATCGCGGCGGCAATCTGCTCAAATGAGGCGCACTCCGACTGATCCGCCACTGCATGCAGCAGCGGCCACATTTCCGGCAGTACCGTGGTGCTGCCCATGCCGTCGACAAAACTCTGCCGATGCGGAACCGTTACAGGCCCACCATGCCGCAATGCGGCCCCAGCCGGCTGCGCGGCCTCCGATTCAGCCGCAATCATTCGCACCTTGGGGCGAAGGCGCCGCATCACCGAACCGATGCCGCAAATGAGACCGCCGCCGCCGAAAGGTACGACTACCGCATCGCAGCCCGGCAGCTCTTCGAGGATCTCCGCGCCAATCGTCGCATTGCCGGCCAGCACACCAGGCTCGGCGACCGGGTGGATGAAGACGCCGTCTTCGCCGGCGCAGGACCGGCTGGTGAGAACGGTCCACCATTCATCGAAGGAGCGCCGGATTACCTTCGCGCCAAGCTCAACCAGTGCTTTCACCTTGGTTTCGGCGGCGCCGCTCGGCACGACCACCGTCGCCGGAACGCCCATTGCGCGCGCGGCAAAGGCCAGACCCTGGCCGAAGTTGCCGGCGCTCGCCGTCAACACGCCGCGCTGCAGCCCCGCCGCATCCATGGTCTTCAACACGTTCACTGCGGCCCGGATTTTGAACGAACCCCAGGGCTGCAGATTTTCCAGCTTGAGAAAGATGTTGGCGCCGTTCAAATCCGCGTTCAGCCGCAGAAGCGGCGTGCGCAGTGCAAAGGGACGAATATTGTCGCGCGCGGCGGCGACCTGCGCCGCGCTGGGCAGCGACAAGGGGCTAGAAGTCAATGATCTGCCCAATACCGGCCGCGCGTGCCTTCTCATGAACATGATGCGCCGCCGCCAGGTCTTGCGGCGCGATGCCGAGCGACTTGTACAGCGTCATATCGAGGGGTGAGCACCGGCCGACCTTCGAGCCGTTGGCCACCTCGCCGATCTCGCCCAAGATGTGTTCGGCCGTGATGGCGCCGGCACGCAGCGCGCGCAAATACTCGCCGCCCTCGTTCACCGTGGAGTTGCGGCAGTCGACGAAGAACCGCGTTTTCACGACTGCCGGGATATCGATTTCCGCGGCCGCCGCGATGCTCGAGCCGACCACGTTCAGATGCACGCCCGGGGTAAGCCAATCGCCCTGCAGTATCGGTTCTCGCGCCTTGGTCGTGGTGCAAACAATGTCGGCCCCGGCAATCGCTTCGCGAACCGTGTCGGAAGTTTCAACCACGATTCGATGCCTCGCGCCTTCCGATTCTGCGAACAGCTTCGCCTTGGCGGCATCGCGTGCCCACACTCGAATGCGCCGCAGCGGCCGCACTTTCAGCATCGCCTCAAGATGGCTGCGGGCCTGCTCGCCGGCGCCCAACAGGGCCAAATCGCCGGCGTCCTCGCGCGCCAACAGACGCGTGGCAAGCCCGCTCGCGGCGGCGGTACGAATCGCGGTGATTTCCGCCGCATCGAGCAGCGCGACCGGCTGGCCGTGTTCCGCCTCGAACAGCAATACCAGACCTAGGTGCGATGAATATTGCGGCGGCTTGTTGCGCGGGATCAGGCTGACCAACTTGACGCCGAAGCATTCGGGTTCCGCCAAATACCCCGGCATGATGCCCATCATGCCGCGATCGCCGGGCATACGTAAGATCGATCGCAGCGGCAGAACGACCCGTCCCTCCGAGACGGCCACCATGGTCCGCTGCATCAAATCGATGCACTCGGCCATGGGCAGCAATTGGCGCACTTCGGCGCCGCGCAATACGCGAATTTCCATTAGGAGCCGGTCTGAGTACTCCCCGTGGCCGCGAAGCGCGGCCCGAGGGAATTGCGCAGCTCTTGCATTGCCGCTATGAAGGACTCGACATCGTCGTCATTGTTGTAGAAATGAAAGCTGGCTCGGACATTGTCATCGCGATAGGACGTCACGATGTCCTGCTTCATCAACTCCGCCTGCAGCCGCGCGGCGTCGCTTGACGGCACGGCAACTGTCGCTCCGCGCCGCGCATCCCCTGCCGGCGTGATGCTCGGCCAGCCGATCTCCCGCAGCCTTTCCATGCAGCGGCGCGTCAGCGCGTAGTTGCGCTTTTCGATGGCTGGCGTGCCTACCTTCAGCAGCAGCTTGAGACCCGCCTCGGCGGCGTAGCAGTTGACGACGGGCGGCGTCCCGGCTTCGAAACGCCGCGCGTTGGGCGCCGGGCGATTCGCCGTGATGTCCATTGCGCTGATGTTTGCCTGCGCAAACCAACCGCTGTTGGTCGGTACCAGCGACCGCACGCAAGAGTCCTTGGCGTACAGAAAGCCGATCCCGGCCGTGCCCAACAAGTACTTGAGCATGCCTCCCGCCGCGAAATCGACGTCCAGCGCCTTGACGTCGATATCGAGCGATCCCACCGACTGATAGCAGTCGAGCAGCACCATGGCGCCCTTCGCCCGGGCGAGGCGCACGATGCCGGGAATGTCGAGTTTGGCGCCGTTGCGGAAACACACATGGGTGATCGCCACGAGCTGCGTTTGTTCGTCGATGGCCTTTTCGAACATCTCCGTCGGAATGTAGCCGTCGGCGGCGCGGGGCACGTGCACGACTTTCGCGCCGCGCGGCTCCTGCGCGTGCCAGATCTGCGCGTTGGTGGGAAACTCGAAATCGCTGACCACCACCTTGTTGCGGGGGCCGCCGAACTGCAGCGCGCTCGCCAGGGCATTCAATCCCGCGGATACGGACGCCGTCACGGCAATCTCATCGGGCGATGCGTGCAGCAGCGTCGCCGTCAATTGGCGCACCGACTCGTTCTTCGTAACCCAAACGTCCCAATTCGCGCCCACCAGCAGCCGATCTTCCATGTAAGCGTCGAACGCAGCTCTCACCTCGTTCGCAAGGGCGCAATAGGAACCGCTGTTAAGATAAGTCTTGCGCTGCAGAACCGGGAATTCCTTGCGCAGCGTCTCGAAATTATGTTCCATGTGTGACGGTTCCTGCCGCAATGCGCGGAAACGAATTATATGCACAGTCATATAAACATGCAATTATGAGGCACGCGCGCCGCGGCGCAGGAACGCAAGGAAATTGCTTGTTCGATGAAGTAAAGCCGGTTGGCCTGGCGCAGATCGATGCCGCTCGCGCTCGAATCAAGGGCTTGAGCATGATTTCTCCGCTGGTTGGCTTCGATGTCGCACCGCCCGGCAAGACCATTCGATTGAAGCTGGAAAATCTTCAGCCGATCGGTTCATTCAAAATTCGGCCGATCGCGAATGCTGTATTGAGCAAGGACCGCGCGGAATTGAACTCCGGCATCTACACCACCAGCTCGGGCAACAGCGCGCTCGGCGTGGCGTGGATGGCGCGCCGGTTAGGAGTAAGCGCCACCGCTGTCGTGCCCGCCAATGCGCCGCAGGCGAAGCTGGAAAATCTGCGGCGATTGGGCGCGCGAATCGAGGTTCGGGCCAACGATGTTTGGTGGCGTGCAATCGAAACCGGCACGCTCGACGATCAAGCGGGCGCCTACATCGACGCGGTGCGGGACCCCGCTTCGCTCGCCGGGGATGCAACCATCGGCGTCGAAATTCTCGAACAGTGGCCCGACGTCGAAGCGATCCTCGTGCCTTTCGGCGGCGGCGGCCTCGCATCCGGCATTGCATGCGCCGTTCGCGCCCTGCGGCCCGCCGTAAAGATAATCGCCTGTGAACTCGCCAGCGCGCACCCGTTGCGATCTGCTTTCGATGCGGGCGCCCCGACACCCGTCCCGCACGACGCCGGTTTCGTCAGCGGCGTGGGCTACGGGTCGGTGTTGCCTGAAATGTGGCCTTTGCTTCGCACAATGATCGATGAAGTGGTCACCGTCCCGCTCGCGCAGGTGGCGCAGACCATCAAGCTGCTCGCTGAAAACAATCGCATCATGGCGGAAGGCGCCGGCGCGCTGCCGGTCGCTGCCGCTTTGGCCGCTCAGTATTCGCCATCCAAGGTGTGCGCCGTCATATCGGGAGGCAACATTGATAGCGATGTATTTGCCGCGATCCTCCGCGGCGAGATGCCTTAACGGCGAGATGCCGCACCGCTAGATGCTTTAGGTAGGCTAAGGCTGACCTGCGTCCGGCTTCAACGCCGGTGCAGCGGCGGCTGCGGCGCTGCGCGCCCGGCGCGCCTTCATAAAAAAGTAGCCGACCGACAGCAGCAGCAGCCAGGGAATGCCCACCTTCCATGAGATCTGCCACGTCTCCTTGTCGAGCCCCATGGTCACCAATACCGCGACCAGCAACAGCAACCCTGCGATCTGCACCACGGGAAATCCTGGCGTGCGGACCAGCAAGTCAGCCAGTTTGTGCCGGCGCCGGAAGCTCAGGTGGCTCAACAGAATGATGATCCACACAATCATGGCGTCGAACAGCGCCACGCCGAACAGGTAGTTGTAGGCGAGCGGCGTCAGCTTGGAGAGACCCGCGGCCGCCAGGATGCAGGCGCCGGATACGAGGATCGCCGTGATCGGCGTGCCGTTTTTCCCGAGCTTACCCAAAAATCCCGGCGCAAATCCGCCGCGCGACAGAGAAAACAGCATGCGTGAGCACAAATACACGTTGGTGTTCATGCTCGACAGCGCGGCGCTCAGGACCACGAAGTTCATGATGCCGGCAGCATGGCGAATACCGGTGTGCGCAAAGATGCGCACGAACGGACTCTGCGTCACGACGGTTGCGCCGGTTTCGGTCCAGGGAACAAAGGTGACCACGATGGTGAGCGCCAGTATGTAGAACAGAAACAGCCGCAACGCCATGCTGCGCAGCGCTGCCGGTATCGTGCGCACCGGATCCTTGGCCTCGCCCGAGGTCACGGCGATGACTTCAATACCATTGAACGACAAAATCCCCAAGATCACCGCCATCCACACACCGCCGAACCCGTGCGGCATGAAGCCGCCCGGCAGTCCGGTCAAGTTGTGAAAACCCACGGGCGCGGTCCAAAGCCCAAAGATGGTCGCTGCCCCTAAGACGATGAAGATGACGATTGCCACCACCTTGATCAGCGCAAACCAATATTCGATGGAGCCAAAATTGTGGACCGATCGGGAATTGAAAAACAGCAGCACGGCGGCAAAGCCCACCGACCACATCCAGACCGGCGTGCCGGGAAAATAGAACGTCATATAGACGCCCGCGGCCACCGCCTCGGCGCCGACCGCGATCACCTGCGCCATCCAATACGAATAGCGTGCGATGATTCCGGCCCAGGGATTCAAGTAAATTTCCGCGTAAGTGCCGAATGATCCGGCGGTCGGGTGCATCACCGCCATTTCCGACAAACTGAAAACGATCGCCACGGCAGCGATCGCCGCAATTGCATAGCTTACGATCACGGCCGGTCCGGCGTAACCGATCGCAACACCGCTGCCCATGAATAAGCCCGTGCCGATCGCGCCGCCGAGACCGATCATAATGAGCTGTCGGCGGCTCAAATCTTTATGGAGGCCGGCCTCGCGGCTGGCGATTGCGGATGCGTCCAATCGCTCCCTCGCTTGCGGTGTTATATTCGATGTCATATGCAGTCTAGCACGCGAGAGATTTACCCTATGAACCGAGAATTATTTTATGCAGAGATGGCGGGCGGCAAGAACCTGGATTACGAGACCTATCTCAACACCGCGGAGCTGCTTGCATGCCAGAAACCTTTCGACAAATTTTGCAACAAGGATGAATTGCAATTCCAAGTCGTTCATCAGGTCGAAGAGCTGTGGATGAAGCTGATCGCCTATACGCTGCTCGATATCGACGAGTACATGGAGCAGCAGCAAGCTTTTCGCATCCTGACGTTGTTTGAACGCTGCAACCGCACCTTGCGGCTGATGATCGACCAGCTCGATCTGCTCGAGACCATGTCGCCGAAGGAGTATCAGGAGATCCGCCTGCAGCTCGGCAACGGCAGCGGCCAAGAGTCCCCCGGATTCAGGGTGCTGCTAAAAATCATTCCGAATATCTGGCGAACTTTTGAGAGCGTCTATCTAACGGGCCGCAAGTGCAGCGTTGAGCAGATCTATGATTCGAACTACGCGCATGACGATGTCTATGCCATTGCCGAAGCCATGCTCGACTTCGATGAGCAATTTCAGAAATTTCGCCAGCATCACATTCTTTTGATCCAGCGATCGATCGGCATGGGTGCGGCCTCGCTCAAGGGACGCTCGGTGGATCTTCTGCAGGCGGGGGCGAAAAATCGCTTCTTTCCCGCGCTCTGGGATATCCGCGCCGCGATGACGGACCGCTGGGGCGGAAGCTATGGCCGCGTGCGCGACAGCATCAGCGGACCTTCAGCACCGTGAGTTTGACCGGTGCGGATGGCTAGAGGGATATCAAGCTTCAAGGCACGGAAGACACAGTGCCTTGAAGCTTGATATCCCCCTAGGCCTTTCAACCCCGACGCTCAATCTCACGGTGCTGGACGACGAGTTTCGAATGGCTACCATCGGTAGGGTGGCCTCATGTGCTGTCGTAGAATTCGATGTCGCGGCAACACCCGCCGGTAGTGCCGGCATGTGATATTGATTGGTTCGAGTTGTCGTCAGGGAGCGTGAGAAGACTCAAGGCACTGCTGCCTTTCGTGCCTTGAGTCTTCTTACCCTCCCTGGCTATGCGG
>Ga0210402_10004925_pt1 | contig 12040 bp, 9 predicted proteins | sample IncBWC7MmetaG_FD_161055 | JGI IMG/M metagenome (GOLD analysis project Ga0210402, IMG submission 161055) | Forest soil microbial communities from Barre Woods Harvard Forest LTER site, Petersham, Massachusetts, United States - Inc-BW-C-7-M | ecosystem: Environmental > Terrestrial > Soil >...
CAACGACCACCTGAAGGAACTGGTGCTGCGCGGGTATTGGGACGGCAACGCCAAGCCGAGCGTAGAAGCGCCCATCGGCGACTTCTTCGGACTGAACCTGGGGGTCTACCAGATCTACCAGTCGGAGTACCTGGCCTGCTCGCCGGGCAAGTCGCTGAACTGCTATTTCGTGATGCCGTACCGCCGGTCGGCGCGGTTCACGGTGACCAATGAGGGCAAGCAGGAGGTGCCGTCGTTTTATTCGAACATCGATTACATGACGACGCCGCGGTTGCCGGACGATATGCTGTACTTTCACGCGCAATACCGGCAAAGCCAGCCGTGCGTGCCGGTGGCGAGCGAGGGTCCGAAGATCAATCTGGACGGGCGCAACAACTACGTCTATCTGGAGACGCGCGGCCGCGGGCACCTGATGGGGGTGACGCTGGGCGTGCTGCAAAACGCCAACGGCTGGTGGGGCGAAGGCGACGACATGATCTTCGTGGACGACGAAACCAAGCCAGTGATCACGGGAACGGGGTCGGAAGACTATTTTCTGGGAAGCTGGGATTTCGGCGGGCGCGACGGAGCGCAGCCGTTTGGCCACGCGATGTACGGCGCGCCGCTGATTGTGAATGCCGAGCGGACGGGCGGGCGGTATTGCTGCTACCGGTGGCACGGCGACAACCCGGTGACGTTCGAGCGCTATCTGAAACACACGATGGAGCACGGGCATGCCAACGACCGGGGAGACAATTTCTTCTCGGTGGGCTATTGGTATCAGGCGACGCCATACACGGATTTCCCGGCGATGCCGGAGGTGGCGGCGAGGGTGCCGGTGGTGAAGACGGAGTAGCGGGGTGTGGCGATTTCAGCCTGCAACCCGCTCCATTGACCACTTCACGCGCTCCGCCAGGAAACCGGCAAACGGGCCGATATCCATTTCAATGCTGGCCCGATCCAGCGCCGCGAGATACGCTGAGCGGTCCTCGACGCGAATGACCGTCCAGGGATAGCCGCCGGAGGCCAGCATGGCGTTCATCAGAAAACGAGCCATGCGCCCGTTGCCGTCCGGATAAGGGTGCACATAGCCGAAGAGCCAGTGGCCCAGAACGGCGCGCACGCCGGGGTCCGGTTCGTTTTCCAGCAAATCGAATAGAGCCGGCATCCCGTCGCGCACCGCTTCCCAGCGCGGCGGCACGTAGCGCGAGGTGCGCAGATAGACCGCGTCGTTACGGTAACCGGCCAAGGCCGAAGGCGCCACCAAACCGGCTGCCACGCAGGGCTGAAAGAGCTGACGGTACCAATCGCGATGAGTGTCCCGAACCAGCCGCCCGGGATTGGCTCCGGCGACGATCTCGCCGGCGTTGGCCTTCACGAGTTGAAACGCCTGCCAGTACCCGCGCGCGGCGAGGGCATCGCGGCTTTGCCGGTCCGCATCCCGGTCATCCGGGTTCCAGTTGCCCGCCCGCACCCGCTCGATCAGCTCGACCGAGACACTATAGCCTTCGATGGATAGCGAATGATAGGCATCGCTTTGATAGATATCCTCGACGAACCGCAGATAAGCGTCCTTGTCTTGTGGCACGCCAGGTTGCCTGGGAAGGACTTCGAGAACCTTGGGCCGCATCAATGCCCACATGGCTTGCATCCGTCCGGCAATGGGCGCCGCGCCAAGCACCGGAACAATTGCCTGCCGGTCCGTGAACGGATCGCTCTCCCGTACATCATATCCGGCGGCCTTCATGGTCGCTAAGATCTCGTCCGCGTCCGTAGGGCGGCCGATGCGGCGCAACGCCCCGGCCAACCGGCCCGCAACGACAGAGTGGCCGCCATCCAGGAGACGGCGGAGCAACTCGGAGGAGTCGCCGACGCTTGCGAGCACTACCTGGGTTTCGATGGGGTGGCTGGCGAAAAAAGCTTCCGGGAGCCTGACCATTGCCGCCGGCGGAGAGAAGAGCCGCAGCCCATCCCTCACCGTCAGATCCGCCGCCGGCGGCATCTGGGCCAGTTTGAGGTCGTAAAGCGACGTGCCGAATAACATCGTCACCTTGTTATTTGTCCCCATGGGGCTGCAAACGATCGCCTGGGAGGGGATGACGGTGTTCTCCGCGTGCAGCAGAATCGACTGGGCGGGAGACAGGTACCACTTGTCGCCGAAGCGCTCGCGGCAGTAGCGCGCGCAAAACTCCCAGAAGGACGCATACCAGGGTGTGCTGTCTCCGTCGCGGGCACCCGGACTGGCAGAGATCAGCCATCCCTTGATGACCTCCTGAAGGAAGCCGTTCTGGAGCAAGCGCTGGCGATGGATTCGGTTGAGCTCCCGCGTTTGAAAAACACGCCGGCCGCCCTTCTGCAGGCGGCGAAGAGCCTTCAGCGACGCCGCGAGTTTCTGGTTTGGTGTGGCCATCTGATGCTCCAATCCGTTCGGACGGTTACAAGTCTTTTGTGTTGTGCCAATACAAGTTTTTCATGCTGTATAAGTACAAGTTTATCGTGCTTGATCAGTACAAGTCAATTATGCCGGCGAAGACAATTAACCACGCATGGCAGAGGCTAACTCATTTGCCCACGGCCCGTCCAACGGTTCAGCCATGCTGACATCCATCTTGCGGGACCTGCGCTATTCCTGCCGCTCTCTGCTGCATAACCCCGGGTTCGCGGCCGTTTCGGTTCTTGCCCTGGCCCTGGGGATCGGCGCCAACAGCGCTATCTTCACCGTCGTCAACTCGGTTCTGCTGCAGCCGCTGCCGTTCTATCGGGCCGACCAACTGGTGACCGTGCGCGAGCGCAACCTGAAGGCCGGCTTTCCGCAATTCTCACTTTCCCCCGGCAACTATCTGGATTTTCGCGACCACAACCACACCTTCTCCGGCATCGCCGCCGTCGCTGGCCAGGGGCTGAACCTGGCCGGAGGCGCCGAACCCGAGCGGCTGCGCGGCGCGCGCGTCACCATCGACTTCTTCGATGTGCTGGGCCGCAAGCCCTCGTTCGGGCGGGCGTTTACCGCGCCGGAGATGCAACTCGGCTCGCACCGCGTGGCCATCCTGAGCTATGGACTGTGGCAGCGGCGTTTTGCCGGCAGTCCCGGAGTGTTGGGCCAGAGCCTCAAAATGAACGAGGAACTTTACACCGTGGTGGGCGTGATGCCAGCGGATTTTCGGTTCCCGGAGCGCACTGAGATCTGGACACCGATGGCGATGAACCTGCAGAATTGGCAGCAGCGCGGGGGCCATTATCTGGGCGGCATTGGGCGGCTCAAGGCTGGTTCGTCGCTGGCGGCCGCGCAGGCCGATCTCAACGCCATCGCGGCACTGGCAGACAAACAGTATCCAGACTCCAACTCGGGCTGGGACACCACTCTCAAGAGCCTTCAGGAATCCGTGGTCGGCGAAATCAGGCCCGCTATCCTGACGCTCACCGCCGCCGTCGGCTTTGTCTTGCTGATCGCGTGCGTCAACCTGGCCAACCTGTTGCTGTCGCGCTCGTCGGCGCGGCGCCAGGAGATCGGCATTCGCAGTTCGCTCGGCGCCGGCCGGGGGCGGCTGGTTCGCCAACTTCTCACCGAAAGCCTGCTGCTGGCCGCGTTGGGAGCCGCCCTCGGTCTGGCGCTGGCATGGGTTGGCACCCGCCTGCTGGTCAATTTGAATCCCAACATCCTGCCCCGTGCCAAGGAGATCGCTCTGGACGCCCGGGTGCTTGGCTTCACGGCGGCGATCGCGGTGCTGACCGGTATTCTGTTCGGGCTGGCCCCCGCCATCCACATGGCCAAGACCGATCTGCACTCGGCGCTGCGCGAAGGCAGCCGCGGAAACGCGCTGGGGTTCCGGCGCAACCGGTTGCGCAGTGTGTTGATGGCGGGCGAAGTGGCGCTGGCGTTGGTGTTGTTATCCGGCGCGGGCCTGCTGATGCGCAGCTTCTACCACCTGCAATCGATGGACCCGGGGTTCGACCCCCACGGGATGCTCACCTTCCGGACCAACCTTCCCTCCGCCAAATATAAGGGCGATGAACCACAGGCGGCATTCTACCGGCGTGCCTTGGAGCGCATACGGGCGCTGCCGGGAGTTTCGGCGGCTGGCGCGGCGCAGATTTTCCCGCTGGCGGGCGACGATTACATCCTCTCCTTCGAGCAGATTGGGAAGCCACCGATCCCCGCGGGAAATCAGGCCAGCGCTGCCTATTACGTGGCCACCCCGGGCTACTTTGCCGCCCTGCGGATTCCCATCAAGAGCGGTCGCGATTTCACCGTGCGTGACGACGCGGCGGCGCCGCCGGTGGCCGTCATCAGCGAGAGCATGGCCCGCCAGTTCTACCCCAATGAGAATCCCCTGGGACAGCGGATCCGGATGGGGAATGGCTCGAAGCCGGCGGAAATTGTGGGTATTGTGGGAGACGTCCGCGATCAGGAAATGGAATCGAAAGGCCGCCCGGCCGTGTATGAGCCGGCGGCTCAGATACCCTTCAACACCATGTATTTCGGCGTACGCAGCGAAGGCGACGCGGCGGCGCTGATTTCGGGTGTGCGTGCGGCCATTCGCGAACTGGACCAGGAACTGCCGATTGACGCCATTGGGACGGTGGATTCGCTGGTGGCGAACGCGCTTTCGCAGCGCCGCTTCTCCATGCTGCTGATGGCGATCTTCGCGGCGCTGGCGTTGGTGCTGGCGATGGTCGGCATCTATGGCGTGATCTCCTATTCGGTGGCTCAGGCAACCAGGGAGATCGGGATTCGGGTGGCGCTGGGCGCCCGCCGCGGGGACGTGCTGGGCATGGTGTTCGGCTACGCGGGCATTCTGATGTCGGCGGGACTCGCCGTCGGCATCGTGGCGGCTGTGGGCGCCGGGCGTCTGCTGCAATCTCAGCTTTTTGAAGTGCAGCCGGCCGACCCGACAACTTATGTGGCGGTAGCTTTCGTGCTGCTGGCAACCGGACTGCTGGCATGCACGGTTCCGGCCGTCCGGGCCATGCGGGTAGATCCGATGGTGGCATTGCGCAACGAGTAGGCGTTTAACCGGGCCACCCTCCGCCCGAGAGGCCGCCGATTCCGACGATGATCACTGCGCCGCGCGACCCTGAGGGTCGCGGCCACTCCGCGCTGCCGCAGGGCACGTTGTTTGGGCCATCCCTGGCCATCCCTGGGCCATCCGTTTGCAACCGCCGATCCCCTCAAATTGGGCAGGCAGCAACCGCAAGATTGTTCTGGGAATACCCCACACGACTGCGATACTGTTTGATTTGATCCAACGGTTATCCATTAGGAGGATTCTGATGAAACTCTATCGCAGCAACAGTTATTCGGCCCGGTGGTACGCCCACAGTGCTTCGACCGGATGGGTGATGTTTCCGGCGGAACCTGGCGGCTGGGAAAAGCGCCAGCCAGCCCGGGGCATTGACCCAATCGACTTGCGTGAGGTTCCCCTTCGCAGCGCGTTCAACACCGGAATTCCCGGCACACCGTCCCCGGCGGACGCCGATCGCAGCGGGTCGGTTCCCTTGCGGCAGGTGGCCTAAAATGCCACGGGTCGTAACCATCCGCTCATCTGTCAGTGTGCCGCCGTCAAGCCGAGATCCAAAGCGGCTGAAGATCACCTGCCTCACTTGCAAACTGGAAGGCTGTGTAGGCAGTTGCCGGTTTGAACTCGTTGAGGACCGCTACCCGCGATCGCCCAAGGCGGCATAGTACCGCGAACAGCACCCCTTGGCGAGACCCTTGCCGGTTGAATTGGCCCGCCGTCAGTGAGAGTGGCGGGGCACGGTCTTACGCAGATCGCGATAACCGACGGCGAATTCCAAACAAGCTCCGGTATCCAACTGCCCCACGTTGGCGCGGTAGAGTTCCTGCCACGGCGAATCGTTCTTCAGTTGGACGGGCGCGAGGTTCTCGAGGCGCCGGCCGATCTCCTCCTCGCTAAGTAACACGTCCACGCGGCGACGGGGCAGGTCCACCTTCACGCGGTCGCCTGTCTGGAGGATAGCCAGGTTGCCGCCGGCCACACTTTCGGGCGAGGCGTTCAGAATCGACGGGCTCTCGGAGGTGCCGCTCTGGCGTCCATCGCCCATGCAGGGCAACATGCGAATCCCGCGCTTGACCAGTTCGCCGGGCGGGCTCATGTTCACTACCTCGGCCGACCCCGGGTAGGCAATCGGCCCGGCGCCCCGCACCACCAGCATGCAGGTTTCGTCGATCTCCAGCGCCGGGTCGTCGATGCGGCGGCGGTAGTCTTCCGGGCCGTCGAACACCACCACCCGCGCTACAAAGCAATCCTCGGCGCCGGGCGTCGAAAGGAAGCGGCGGCGGAAATCGTCGCTGATCACGGAAGTCTTCACCAGCGCGGATTCGAACAGGTTTCCCGAAACCACCAGGAAGCCGGCACGCTCCCTGAGCGGGTGGTCGAAAGGCCGGATGATCTCGGGGTCCCTGGTCACCGCATCGCCGCAGTTTTGGCCGATGGTGAAGCCCGTGACGGTGAGCGCGCCGCCGTGAATCTTGCCGGCCCGCAACAGTTCGCCTACCACGGCCGGCACGCCGCCGGCGCGGTGATAGCCTTCGCCCAGGAATGCGCCGGCCGGCTGAACGTTCACCAGCAGCGGGATGTCATGCCCGACGGTCTCCCAATCCTGAACCGGCAATTCAACGCCGGTGTGGCGCGCGATGGCGGTGATATGCGGCGGGCAGTTGGTGGAGCCGCCGATGGCCGAGTTGACCACGATGGCGTTCTCGAAAGCCTGCCAGGTGAGGATGCGGGCGGGTGTCAGGTCTTCGCGGACCATACCCACGATTCGTTGCCCGGTGAGGTACGCCATCCTGGCGCGCTCGCCATACGGCGCCGGAATACTGGCGCTGGAGGGCAACGACATGCCCAGCGCCTCAGCCAGCGAGTTCATGGAGAGCGCGGTGCCCATGGTGTTGCAGTGGCCGGCGCTGAGGGTGGAGGCGCAGGTCCGGTCCGTCAATTCGTCCGCGGTGATTTGGCCGGCGGCCAGGAGGCGGCGCGCTTCCCAGAGCCCCATGCCCGAGCCAATCAGTTTTCCCTGGTAGTAACTGTCGATCATGGGCCCGCCCGAGAGCACGATGGCCGGCAGGTTGACCGTAGCCGCGGCCATGAGACAGGCCGGCGTCGTCTTGTCGCACCCGGTCATAAGGACCACGCCGTCAAAGGGGTACCCGCACAGTATCTCGACCAGCCCCAGGTAAGCCAGATTGCGGTCGAGCGCCGCGGTGGGCCGGCGGCAACTCTCCTGGATGGGGTGCATGGGAAACTCGAACGGGATGCCGCCGGCGTCGCGAATGCCGTCTTTGACGCGACTGGCCAGCTCCACGTGGATGCGATTGCAGGGCGTCAGGTCGCTACCCGATTGGGCGATGCCGATGACAGGGCGGCCCGATTGCAGTTCGCCGCGGGTGATCCCGTAGTTGGTGTAGCGCTCGATGTAGACGGCGGTCTCACCGGGTTCGGCCTTGTCGTTGAACCAGATTTCGCTGCGGAGGCGCTTGTGGGGTTGGTCGCTCATGGGAGTCTTCGTAAACTACCAATGTAGCGGATTGGGGTATCCCTGTCAGAATGATCGGGTCAGAGTAGAGCCTGGCGCCGAATTTTCAGAGCTTTTGCGACGTTCTGTTCCACGAAGTTCACCAAAACCGGCACGACCGTTCCGGTTTTCCTTCCAACGACAGCAGATTCTAAAAGGAATTAGCCGTTGGCACCGGAACGATCCTGCCGGTTTGGCCAGCAGGGCGGCAGCGGAGCCCAGCATCCCCCGATTCCATGCTGGCATGGTAAAGGGGCGCACTTTGACGAAAACGGGTAATGAGAACTGAAAAGAAAGGAAATATAAAGTTAGAAATCGTGTGACCGTTCGGGGGGCTAAGGGGAAGCTAAATGATAAGTTGGACCATTTGAGCTAAGTGCACAAGAAAAAGACGGGATTTCACGCCAAGCCGCGAAGCCGCAAAGAAGCCGCAAAGGAAGAGGGATAATCGAAATCAACGTGACCGGGAATCCACTGGCGAAACGGAATGTGGATGCAGCTTATCGAGTCCATACCGCTCTGGGGCCGGGCCTGCTGGAGTCGGTCTATGAATGGTCCTGGCATACGAAATGGAACACCGCAGGCCGCTCACGATGCGTCAGCACCTGGTTCCCCTGGTGTATCACGGCGTCCACATTGAAGTGGGATTTCGGCTTGGCGCGAAATCTTGTCTTTTTGAATCACCCGCTCCAAGCCGATTCCCGTTACGCTAGACGCAAATTGTCCAGTCTGTTGTTTGACTCCGGCTAAGCTACAAGACAGGGGGTGTGTGCACCTATGTCCAGAAACCTACTGTCCAGATGGCATAAGCGGCGTCCCTCGACGGCAAATGACCGATTTTCGGAAATTGCCTTTTGGTACGGTGCAACCCGGTCTTCTATCCCGAGTTGGATAGCGAACGCCACAAGCCGAGTCGTTCCACAGATTTCGTGCGGGGTGCGCGTCAGCCTGGTAGTCACCCCAAACATCCCCGGCATCGTCTTGGGTTGCAAAGACATATAATGAGCTTTCTACATCCGAAACTCGCACCATGCCAGCCAACACCACTGAACTCGAAAAGCGCCTTTGCGGAGCCGCTGATGAAACTCCGGGCGAACTCAAAGCTGAAGTCGTCCGAATACTCCGTCCCGGTTCTCGATCTGATCTTTCTTCGGTACGCCGACCACAAGTTCGCCCAGGCCAAAGCACTGGTCGCCGAAGCATTGGCAAGACCGACTATCAAGCATAAGCTGACGGAAGGGAAGTGAGATGCCAATCCCCGACTACCAATCGCTAATGCTACCGGTCCTTCGGCTCGCAGGAGATCGGAAGGAACATTCCGTTGCGGAGATCCGCCAGCGAATTGCCGCTGAATTCAAGTTGTCCGAAAAGGAGTTGACGGAACGTCTCGCTAGCGATTCCCAGACGGTGTTTGCGAACCGGATTGGATGGGCTGTGCAATATCTCAAGGCGGCTGTGGCTTTGAAAGCCGTGCGTCGCGGAGTTTACCAGATAACTGAGAGGGGTTTGGCCGTTCTGAAAGAGCGTCCGAGATCAATGCCCGGACGCTTCGGCAATTTCCCGAATTTCTGGAGTTCCAGGAGAAAGGAACTGCTTCAGATTCAGCGGTGGTTTCAACCGCTCCATCATCGGAGATCAAGGCAACACCTGAAGAATCGTTGGAGCAGAGCTATAAGGTGCTTCGAGAGGCGCTGGCAACCGAATTGTTGGAGACCATCAAAACCGGCACACCAGCCGCCTTCGAGAAGATCGTGGTGGATCTTCTCGTGGCAATGGGATATGGCGGCTCTGTTGAAGATGCCGGAAAGGTCGTCGGCAAATCTGGAGACGGCGGAATCGATGGCATCGTTTTCCCCAGATGCTCTCGAATACGTTGAAGAGATGCCGCAACGCATCATCCTGATCGACGGACGGCAGCTTGCCTCTCTGATGATCGAACACAATGTCGGCGTGGCCCCGGCGAAGACGTACACGTTGAAACGGATGGATCAGGATTATTTTGAGAACCTATAGAGCAACCAAATGGAACGCTAACGATTGTGACTTTGGAACTTCGACCTTCGGTCTCGACTGAGCAGCACCCATCCCTCCAGCACGCTTTCCAACTCTTCCCGGCAGGCCTCCAGAGTCCTGGCATTGGCCCAGACGCCCGCGATGGCAGGAATGTCGCCGTAGAACGACCCGACGTCCTCGACAATCTCGTAACGAGCCTGACGCATGGCTGCCCGTATATACGCCGTGAGCACGGCTCAATTATCCCACTAAGCGCGCCGCTTCTTAAGTACGGTCTCATATCTCGGGAAGAACGCTCCCTAACGGTCGAGCGACAAGTCGCGGCTCTGATCGGAGCTGCGCGCGTCAGCAAGCGGTTTCTCGATACGTTAGCGAACTTCTGAAACGGTGTACTAAGCGCGCCGCGGCTCATTGCCGATGAGCAAGCGGGAGTCGAGGAACCCAGGCCGCGCGATCCAACGATTGCTGGAGTCTGAGTACGCCAAACGACGCGCCAGGTTGGGTGAATCCAGAGGGTTGCGCCCGCTACAGGCCAGCCCAAACATCCGTTAGTGACAACTCAAACCCCGCTACCGGCCCTTCGCCGGCAAGTTTCGCGATGCCGGTGAGCAACTCCGCCTCGTTTTGGCCTGGCCGGTAGACATAAATGCTCTGGTCGTCCGGATGGATCAGCCAGGCAAGTTCCACACCGCCGCGGATCCAGGTTTCCATCTTTTCCCTGGCGGTTCGTAAGCGATCGCTTGGCGACATCACTTCGATAATGAACTCGGGGCATACCGGAGGGAACCGCCGCCGCTGCTCCCTGGAAAGCTGCGCGAGCCGGGCGTTCGATACCCATGCGGCATCCGGCGATAACGCCGCGCGGGTCGGCAAGATAAATTCGGCGCTGCAGCCAAATGCCTTGCCGCGGCCGTCCCGTTTAGCCCACACATGAAGTTGGCTCGCCACATCGAGGCTCTGATAGTCCGATTCAGCGCCCGCCGGTGGCGCGATAATAATCTCCCCTTGCTCGGTCCGCTCGAACCGCACGTCCGCATTGACCATGCAAAACGCGTAGTACTCGTCGTCGTTCATCCGCAGTTCCGGATTCAACGTGAGCTTGGCGGGGAGCGCCTGTTCGGGAAGCACGACCTGCATCCTTATAGCATACGGGATTCGGAAAAGAAGCTGCCAGGTGTCCAGTCTACGGCCAACAGGCGGATTGCCAATCCGCCGCAGGTTAACAACCAAGGTTAACAACCTGCCCCACAAACTACGCAGGATGATGGGCACGAAACGAGGGCCCAGGTTCCTCACGGCGTGGGTATTTGAGCTTCTTCGAATGTCTGATGGAACGTTTGATTCCGGATGTTCACCTGGAGCCAGTACCGTTTCTGTAAGGTCTGGCGGTAGGCCGGCAATTGCAGGTGGGCTGCCGCCGCCTGCGCTTGCAGGAGATGCTCGGCGAGCTGAACGCCGCGGTACATGCGCCCGCCGGTCTGACTGACAAACGACGAATCGTATGCAAATCCGAATGCCAGAAGCGCCGGCAGCGGCTGGTCGTAATTATCCGGCAAGCCGACTTGCTCGAACGGAAAGCTGGACGCCCAATCGGTGTGATAGCCGATCCGCATATTGGAAGGGTTCACCGAAACCTGCGCATGGGTGACGCAGTTGGCGGCGGGGATTCCATAGCGGCTGCGCAACATTTCCGTCAGCATGGCCGCGGAGTGCAGTTGGGCGGGGCTGATGGCCGCCTCCACCTGGCCGGGGAGGGTTTCGGTTTCAAACGAGACGCCCAGGAAGCTCTCGTTCAGGTTCACATAAAACCACTGCTCGTCGCGCCACACGGAGTGGCCGGCGTGGTCGGCCGCGTCGCTCTCCACCACCACCCGGTAGACGCGTCCGAAACGGTCGATCAGAAAGTTGTAGGCGCGCCGGCGGCGGACGTAATCCAGGAGGGATTCGCTAATTTGTTTCAGCACGGTATTCTGGCGCGGCTCAAACGGGGCCTGCACGCTCTCCGTGGTATGGAACACGATGCCGGCCGGTTGCGAGCGCGGCTCCCCCAGCGTATCTTCGGGGTGGGCGACGGGAAAGGCCCGGAAGCTGCGCGGCCGGGTAGCCACGGCAAACCGGGTTTCGACGCGTAAACCGTTGCTGTAGGCCTCGGCATCCTCCGTGGTCTCCACCAGCCAGATTTCGGGATTGGCCGGCACGCGAACCGGGGCCGCGGTGGGAGCCGGCAGCACCATATCGGCCTGGTTCCGATTGGTTTGGTGCGATCCGCGCGCGGGCTGGGCGAAGAACACGACAACGGGAAATAGAATTGCGGTTGCGGCGGCCAGGTAAGCCCGTTGGTATGGCTTGGGACGAGCCGGCCGGACTATGCGAGGGGCTGTCGCCTGGAGGAATCGCAATCGCAAAAGCGGATCGCGGATCTGCCGCGCCGTCCACTCGACCAAAGGCTTTGTCTCCATGTTTCCCAATGAACCGTTTTCTCAATGAACCGGCAGAGTCGAATCGGCGGAATCGA
>Ga0210402_10004926_pt1 | contig 12039 bp, 8 predicted proteins | sample IncBWC7MmetaG_FD_161055 | JGI IMG/M metagenome (GOLD analysis project Ga0210402, IMG submission 161055) | Forest soil microbial communities from Barre Woods Harvard Forest LTER site, Petersham, Massachusetts, United States - Inc-BW-C-7-M | ecosystem: Environmental > Terrestrial > Soil >...
ACTACGATCGGGTTGTGATTGTAGATGAAGAGCGCGCGCAATGGCGGGTCGATGTCGTCCTCGGCGAGATGTCGGCCGATATCGTTGATGGTGAGCGTGCGGGTGCCGGCGGGCAGCAGATCCGGCCTTTGCAGTCTGGCCGGGGTTTTGGGAAACGCATTGCCCGCCGCGAGCACGATGCCGCTGCCGTCGCCCAGCTTGCCGAGCAATGCCGGCAATGCGATCGCGGCGCGAATGCCGCTGCCGCCGTTGCGCCCACGTTCGAGCCCGTTGCCAGGCGCCAGCACGAGGGGGTCGGCCTCGGCCATCCAGCGTGTGAAAGTCCGGATCTGGCTCTCCTGCAGGCCGCAGGCTTCGGCCGCCCGCGCCGCCGGCCACTCCCGGGCGCGCGCCATGAATTCCTCGGCGCCCAGCACGTTGGCGGCAATAAAGGCTTGGTCCATAGCGCCCGACCGTTCGAGCTCTGTTGCGACCGCCCAGGCGAGGAGGATGTCGGTGCCGGGCAACAATGGCAGATGCAGATCCGCCTGCTCGGCGATCTTGGTGCGCAGCGGGTCGACGACGACCAGCCGCCCGCCCGCCCGCTTGGCGTGGCGAATTCCGCGCACGAGGTGCAGATTGGTGGCGGTCGCGTTGTTGCCCCAGACGACGTTGAGCTTGGCGTGCTCGGCGAATTCGGGCGGGCATCCGGGGACGGCGCCATAGGTCCCGACCCACGCCTCGCTGCGCACCCCGCCGCACAATGCCCGTCGGTAGAGCTGGGTGGCGCCGAGCCGATGGAAGAAGCGCAATGACATGCTGTCGCCAGCGAGAAGGCCGTGCGGGCCGGCATAGTTCAATGGCATCACCGCCTGCGGCCCCCACCGATCGATGACGGCGCTGACCCGCTGATAGATCTCGTCGAGCGCCGCCTCCCACGATACGCGCTCAAACTGCCCGCAACCCTTGGGGCCGATGCGGCGCAGCGGATATAGCAGACGCTGCTCGCCGTGCACGAAATCGCCGGTGTAGCGGGCGACCTTGTTGCAGATTACCCCAGCAGTGTACGGCAGTGCATCGGAGCCGCGCACCTTGACGATGCGGCCCTCATCGACATCGACCGTCAGGCTGCAGGTGTCGGGGCAGTCGAAGGTGCACACGCTCGGCTGTTGTTCCAGTGTCACGGAAATCTCCTACTAATAGCCCCGTTCCCAATCGATCACGTTCTGCAGCGGCCTTCCGTCGAGATAGGCGCGCAGATTGGCGCAGAAGAGGTCGATGGCGCCGTGGCGGTCCTCGTCACTGGCACCCGAGACGTGCGGGGTGATCAGCACTTGAGGGTTTGACCACAGCCGTGCCGGCGGCAGGTGCTCGAATTCGCCGACATAGACGTCGAGTGCGGCACCGCGCAAATGACCCCGTTCGAGTGCGTCGGCGAGGTCGTCCTCGTCGACGATCTCGCCGCGGGCGACATTGACGAGGACGCTCCCCGGCTTCATTGCGGCAAAGCGGCTGCTGTCGAATAAACCGTTGGTTTCCGGTGTCCATTGGCAGCAGATCACGACGAAATCGCTGTCCGGCAGATAGCGATCGAGAGCTTCCGGGCCGCGGATTTCGCTGAACCCCGCCGGCATGGGCTGGCTCGGCTCCGGGCGGCGGCGGGTGCCGACGACCCGCATGCCGAGTGCGGCGCAGAGGCGGCCGACATCGCGGCCGATGCCACCGGCGCCGACGACGCAGGCGGTCTTGCCCTCGATCAGCAGCGGACGATAGGTACGGTGGTTGAAGGCGCCTTCGGCGCGGTCGATGGCAGTGCGATGCAGGCTCTTCGCAAAATGCAGAATGCTCGCCACCGCGTATTCGGCCATGGCGAGCGTGCTCCCGACGCCGCGCGAGGTTGTCACCGTCACGTCGCTGCCCCAGAGATCACCGCGGAGCAAATTGCTGGCGCCTGCGGGGCGCTGATGGAACCATTTCAACCGCGGCGCCCGCGCCCGCAGATCGAGCGGAAAGGGCCAGCCGCCAAGAATGATCTCTGCTTCCGCGACCAGGCGATCGCGCTCTTCGCGGGTTCCCGATCCAGTGGCTCCGCTCGCCAAATAGCGCGTCGCAGTATAGGCGGGCCAGGTTTCGCGATATTCGCCGTCGAACCAGCCCCCGGCGTCGGTCAATCGAACTGTCGGATCGACGGCCTCGATCTTGGCGCGATCGGCGGCGCTGAGACGCTGGATATTCAGGACCTGGATTTCTTGCATGGCTCTTCCGACGCGGTCTCAGAAAACCGTCGGACCATAGTGCTTCGCCGCGGCGTTTGCCATCCACCGCCCGAGCCGGACTATGATCGCGACGGCGGCGGCTTCCGGGAGGGCGGATGGAGCACTACGATGCAATTGTGATCGGCGGCGGGCTGGTCGGCTCGGCAATCGCCTATGGGCTCGCCCGCGCCGGGCAGAAGGCCGCATTGCTCGATGAAGGCGATGTCGCCTTCCGCGCCTCACGTGGCAACTTCGGGCTCGTCTGGGTGCAGAGCAAGGGCGACGGAGCGCCCCATTACCAGCGCTGGACGCGGCAATCGGCGGATGAATGGCCGGCCCTCGCCGAGGAGCTTTTAACCAAGACCGGGATTGCGGTCGGGCACCATCGGCCGGGTGGGCTGCACCTTTGTCTCGACGAGGCCGAGCTCGCGACGCGGCACGCGATGATGGAGCGGATGCGGACGCAATCCGGCAATTTCGGCTTCGACTACCGCATGCTCGACCGCAGCGAACTAGCCGAGCTGCTCCCCGGATTGGGGCCGACGGTGGTCGGCGCCTCCTGGACGCCGTATGACGGGCACGCAAACCCACTCAACCTGCTCCATGCCCTGCACAAAGGCTTTGTCGAAAAGGGCGGGCGTTATATTCCGAACAGCACCGTGACCGAGGCCAGCGCCGCGTCCGGCGACTTTCGGATCCGCGCGGGCGGCGGCGAGATCGGGGCCGCGAAAATCGTCCTCGCCGCGGGGCTCGGCAACGCCGCGCTGGCGCCGCATTTCGGGCTCTCGGCTCCGGTCAAGCCGCTGAAAGGACAGATCCTCGTGACCGAGCGTGCCCGTGAGATGCTGCCCCTGCCACTGACCACGATCCGTCAAACCGCCGAGGGCACCATCATGCTGGGCGACAGCCAGGAGGATGCGGGCTTCGACACCAGCCAGCGTCCGGCGGTGATGCAGACGATCGCTCGCCGCGCCGTGCTTGCGTTTCCCTGGCTGCGGGATCTGCAAATCGTCCGGGCCTGGGCGGCATTGCGGGTGATGCCGCCCGACGGGCTGCCGATCTATGACCAGTCGGAGCGCTTTCCCGGCGCTTTCACCGCGAATTGCCACAGCGGCGTCACCCTTGCCGGAGCGCACGCCAATCTCTTTGCGCCGATGGTCGCCGCCGGCATGCTCGATCCGGCGCTCGAACCGTTTTCGGCCCGACGGCTCGATGTTCCGGCCGCGGTCTGAAACACGACGGCCGACGGTCTCTGTCACGGTCGAAGGCCGTCCAATTGCGGTTCCCGTCGGCGCTTCGGCTGCGGCGGCGGTGCTGGCTGCCGGGTTCGACAGCATCCGCGAGACGGCGGGCGGGAGCGAGCGAATGCCTTACTGCATGATGGGGGTCTGTTTCGATTGCCTTGCCGAAATCGACGACGTGCCGAACCGCCAGAGCTGCATGGTCGAGGTGCGCGACGGCATGCGGATCTGCCGCCAGATCGGCGCGCGGCGGATCCATCGGGCGGCCGGATGACCGTCGAGCTCGCAATCATCGGGACGGGTCCGGCCGGAATGGCGGCCACCGTGCTCGCCGGCGAGCTCGGGCTCGATACCGTGCTCGTCGATGAGCAGAGCTCGCCGGGCGGCCAGATCTATCGAGCGATCGAGCGCGCCGCGCCCGACACTCCGCTCGGGCCGGATTATCTCGCCGGCCGGGCATTGGCCGCGGCGCTCAGGGCCAGCCGCGTCGACTACCGGCCGAATACGACATTGTGGCATCTCGATGCTGACGGCACACTGTTCCTGGAAAATGCGGGCCGCACCGAGACTGTGACCGCGCGCCGAGTGCTTCTGGCGACCGGCGCCATCGAGCGGCCGGCGCCGATCCCGGGCTGGACCCTGCCCGGCGTCATGACGGCGGGGGCGGCCCAGATCCTGTTGAAAACCGCCGACCTCGTCCCGGAAGGCCGCGTCGTGCTGGCCGGGCAGGGACCGCTTCTCTACCTTGTTGCAACGCAGCTCCTGCGCGCCGGAGCGCCGCCGGGCGCGATCTTGGAGACCGCACCGCTCGATAACTATCTCGACGCTGCGCGCTACCTCGGCAGCCTATGGCCGGGTCGTCAGTTGCTGACGAGGGGATTGGGATTGGTTGCGGCGATCAAGCGCGCCGGCGTGCCGATCCGGCGCGGCGTGCGTGGGATCAGGGCAGTCGGGCGGCGGAGGGTCGATCGCGTCGTTTGGGAGGGCGGCGAGCTGGCCGTCAATTACCTCTTTCTGCATGAAGGGGTGATCCCGAACATCCAGATCAGCCTCGCCCTGCAGCTGCGGCATGAATGGGACGAGATCCAGCTCTGCTGGCGGCCTGCACTCGATGCGTGGGGCCAGACGAGCCTCCCGAATATCGCCGTCGCGGGCGACGGCGGCGGGATCGCGGGTGCGGAGGCTGCGGTGCTGACGGGACGGCTCGCGGCACTCGACGCCGCATTATGGCTTGGTCATATCGGCGAGGCCGAGCGCGACCGCCGGGCACGGCCGATCCGCGCCGCACTCGACCGCGAGCGGGCGTTGCGGCCTTTTCTCGACCGCCTCTATCGGCCGACGCGCTCGGTCATGGTCCCGGCCGAGGATGATATCATCGTATGCCGCTGCGAGGAGGTGTCGGTCGGTCGGATCCGCCGTGCCGCGCGGCTCGGGGCGACCGGCCCGAACCAGCTCAAGGCCTTCACCCGCTGCGGGATGGGGCCGTGCCAAGGCCGGATCTGCGGTCCGGTCGTCGCGGCGATCATCGCCGATGTCCACGGCAAGCCGATTGCCGAAATCGGCACCTATCGGCCGCGCGCCCCGTTCAAGCCGATCACGGTCGGCGCCCTCGCCGATCTCGAAATCCCCGGCTTCGCTGCCGCAGAAGGCGGAGCGACGCGTTAGCGCCGGGTTTCCTCGGTTGCCCCCTGTTCCGCGGCTCCGGAGGCGATCCGACACCAGTCCTCGCGCCGGTTGAAGGGCGAGGAGACGGCGAGCCGCTCGCGCCAGTGGGCAGCATAGGCGGCACCGACGACCGGCGAGGCGACGAGGTTCAGATTCTCTGAATTTCGCGCCGCTCCGGCGGTCCAATTGTACGAGCCCATCAGGGTGATCGCACTGTCGATGACCATGGTCTTGAGGTGCGCGATGCGCGCGGTGCGGTCGATCCAGATCGGTACGCCGGCCCGTGCCAACGGGTCGATGCCGCTGTTGCGTTGGCACGGTGTCGTGCGGTCGGCGACCAGCCTGACGTCGACACCGCGTTGCTTAGCGCCGAGCAGCGCCTCGACAATTCCCGACCCGGTGGTCAGATTATAGGCGCCGACGAGAATCTCGTGCCGTGCACGGTCGATCGCGCGGATCGCAAACGCCGCGCAATCATTCTCGGGCGCAAAGCATGTCGCGATCGTTGCCGGCGTCGATGACAGATCGACGACCGGCAAGGCCAACCCGACACTGATCGAGAGAACAAGGTGTCCAAATGGCACGTTAAGGATGTATCATTAAGACTCTCAATTGTCAAGATGATTAATTCTAGCCTCGCACGATCAATTTGGCGCGTCGCGCTCAATGGCCTGAAGCCTCAACGCGGCACCACCTTGCGGTAGAGGTGCCAGGTGGCGTGCCCGAGCACCGGCAACACGATGATCAGACCGAGGAACAATGGAATCGACCCGACCAGTAACCCCGCCGCGACGATCAACCCCCATAAGGCCATCGGGACGGGGTTTACGGTCACGGCTCGCACCGATGTCCGCACCGCCACGCCGAGCCCGACGTCCCGGTCGAGCAACAGTGGAAAAGACACCACGCTGATCAGCAGCACCAGCAGGGCGAAAAGAAACCCGATGCCCATGCCCACCGCGATCATTGCCCAGCCCGCGCCAGTGGAGAAGATGTCGTTAACGAAAGCGCCGAAAGAGGCCGGCGGCTCCGGGCCAAGGGTGACCTCGTAGATCGATTCGGCGGCGATCAGCCAGAACAGGAAGATCGCGACTAACAGCAGGCCGAGCACGACAATCGCACCAAATGAGCGCGAGCGGATGACCCCGAACGCGTCGGGCCAAGCCGCATCGCCATATTCGCGGCGGCGGCTCATTTCGTAGAGGCCCAACGCCGCGAAAGGGCCGATGAGTGCAAAGCCGGAGGCGAGCGGGAACAGCAGCGGCAACATTCCGTAGCCAAATGCGAACCGTGCCAGCACCAGGCCGATCACCGGGTAGATGATGCAGAGGAAAATGACGTCGGTTCGGTAAGCCGCGAAGTCATCGAAACCTCGCGCGAGAGCGTCCTTGAGGTCGTCGACCCCGATATGGCGAACCTCCGGGAGTGCGGTCTCGAGATCCTGTTCCGCCCCGACCCCGGCGCGGCTCGCCGAGCCGATGGCTGAGCCCGCTAGTTTGAACTGATCGGTCGCCCACTCGATGGGGTTTCGGATCGTCATATGTGCACCTCTCGAACCTTAGGTACGAGAGCCGCGGGTCACTCGTGGCAGCACACCCGATCCGGCCTCTGGTCACGAGAGAGCCGCGACCCGCCATTTCGCTAAACGATATAACAATCCTCGACCGGTGTCATTCCGCGTTTCGGCGCCTAGCCGACGAGGCGCCCACCCGCTGCGCATCCCCAAAATAGCCAAGACAATCTTGCATAGCTGAGGCACACTGTCCGCAATGCTCTCGAAAAACGAGAGCGTCTGGGACGTAGGGGCAACGCCTACGAGTTTACCAGGGCCCGAACAGGAGAAGATTCACGTGTACGAGCGGGGGCTGAAACCTTGCCGCGATCGAAGGGGAGGATTTGCCGCGGGCGCGGACCTCGCCGCGCGCCAGTCGGGTTGGTTGAAGCGCGGCGTCTGCGCAACGCGATCGTCTCCGAAGTGCGCTTCCTGCGCGAAGGCCTCGCCGAGTTCCTTGAATGCGATCCGTCGATCTCGGTGGTCGGGCTGTACGCCGATCTGGCGGAGGTGGTGGCGTTGAGCCCTCCCCGCAGGCCGACCTGGTGCTGGTCGGAGGCGAGTGTAATTGGCGATGTCCCGGACACTGCCGCTCTGGCCGAGCGCTCGCGATCGCTATCTGCGGTACCGGCATCCCCCACGTCTTTCCGCCACGCCTCGCCGGCTGCCGTGTCGGGCACCGACGCGGCTCGCTTTCCGCGATTTCACGAGCCCAATCGGACCCGCGCCGACGGAGCCACCTCTGCCGCCGCGTCCCCAAAATAGCCAAGACATTCTCGCATGGCTGCGCTACATTCTATGCAGGCTCAAAAAGAAGCGTCTGGGAACGTAGAGGGCCGTGGCGCGCCGGTTGAAGCGGCACCGGCCGATGCCTGCCGGCATGGTCGACGACGCACCGGCGCGCCGCTCTCTTCGGCTTTCCTCTTTTGAAGGAGGAGGCTACGGCGCAGGCAATACTGACGCGGCGCACACTGTTGCGAGCAGGGGCATCGGCGGCTGTTACCCCATTTGGCTGCATTGAAGGCGCATTCGGGAAAGAAGCCTCCAGCAGCAGCATGGTGCTCGCGTGGCACACCAACATCGCGCCGCGTTGGCTCGACCCGCAGCGGCATGACGGTGGGGCGAGGCCGGACAATTTCCTCAATGTGGTGCACGATGCCCTGAGGGGTGCACGATGCCCTGATCAAGAACTTTCGCGATGAGCTCTACGACCATGCGGCGCTGGCCGAGCGCTGGGAGTTCACCGAGAACGCGAAGAGCGCGACCTTCCGTCTGCTGTCCCGGGTTGAAGTTCCACAATGGGGCCCCGGTCACCCGCGCATGCGCACCCCTGAGGGGATACAGACCGCCCGCAACAATTCCTGGATCCGGTGCCGCAGCGGACGGCCGCGGATCGCCTGATGGTAGTAGGCCGGCTCGGCGACCTGGGTGTAGATGCTGAACAGGGGGTTCAACGACGCCATCGGGTCCTGCAGGACCATTGCAATCTGCCGGCCCGGATCCGACGCATCTCGCGCGGTCCCTTCGTTGTCAGCTCCTGCCCGGCGAATTCGATGCTGCCGCCGACGATCCGGGCCGCCGAAGGGAGCAGGCCGACGATCGAAAGGCAGGTCGTGGTCTTGCCGCATCCCGATTCGCCGACGAGGCCGATCGTCTCGCCCTCACCCAACGTGAAGCTGGCATCGTCGACGGCTCGTACCACGCGAGACCCGCCAAACGAGAAGTAATAGCTCCGCAGGTTGGATACCCGCGAGTATCCGCATCGGATGAGCGGCGGCATGCGTCAGCGGGTTGTCGGCGCCATCGCCATGGCGGGAGGACCGAAGCTGATCATCGCGGACGAGCCGACGACCAACGACCAACCTCGATGTCACGATCCAGGCCCAATACCTCGAAGTCCTGAAGGACATCCAGCAGGAGAGTGGCGTCGCACTGATATTCGTCACCCACAATCTCGGCATCGTCGCCAAGATGTGCGACCGAATGGCGGTGATGTACGCTGGCAAGATCGGCGAGCACGGTGCCGTCCGCGATCTGTTCCGGTCGCCAAAGCACCCGATGCCAAAGCTCGGCAGCAAGGAGCTGCTCTACGCGATCCCGGGGGCACCCCCAATCTCGCCCAGCCTCCCTCGGGCTGCGCCCTCCACCCGCGATGCGCCCATGCCATGCCGCAGTGCGTAACCCGGGACCCGGACGATCACCAAGTTGGCCCGAATTGGACGGCGAAGTGCTGGCTCCTGGATAAGCAACCACAGGAGGAATATGCGAGCGCCATTGCTTGAGCTCGAAAATCTCCAGAAATACTTTCCCGTCAGCACCGGGATGCTGCTACGGCGCCAGATCGGTTGAGCGCGCTTGACCCACCCTCGGGCTGCCGCTTTCATCCGCGGCGCCCGCATGCTATGCCGCAATGCGGGCGCGAGGCGCCGATCCGCAAAGAAGTCGCCCCGCAGCACATGGTCGCCTGCCATCTTTACTGATATCGGCGGCAAGAGGGTTCGATGTACGAGCACGAGTTGCAGGACGCGATAGCCGCGGTGAAGACGGGCCGAATGTCCCGCCGCGCCTTCTTCCACAAGATAGTCGGTCTGGGGCTGACCGCACCGTTTGCCACACAGCTTCTCGCTCATGCCGGTTTGGCACAAGTGCCGACCAAGGCCGAGTATAAACCGACCAAAGCCGGGGGCGGCGGACCGCTCAAGATGCTTTTCTGGCAGGCTGCAACCTTGCTCAACCCGCATTTCGCGGTCGGCACGAAGGACCAGGAAGGGTCCCGTATTTTCTACGAGCCGCTCGCGGCATGGGATCCCGAGGGTAGGTTGGTACCGGTGCTCGCCGCCGAGATCCCGGACCTCGAAAACGGTGGGCTCGCCCCCGACGGCATGTCGGTGATCTGGAAGCTCAGAAAGGATGTGTCTTGGCACGACGGGCGACCGTTCACCGCCGATGACGTGGTGTTCAATTGGGAATATGCCGCCGATCCGGCGACGGCGGCCACAACCAGCGGCAGCTACAAGGATTTGAAGGTCGAGAAGATCGATCCTTCCAGCGTGCGTGTCCGCTTCGACAAGCCTACGCCAAACTGGGCCGACGCCTTCGTCGGCCAACGCGGCATGATCATCCCGAAGCACGCCTTCGATGCCTATATGGGGGCCAAATCGCGCGACGCCCCGGCCAACCTCAAACCGGTCGGCACCGGCCCCTATCGGTTCCTCGATTTCAAGCCCGGCGATCTGGTCAAGGGCGAGCGCAACCCCGCCTATTACCTGCCGGACCGGCCCCATTTCGACACCATCGAGATGAAGGGTGGGGGCGACGCGGTATCGGCGGCGCGCGCGGTCATTCAGACCGGCGAATTTGATTATGCGTGGAACATGCAGGTCGAGGACGAGATCCTCCACCGCCTGGAAAGCGGCGGCGGCGCCAGGGGCCGCATCGAGATCGCGCAGGGCGGCAACATCGAACACATCGAACTCAACAACACCGACCCCTGGACCGAGGTCGACGGCGAACGCTCGAGTCTCAAGACCAAGCATCCGCTGTTCAGTGATCCCGCTGTGCGCCGGGCATTCAGTCTGCTCGTCGACCGTGCCTCGGTGGAGGCCCACATCTATGGCCGCACCGGCATCGCGACCGGAAATTTCATTAACAATCCGCAACGCTTTGCGTCGAAGAACACGAAGTGGGAATTCGATATCGGCAAGGCGAACAAATTGTTGGACGAGGCGGGCTGGCAGCGCGGACCAGACGGTATCCGCGCCAAGGACGGGAAGAAACTGAAGCTGGTCTTTCAGACCTCGATCAACGCGCCGCGCCAGAAAACCCAGGCCATCGTCAAGCAGGCATGCCAGAAAGCGGGCATCGATGTCGAGCTGAAGTCGGTCACATCTTCAGTTTATTTCTCATCGGACGTGGCCAACCCGGACACCTATGCAAAGTTTTACGCTGATCTGCAGATGTTTACCACGACGATGGGCGAGCCCGATCCCGGGGTCTTCATGCGCCAGTTCAACGCGTGGGAGGCCGCGTCCAAGGAGAACAAGTGGCAGGGTCGCAACATCACACGCTGGCGCAACGACGAATACGACATGACCTATCGAGCGGCCGAGTCCGAGCTCGACCCGGTTAAGCGCGCGGCATTGTTTATCAAGATGAATGACCTCGTGGTTGGCGACCCGGTGGTGATCCCGGTCGTCTATCGCCCCAGGGTGTCGGCAATCTCGCGCCAGTTGGCGGCGCGGGTGAGCGGCTGGGATAACGATCTTTGGGATCTGAAAAACTGGTACAGGGAGGCGTGATCCAACATCGGCCTGCCGGCGACGGAGGTTCTATGAAGGAGGCGGAGTTACGGGAGCTGCTCGGGGCGGTTAAAGACGGCCGAGTGTCGCGGCGGGCATTGGTCGCCAAGCTGGTGGGGCTCGGCCTCACTGCGGCGTTTGCGAACCTGCTTCTGGCCCACTCGGGCTTGGCCCGAGCTACGACCGCAGCCGAATACAAGCCGACCAGAGCCGGCGGCGGTGGGGCCCTCAAGACGTTGTTCTGGCAGGCTCCAACCTTGCTCAATCCGCATTTTGCCGTGGGTGCCAAGGACGCCGAGGGGTGTCGGATCTTTTACGAGCCGTTGGCGGTATGGGATCCTGACGGACGCCTGGTGCCGGTGCTGGCCGCCGAGGTGCCGGACATCGAGAATGGCGGGATCGCCGCTGACGGCATGTCGGTGACCTGGAAGCTGAAAAAAGACGTGCAGTGGCACGACGGGCGGCCTTTCACCGCCGATGATGTCGTCTTCAATTGGGAATATGCGTCTGATCCGGCCACGGCGGCGGTGACGATCGGCATCTACCAGGATGTAAAGGTCGAAAAGCTCGATCTGCTTATGGTGCGGGTTCTTTTCGAAAAACCGACGCCGTTCTGGGCAGGGCGCGCGAACGGCCTGATCATCCCGAAGCATCTGTTCGAGGCGTACAAAGGCGCCAATTCGCGCGACGCGCCGGCAAACCTGAAGCCGGTGGGCACCGGCCCTTACCGCTTTGTCGACTTCAGACCCGGTGATCTGATCAAGGGCGAGCGCAATCCGTCCTATCATGTGGCCAACCGGCCGTTTTTCGACACCATCGAGCTGAAGGGCGGCGGCGACGCCGTCTCGGCGGCACGCGCGGTGATCCAGACCGGCGAGTACGACTTTGCCTGGAACGTTCAGGTCGAAGACGAGATCCTGCTCAAGCTCGAGAACAACACCGATGCCCGAGGCCGCGTCGAGATCGTGCCGAGCATGGCGGTCGAACACATTCAGATCAACACCACCGATCCCTGGACGGAAGTCGACGGCGAGCGCTCGAGCGTCAAA
>Ga0210402_10004927_pt1 | contig 12037 bp, 11 predicted proteins | sample IncBWC7MmetaG_FD_161055 | JGI IMG/M metagenome (GOLD analysis project Ga0210402, IMG submission 161055) | Forest soil microbial communities from Barre Woods Harvard Forest LTER site, Petersham, Massachusetts, United States - Inc-BW-C-7-M | ecosystem: Environmental > Terrestrial > Soil >...
AGAATATTCCATTGCGTGACATCGTCCCAGTACTTGTTATATCTGATCTCACTTTCTCCTTCCAGCGGTGACGCATGGCTCGAGTCTTCAATACTTTTATTATTGTAATAATTTGTATAATTAATGGCAGGAGCTATCCAACGACTGAATGAGTTTCTTAACAAGGTAATATTTCGGTCGGCTACTAGAATTAGTAGTAGGTTGTTCGGTTCCGTGCTGAGATTTGCAATCACTGCCGGCAACCGACTATTTAGGTTGTTGCAAAATGTGTGGTAAATCTTTGGCCCGTTGTTAAAATTTAAATAAAAGATTTATATCCATCGTTTCCATGGCAACTCTGCCAATTTCGACTGTCTAAATCCTATGTCTAAATTTTAACAACGGGCCAAAATTTTGACACAGATTTAGCCACTTGCTAAATAGTTGGGTGTCGGCAGTGGATCAATTTGCGAGCCCTTGCCACTGGCAGTTGTTAATATTAATGGACCGATGACTGAAGTACTTGGCACTGCTGGCAGCAATATTAATATTAATGTTAACACTAGCTTTGAAGACATGGGTGTACTCATCCCACAGTTTGCGGAATTTCCTCTATGCCTGGTCTCCTACTACCAGCCGCTTGAATTGGCTTGAATGCATCACATGGCGTTTCATGACGGGCATTGAATACATTTCACTTTTAGATCTGCCTCCGTTTCAGTTCTGCGTATATCCTCAGTACGGATCAATGACTAATTTTGTAATTGCTCCTGGAGTACTGCTCATCAAACCCGGACTCCTGATATGATGCATCACAGCGGGATCTCCGGTTTGTTCCAAGGCATAATCTTTTGCACTACAGCGGTTAGTTCGTTAGAACCGTTGGTGACCGGTGATGTTTCGAACCGGCAGAACGTTAACATTGATATCATAAACCCGGAGATAATTTGTGGGGTGGTGCAGCGTCACGAGAGTGCGCGTCACACATGGTTGATGTTAACTTTGATGTCAATCGACTGGACCAGTCGATTGGGCTGGTTGAGGCGTCGTATCAGTCTAGAACTGGGGGTTCTGAGATTTGTTTGATTCGGAGTGCACCAGAGAGTCTGAATATTTTTGATAGAGAAAGTGTCAGTTGACGAATTTGGAAGGGTCAATTATTAGTTAGATCGGGAAATGCCGAATGTTGACAGGGTAAAGTGAGCGAACTTGAAGTGGACGTTGAGAACAACAGTCGAGCTTGGAGTCGAAATGGCCTACAAGTCGACGCCCACGACGACCTCAGTCCAAGTTGGTGAGTAACCCAGCTGCCCTCTGTCCAGCTATCCTCTTTAACCCCTCTTCAGCCCTCCGAATTCGTCCCTCAACAACCCAGGACACCACTTCCATTCCCGCTCGTTTTCAACGTTCTATCATTCACGCTACTTCCTCTACGTCAGTCTCCGTCGAAGCCTCTACCAGTGCACCATCAGCGTCGGGTACCACTGCAGCAGCTTCCGTCGTTTCCTCAGCCTCCGCACCGAAAAAACAAGTATTCTCCTTTGACCAGGTGCACCCACCTCCCGCAAGCCAACATGCCCTTTTCACTTCGACCGCACAGCCCCTCATCTCCCGCTTCATCGAGGGCTTTAATTGCACCATTCTCGCTTATGGTCAGACCAGCAGTGGAAAGACATTCACTATGACTGGAATAGATCTCGACGCTGACCCCTCTGATCCCGACAATGGCATGGGTATCATTCCTAGAGCTGTGTCTACCATTTTTTCGCGGGCTAAACAGCTCAAGGAAGAGCGCGGTGGTGCTTGGAACTATAGCATCAAAAGTTCCTTTATTGAAATCTACAACGAGGATCTTATCGATCTCTTGAGCTTGGATGACACGGCCGGCGGACGACGAGAAGTTCAAATCAGAGAAGATAAGGACGGTCATATCATTTGGGGTGGGCTTCGCGAGGTGAACGTAAAAAATTCCAGCGAAGTGATGACGTGAATAGTTTTCTTTCGATCCTGCTTGTGGAGTACTGAATGAAGACTTCTTCAATAGTCTCCTCCGAAAGGGAACGTCGATAAGACGTACCAACGAAACGGACATGAATGCCCAATCATCTCGTTCGCATGCCATCTTCTCCCTCACCCTCACACAGAAGAAATATACTGGCTCTGGACTCCCTCCCCGCTCATCCTCACCTCTTCCGCCAGGTGGCCGTTCGCCCTCGCGACTCGCGCGACCAGGATCGACATATGTTGGTGGTTCAGGTACTGGAACCAGAGTGGCCTCACCGACATTTGGTCGCCCAGGAACCCCAAGTTTCGTATCAGCCATGGGCAGAGGAGGAGGGCTCCGACCGTCCAGCGCTCTCGGTCATGCTGGGGAGCGGTCAAGTGCCGACGACGAAACGGGCGAATGGGTTACCATTGTGTCGAAATTTCATTTTGTCGACTTGGCTGGCTCTGAGAGGGTAAGTAGCAAGCGCTGTGTTATCCTTTGAATCTTCCTTGACGATCCATTTTTGGTTTTCAGCTGAAGCGCACGGCGGCTGCGGGCGAGCGTATAAAGGAGGGTATTTCCATCAACAGCGGTCTCCTTGCATTGGGGAACGTTATTTCAGCCCTCGGCGATCCATCTCGCGCCAAATCACACATGGCGTCACACGTTCCTTACCGAGATTCGAAGCTTACGCGGCTATTGCAAGACTCACTAGGCGGTAACGCTCACACTCTTATGATCGCTTGTGTGAGCCCTGCCGAGTGGAACGCTGGTGAAACTGTTAATACACTGAAATATGCGAACCGCGCAAGGAATATCAAGAATCGGGCAGTGGTTAATGAGAAAGAAGATGGGTGGGATGATGTGGAGTGGTTGCAGGGGACAGTTACGCGGTTAAGGAAGGAACTTAAGGTTATTAAGGAGGGTGGTGGTATTGCTGGTGAGACAAGTGGTGATACTCACCCTGAGGTACTGGAGGGAGCTGGGAAGAAGGTGCTTGCACAGATGACGGACTTGCAGAACAATTATGAGGATCTGCGAGAGAAGTTTGTGGAGCGCACGGAAGAGCTGACGCGGCTTCGGCGGGAGCTTGGGGTGAAACAGCGGGGTAGCACCTCTGGCGCCGTGGGGGGAACTGCGAAGTATGAGGAGATTGTAGGGCCGGTGATCGAGGAGTATGAGAAGACCATTGCGGCGATGGAGGCTGAACTTAAATTGAATAGAGCGGCGTTGAGGCATACGAATGAGATGGTGGAGGAGAAGGAGGACGAGCTGGCGATTATTACGGAGAGGCATGCGGCGACAGAGCTGTATCTTGAGGAGCTTAGAGCTAGAGTGGCCAAGTTAACGGAGAGGGAAGCTTCGACTGAGGTGCGTGTCGTTTTTTAGCGTGCTTTTGATTCGAGATTCAAATATCACCTTGTATGACAGGCGTATGTCCGGGACTTGGAGGAGAAGATGAAGTCTTACGACGAGAATTCTATCACCTCGAGCGAATCGATGACGGACCTCAAGCGCGAGGTCGCTCGATTTAAAGATTCGGAGTCGTCCTCGGCCACATACATTGTTGACCTAGAAGCTCGCCTCGCGCGTTCCGACGAATCCGTCCTCGGACTCCAGCAGACCATCGAAAGGCTAGAAACGGAGTGCGAAAGACGACGAGACCAGGTCGAGCTGCTACAGTCCCGTTTAGAGACTCTCCGGCAAGATGGGGAGAGTTGGCGAACGGATTTGGAGGAGAGGGAGAGGAAAGTGAGGGAATTAGAGGAGAAGATGGAGGAGTGGCAAAGGAAGAAGCAGGATGCAGGTGAAGCGAGGATGAGGTTGGGGAGTGTTGTTGGGGAGGTTGCACAAGCCAGGCGAAGTTTGGAGGTGGATCTCGCTAGTTCTTCATTGGTCCATGACAAAGTGGCTGCCGCGGCCATGTCCACCCCTACTGCCTCTATCGCCGAGGGCCACTCGGACTTTGCATCTGACGAAACCCTTACAACCATTGGCAAACCCGAGCACTCCCTTGAGAACCAGCTTGTCGCTCTTCAACAAACACATACTGCGACCCTAGCCGATCTGTCCTCTGTCACATCCAAATACCGCGATGCGCTCCGAGAGATATCTGATCTGGCTGCACAGATCCAGGAGGCGAAACTGAGCAATTCTAGTATCGCCGAGACTATTGCCGAGTCACCTACGACAGACAAACCAATTGAGTTCCCATCGTTTAGGAGGAGGATGACGGGTGGGAGAGTGCGAGAGGTCAGCGAACCGCAACAGTATAATGCTGCCGGGCGACGCCTTTTTTTCAGACAGGCGGCCTCGGCAGAATCACTCCACTCGAGGTAATAATCTTTCTGTTTGCTTTTGTCCGTGTAAAACTTTACTGAGGCTATGGACTTAGGTCGCTTTCGCAATCGCAATCACTTTCACAGGAGCTTTCTTCTGCTCACTTGCGCAAAGCCTCTTTTTCAAGCCACGGGACGAGTAGTTCCCATTCTCCGTCTAATTCACATTCTACCTCGACTCTTAATTCTGCATTGGGAAGTTCGCGTCCCCCCCTCTCAATTGCCCTTCCAAGTCCCTCTCCAAGTCTTCATGCGAATGAGCGGTCTGTGACAAGCCTGGAGAACGAGATTATGCGATTGCAGGAGGTTCTCAAGGAGAGAGAGGCAGAGATTTCCGTCTTGGAAGGGTCATTGAAGCAGAGTCAGAAGGACCACGTTGCCGTGCCAACTCCTATTTCAGGGCAGGTGGATGTTGAGGCCGTGAAGGAGAATGGGAACGTCCCGACGGTGAACCATTTGTCGCCTAAGACAATGAGCAGGTTCGAGCATATCCGGAAAAGTATGGAGAATGGCTACGATCATGATCCTGCCGACTCGGAGAAGAATGGGTCTTCCGTTTCAGAGACGGACGAGAGTAGTCTTGATAGATTGAACGAGCTTATGTTGTGAGTCTTCTCAATTATTTTCTTCGAGAGTACGTCAACTGACATCTTGGACAGGTCTATGGCACAAAAGGAGTCTCGCCATCGAGAACTGGTGGATGAGTTGAATGACGAGCTCGCCCAAGTCAGAAGACAACTCGATGATTTGACTACACTTTCGCGGGACCAGGTATGCCACGAATAGCGCTATCTGCTTGCTTATCATTTAATATCTTGTCAGGCTGTGAATATGTCAACGGAAATCGAGGCTCTTCGGGGCAAGCACGCCGAGGATCTCGCGAAGCTAGATAAGGTCGTTAAACACGAAGCTGATTTGATCGAATCCCTCAGGAAGGCGGACATCGATCACGCATCGGCCGTTAAACAATTGCGGGCTGAACACGAGGAGGCTCTAAAGGCCAAAGGAGTAGAAGTAGATGGTCTGCTCGCCCGCATGCAGGAGGAACACGAAACCTCGCTCACCTCTCTTCACGACGAACTTGCGGTGGCGTCCGCTGCGCTCGAAAAGTCGCGTCAGGATCACGAAAATTCATTTGGCAAATTAAAAATCGAACACGAGGCGGAACTTCGTCGCCAGGTTCAGGACGCTAACAATGTTCTTTCGCGTACTCGTCAAGAGCACGAAGTCGCCCTTAGCAAAGTCGTCGGTGACCACGCGGAAGTTCTCCAGCAGAAGGATGCAGAGGCATCTTCCTCTCTTCAACGCACAGAGGAGGAATACTACAATGCCCTGACCAAACTTCGTGGAGATCACGCCGCTGCCCTGGCGAAGCAGGCTGCTGAAGCAGCTGCAACTCTTGAGAGATTGCGCGAGGACCATGCTGGTGAATTGAGGATGACGGAGATAGCTCGGCAGGGCTCACTCTCGGAGTCTCAGTCGTCTCGAGCTGTTGCCATTCAAGAACTCCAAGATGAACATGCCGCGGCTATCACGAGGAAAGAGGCTTCCTTTGCTGAAGAGATGGATAATCTTAAAGCAGAGCATATTCGTTCACTCACCGCCAAGGACGAAGACTACGACCTGCAGTTGAGCAGACTACGGTCTGAGCATGAAGGCATCCAGGCGAAAGTCAAGGAAGAGCGGAGAGTAGATATGGAGCGGTTGAAATTGGCTTTGGCAACTAGTAAAAAGGAGTCTGCTGCTGCTTCTGCTGTGGTTCGCAAAGAAATGGATGCTGCAATCCAGACATTGCAGGAGCAGCAAGCATCCGTACTACAAGAGGTCGAACGTGGTCACGAAGAGGATGTCGCAAACTTGAAGTGCGCTTACGAGGCTGAGCTCAAGGAAGCGATCGCCAAGTCGGAGCAACAACGCTCAACAGATTTCCAATCCCATACAGAAGCGTTTGCGAAACTTAAAGCTCAGCACCAGCGGGCAATCGCTGAGGTCAACGCCAGCCTAGTGGCCGTCAACGAAGAGCATCGCGAGGCGTCCGAGAAAGCTAGGGCACAGAGTGAACGTCGACTCGCGGACGAACGGGATCGACTTGCCGCTACCTTGGATGACTTGAAACAACAGCACTCCGAAGAACGTAATACACTTCACAAGGACCACGATCTGCTTGTTCAGGAGCTCGAGACCCATAAGGTTGCGGCGGACGAGTTCGCTCTCGTCCGTGAGGAGACTCGACGGGCCCATGAAGCGGCTTTGGATCAAAAAGTGGGGGCCATCAAGGACATGAAGCAGCAGCTGTCAACTGTCAGCGAAGAGCGAGACGAACTTGAAGCCGAGGTTGCCAAGCTCCGAGGAGAACTAGACAAGACACGCACCGAGCAGTCTAAGCTGATCCAGGAGGCCTCCAAACGTGAATCCCTTGTCGACGAGCTGGAGCGACATCGCTCGGTAATAGCGGAAATGCAGGAGAACTTGCAACGAGTCAAGGATGAGAAGGATAGTCTTCAAACTGAGAAGAATCGCTCAGACTCCCTTGTTCGAGATTTGCAGGCTCAAATTGCTCGCAGTGCATCTCCTCCAAATGTGCGGACTATTCCAGACCGGAATATGTCATACACACGAGCTACTGGTCTTCCGGTCATGAAACTACCACCTCCTACGCCTCCTCCTTCCGTTCCACCACCACCCGCTCCCCGCACGGCTCAACACGCGAATGGCGACAATGGCTTGAGTACATCATCACAAGCCTCTTCAGCAGTCATGTCTTCTACTTCCTCAAGAGAGTCACAGGTTGATTCACCTTCCACCTCAGTTGGCCATGCCTCGTTGAACGGGCAAAATGGCTCAGCAGCCATTGATCTCAAAGTGACAGCACGGATCGAACAACAGGCAAAACAGATTGATGAGCAGGAGGCAATGATCAAGACGCTCAATAAACAACTAACCCATTGTGAGAGCGACCTCCAGACTCACATGGACCTTGTTAGTACCCTAGAGACATCGCTGGGTGACTCTGAGAAAAACCGTAAGTCTTTTCCTGGACGAACGGCTGATTACATGCTCACCATTTCCCCCGTCACTGTATAGTCCGTAAAGCACGCATGCATGCTACAGAACTAGCACGGGAACGAGACACACTGAATGGAAAGATCGAAACCCTTCGGAACGAACTGCAGGATGCGAAACGTGAAGTCGTAACTGTTCGGAGATCGGTAGTTGAAGAGAAACAATCTCTTGAGCAGCGGCTCGATGAAGAACGAAAAGCCAAGGAACGGGCTCGGCAGCAGCTCGATTCACGGATGGACGAACTACAAAAACGAAAGTCGAAGTTTGCGTGTCTCTAATCCCTTCCACTCCCTCCCCCACCTTCCCTTCGCCTTGACATTTATGGCTACATCACCAGTAACCGATGGATACATTCTTTCGACACTGTTATGTCTTCTAGCATCCTGGGGCAGCGACGCCAGGTCCACTCACTCTTCTTCGTAACTTGGCTGTGTTACGTGGACTTTTCCACGTCTGTGAGGTTACTATTGCTTGGGATACCCATCCTTACTTTGTTTACGATTGTTCTTATACCTCTCCCATATGTTTCACCGCCTATTGACTATATATACTACTATACACTACGATTTTCGATCGGATCAATGGATACATGCATTAATGCACTACTAGCCTCAGGCCTCAACAGTCAATGCTAGTTTGACCTCTGCCAGTGTTAAGCTAGAATCATGATTTGTCACATACCAAGCTAACATGTACTAATGGACTGAAGTTCCTTTCTCCAATTGTCAAACGTCGAACGGTCATCATCTGCGATGGCAGCTCGACTCTTCGTACGTCCTCATCTCGTCTTCGGTGTTTCTCGGGTTGCCCAGTCCCGATGTTCAAGCACTCTAACACCACCCCCCAAAACGCTGCCATCGTTTTCCATGCAGGGCAAAGTACGTACTCGTTTTGGGAGGTTAATACAGGCGCGTTTTCTGAACAATTCAATAGGTCTGCATGATTACTGGTGCGGCCAGAGGGCTGGGTTACGAATTCTGTCGCGCTTTTGTCCAATCGTACGCGCTTCCAGTCTCATGCGCCTGAGCGAGAACTGATATCTGCATAGTGGATGTACTTCACTGGCGATCTTGGACTTGAAGGCAGCCGAAGCCACAGACGCCGCCAACGAGCTCATTTCATCTTCATGCAGTCAGTAACACTCCAATGATTTTGCACCCCCCAATACATTGTTGAAGAACTGTTAAGCTAACAGCGAAATGAAAGAAGAAAATTTAAATATTATTGGGATCGAATGTGATGTTTCGTCTGAACGGTCGGTTCAAAATGCGTTTACTGAGGTGATGAACAAGTTTGGCCGAGTGGACTCTGTCGTCGCGTCGGCTGGTGAGTATCTGCATCTATTAGCACTGACAGGCCTTCTAAAACCATTTCCCCACGCTAGGCATCGTCGAAAACTACTCTGCCTTTGAGTGCGTTCCTCCCATGTCAATTTCGAGCTCTAGTTTTCATGGCATTCGTACAGTTATCCCTTTGAACGCATAAAACGGTTGTATGACATCAACGTTCATGGTGCTTTCTTCACAGCGCGAGAAGCAGCTCGTAACATGGTTCCCCAAGGAGGAGGCTCAATAGTACTCGTTGCCAGTATGAGTGCGAATGTTCGTATTTTGGACTGTATCCTCCAATTGTCCGCATGCAAATCATATGGATTCCCCCTTAGATCGTTAACGTCCCCCAGGTCCGGATTCAACGACTGTTCTTGTTCCCGAATCACTGATTGCTGTGAACCTCGTTCTCAGCTACAAACTCCCTACAATGCGTCTAAAGCTGGTAAGTGCTATTCCGTTTATTTAATCATCAAGAATTGATGAACTTTGGTGTATCAGCGGTCAAACATATGGCTGCCAGTCTTGCAGTTGAATGGGCGAAGAAAGGCATCAGAGTTAATGTACTAAGGTGGGTTGGTCATATTTGAAGGATATTCCGCTTTCAACGATTGCTTTTCAACAGCCCTGGTTATATGTTGACGAAGCTTACGAAGACCATCTTGTCACGCGATCAAGAACGCAAGGTCAGTTCAATCACCTCAGGGATACCCTAACCTCTGATTAATGATTTTCATTATCAAGAAAATATGGGAGAGTTTGACACCAATGGGCAGGGTCCGGCCTTCCTTCCTTAATTCCTATCCGTTGTTCGTTCTAACCATTTAATAAATACAGATGGGAGATCCTGAGGACTTAGCAGTTCGACCAATTTCAATAATGTCGATTCCTGATTGCTGACTTGTAACTTACCCCTAGGGAGCCATCGTCTTCCTCTCAAGTGACGCTTCGAGGTTTATGACAGGCTCAGAGATTCGTGTTGATGGCGGATACTGTGTAATCTAAATGTGATCTAAATGTGACAATGCATGAGCGGAGAACGTCACAATCACGACCGTGACAGGTTTGCTGTCCAAACTTGCCAGTGAAACGACTCGGAGGATTCTGCCATCATGTCTTCAGCGGGATCTTCTACTAATACTCAAAAACCACAGCAGCCGTTTGAATTCACAAAGAGAAAGCGCTGGGCAGATCTTTTGATCACAGAACTGGCAGATGCCATAATATTCATCTTGTCCTCAACATGCAAAGTGCTCTATTGCGGGACAGCGGTCAACGAACTCCTTGGCTGGAGGGACGTAGACCTTATCGATGGTGACCTAATAAATTTCATAGATCGTAAGACTACCCTCCATCTAGTCTCATTTTTCTTCTGATGAAGCGCAGTCGATGACCAGGTCAGATTCCGCACCAGTTTCGATGAATCCATCCGAGAGCGCAACGACCTCCTATGCTATGTTCGGCTGAAATACAACTCGCACCACACATTAACCTACCCGGAAAACGCCCGTGAAATACTCTTCGAAATCCGGGGATATCCGCACTTTGTTCCAGACGATCAACTTGAATGTGACTGTTTTATTGCCATAGCCAGGCCGTACCCGAGTCGGAACACGGCTACGTAGGTTTTTGCCTGGCGCTGGGTCCTAGTAGCTTATACAACATATAAGGTTGAATACCTTCTTGGAGCTCAAGATGAAGAACGAACGACTGCAACAACGATTGTTGGACTTGAAGGCCCCTGCGGCCCAGACGTCTCTCCCCAACGGTCACCCGTTGGACTCTAATCCGATTTACGGAACATCATCGACGCTTCCACCTCGAACACTTCCCTCTCCGATGGTCATCCCTTCTCAACGGCCTATTGAACCCCCAAACGCCTATTATGCACCCCAAGACCTGAATCAGGGTGGGTTCGACGACATGCAGCATGTTACGGGGAGGAGTAGCTTTGACGGTACTTCGTATGGTGGTGGAACTCTATATGGGCCAAATTCTGTGTCCTCTAACACTGATGATGACGGCGTGGAGGATGGGTTGAAGAAGAAAAAGGTGTGCAGTTTTTTGACATTCTTCCTTATGTGATTATGTGATTAACACTCTGACTACCAAGCTCAAGAAGACCCATGTCTCTGAACAATACGTGTGCATTACATGTGGTCGCACTGATTCTCCGGAGTGGCGAAAGGTGATCTGGCTTCATGCGTATTGGACTGGCTCTGAGGCCCTTTATTTCAGGGACCGCTCGGCCCAAAAACCCTCTGTAATGCTTGCGGGCTCCGGTGGGCTAAGCAAATGCGCAAATATGACGACCCAACCGAAGTCGGAGAAGGGTCAGCCATTTCTCTGACCTGAATTACTGTGAAAGCTCAAGAAACGTGACTTGCCGTATATAAGTGACGCGGCATGATGAAGGCGTCAACAGTGCGGGACCATACACAGACAGGCCCTGCACTATCTCCCATATGTCAAATTAGCAGCGCCTCAAACATCTTTTCTCTGTTCAGTGTGAAGAGTTTTAAATTCAATTCAGCCATATCTATTTGACATTGCAGTTCTGTGGTGTCTGGTGGGGAAGGTACTTTGGGTCTGATAGGTCGAGCTGGGGGGGCATCGGTCCAACCGATTTGCCATGCTTATATGAATCTTGTAGTAAATGCATAGTGTCGACTTCAAAGTGTTTGGCATTGCTTGGCAGTTGTTTGGGAGGAACACCGTGACAACTTGGAAGTTATTCAGCTCAAGTAGTAACAACGCAGTAGTTGACTGCTGGTCCTACTGTACAATAATCGCTATGATTCCCGAAGTGTACAACTTTGCCCAGATCCCCATCACATCGCACGCATTCAGTGCTGACCGAAGTCGTCCGTCCACAAGTCTCCCTTCTCAGTGTCTGCTGCATTCTGATACATGCTGCGTACAGAGGTCGCTGTAAGCTTGAATTCAAACGATGTGCAGATATTTTCTCGCAAAGGAACAGAGTGGACTGCCAAAGAAACACTCTCCGAGGTATGCACCTGTCGTTATTCCATCACAAATGCATTCCTGTCTCAAACTACACTTTGCCATAGCACGACAAACTTGTTACGTCCATCGACTGGGCTCCCAACTCTAACCGCATTGTCACTGCCTCCCAGGACAGGAATGCATATGTCTGGCAGCAGACTCCCGACCCGCTGACGGGCAAGCTGATCTGGAAACCCACCCTGGTGCTTCTTAGGATCAACAGGGCCGCTACACACGTCAGGTGGAGCCCAAAAGAGGATAAGTTCGCTGTTGCCAGCGGTGCACGGTACGTATCAACGTCCTTGCTCTTTTCGTATTTTCACGGTGTGCGATTA
>Ga0210402_10004928_pt1 | contig 12036 bp, 11 predicted proteins | sample IncBWC7MmetaG_FD_161055 | JGI IMG/M metagenome (GOLD analysis project Ga0210402, IMG submission 161055) | Forest soil microbial communities from Barre Woods Harvard Forest LTER site, Petersham, Massachusetts, United States - Inc-BW-C-7-M | ecosystem: Environmental > Terrestrial > Soil >...
GACCGCGCTGGCCTATCAGCTTTTCAATTCGACCTCTGGTCGCGGCGAGGGTGCCGCGGATGACAGCCAAGTCATCCGCGCTTACCGCGCCCTTAACGGTACGACCTGACAGCGCCCATCAAAACACGATACTGGAGGAAACCACCATGACGAACCGCTTCAAGCCAACGCGCCGTACCGTCCTTGCGGGCGCCGCCGCTTTCCCCATACTCACCGTGCTCAAATGGCCCGCAAGCGCCGCCGAGTTCGAGCTCAAATATGCCACAGGCCAGGATCCAACTCACCCCGTGAACCTCCGCACTCAGGAAGCGCTGACCCGCATCCGCGAGGCGACCGCGGGCCGCGTCGAGATCAGGCTATTTCCGGCTAACCAGCTCGGCTCCGACACAGACCTGTTGACGCAGGTCCGAAACGGCTCGATCGAGTTCTTCAACCTGTCATCGCTCATCCTCGCGACTTTCGTGCCCGTTTCGGGGATTACCAGTGTCGGCTTCGCCTTCAAGAACTACGACGAGGTCTGGAAAGCGATGGACGGCGAACTCGGCAATCACGTCCGGGCCGAGATCGCCAAGACACCGATCTTCACCGTCTCCAGGATATGGGACAACGGCTTCCGCCATGTCACGTCATCGACGCGCGAAATCAGGGGTCCTGCCGACCTGAAGGGCTTCAAGCTGCGCGTGCCGCCCGCACCCCCTCTGACCTCCCTGTTCAGGGCATTGGATGCCGCTCCCACGCCGATCAACTTCAACGAAGTCTACACTGCCCTTCAGACCAAATTGGTGGAGGGGCAGGAGAACCCGCTGGCCATCATCGCGACGACACGCCTCTATGAGGTGCAGAAGACCTGCAGCCTGACGGCGCATGTTTGGGACGGATATTGGGTGCTTGGCAACAAGCGGGCCTTTTCCAGGCTGCCGGCCGACCTACAGGCGGCCATCACCCGCGAACTCGACAAATCGGCGATTGACGAGCGCGCGGATATTGCAAAGCTGAGCGATACGCTGAAGGCGGACCTGAAAACCAAGGGCATCACCTTTGTCGATGTTCAACCGGACGATTTCCGAAAGGCGCTTGCCGGCACAAACTTCTACGCTGAGTGGAAGCAGAAATATGGCCCCACCGCGTGGGATCATCTGGAAAATATTTCCGGCAAACTCGGCTGACCAGGCAAACAGGCTAGCCTTGGGTCCAAGCCGTTAGCGGTAGCTCATAAGTGGAGAAAAAACAGGGACTGCGAACAGTTTTGTGCGCATTGGACAGCCTTGATCTTGCCCGCAGCCTGCCGTTACTAGTGTGGCGTGTCTGACATTCGCTGCAGCATGTCCGCGAGTTGTCAGAACCGGGACACTGGAAGCACGCGGACGGGCGCGCCAACTTATCGGGAGAGACACCATGGGACCTCTGGAGGGCGTCAGGGTCATCGACATGACGACCGTGCTGATGGGGCCCTATGCCACCCAGACGCTGGGCGATTATGGCGCAGACGTCATCAAGGTCGAAAGCCTCGAGGGCGACGTGACGCGGCTGATCGGACCGACCCGCCATCCCGGCATGGGCCCGGTATTCCTCAACACCAACCGCAGCAAGCGCAGCATTGCGCTCGATCTGAAAAAGCCGGCCGGACGCGAGGCGGTGCTGCGGCTGATCGCGTCGGCCGACGTCCTGGTCTACAACGTCAGACCGCAGGCGATGGCGCGATTGCAGCTTGGTTACGACGTCGTCTCGCAGGTCAACCCACGCCTGATCTATGCGGGCGTATTCGGCTTCGGCCAGGACGGGCCTTACGCGGCAAAGCCAGCGTATGACGACCTGATCCAGGGCGCGACGGCGCTACCGGCCTTGATGGCAAAGACCGGCGACGGCGTTCCGCGTTATGTTCCCAATGCGCTTGTCGATCGTATCGTTGGGCTGACGGCGGTCGGAGCGATTTGTGCAAGCCTCGTTCATCGTGACCGTACCGGCTGCGGGCAACGCGTCGACATTCCGATGTTTGAGACCATGGCTGGTTTTGTGATGGGCGATCACATGGGCGGTCTGACCTACGATCCTCCGCTCGACAAGGGAGGCTATGCGCGCCACCTGTCGCGCGATCGCCGGCCCTACAAGACATCCGACGGCTATATCTGTGTCATCGTCTATAACGACAAACAGTGGGCCAATTTCTTCGCGGCCACTGGCCGCGACGACCTGCGCCGGGACCCGAAATTTGCGACCTTTGCGGGCCGCGCCACCAATATCGACACCGTCTATGCCGAATTGGCTCGCATTTTCGAAACGCGGACCACGGCGGAATGGCTTGACCTGCTCAACAAGGCCGACATACCGGTAATGCCGATGCACGACCTCGAAAGCATATTGCAGGACCCGCACCTGGTCGCTACCGATTTCTTTCCCGTTGTCGAACATCCGAGCGAGGGCAGGATTCGCAGCATGAAGGTATCGGCGAGTTGGTCTGAAACACCGAGCGAGCCGGCGCGGCTGGCGCCACGCCTGAACGAACAGGGGTTGCAAATCCTGCATGAGGCAGGATTTTCGGCCGACGAGATCGCAGCACTGGTGCGCGACGGCGTGACCATCGCTTCATCCACCGTGTAAAGCGAATTGAGAAAATATGGATTTCGCGCTCACAGCCGGCCAGGAATCGATCCGCGACGCGGTTGCGAAGATTTGCGCGCGCTTCGACGACGCCTACTGGCTGAAGAAGGACAAGGAAGGCGGCTTCCCCGCAGAATTTCACAAGGCGTTAGCCGATGCCGGCTGGCTCGGCATCTGCATCCCCGAAGAATTCGGCGGCTCTGGCCTCGGCATCCTCGATGCCGCGATCATGATGCGGACGATTGCGGAATCGGGCGCCGGAATGTCGGGTGCTTCTGCGGTGCACATGAACGTGTTCGGCCTCAATCCCGTCGTCGTTTTCGGCACCAGGGAGCAGTGCGTTCGGATGCTGCCGCCAATCGTATCGGGCGCCGAAAAATCCTGTTTCGCCGTCACCGAACCCAACACCGGCCTCAACACCACGCAGTTGAAGACCCGCGCCGTGCGATCCGGCGACAAATATATTGTCAACGGGCAGAAAGTCTGGATTTCGACGGCCCAGGTCGCCGAGAAAATCCTTTTGCTTGCGCGCACCACGCCGCTTGAGGAGGTCAAGAGCCCGACCCATGGGCTGAGCCTGTTCTACACCGACTTCGATCGCAGCCGCATTACGGTGCGGGAAATCGAGAAAATGGGCCGCAAGGCAGTCGACTCCAATGAGCTCTTCATCGAGAACTTTGAAATTCCGCTCGAAGATCGCCTCGGCGAGGAAGGCCGTGGGTTCGAGTACATCCTGCACGGCATGAATCCGGAGCGCATCCTGATCGCGGCCGAAGCGGTGGGCTTGGGGAAGGTGGCGCTGTCGAGGGCTTCGGCTTACGCGAAGGAGCGCAACGTATTCAACCGCCCGATTGGCAAGAACCAGGCGATCCAGCATCCGCTGGCCAAAAACTGGATGGAACTTGAAGCCGCCTGGTTGATGACGCTTTCGGCGGCCTGGCAATACGATCAGGGTCAGCCTTGCGGGCCGGCGGCCAATGCAGCGAAATACCTCGCCGGTGAAGCCGGTTTTCATGCCTGCGAGCAAGCCGTGATGACCCATGGCGGCTTCGGCTACGCGAGGGAGTTCCACGTCGAACGCTATTTGCGCGAATCCCTGATTCCACGCATCGCACCGATCAGCCCGCAGCTCATCCTCAGCTTCATCGCCGAGAAGGTGTTGGGCCTGCCGAAATCGTACTAGGGATTTGAAGCATATTGCTCATGAGAGTATGGCGCTCCTCTTTTCTGTTTCCTCGTGGCGTCCGAGACGAGCAAAGCTCGCTCCCGAGGCCAGAGAGAGACCTGGCGACGAGTCACGGTGTGGACGCCCACCACCAACCCCCACCCGCAAGGGGTAGGGGGATCAAGCTATCGTCGCGGTCATGAGCTTCATCACCGGCGTAGGGCTGACGGCATTTGGCAGGCATGAGGGCCTGTCGTCGCTTGACCTCATGAGCAGGGCTGGCGGGCTGGCGATTGCCGATGCCGGTCTGAAACGAGCCGATATTGACGGCATTCTCTGTGGGTACAGCACGGTGGCGCCGCACATCATGCTGGCCACCGTGTTTGCCGAGCATTTTGGCATCCGGCCCGCTTACGCGCACGCCGTACAGGTCGGGGGCGCCACGGGGCTGGCGATGGCCATGCTGGCGCATCATCTGGTCGCATCCGATGTGGCGCGGCATGTGCTGGTCGTAGCGGGCGAGAACCGGCTGACCGGTCAGAGCCGCGACGCCTCGATTCAGGCACTGGCGCAGGTCGGGCATCCCCAATACGAGGTGCCGCTGGGCCCGACCATACCGGCCTACTACGGGCTCATCGCATCGCGCTACATGCATGAGTACGGCGTGAGCGAGGAAGACCTCGCCGAATTCGCGGTGCTGATGCGCCGCCACGCGCTGCTGCATCCCGGCGCGCAATTCCGCGACGCGATCACAGTCGCAGACGTAATGGCCTCGAAGCCGGTGGCGCTGCCGCTCAAACTTCTGGATTGCTGTCCGGTGTCCGACGGCGGGGCGGCATTTGTCGTTAGCCGCGAGCCTACGAGCGAGATCGGCGTGCGCGTGCGCGGCTGCGCGCAGGCACACACTCATCAGCATGTTACGGCCGCCCCGGCTCTGGGCGAGTTTGGCGCCGGGATATCGATCGCACGGGCAAAGCATGCCGCCGGCGTTGCGATTTCCGATGTTCGCTATGGCGCGGTCTATGACAGCTTTACCATTACGCTGGCGATGCTGCTCGAAGACCTCGGGCTTGCCGGGCGCGGCGAGGCAGCCTCGCGGGTGCGGTCGGGGCATTTCGACCAAAATGGCGCGATGCCGCTCAATACCCATGGCGGGCTGCTCAGTTACGGCCATTGCGGCGTTGGAGGTGCGATGGCGCATCTGGTCGAGACCCATTTGCAGATGACGGGGCGCGCGGGCAATCGCCAGGTTCGCGACGCCTCGATAGCGCTGTTGCACGGCGACGGCGGCGTACTGTCCTCGCATGTCAGCATGTTTCTGGAGCGGACGCGATGAGCGGCAGCCGACAACCCCTCGCCGACTGGACCTCCGGTGCGGAGGCGATCGTCTATCAATCCTGTTCGGCTTGCGGCGCAATTCAATACTTCCGACGCGGCTTCTGCGCCGGATGTGGCGCACTCGATCCCGCAGAGAAGCTCGCCAGCGGCACGGGCACGGTCTATGCAACGTCGCTCGTGTGCCGCGCCGCGACGCCGGAGACCCGCGCGCATATTCCCTACAACATCGTGCTGGTCGATACCGACGAAGGCTTTCGCATGATGGCGCATGGCGATGATGATCTCTGCATCGGCGAAAAGGTAACGGCACGCTTCGTGCTTTTTGCCGGTCGCCTCGTTCCGCACTTTACAAGGACAAGATCATGAACCGTCTCAAAGCCGCGCTTGATCCACGTTCCGTCGCCATCATCGGTGCGTCGGAAAATCCCAACAAGGTAGGCGGCCGGCCAGTGCATTATCTCGACAAGTTCGGGTTTCGGGGCAGCATTTTCCCGATCAATCCATCGCGGGGCGAGGTGCAGGGCCACAAATGTTACAGGAGCCTCGACGATCTGCCGGAAACGCCCGAGATGGTGATCGTCGCCGTCGCGGGCGACAACGCCATCGGTGTGGTGGAGGATTGCGCCGCTCACGGTGTCAAGGTCGCCGTGGTGATGGCCTCGGGCTTCGGCGAAGTCGACGCGGTCGAAGGCAAGGCGAAAGAGCGGCGGATGGTCGAGGCGGCGCGAAAGACCGGCATGCGCATCGTCGGTCCCAACTCGCAGGGGCTCGCCAATTTTGGCACCGGGGCCATCGCCAGTTTTTCGACCATGTTCATGGATATGGAGCGCGCCGAAGGTCACGTCGCGATGCTCAGCCAAAGCGGCGCGCTATCGACTGTGCCGGTCGGCTTCCTGCGCGAGCGCGGCATCGGCGTCCGCCATACGCACGCCACCGGCAACGACGCCGACATTACCGTCGGCGAACTCGCGGTTGCAGTGGCGGAGGACCCTGAGGTCAAACTCCTGTTGCTTTATCTGGAGAGCATTCCCGAGACCAAATATCTGGAGGAGCTTGCCGCCGTCGCGCTCGAGCGCGAGCTACCGATCATCGCGCTGAAATCGGGCCGTTCCGAAGCCGGACGCCAGGCAGCGCAATCGCACACCGGCGCGCTGGCGAACGAAGATCGCGTGGTCGACGCCTTCTTCGAGCGGCACGGCATCTGGCGCGCACCAGATATGCGCGGCCTCGTCGAGGCCACCGAACTCTATCTCAAGGGCTGGAAGCCCAGGGGCAGGCGGCTCGTCGCCATCAGCAATTCCGGTGCGGTATGCGTCATGACCGCGGATGCGGCAACCGCGGTTGGCATGCCGATGGCGAAATTGTCGGCCGAGACCGACAGAAAACTCAAGGATATCCTGCCGAGTTTTGCCACCACCACCAATCCGATCGATCTGACGGCGGCACTGTTGTCCAATAGCCGCCTGTTCGGCGACATTCTTCCGGTGCTCGCCGAAGATCCGGCCGCGGATGCGTTTTTGATCGGTGTTCCCGTCGCGGGGCCCGGCTACGATGTGGAGGCCTTCGCCCGCGACGCCGCCGCTTTCGGCAAGCAGACCGCAAAGCCGCTGGTGATCGCAGCAACACAGAAAAGCGTGGCCGATCAATTCACCGCCGAAGGCTCTTCCGTGTTTCCTACCGAAACCGAGGCGGTCACTGCCCTGCATCAGCTCCTGGCGCATCGTGAACTGATGACGCGGACGAAGGCTCGAAAGGCGCAGCGGGCTGGCCGCGCCCGCCTGATATCCTCGGCTTCGACCACAATGCTCAACGAGGCGGACAGCCTTGCCCTCCTGGCCGAGCGGGGCATCCCTGTGGTGGCCCACCGGCTGTGCAGGTCGCGGCCTGAGGCCATTGCAGCGTTCGAGGCGATCGGCGGGCCGGTCGTGGTCAAGGGTTGTTCGGCCGATATCGCGCACAAGTCGGAACTTGGCCTGGTGAAGCTTGGTGTCACGACGCGCGAGGAGGCGGGCGAAATCTGGTCGCAGATGGAAAGCATCGTCCGCAGGCAGGGCGCCCGGTTCGATGGTGTCATCATCGCGGCGATGGCCGGCGGCCGGCGGGAAATCATGATCGGCGCCCACCGCGATCCTGTGTTCGGACCCGTGGTCGCGGTTGGGGATGGCGGCAAGTACGTCGAGATTTTCCGCGATACCGCGCTGCTGCTGCCGCCATTTTCCAACGACGAAGTCCGGGAGGCGCTCGGAAAACTCAAAATCGCACCGCTGTTGTCGGGGGTGCGCGGCGAGGCGCCGATGGATGTCAATACACTGAGCGATGCCGTGTTGCGCGTCGGCGAACTGATGCTCGACCCTGCGGCGAGGGTGATGAGCCTTGACCTCAACCCCGTGCTGCTCGACAGCGCCGGAAAGGGCTGCGTGGTAGTGGATGCCGTTGTCTTTCAGGCCTGATATGGTTTTTGGGGCCGATTGTCATCACCGTCGCGAACGCAACGAAGCAATCCCCCGGCTACGCAAAACTGTTGTCCCGGATTGCCCCGTCGCATTCGCCGCTCGCGCTGATTCGTTCTTCACCGCCAGTGGAAGACGATGCTGGCGATGAGCAGCATGGCCGTCACCGCCAGCATTTGCGCGAGCACTTCCGAGGCCGCCCTTCTGGTGGCGTCCTTCATGCGGTTCTCCCTAGACTTGGGCATGATTCATCGTTGCCCGTTAAGGCCCGACGATCCGGTTGGCTTTACTCGGAACACCCCACGACGAGTATTCGCTTCGACGAGTCCCCACTCAGCGAATATCGACCGTCCCAAGGTCGAACAGCAATGCGGCGGCAATTTGGCTCGCCTGCAGCCGGTTTATGCGCGCCGTGAGGAATTTTGGAAGCGAACCTGGAACGATCGGCGACTTTCGCAAAAGCATATGCCGTTGATCCGCCAGGGGCGCCCGGATACGGTTTCGCGTGACCGGCCGCCAGAAACAGTTATGAAAAACCAGCCAGGGGTGAATGATGGCCCGCATCGACTACTGCGATACTTCGAAATCGAGCGAACGCACCCGCGAAATTCTGGGCAAGAACCGCAACGCCAACATCTTCCGCATGATGGCGCACTCGCCAAGTTATTTCGAACAATATTGCCGGCTCGGTGGCGCGATCCGGCATCGAGGCGAACTCGATCCGGTTATCCGCGAGCTCGCCATCACGCGAACCGGCCTCCTCTGCGAGGCGGCCTACGAGGTCGCGGCCCACAGGCGGATCGGCAGGAATGTCGGGGTCACCGACGAGCAGAATGCCGCGCTGGAGAATTGGCAGTACGCGACCTGCTTCGACGAGCGGCAGCGCGCGGCGCTTGCCTTTACCGACGAGATCGTTCGGCTGCGCCGTCCGACCGATGCGACGTTCAATGCGATTGCCGCCAGGCTCACGCCGGCGGCGCTGGTCGAGTTGCAACTCGCGGTAGGTTTCTACATCATGACTTCGAAATTTCTGGAAACCTTCGACATCGATATGCAGCCGGTAGAGCAGGTGGTGTGACGGCGTGCTCAGGTCGCAAGAATGGCCAGCACCTGCCCTTCGGCAACAATGTCATCGAGGCTGACAAGAACTGAGGCGATCTTGCCTGACGCGGGCGAGGCGACGGGGATTTCCATCTTCATGGCTTCGACAAAGGCAACATCGTCACCTTCGCGGACGCTTGCCCCTGCCTCAAGGGGAAGCGCGCAGATGCGGCCAGCGACCTCGGTAACAATCCTGATCTCTGCCATTGCATCCTCCAAGACGCTTGCTGCATCACCCCTGGACGCACCTGCTGCCAGTTGTAGCCGCAGATTGCCCGAGGTAATTTGGCCCGCAAGTGGATTATTTTCTCCGGCATGGGGGATTTGAATGAATTGGAAGCCGGAACTCGACGAGCTTGCCCGCCGCGAAGCCTTCGCGCGCGAGATGGGCGGCGTCGACAAGGTCAAGCGGCAACGCGACCAGGGCCGGCTTACCGTCCGCGAGCGTATCGACAGACTGGTCGATGCCAGTAGCTTTCACGAGATCGGCGCCATCTCTGGCGTTGGCGAATATGACGAGCAGGGCGAACTGAAGAGCCTGACGCCGGCGAACTGCGTGTTCGGCCGCGGCAAGATCGACGGCCGGACCGTGGTCGTGGTTGGTGATGATTTCACCGTGCGCGGTGGCTCTGCGGATGCGTCGATTTCGGCAAAGCCGCTGATGGCCGAAGAGATGGCTCATGATTTCCGCCTGCCGATCGTCCGCCTGATCGAGGGCTCCGGCGGCGGCGGCTCGGTGAAGACTATCGAAACCAAGGGCGCGGCGAACCTGCCGGGCGGTATCGGCGGCACGCGCTGGTATGCCTACACGACCGAAAACATGGCCCGCGTTCCGGTGGTGGGCCTGGGGCTCGGTTCGGTCGCGGGACTGGGCGCGGCGCGCCTTGCGGCGAGCCATTATTCGGTAATGACAAAAAGCTCCGCAATGTTCGTTGCCGGTCCGCCGGTGGTCAAACGGCTCGGCCAGGACCTCGGCAAGCAGGAACTTGGCGGCGCCGACATCCAGACCCGCGCCGGCAGCGTCGACCATGCCGTCGAGACCGAGGAAGAAGCCTTCGCCTGTGCCAGGCGCTTCCTCTCGTACCTGCCGTCATCGGTCTACGAGCTTGCGCCGACGATTCCATGCAACGACGATCCGGAACGAGCGGAGGAATCGCTCTTGAACGCGGTGCCGCGCAATCGGCGCCAGGTTTACAAGATGCGGCCGATCATCAACGCCGTCGTCGACACGGGGTCGTTCTTCGAGATGGCCGCGAATTATGGCCGGCCGATCATTGTCGGGCTTGCGCGGCTGGAGGGACGCGCGGTGCTGGTCCTGGCCGGCGATCCCTTCCACTATGGCGGATCGTGGACGGCGGACGCGTGCCAGAAGGTCGTGCGCTGGGTCGACTTCGCCGAGACTTTCCACCTTCCGGTGGTCTACCTGATGGATTGTCCCGGTTTCATGATCGGGCTCGAGGCCGAGAAGGCCGCTACCATCCGCCACGGTGTGCGCGCGATGGCCGCGGTCAACCAGAGCACGGTGCCCTGGTGCACCGTCATCGTGCGCAATTCCTTCGGCGTCGCGGGCGTCGTGCACCAACCTGCCGACCGTTTCTCGATCCGCTATGCGTGGCCTTCGGCCTACTGGGGTTCGCTGCCGCTCGAGGGCGGCATCGAGGCAGCTTATCGCGCCGACATTGACGCTGCCGAGGATCCAGAGGCCAAACTGAGGGAAATCGAGGATCGTCTCAACAAGCTTCGCTCGCCATTCCGTTCGGCGGAGAAATTCTGGGTCGAAGAGATCATCGACCCACGCAAGACTCGCTCATTGTTGTGTGAATTCGCGCGCCTGGCCGAGCCGTTGCGCACGCCGGGCCCCGCAACGAACATGACGACAAGGCCGTAAGGCTTACGCCGTCGCCGCTTTTGGAGTTCGCGAGATTGCAAGCGCAATCAACGCCGCCACGACGCAGAGCGCGCCGGCGATGAAAAACGCCGGCAGGTAAGTGGCAAGCATTGTGCGCGAGAGGCCGGCGCCGAAGGCTGCACAGGCAGCGCCAAGCTGGTGGCCGGTGAAAATCCAGCCGAATACGAGATTGGCCCGCTCCGGTCCGAAGCGCTGCGCGGTCAGCCGCACGGTTGGCGGCACGGTTGCGATCCAGTCGAGACCGTAGAACATCGCAAACAGCGACAGACCGTAGAAGGAGAAATCGGTGAACGGCAGCATCAACAGCGAAAGGCCGCGCAGACCGTAATACCAGAATAAAAGCCAGCGATTGTCGTAGCGATCCGACAGCCAGCCCGAAAAGATGGTGCCGAAGAAATCGAAGACGCCCATGGCCGCGAGCAGGCTTGCAGCCTGCACCTGCGGAATACCGAAATCGAGACACATCGGGATCAAGTGCACCTGGATCAGGCCATTGGTGCTCGCGCCGCAAATGAAGAAGGTTGCAAACAGGATCCAGAAGACCCGCGTTCCGGCAGCATCCGTCAGCGCCGACAGTGCCGCCGCTGCGATCGGCGCGTTGCTCGGAGGAGGAGCGGGCAGGGGCTCCTTGCCTTGATCACCGAAGGGACGCAATCCCACATCGCTTGGCCGGTCACGCATCACCAGCAGAACGGCGAACGCTGCCAGCGCGAGCATCGCGCATACCAGCAACAGGGCGATACGCCAGCCCATTCGCTCCGTGACACTTGCAAGCAGCGGCAGGAACACCAGTTGACCGGTTGCGACGCTTGCGGTGAGTATTCCGACCACAAGCCCGCGCCGCGCGCTGAACCACCGCGCGGCAATGGTGGCTCCCAACACCAGCGCGGTCATCCCCGTTCCGATGCCGATGACGACACCCCAAAGCAGGATCAAATGCCAGACCTTCGTCATGGCCAGCGAGGCCACGAGCGCGGAGCCGACGATCAGTAGCGCAGCCAGCGTTACATTGCGCAGACCGTAACGGTTCATGAGCGCGGCTGCGAATGGCGCCATCAGGCCGAACAGAATGAAGCGGATTGACAGCGCTGAGGAAATCTCCGCAGCACTCCAGCCGAATTCGCGCTGCAGGGGTACGATGAAGACCCCGGGCGCACCGACCGTCCCGGCCGTGATCAGCGCGGTGAAGAACGTGACGGCAACCATCACCCAGCCATAGTGAATGTTGTGGCGGGCAAGGACGCTCGATAGCCAATTGGAGATCACGGTGTTTCCTGTTCGGCCCTGACTGGCAAATAGTATCGCGCTTCCCAGCGAAACGCGATCTTCGCGAGCGAAAACGTGACTGATTTCAGATCAGTGGATCAGCCGCTCCACCGCGATCGCGGTTGCTTCTCCGCCGCCGATGCAAAGCGCCGCTACGCCTCGCCTGAGATTTCGCGCTTCGAGCGCGTGCAGAAGTGTGACGATGAGAC
>Ga0210402_10004931_pt1 | contig 12033 bp, 15 predicted proteins | sample IncBWC7MmetaG_FD_161055 | JGI IMG/M metagenome (GOLD analysis project Ga0210402, IMG submission 161055) | Forest soil microbial communities from Barre Woods Harvard Forest LTER site, Petersham, Massachusetts, United States - Inc-BW-C-7-M | ecosystem: Environmental > Terrestrial > Soil >...
TTCCTTCTCGGGCTTGGCGTGAGCCACGTTCCATTAGTGGAACAACTCCGGGGTCATCGCTACGACAAACCGGTCGCTACGATGCGCGGCTACCTAGATGCGATGGATCGCGCTCCTTACCGTGCCACTCCGCCGGCCCTCAAGCCGGTGAGGGTCTTGGCCGCGCTCGGGCCTCAAATGTTGCGACTCGCTGCGGAGCGCGCTGACGGCGCACATCCATACAATGCAACTCCAAAGCACACGGCCCAGGCTCGCGAACTGCTGGGTGCCGGCCCTCTTTTGTGTCCAGAGCAAGCGGTCATCCTCGAAACAAACGCAGCTAAAGCACGCGCCATTGCAAGAAAATTCCTTGCAATCTATCTGACTCTTCCTAATTATACGAACAACTTCTTGCGGCTTGGATTCAGCAAAGCCGATTTCGCTAACGGAGGCAGCGACGGGTTGATTGATGCCGTGATTGCCTGGGGAGACACGAAAACAGTGCTTAGTCGCGTTGACGAACACCGCTCTGCTGGCGCTGACCATGTTTGCATTCAGGTGCTCACGGAAAGCGAACAAGAATTTCCACTGCGTGAAATTCGCGAGATCGCGACGGCTCTCCGACCCTGAGAATCTTCATCCCTGTTTGGGCCGTAGCCTATGCGTTCATCGTCTACACGATTCACATGTTGGAGATGGACTACGCTCCCTGGTGACAGTACCCCAAGTTTCCGGTAACGGCTGACGATTGAACCGGGTGGGTACAAAAAAAAAGGCACAGTTTTTCCGGGGCGAAAAGCCAGATCAAGCTAACTCACTTAATGACTTGGTGAACCGGGGAAGACTCCAAATTCGCCCTTAGTCATTCATGGCAGGGTTGCTGAGAGTTCTTGACAGCGCGTCCGCGACCGATATCGAGCCAGATTTGCCTCCCATCAGTCACGAAGAGCTGCGAGTATTTGTAAGGCGACCTTATGGCCGAAAGTCGCGCGGTAACTGCAACCTCCATTCTCCAAAACAACAAGCAGGATGGTGCAAGAGCAGCCTAAATAGAACAAAACCATTCATCATCAGAGAGAATCGGCCTGAAATACTCTTCAAATATCTTCATTTGCCGGGCAAGTCTTCCGCTCGTTCCTGCGCATAACTATCACCATGTAGCGGAATCCGCATTCCACTGGTGTCTCATCATCAACCCGCTGGAAAACTCCCTGAAAGCCGCAGCAGGGATGAGTTGCAGCGCTTCGACTGCTGGAGGTTGCTTGTCACGTCGATATACGCACGCGGTCGTTATAGTACTAGTACTACAGGACTATATTTCAGGTCGCCTGTCTTCCCCATTCTATTAAGGTTATCTTCCTCATATCGATAGGTTTAAGGGCGCGAAGCTCGGCCTTTTTGGGATCTGATGTGTGGGGCAACGCAGAGCCCAGTTTGGAACTGCACTACCGATTGGAGTGTGTTTGAGCAAAGGGGGCCCGATGTCCAGTGCACCGAAGAAGATTCTCCTAGTGGAAGATTCGGACACCACGAGGTTGACGCATCGCGTCATGATTGCGAAAAGAACGGGCTACACAGTAATTACCGTAGCCAATGGCCGGGAAGCTCTGAAATTGGCCGAGTCCGAGAAACCTGACCTTGTGCTGATGGATGTGATGATGCCTGGAATGGACGGTCTGGAAGTGTGCCGCCGGTTGAGGAAGCGGGAAGCGACCGCAAACATTCCCATTGTTCTTCTTACGTTCCAAGTCGGCGAGGAGTCGATCTCCGAGGGTTATGCCAGCGGTTGCACGGCATACCTGAAGAAACCAATCGCGACCGACGAACTTGTCAGCACGCTGCGCCAACATCTGGGAGATTGAGCCACAACCGTCATGACCGCGACACCAACGCAAAAGAGGATAGGCTTCTGGCTAGCCGCCATATTCGCGGGATTATGGCTGATTGCAGCGGCCTTGGGACAGCGAGTGCTGCTGAACTACGACTACGCCGCCGCGGCCGCAGGAACACCGCCTGAAACGTGGCCGGTTGCAAGCAAGGTCCCTCGCACCGCTGGTCTCCCCTCCATCGTAGTAGTCGCTCACCCACACTGTCCTTGTTCTCGTGCCACCGTGGAGGAACTCGCGCGAATGATGGCGCTCTTGCACAACAGGGTGACTGCTACCGTCATATTCGTTCGTCCGTCCGGGTTTTCTCAGGAATGGGAAATGACCGACCTCCGGCGGGATGCCGCGCGCATACCCGGTGTCGGGGTCTTAAGTGATCTCAACGGCGTCGAGGCATCCAGGTTTGGCGCTCAGGCCTCGGGACAAACGATGCTGTACGACGCGGCGGGCAACTTGCGATTCAATGGTGGAATTACTGCTTCCCGCGGCCACGCCGGAGACAGCTTAGGCCGCGTCGCCATTCTTTCTATCGTCAATACCGGAAACTCCAGCACCAGTCACACATCCGTCTATGGTTGTTCGCTTCACGATCCTGAACGTGCCGCGCGCGAATAGGGAGAACGAACCATGAGTGTCCTAGAAGTCGCCGAACTCACGCCCGAAGACAGCCAAGCGGCGCGTGCGGAGTCTTTGTTCCAGGAAAGCCGGAACACGAACTACAAACGCATTGACCGCCTTTTCGCTGGACTTATGTGCTTCCAGTGGGTCGCCGGCGTCATCGCTGCACTGGTGATTTCTCCTCGCGCCTGGACTGGTAGTGCCAGTCACGTCCATATTCACGTCTGGGCGGCCATCTTTTTGGGCGGCATCATTACCATTTTTCCGGTCGCGCTAGCGATTCTGAGGCCCGGTGAGGCGTTGACGCGCCACACCATTGCGGTGTCCCAGATGTTAATGTCCGCTCTCCTCATTCATTTGTCCGGCGGTCGCATCGAAACGCACTTTCATGTCTTCGGTTCGCTCGCCTTTCTCGCGTTTTATCGCGACTGGCGCGTCTTCATTCCAGCTACGATTGTTGTTGCACTCGATCACCTCCTCCGGGGGCTGTTCTGGCCACAATCTGTCTTTGGTGTGCTTGCTCCCAGCCAGTGGCGCTGGGTGGAGCACGCTGCCTGGGTTATTTTCGAGAATATTTTCCTGATCCAGTCCTGTCTGCAAACCACAAAGGAAATGCGCGAGAGTGCTGCCAAGCAGGCTGAACTCGAGGCTACGCGCGCAACCGCCGAAAGCGCCAGCCGTGCCAAGAGCGAATTCTTGGCCAACATGAGCCACGAAATCCGTACGCCCATGAACGGCATCATGGGTATGACCGACATTCTCATGACCACGGAGTTGACCTCCGAACAAGCCGAGTATCTCAGCATGGTGAAGAACTCTTCGGATTCACTGCTCCAGGTCATCAACGATATTCTCGACTTTTCCAAGATCGAAGCCGGCAAGCTGGAGCTTGATCCGGTCTGCTTTAATATTCGCGACGTTCTCCAGGATTCCATCAAATCTCTGGGCATTCGCGCCGCGCAGAAACGGCTTGAGCTTGCATGGCACGTTGAGAATACCTTGCCGGACGAACTCTTCGGGGATCCTGCGCGTCTTCGACAGATTGTCCTGAACTTGGTGGGCAATGCTCTGAAATTTACCGAGCGTGGCGAAATTGTGATTCGCGCTCGCGTAGAGTCGGTCTCCGGTCAGGAGATTTCTTTGCATTTCTCCATTCGCGACACGGGCATCGGCATTCCCCGTGAAAAACACGCCACCATTTTCGAGTCTTTCACCCAAGCAGACGGTTCGATGAACCGCAAGTACGGTGGCACTGGCCTCGGGCTAACCATTTCAGCGCGTCTCGTCGCGATAATGGGCGGCAGAATTTGGGTCGAGAGTGAAGTAGGCAAAGGCAGCACTTTTCATTTCACTTCGCGCTACCGTTTGATCAGCCATCACGAGCATCGCGCCGAAGCGCCCGCCGTGGTTGCCTGGAATAAACTGCCCGTCCTTGTCGTCGATGACAATGAGACCAATCGCCGTATTCTCTTCGAAATGCTTCAACACTGGGGCATGAAGCCCACTCTCGCCGAATCCGGAAAATCCGCTTTGGTTGCCGTCCACGCCGTTAAGGACACGCCGACTCCGTTTCCCCTTATTCTCGTCGACGCGCACATGCCCGAGATGGACGGATTCGCTCTGACCGAGCAAATTGTCGCGATGCCGGAGTTCCGGGATTCCTCGGTCATCATGCTTACCTCTGCCGGTCAGCCTCGTGATGCGCAACGATGCAGGGAGTTGGGTCTCGCGGGCTACCTCACCAAACCAGTTGGCCAATCCGAACTTCTCGACGTTATTTCCGGCGCGCTTGGGCGCACGGCCGGACGCACACTCCAGAAAGGCTCGGAATCGAGCATACCGCTACCGCCTGCCAAGCGTGGCCTTAACATCCTCCTTGCGGAAGACAATATCGTGAACCAGAAGTTGGCGGTACTTCTCCTCGAAAGACGCGGCCACACCGTGACCGTTGCCGGCAACGGTAATGAGGCGCTCGCGGCCCACCAGACACGGAGTTTCGATGCGTGTCTCATGGACATTCAGATGCCAGAACTCAATGGCCTTGAAACAACCGCGGCCATTCGCGCGCGAGAGAACGGTACGTCGCGGCATTTGCCGATTGTCGCCATGACGGCCCACGCGATCAAAGGTGATCGCGACATCTGCCTGCGTTCCGGCATGGACGCTTACCTTTCCAAGCCGGTGCGCGCCGACGAACTCTATCATGCAATCGAAAGTCTCGTTGCCGGCCCTTCGGCTCGCACCTCGGCAGTCTCCGCCAGCCCCGTCGAAGATACGCCGTTTGATGAACGCGAATTCCTGGCGCGTATGGACGGTTCTCACGAAGTCTGCGTCCAAATCGCCGAGGCCTTCTTGGCGGAATGTCCCAGACTGATGTCTGCTCTCGGTGTCTCGCTTAAACAAAAAGATGCGCCGAAGCTCGCTGCCGTTGCGCATGCTCTAAAGGGAGCGATTGCCAACTTCACTGGTTGCACCGCATTTCACTCGGTCGTCCGCCTTGAGCAATTGGCCAAAGAGGCGGACCTGCAATTGGCGGCTGACGCCCTCAAGAGACTTGAGGGCGAAATCAATGTGTTGCTGCAATCGCTCAAGTCGTTTACCAGCACGATGCCCAAAGCGTAAGTTCTTTTCCCATCTCCGTTTCGGTCCTTGGAGACATCAGGCTCATCGTTGGGGGCGAGATCTTGCGTTTTGTCGGTTATCGATACGTTGCGGATCCAACGATTCTGGAAAAATGGTCTTGGAATCAAAATTCAAATACGACTACCTCGAGAACGGCAACAAATACGGGGCGGTCATTTCAGTGATGGCCAAAATTTTCGGCACGGACATGATCCGTCAAAATGCCTTGCCTGCTAAGGCGGTCGATGCGTTTAGAGGACTTACCCGATTGGCTTTTGCGGGTTTTACCTGATAGGCGAGGGCACTCCTTACAGTGAATATGTAGCAGCAGCCCACACACACCTCCAGAAAACGCGCCGAGGTGACCATGCTCCGCAAGCTGATACGGTTTGAAGACCGGCATTTTCAATGGCTGGTGTTGCTCCGAATGCGCATGGGTGTTCACTTGCCAAGCTGAATTTGGGGACCGACCTCACTTTTCCGGTAGCAGCCTGCAGGCACTTCCCCCAGGTTTACCAAGTTTCGGCATGATTTCGACGAGAGAAACCGCATGACTGAATGTCCCGAATGTGCACGGCTTCGAAGCGAAAGTGCGTCGGCGTTTTCCGAATACACGGCGCGGAAAGATGATCTGGCTACGACGAGGAAGACAGACAACTCGTTTGCGACGAAACGAAGAGCCTTCGAGCAGGCTCAAGGTCGACACCGTGAGTGTCATAAGCGCGAACAATATCACCGCGTTGAGGCGCACAGCGGCTACGGTTCATCTGCTGAATCTAGCAGCGTGACAGAGGAATTCAGCCGTCTTCGGGAGTGTCTCGATATTGGCGACGCTGATAACGTGCAACGAGCTATCTTCGACTTAAGCCCGATTCACAACGGCTGGGCAACCGTTCCAGACGAAGTGGTTGAAAGACTCCTCACGCTGTTACGAAGCGACGAGATGTACAGCTCCCGTCTTGCTGGGCATGTGCTGAATTACTTCGAGTTTGAGGCTCCTAGGCTAAGTGCCGACCAAAAATCACTGTGCATCGGATTCTTGAAGGCTCATGGTGACAAATTCACTGGTGTTCACAGTCGGCAAGTTGTTGCGGAACTGCGCGAAGGAAAGTACTTGGCTTCCCCCAACCCCTGATTCGGGCAACTGTTCTCCGGCTCTGACAGAGCGCGGCCAATGCCGGAAGATCGCCTAGACCGTTTCTAGGCCGACTTCTCCCTCCTGCCCGGAACCGGCTTTGCCTACCCATATTACGTTGCACCGCTCGGGACTGGGCGTTTCCTCATCGATGGTAAGTTCGACCACCTGGCCGCGCCTAAGGTCGAAACTCCCGCGCAGCCGGAATCCCTCTTTCGAGGAATCGAGGACAAGACAGGGGAGCCTCTTCGGTTTGCGGTCCAGATTGACGACTAGGTGTGCGCGCCTCTTCGACGCTAGGCGTTTCGACCGGCGGGCTTTGGGGACAAGAGAGCTTGGCATTCTTTCAACCACTGGCATACAAGTAGTGATGATACGCCCAGATTAGTTTCATTTGAAATGTGCAACGATGAATCTCTCACAAGCTGTGGGGTGCCCCGAGCCTTAAACTCATGATAAATCGCGTGACACAGACTGGCCCAACGGGCCGTTGTCCCTCAGTACCATTGCTTCCAGGGTACGCAGAGGTAGGCTTCCAAGTGCGGGACCTCCCGGCCCGAAGGAGAAGCGTTGGCAGAGACGCCCCCCTTGTGTCGGAAGGAACCTCGTCTTCCTATGAAGACGTTTGTGAATCTTAATGATCTGGGTCATCCCAACTTCGAACTCGCGCCCACCCTCGACGTAAGTTGCCACGGTGCCCGAGTGGTGACAAAGAGGAGTTGGCAGCCCAATCAACCGATTTCGGTTCGCTCCATCCGCGGCAATGTCTACTCCCAGGCCCGCGTCGTGTATTGTCAACCCTATACCGACGATTCTTTTGTAATCGGAATCGAGATGTTGTCTCCGACGGGCGACTGGACAAAGCCCAGCACATGAGGACACCCTAGATAATTCGCGGGATGTCGGCACGTTGCAGATTCTTCGAATCCGCAAAAGCAGGAAAATACCCAAATCAGCTTAACCGAGGTACACGCCGGGTACACTTCCATTGGCTTTGAGCGTTTCGCGAGAAATGACATTCTGGCGCGTACTCCACAGAATCTCGATTGCTTCGATTGAAGCACGAAACTCTCTCTCCATGTCCCTCGCGCTTTGCGCACGCGCGACGACCGTGGGGACCGTGCGGGTAACACGTCCGCTTACGCGACAGTTGTAGCGAAGCGCTCATGGAATCACGCTTCCCCCTGTACCAAATTGAACAGATTAATCTCGGTTTCGATGCAATGTTAGGAGATGCTCACAAAGAGCGCGCAGAAAAAGTCTTGGGAAGCCATACTGGCCGGAGTCAAGAGCGAAGTGGCAATCCTGCCGACGGCCAAATCCGCACGCAATACCATATCCCAGCAGAATCGGAGGCCCGCTCAACTCATGAGGTCCAACATGGAGGCCCCTCCCGCAATTTCATTCGATTTGGCCAGAGTGGTCACACTTAATGAAGGCTTTGCAACAGGAGAAACTATTTTCGCTGAAGGCGATATCGCCGAGACGCTCATGTACATTCAAAGAGGCCGCGTGAAACTCTCCGTGACCTCCAAGACTGACAAGGAGGCAATTGTCGGCATTCTGGGGCCATGCGAATTTCTCGGTGAAGTGTGCCTTGGAAGTCAGAATACTCGTATGGGGACGGCCACCGCGATGGCACCCACTACTCTGCAAGTCATTGAAAGAAACGAGATGATCCGGGCACTCCAAGCTGACCGTGCGCTCTCCTACTGCTTCTTGTCTTATCTGATTTCGCGCAATATTCGGCTCGAAGAGGATTTAGTCGACCAGGTTTCTCACTCCAGCGAGAGGCGACTCGCCCGCGCTCTTCTTCTGCTCGCAGGGAAAGGGACTCAGCGCAAGCTGCACAGACTTGCCGGAATATCCCAAGAGACGCTGGCAACGATGATCGGCACTACACGCGCGCGCGTCAATTTGTTTATGAATAAGTTTAGAGAACTTGGCTTTATCAAATACCATGGCCCTCTCGACGCAAATGGCGGGATAGTCATTAACAGCTCCCTTTTAGCTAAGGCTCTTCGCAAATAGCTTTCAGCTCTCGCGCCTCGGCGGTCTGAAAGTCTCGAACGACTTCCACGCGCTCGAAATTTACGACCTCTACGTGCTTCAGAATGTCGGAGGGCCATCGTGTCACCTTTTTGCAATAAATCGGGCAAACTGAGAAGGCAAGGCTCGATATTTCTTTCAAAATCCTCTAACTAGGAAACCCTTCTACGCCGCTTCAATATCCATCCTCGAATGGTGGTTGCTTTGCACGAGCACGCGAATCACACAGCATTTGGTCCGTGAGTGTTTTGGCTAACCGGAGTTTTTTGTGGCTCCAGGGTGCTCGGCACAGAAGTGAGATGCGAACCCCTTGTCGCGCTGCTGTCCGAAGTTCGTCTTCATCTCGTCAATGGATTTGCCAACGAGCGGCCATGAAGGGTCGAACACCCATGCGCATTCCGAGCAGCCCCACCCCTGAAAGTTCGGCCGTTCGACCCATATCAGTTTACGGCGCATCGGCTCCATGGCCACCTCGCGATTTGGTGCGGCTACACTTGTGAAACCTGGTGTCGCATTGGTCTTCGACGGCGCGGCGACGGCAAAAACCCGCTCTTTTCCTTGCCTTGAGCCAGGTTCTGCTTAAATCACCTCTTTTGAACACACCTCAAAACCGAAGTGAATTCAAAAGTCTGAAGACTACCGATGGCAAGGGGCTGCTGTCTGTGGGGTATCCAACACTGGCGGGAACTGCTATCTCAATCCGAGATCATCCTCGAACTGCTGAATGACGGCGTAGCACTCACAAGCGGATTTTTCGAGTTTCCTGCGGTTCACAATCTTCACTGCGCCTCGCACGTAATCTATAATTCCCTTTTTTTGCAGCACGGTCGCTGCCAGGCTCACCGTGGATCGATCGGTACCCATCATGGTAGCAATGAAATCGTGGGTGATCGGAAGTACTCCCAGATTCACCCTATCCTGCGTCATCAGCAGCCACCTCGAAAGGCGCTGTTGTATATCGTGCAGCCGGTTGCACGCCGCTGTCTGTGCAACTTGCATTCCTTGCAGCCCCGTGTGCCTGTTCAATATCAATTGTAGCTGCGGGGCCAACCGCAGAATGCGCTCTAGCGCATTCCCCAAAATCCGGAAGCCATCCCCAGCGATTTGGATAACTTCACGCACCGAACTTCTGCTCAAGCCGGCTGCCAATCCTGCCCCGACGTAGCCCTCCTTTCCCACTACTCCTACTTCCACGGTCCGGCCGTCCTTAGTCACGACAACCTGGGAAACCATTCCCCGGTTCGGGAAATAGACAAACTCAATCCTTTGTGTCGGCTCGTGAAGGCTGAGATGATGCGGAAGGTCGATATACGTTAAGTCAGGACGCATCAACTCGTATTCACTATCGGGCGTTGCTAAAAGTACTTTGTTGCTTACTTGCCTTCCCTCTGCGTTGGTCCGTTGGCCGGCAGGCGCGTCTCGAAAGTTTTTTTGGCTCATAGCAATCCTGAACGGCACCAAGGTGCCTTGCATTCATTGGGTGAAACTTCATGTGCCCTGAGATTCCAGTCAATTCAACCAAAAGAGCGGTCTAACAAGCTGTGCGAAAGGGGAAACCGCTCAAAACCAAAGCGGAGGGTCAAGCCGTGCTTCGAAACCCGAGAATGCACAATCCTTGAATTTGAGTTTGGGCAAACTACGACCCAGGCGGCCATCAGAATTTTCCTCAGCCTAGGTCTTCTCCGTCTCAATCGCCTCAGCCGCATCAAGCTTTCTATCGATATGCGGGTCGGGACTCGGCTCGCCAGTGTGCAACAAGCAACCTTTACCGGCATCCACTCCACACGTAGGACAAGGGACGGCAAGTAACAGTTGCGGTGTCACGTCTGTCATTCTCACTGGCCAAGCGTACTGCGATCGGTACAGTAAGACTGTCCAAATCGGGACAGATTCGACGAGTATACGTCGTTCCATGCCAGAAATCGGGGATCGGGGATGAGAATTCGCGTTACCGGACATGCCCGGTATTTGCGATTACGCGGCTAATTGTGGCAGTTTTCAAAATTGTACGCTTACGCGATTGGGTCTTAGTGCATTCTCTCAAGAATGAAAAAGAAAGAACTGACGCCCAAACAGATATCCTCCGTTCTCTCTCTCTTACATGTGGTGTCGCTGCCGGGAGGCGTTGCGTGCTGCTTTCAGGTGCTCCGCGTTCAACGCCTCACGTCGACCGGAGGCTTGGCGCTACCGAGGCTATCGAGCGGAAATGAGCTAGTGGACCTTCCATGGGAGGTCCGCTTAGTATCTCTGCCCCCCGATGGGACAGCGCGAAAAACGAAATAGAATTTCTGCGCACTTGCCCCGTCAGTTCGTTCTTCTCTACTCGTGCAGCACCACGCTCAAGAGAGAAGTATTGATCTGAAGACCGCCGTTGTACTTGATGAAACCCAATCTCCTGAATTTGTTCATGAAAAAATTGACCCGTGAGCGCGTCGTCCCGATCATCTCCGCCAACGTTTCTTGCGATACCTTGGGAAGGACTCCGTGGGGTTGGTCTTCTTTCCCGTAACGGGCAAGCAAGAGAAGGGTGCGAGCGAGTCGCTTCTCGCTGGAGTTGAAAAGCTGATCGACCAAGTCCTCCTCGATTCGAACGTTCCGCGCCAGCATGAAGCGGATGAACAGGTCGGAGAGTTCGTGTTCCTCGTGAAGCACCTTGAACATCTCATTCTTCTCAATCAAGAGCACAGTACTGGCCGTTATCGCGGTAGCCGTTCCCATGCGAAAAGACTGACCCGCCAGACAGCCCTCACCAAAGAAGTCGCCCGGTCCCAGAATCGCCACGACCGCCTCTTTGCCGACCTCACTAACGACGGTGAGTTTCACACTGCCGCTCTGTAAATACATTACGCTCTTGGCTGCGTCACCTTGACCGTAGACCACCTCCGCTTTTTTAAACTCTGTGACTGTTCTCGCCACACCAGCCGAGTCGAGAAAAGCTTGGGCATCGAATGCGAGCTTCTGCTTTAGTTTTTTGTTGGATTTAATGCCGCTTGATCTCGCGATTGCTCTCATGCAAACCACCGCTTGACCGTAAGGCTAGCAGGATAATTCGTCTCAAAGCAAGATTCGCGACGGGCTAGTACTAGGCTGGTAATTAGGGCAGTTTGAATCGACTGCCCTGCGGGTATCACCCCCAAATGGAGTGTCGCTACTTCTTCGCTAGCTCGCCCTTGAAATGACCTTCAACATCTTCTCGGCTCAGTGGATTTCCTGCTTTCGCCAATACGACCGAATAGACGATCTCATTGCCTGCGACCTGCGCGGTGATAAATGCCCCATCTTCTGGCAGTTCTTGGTAGATGAATTTCACCCTCCTGCCGTCTTCAAGTTTCTTGTTCCACTTCTTCGTCCGGCATGTTCGAAGCTCCTCTCGTGGGATCAGTCTGCATCGCGAGTAATCGGGGATGGACCGGGAGCTAACATGTGATAATCTTCCCATTCCTTCGAGCCAGATACCCCTGCCATTCGTAACGAAGTGTCCGAGGTCATCCTCATGGCGGCTCATACTCGGTGGCGTCGTTCCTATAACAACGCCTTGCACGCCTGTGGTAACAAGACCGATCAGGAACGCAAGGCCGATCTTGCGATTTGCGCCTGCGTTCAACGTCTGTCGGACATTACCCCAAAAGATACTTCAGAGCACGAAGAAATCAGCACAGCACTCAGCGATCTGAGACTTCTCAAGCTTCTATATTCCACACATGGCTGAGTTAGTCGGACAGATGCTTTTATGGAACTAACCAG
>Ga0210402_10004932_pt1 | contig 12032 bp, 10 predicted proteins | sample IncBWC7MmetaG_FD_161055 | JGI IMG/M metagenome (GOLD analysis project Ga0210402, IMG submission 161055) | Forest soil microbial communities from Barre Woods Harvard Forest LTER site, Petersham, Massachusetts, United States - Inc-BW-C-7-M | ecosystem: Environmental > Terrestrial > Soil >...
CAGGAAGGGGGTTCAGCGGCCCCATGCTCAAACAACGTCGTTGTTTGGGGCCCTGCGCGGGTCGGGCGTCTCGGCGAAGCTGTGGCGGGGAGCCGCGTTCTCCAGAGAATACAGCGCCCTCCAGCAGCTGGCAGGCGCGCGTTGAGGGTCGGCGGGTTACGCCAACGGAGCCGGGCAAGCCGGCTTCGATGACTAACCCGCCCTGCTACGCAAGCAAATTCACGGCGTTTTGCTGCTGCTCGGGTTGGTTTGGCCAAGATCGCACGCGCCCGTTGCCATGGCGTCGCGGCCATTGGGCGAGCACGGTGACAATCTCCTTCGGGTCTGGTTCGTTCGGCCAAAATGGCTGGGCCATCGTTTGCCTTGGGTCGTCCGGTCAAAGCGATATTCCACGCCTGAGGCAGGCTCGGGTTCGCTTGGCCGAAATCGCGCAGACGAGACCCTGCAGCCTCGGGTTCGTTCGGCCGCCTCGTGTTGAGGCGACCTGAACGCGCCGGATTTCTCAGCCGGAAATACTCGAGCTCGTCTCGGCGCGTGTGGCCAAACAAGCGGGCGATCCGCCGAGCCTCCTTGTTTGTCTCCGCGTAAGGGTCAGGTGGACGAGGAAAGCCCGTGCGGTAGCGGCCCACAGCGTGAGCACGACTTCGCCGCAGAGCCATGTCCGCCAGCGCTGCGGGTGAGGCGAGATCTCGGTCATCTGCGTCCGATGCGACGCGAGATGCGGCGTCGAACGCCCAGATTGCGCGCTTGCGGCGGGAGAGGGCGCGCGCTTCGTAACGGTCGAGCGCCACGGCGCGATCAAGTGTAGCGTCATCCAGGGGCTCCACGGCAAGGCAATCGGCGCGTGCGCGTCGCACGCGCCACACATCGACCTGCGCGCAGGCGATCCGGCACGCCATTTCGAAGCGGTCCCTGCCGGCCTGCGGCCCTGCAATGGCGCGCGCCAAGGCGGCGATCCAGTCCGCGAATGCGGGATCGAGGCCGGCGGGGCGGCTCAAGCCATGCCGCACCGCGTTGCGCGATGAGCACGCCTTGCCCTCGGGCGTCTTCGGACCACGGCTGCGGCGGCCATTCCTGCGGCTTGCTTTGCGTCTGGCTTCGCTGATCATACCGGCTCCTACGCGAAGTTCATGGTTTGTTCTATCACGGGTCGCGGACGAATGCAAGTAAAACTTGCGGGTACTATTCCCGTCCCAAGCGCGATTGCATCGAGCATCGGCAAGGTCAAGCCGGAGATCCGGGAGACGAAAACGCGCGAGACGCAAGTTGTTCGAACTTGCCGACATCGCCGCGCAAGCGCGCAGCCAGAAACAGACGGCGATCTCACCGATCGCTTTCGAAGCGGTTGCGAAGTTCGATGCCATCTTCATGCTCGAGCGTTCGATCAACGGCTTATCGCCGGAAGCGCGCGCGGCCGCACGCCGCAAAGACGTGGCGCCGCTCGTGCATGATCTGATCGACTGGATGAAGCGAGAGAGGAGCAAGCTCTCGCGTCACACCGAAGTCGCGAAGGCGATGGACTACATGCTCAAACGGATCTTTCTCGGCGTCTGGCAAGGGCTTGAACCATGGGCCTAAATATTGAGTCCTACTTTAAGGAGAATCAGCGCATGCTGCGCGACTGTGGACAACAGCATTCAACCGAATGCGGCTGGTGTACCCCTGGATCGCTGGCATCGGAATTGGATGCCAAGCGTTTCGCACCCCTCACTGCGGCGGACGAAGGCGACTTGATCTATCGCCCTACCGGCAATCTACGCGCCGTCAAGATTGAGAGCACCGTTTGCTATCTTGGTATCGACATCGATGATGCGTTGGAGATAGCTAAGAGTTGATGTCTGAAGTACCTGGGCAGAGCGGACTCGCTCTGCTCATCTACATGGCGCTCATCGCTCCCTCCGATTTCCGAGTTCTTGCGGGTTTGTTGCGCTCGTCGTTGCCGGTAGATTGTGATCCGAGCAGGGGCTTCCTGCCGCCGACGGCCGGTCAGCTTGAGGGTAGCCTTCGGCCAGGATGAAGTTGATCGAGCGAATATTTTTTCTGAAGGTGTATGAGGTTCGGATGCAGAAGAAAATTCGCCGCGTGGTTACCGGACATAGCGCCGAAGGCAAGTCGATCTTCATCATCGACGGGCCCTCGCCACATGTGTTCAGCCGCGGGACTGGAAGCGTGGTAGTGACCGACCTATGGGAGACACACGGGACGCCAGCCGACAATCGCGGCAATGAGGATTCCATAAACCGCCCTTTCCGCTTACCGCCGCCGAAGAACGGTAGTGTGCTGCGCATCATCGAATATCCGCCAGACAAGCAACGCGTTCCCGCGCTCGCGCATGAGCGCGATGCTCCAGCCGATGGCTCTGAACGGCACGGGGCCTTTGATCGCGGAAATCCCCGCCATCCAGGCTTTCACAAGACCAGTTCGATCGACTACGCGATCGTGTTGTCCGGCGAGATCGTTGCGCTGATGGATGAAGGCGAGGTCATACTCAAGGCCGGCGACGTACTGATCCAGCGCGGCACCAATCATGCTTGGAGCAATCAGACCGACGAACCGGCTTATGTGGCTTTCGTGCTCATTGACGCCGAGATGGTCGGCAAAAGCGTTTAGCGGAGGCTGCACGCATAGTGTCGGCGATTCCACTCGTTCGCTCAAATCACGGTAGGTCCGGAGTACCCCAATGTCCGTAGCTCCCGGATACCGGACGCGGGTCGATGCGTTGGCCGATTTCGGTCCCCTCGAAGTACACCGATGCGCCGTTTTTGCCCTGGCCGGCGCCGGTCGATTTCCTTGAGCGAAGAATCCACAGACGTTGCCGCGGCGCGGCGGCTATGTGAGACCGACAGAAGCGCGCCCTGCTCGCTGCCTCTGGAAGGGGCGCAGCGCGGGAGGAAAGAGCGGCAGGACTCAAGATCAAGCTGTCAACGGCGCGCACTCAGCTCAGCTCGACCTTCGCGAAGACCGGGCGCCGAGCGGCATCCACAATCGCAACAGGTGCTCCCCCGTTTCAGCCTGTGAACGATACTGCCAACTGCCTTCACTCCGCCATAGAGACACGGGAAACTCCCGAAAAATCGCAAGAAGGCGCCTGGGGCGAGGCGATATGTCGAGGGAGTTGGGCCCCGTCGAGGCTCGCGTTTGTCGGATAGTTATTACCCTTCTGGGGATAACCGTCCTGGTTTTTGTTGTGCTCAGCGCCATCGAATTCCTATTCAATCCCTCGCCTCGGCCGAGGACACCTCAATCACAGCCGATGGTACAAGCGTCGCCGAAAGAGACGCAAACCGCACAATACCGGAAGACCCCGCGGCGAGGTGTCCTCCCCAATCATGCCGCCGCGATCGCTCTTCCGAAGAAAGAAATGCCGTCACCCCCGCCGCAGTCGGGGTTGGAGAAAATTATCCGTTTCGACGCGGGGCTGCTGGATCGGCGTGTCGATGCTGCGAGCCTTGCTGACGCCGATGCCTTACTGAACATGCCTCCTGCGGGAAGGTTCCAGTCCGGACCACAACAGGAAATCTTTACCGCAGTGTTTGCAAGCGCGGAGCCTGCACTAGCGTATCGCTCGCAAGAGCCCGTGACTCCGTCCCCGGCACCTAACATGCAAGACCAGCCGGCAGAACCATCTCTGGGAACAGCGACATCATCCCGCGAGGATGTGCAGCAGATCCAATCCCGTCTGCGCGATCTTGGCTATTTGTCATCGGCTGTTACCGGCATGTGGGACGTAAAGTCGCGAGAGGCGCTGCGCGATTTCAAGCTGGTCAATGGCTTGGCTCCTAACGATACGCTTGATCCCGAGACCAGCGAAAAGCTCAACGCGCCGGCAGCCATCCGAGCCCACCAGTCCTTGCTCGGGCGCTGGTCTTCGGCTCCATGCAGCTCTGCGAAGACAACCGACACGCGGATAACGATCACCTCGCACCGGGTAAGGCTGTCGACCGGAAGCGTCTGCGAATTCAATGATCTCAAACGCGGTACCGATGGCTGGCACGTGCGCGCGAGCTGCTCGCAAGACAAGAAGCACTGGGCTGCGAACGGTAAATTCGCGCTGAAGGGAGACAAGCTGGTCTGGACCAGCGAGTGCGACGTGATCAGCTATTTCAGGTGTAATTGAGCGGTCACCTCACCGCACTCATGCCTCTCGAATCGGTGTAACGCCCGTTGTGCCTTTTGCCGAGGAGAACCAACGCATGCTGCGCGACTGTGGACAACAGCATTCAACCGAATTCTTCTGCCTGCGCGCCCTCGCAATCCTTTGGAACGACCGCGTCGATGGCCCGGATCACCTTGCGTGGATCCAGCACCCCGGGCGCGATGTCGAATGGCATCGAGTCCGCTGGCTTTGCGTTGATCGGCGACTCGCCGACGAACACCACCATCGGCAGGCGGGCGCGAACCGCGGCCGGCAGCGCCGTCATCACCTGGGTCACCCCAGGGCCGCACGTGACGGAGGCAACGGCGAGCTTGCCGGTGGCTACGTTGCGGTGTCGGGAGTGGTTGGAAATTGAAGGCGGCGTAATCTCCAGCTTGATGCAACAAGCGATTCCGGCGGAAGCCGGCGAAGATTACGCCATGACAAGCCATGGCACGATACCTGGCCAGCCGCATTTGGAAACCGAAACTGCGGTGCCGCTTTTCGCACAGGCGCTGCGTCCATACTGCATTGCGTCCGGGGCACAGGCGCGTTTTGCCGCGTTGGTGTCGCGGCCCTGTAACCCTGTAAACTACAGGGCAGGAACAGGGGCGCGCTGCAAACAACAGGAGAGGAACAGGCTCCCTGTAAAAGGTAAAATTTAAAGCGAGCCTTCGTCATCTATTTGGACGGGCTGACAAAAAGCAAATCCCGCCGCCCCCGAACAGGCACATAACAGGGGCGACAACAGGCGTGCTCAGCGCCTCCTTTTGGCGCCCCGGTCGTTGGGGACCCAAAAGACTCGAGCCGTTTTTGCGGTGCCCCGCGTCCGCGCAACGAAAAACCCGGCGCGGTTTCCCGGCCGGGCTGGACACACTTTTCAAGCGTACTCTTTTTTACTTGAATCGCGTTTCACATGTCTATAAGCCGCAGGTTGTGTATTTGGGGCTCCAAGAAATATTTGTTTGCACCCCTAAGTTCATTGCAGGTGCGCGCGCTGATGCATGTCGCGAACTTCAACGAAGAGGGCCGCCCACGGAGCGGCCTGATCGAGGGGCGGGATAGCGCCGACTGCTTCATTCGCAGCGCATCTCCTATCCGAGGTCGTATCTACGAATGCTTATACGTACCACGTCAGGAGGCAGCTGATTCAACGGGGGGTTTCGTCATCAGTTGCACTCGACGCTCCTCGCAAGCTTGCATGCCTGAACGGCTCTGGACAGTGTATCGCGGCGGTGCTGCCGATACGATGGTGAGCAGCGCGTGGGATGCTGCGCAGAAAGACCTTTCCGCCCTCGCACCCCCGCAAGGTCTCTCACAAAGCCTGTTTGAAGCGTATGTTGGCGGCATTTTTCGACAGATGCCGCTCATGGCGGAGATAGATCGGCTTGCATCAAGTGGCCTGAACGATAGCCAGGCCCACGAGTTTCTGAAGTCACGCCTGCAGGACGATGCGGAGAATCCGGTCGAACAGACGTGGAGGGTTTTGAAGGCCTGGCTTGTCCATTTTTTCCCGCAGACCTACAGGTTGGAAACCGGCCAGGAAGTGCTCATCAAAGGTCAAGAGCTCCAACGTTAGCGTCGCATGCGCTTCGCCATGGCTGCGTATCCCATCCCGCCGGGGGCGGCATCGAGATATCGCTTGATCGTATCGTCCGACCGGGAAATGGCCGTCATGCGTTCGTGCTCCGCCTCTTTCTGGCGAAGCGCGTCCCGATATCTAAAATCGGCCGACAATTCGTCAATGAGACGGCGTGCCGCCGCACTCCGATCAAGGTGATAGGTATATTCGGCGCGCCATTGCCCAAATTTCTGCAGATCGTCAGCCAGAAAACACATCCATGTTCGACCCTGGGACTTAACCTGACTGCGCGGGTAAGAAGACCCGGCCGGAGACGATGGGATCGACCTTGTCGGCTTCAGCAAGCGCCCAAGATGACCAGGTTTCCAGTTTGGGCGAATCGATCTGCCCTGCGTTGCTATTACGCACCGCCTCAACGTAGGAGCGGATTGTATTCGCGGTGTGCCAGGATTCCGCATCACGGATCAGCGCATCGACCTTTGCCTTTTCCATCGCGGCGATCCTTTCGCGCTGCCGGCGCTCGGCTTCCGCCTTGCGCCTTTGCGCCTCGCGTTGCTCTTCCGCACGGCGCTCGCGCTCCCAAGCGGCCTGCTGTTCCAGCCATTGCAGCTGCAGATGCTCGGCGGCAACCGCCATGCCGACGATCACTTCGGTGAGCTGCTTTTCTAGCGGGTTGCCCTCTTCGTCCTGCCAGCGAACTTTCACGCCGGGCGGAGCGCCGTGATCGGATACCGAGAGGTACATGCGCTCAGGCGCTTTGGAGGCCGCGGAAGGGGAAGAGCGGCCACTGCCGTTCCGGCCGTGGCCGACTTTCTCAAGCGTGAAGTGAACGCTGAAATCTCCCATGTAGATGGCGTGCTCACGCGCGTCCGTCCCGCGTAGCCAGGCGCGTCCGCCGACTTTCTCGAATCCCAGGAACACTCCGTTCAGGAACAGCAACCGCCGGCGCTCGAAGGGAGCGACGAACTTGGGCTGATTCCACGGGAAGCGGTAAGGCGAGTTCGCGGCTTCCTGGCGCAGCTTTTCGTCTTTCTTGAGCAACACATCGATGGCCGGATGCACCCGCGAGAAATTCCGCGGCACCGTCACTGTGCCAAGGCGCTTGCGCAGGCGCTCGGTCCTGACTTCGAGCGTGTCATTCTCCTGGCAGGGCATTCCGGGTTCACCCTTGAGGCGGCTGCGCAGTTCGGCTGGAAGCGTGCCGGACATTTCGATCCGGTTGATCGTGACCAGGTCGCGGTCCGGCAGAATCGCTTTCACCACACGCTTTCCGGCGTGAAGCCTGTTCCAGTAACCGCGCTCCGGGACGGGTACGCCGACTTTGCGACAGCGCTTGGCGATCGCCACGTCGGAAATTCCGATTTGCGTGGATAGCCGCTGCATCGGCTCCGACCAGACCAAATCGTAAAGCTGGTCGCGGGTAAGAACGAAACTCATATCCGCCTTCCTTCGGATTGTCTGGGCGCGTCCTCCTTCACCTCGCTTCAGAGGACCGGGCTCTACGCGCGCACACGGCGCTCACCGAGCCGCCGCAGATCCCGCAAAATCGCGGGAAGCTGTCGTCTCGGCCATCCGGTAACGATCCCTCGTGCGAAGCCCGAAGGATAGCCTGCGGCTGAATTTATGCACGTGATTCAGAGGGGGCTCCGCCCCCCGTCGTCAAGGCCAAGCGGACCTTGGCGCGCGGAAAACGGCGGGCCGTGTAGTCTCGTCCTATGCGCCCTCTTCGGTCATTCTATTTTCTCTATCAAACGTAGCGTCATCGTCATCCGCGCGTGAACTATTCACGCGTTTCGACACCGGCCTTCTGCAAAAAGTCATTCGGTGCCGGCTTCTGGAACCCGAAAACGAGAAGAATTATCTTTCTCAGATCGATCAAAGTCGATCACGCATTAGAATCCTCGCGACGAAATTAGCAATCGGAGAGATGATCCTTCCATCGGTCTTCCGCACATCTGCGTTTTCACACAGGCAAGACCGTAACCGGACATGCTGGCTGACTTTCGATTGCTCAAAATGTGTATCGCACGACGCGCGACGCCGACGTAGGTCCGGGTGCCGTAAATACGCGCTGTCGCAGAGTTCTGGCATTCCATCTAATTCGGATTGATCTAGCGTGTGTACTCATGCGATGGATTATCATTGCCGCAATCTTAGAAGCGACCTTCCATGAGCATCTCCAAGCGGTCTTCAACACTGCTGACCGGCATTATCGCTGGCCTTATAGGCGGCCTTGTCGAATTCGGCTGGGTGACGCTTTATGCCGATATTACTGGCGCAGACCCCCACCAGTTCGCACCGGGCATCGTCAGCGCCACCGGTGTGAGAGCGCTATTACCAGGTCGTCCCCCCTCGCTCCTGTCGATCCCCGTGAACTTGTCATTCGCCGTCGTACTGGGCATTGTTCTGACATTCGCTTGGCGAGCTATTCGCGCCAGGAGGCCTGACTTGGCTAACCCGCTGCCCTTTGCGCTTGCGGCGCTCGCCGTCGTCTGGGCGATAAACTTTTTTGTTGTGCTCCCAATCGTCCGTCCGGAATTCGTTCACCTAGTACCCTACGGTGTCAGCCTGACCTCATCGCTCTTGTTTGGCGCAGCGGTAGCCGCTGTCCTCTACGATAACTTAGCTTTTTCTTCTGGTACCCGCTGAACGCAGAGTAGTTTGCTTATCTGCCTCTAGCGCGGGGACTAAGTGCCACCACGAAAGGCTTGTGACTGCTGTTGGAATGGAGAGCGGACTTCGGCCGGGGCACAGCCTTTGGACGGGTTGTGACCCATTGCGGAAGTCGGGTAGGCCAAATGCTGTGATGCGCGACACGGCTTTTTCAACAATGTGGTAGGGTATGTGATCCTCGGGTTGAGGGGAGCACGTGAGCCGGCGCGAGTTCATTACGCTGGTTGGCGGCCGCGGTGGTTGTGTGGCCGCTGGCAGCGCGCGCGGACCTGGTAGTGACTAACCTGCGCCACCCCATTATCTGCTCGGGTTGCGCGACCTCGGCTATGTCGAGGGGCGCCATTTCGAAATGGAGACCGCAATGCTGACGGTGATCTCGATCGCCTATTGCCGCTCGCGATAGAGCTTGCGCGGCTACCTGTCGACATTTTCGTGGCGGTGGGGAGGCGCTGATCCATGCAGCCAAGCAGGCCTCGGATAGTATCTCGACCGTCGCGGCGCGTTGCCGCCGCCGCCATAAACGCAGGCGCGACGTATACTCCCGGCGCATGCGAGCGCTGAGAGCTTTGGTTTGCCGGCGTGGTGCCAGGAGCAGGCGATAGGCGAGGTCTCAGTCCAAAGCGAGAAAATAGCGCCACTCGCTGCCCATGTTGTCGTCGGTCATGATCTTCATCCCGGCGGTGTGGGTCAGTACATCCGAGCAGGGTTCGATCGGCCGCTCCGCATAGGGAGCCGTGGATGTCAGGCTTGCCGCCATCGCCTCCGCCTTGTCGAGGAGCGCGCTATCCTCGCTGCGTCGAGGATCGAGCTGGGGCTTCCCGTCAATCCGATAGGCTTCGAGCGTGCGCCGCCAGCGCTGGAAATCCCACGCAATTGGGACCGATGACACAACCATGTGATTGGTGAAGCGGGCTCCTTCACCAAAGACCAGACAGCCAGTGCGCTGAGCGCGTGCCGAGTCGGTTGTATTGTAGAAGAAAATACCACCGGGATTGAGATGGTCCTTCACCAGGGCGAGAAATTCGGCGGAGAGAAGGTTGGTAACGTTCGCGCGGAAATACCAGGTCGTGTTTGAGACGATGGCGTCGAAATGACGGTCCCGATTGAGGTTGAGCCAGCGCCTGCCATCGTCGATGATGATGGTAACCTTGGGATTGGTCAGCAGCGATGCAACTTCTGGAAACTGAGCGATCAGCGTCGCATATCCTGGATTGATCTCGACCACGGTCAACGTGCGTACCGCCGGATTGTTCGCGACGACCTGTCCCCAGGAGCCTGATGACAGGCCGATCATCAGAACATCGCGCGGGGCGGGGTGGAACAAGGAGAGCGCGTAGGGGCGAATGATGCCATTGTTGTCGTGCTCGAGGTCGACATTGAAGTGGCCGTCATACATCCCGTTGCCGAACACCGTATGATTGGTGTCGACGGTGATGATGCCGCTGCGGTTTTCAATGACATGCGTGAACGGCTTGGCGAGGGGAGAGCCCTTCCATTGGAGGCGCTCGAGCACGCCGTTCGACCAGCGTGGGATAAAGAGCATTGCTGCAAGCGCAAGCGCGAGCGCGACACTCCCATGCGCAAGCCTTTCCCGCGGTGGTCCTTTGAGTGCCGCAATCAGCAGCATGACGCAAAGCAAACCCGCGACCACCAACGCCGTTGCGATGGCGGTGAGGCTAAGCCGATCCATGGCCACGAATCCGGTCAGAATCGAGCCTGCCGCCGCGCCGAGGATGTTTGCGAGGTAGAGAAGCGCGGTGTGCATCCCGCTGTCGGCATCGGGGTTGATGCCGACCTCGGCGAGGTAGGGCAGCAGTGCGCCCCAACAGCGCGCCAACAGATAGACCATCAGCAAAGCAAGGCCGAGGACACCGCGATCGAGCCAGGCAAGATGGTCAAGGAGCGGCAGGAATAGAAATCCAACGAGGCTCGCAATCGTGAGACTGCCGATGGCGTATCGGGTTGCCTGCCCGGGTGAGCCCATCGCGCAGCGCTCGCCGGCCCGGCGCGCTCCGGAGGCAAGTCCGACCAGGAATGCGCTGAGCGTTACCGCGAATGCGGTCGCGCTCGATCCTGAAGCATAAGAAACCGTGCGGAAGAAGAAGATCTCAAAGGATAGAGAGACGAACCCACCAGCAGCAGCAAGTGTCAACAGCGGGATAAGTGCGAGCGCGGGAGGAGCGCAAGCGGCGGATGTGCGCGTCTCGACAGGCGCCGGAGCAAAGCCGTTGCGGTCGCGCCAATGCGCGACAAGCGCGCCCGCTGCAACGGCCGCATTGATTGCAACCGCGCCGGCGATGGAACCGCGCATGCCCAAAAACGGGAACAGCAGCACCGCGCAAAGGAGACAAGCGGCACCGGCGCCGAGCGTATTGACGTAATAGAGGAGGCCCACGGCGCTGCCCACGCCTTCCGTGTGGCGCACGAGGTGGGCGACCATCAGGGGCAGGGTTGCTCCCATGAGGAGCGTCGGCACCAGGACCAGGCCAAGATTGACCGCGGCCATTGCGGGAAGCGGCCAACCGGCGGTCAACGCGCCGACCTGGTCAAAGATCGCCAGCGAAAAGATGCCGAAAGTGCCCGTCAGGATTTCAATAACGGCAAGGAGCGGCAGCAACGCAATGTTGCATCGTTTCGACAAGCATCCGCCCAGAAGGCTTCCAAAGCCGAGGCCGAGCATGAAAGCGGTCACCACGATGGTGACCGACTCGATGTTCACACCGAAGATACGAAACAGGGTGCGCTGCCAGACGAGCTGATAGATCAGCGCCGGAAACCCGGAGAAGAAGAACAATACGCACAGGACGCGAGTCCACTGGGCAAGGCCCTCGCGACGGTTAATGCCGTCATCGGCAGCAAGGTCGAGGGTCGTCATGGGCGGATTGCTCGTGGAATGAGCGGGCAATTCTAGGTCGGAAACATTACGGGACCCTCAACAAGGAGTGCCGTATCGCCGAGCCGCCTAAGAAAAATTTAGCAGGTTTCGGCTAGGCTTCCTGAGCAGGACTCTGGCCAAACTCCATGACTTTCTTCCCGTCAAATATTCCTTCTTTTTTGCCGAAGCTTACAGCGCGTTCTTTGCTGCTGTGGGCAGCACCTGGGCTCTATGCAGGAACGCTGTTCATTTCGGCGATGCTGCTGTTTGGCGTGCAACCGATGTTTACGAAGATGATCCTGCCACGATTAGGCGGCGCGCCCGCGGTGTGGTCGGTGGCCATAGTGTTTTTCCAGACGGCACTGTTCATCGGCTATGCCTACGCGCATCTCCTGACACGGACGCTCCTGCCGCTGCATGCAGCCTTCGTGCATCTCGCTGTGCTCGCCTGCGCGTCCCTTACACTGCCGATTGGCATTGCAGGTGGCTTTGTAACTCCGCCTGAGAGTTGGCTCGTGCTCTGGCTCTTCGCGCTGATCACGGCCTCAATCGGCCTGCCATTCATCGCGCTTTCGGCAAGTGCGCCTCTGCTGCAGAGCTGGTTCGCCATGACCATCCACCCGCAGGCGCGGAATCCATATGTCCTCTACGCGGCCTCCAATCTCGGCTCGTTCGCTGCCCTTCTCGCCTATCCATTCCTGGCCGAGCCGTTATTGACGCTCGCCGATCAGACGCGTTTGTGGTCGGTTGGTTACGCGGCTCTCATC
>Ga0210402_10004933_pt1 | contig 12031 bp, 8 predicted proteins | sample IncBWC7MmetaG_FD_161055 | JGI IMG/M metagenome (GOLD analysis project Ga0210402, IMG submission 161055) | Forest soil microbial communities from Barre Woods Harvard Forest LTER site, Petersham, Massachusetts, United States - Inc-BW-C-7-M | ecosystem: Environmental > Terrestrial > Soil >...
AAATATGAAGTCGTCGCCTCTTCGCCCGCGCCGACTTGTGTTTTGAACATAACATTGAACTGTTTGCCGTCCTCGGTCGGGTCGGAAAATCCTGCCACGTGCCCGGAAGCTTCCCAGACTTTTGCATTCATAAGTATTGCTGCATCTACGCCGTACATATCCCGGCGTGAATCAACAAATTTTTTCCACCAATTTTGCTTAATATTATTTTTTAAAGCTACGCCAAAATGCCCCCAGTCAAAAGTACCCGCGAGTCCGCCGTAAATTTCTGAACCCTGAAAAATAAAACCCCGCCTTTTGCAAAGTGAAACTATTTTCTCCATTAAATCTTCTTCTTTGTTGTTTTCTTTCATAATTTTTTATTGGACTACAATGTTTCCGTTCGGGGGGAAAGCCGCATCATTATCGAGTCTGGTATTAAGAGCCGCTTTATTTACCTTCACGTCTACCTTGGCAAAATCATCATGTCCGGTCAAAACTGCTTCGTTGATTATGGTCGGACTCGTGCCCACTTGAGAAACCGAAGGGCTGAGCGAAACCTGAAAAGCGACGGTCCGCGGCGCCCCGGTAATGCCCGTGCCTTTTTGGATTCTGTCTGCATTCCAGATTATTTCTTTGGTGGAAGAATTATAAGTCAGATTTTCTCCCGCAGGAGAAATGTGGCCCACGAAACTTACCCAGGAAGGCAGAGTAGAATGTATTTGAGCGTTGCTGATGCTGTTTGCCGTGTTGGAAAGAGTCCAGACAATAGTATATGTTGTCGCCGTTTCCGCTTTTGGAGGTATCGGGCCTGTGTTGGTAAAAGGTCCCGAGTAGTACAGCGCTTTGGCTGAAAAACCCACATCGGAGATAATTCTGATAACTGCGGAAGAAGAGTTGGCAATCGCATTTACCGCGGAGCCTTGGGTGCCCTGGGAACCCGTGATATCCACTTCTATGTTAATGGAGGGACTGCTCGAGATTCCCCCCGCTGCCGAAAATAAAGCAAGCGGAGAAAGGGAAAAAGATACGGAGCCCGAATCACCCGGGTCTAATTCCGCAAACTTGATTTGCGAGCTTTTGTCCCAGGTTATCACATCTTTTGAGGAATCATAAAATCCCTGCGGCGCGCTTACTGTTTTACGGTCAAACCCGTTTCCGGAAATTTTTGCCTGTATTTGTAAATTGTCCACTTTAGTATCCAAATTATTTGTATAGCGGATTTCAGCGCTTATCGGCGTCTTGGCATCTGTAGCATATTCCCCCTGGGACACGCCGTTAATAAAAAGATTTGCTTCCACGAAAGGTTTTTGGATTGTAATCGTCTCCGGGATGGAATTGAAAACGACCCCGATTACCGATTTGTCCGCGGCGGATTGCGAGCCGGTTGAAATCTGGAAAGTTTTTTCTTCTCCGTCAAAGACTCCGACCATTTTACCGGAAATAGAAATATCGTGTTCCGACCCCGGGGCAAAATCCCCCATATTCCAGACATTGTTGCCGAAAGAAGGCGCCGGCGCCGCGCTCTCAAAAGTAAATCCGGCCGGATAAATAACTTTCACTAATATGTTTTGGGCCGGCGTGGTGGCGTTCAACGTCGCTTTCACTTTTAAAGTTATATCCTGATTTGGACTGATATTCAAGGGAGCGTCCACGGAAAGATTTATGGGCGTGGAACTTATATTTACGTTATAATCTTTTTCTTTTACAAAAATAGCATTGGACCCAGCCACCCGGTACTCGATGGAAACTTTAATAGTGCTGGTGCTTCCCTGTTCCCCAAACAGTATTACTTTTACATTTTCGTTGTGGACCGCTCCGGCGGGAATCGTCCCCAGGGATATACGCTCCCGTTCGGTATTGGTGGATGAGTCCCCCGTAGAGCCTTTTTGATACTCGACAACCAAGTCAACCAGGTCGAGGGAAGAATTATTTCTGTTGGTAATACCGACAATGAGCGGAAGCTCTTCTCCGCCGGCGGTAAAATTGTTGCCCGAAATGGAAATATCAATATTGTCATTAGAGACCGTATTGCCCCCGGCAAAAAACATATAAGCGGCATATCCCAGAGTCAAAACAAAAAAAACCACCGAAAATATAAAAAATTTTTTAAATCTGGAAGTTTTCATAAAAAATTTCTCCCCCGAACTGCCCGGAGCTTTTTCCTGATTTTCCCAGGAATCAAGCACGTCGTTCGTTCGGGCGTGGGAATAGCTGTCCCGATGCTCTATCTTGGTTTGATAACTTCTGCTGAAAAGCCTGCCTTTCAGCTCTTCAAGCCTGTTTAATTTATTTCTGTCATCCGGCGGCATAACACTCATTGTAGCATTTTGGATAAAATTTTGAAAATTCATTTTAAAACTTATTGAAATTAGAAAGAGCCTCAGAAAGCTGCGCTCTATGAGGCTCGATAATCTGAACCCCGATAAGAGGTTCGCTGAGGAACAATTTCATAAATGCAGTGGCCGGGCGGGCCGTAAACACCGCCCGGCCTGCACTAACAGTACGATTACCTGCTAGTTACTCGACTGAGCTGCGTGGTCGGCGATCACCTGGGCAACGCAACAGGTAACTCGCTTCGCGTAATCCAGGTTGAAACACTCGTTCGGTCCGTGCGCGTTGCTGTGCGGGCCGAGGACACCGGTGATGAAGAACTGCGCCTTGGGGTAGCGCTGACCCAACATCTGCATGAACGGGATTGCGCCTCCCTCACCCATCGCAACCGCTGGCTTGTCAAAGAATTCGTTCGAAGCTCGGGTTTGACTTGCTTCGAGCCACGACGCGAACGGCGGGGCATTCCATCCCTGCACAAGCTTACTAGCCGTGCAGGTGACGCGCGCACCATACAGCGGGTTGGACTCGAAGAACGCCTTTGTTGCAGCAAATGCCCGGTTTACATCAAGCGTCGGCGGGAGACGCACCGACAATCGTGCTTCCGTCCAAGCCCGGAGCACATTTCCCATCTCCGAGTCTTCGGATGGAATTCCTTTACCGCCGATCTGCTCCAGTTTCGGATGCCAGCTTCTCGCCAGAAGCAAGTCGGCAATATTGTCGGAAACTGGACGACAACCCGGAACGAATGGGTACTCTTCCCAGACGTTGGTGCCGAAGGCCGCAGCGGCTTCCAAAATCTCCTGCATGCGATTGTCCGGTACCGGGACAAAAAGATCTGGGAGCTGAATCACGCCCGTCTCAGTATCCTCGAAGCGGTTGATCAAGCCCCGCAGAATGCGTGAAGTTGATGGCACGATGCCGCTCGCACCCGAATGAATGCCTTCTTCAAGAACATCCACCCGGACGTCGACATTCTCAAGCCCCCGCAGCGACACCGTCGTGCAAAGCTGCTCGTAGTTGCCAGAACCACTATCGAGACAGATAATGAGATCCGGAGTGCCGATACGCGGAGCGAGATGCTCTACGTAATCAGGAAGACCTGCACTGCCACTCTCCTCGGCTCCCTCGGCGATGACGACGATGCGAGCGAACTTCGCCTGCTGTGCGCAAATCTCGATCGCAATACGAGAGGCGAAGGTGGCATACTTGTCGTCGGCTCCGCCGCGACAGTAAATCACGCCACCGTCACGGACGGGTTCCCAGGCGGAACGGCCAGACTTCCAGCCCTTACCTCCGGGCTGTACGTCGAGATGCCAGTACATAAGCACCGTGCCGACTCCGTCTCCGGACGCCTCCATGAAGAGGACCGGTGTGTAGGGGTTGCCGTTCTCGTCGTTGAGATTGATCTCCTCGACGATGAGACCGGGAATGGGGTGTTGGCGCCACCAGTCTGCTGCAACAGCGAAGGCCTTCTGCATATGGCCATGCTCTTGCCAGTCGGGGTCGAAGAGTGAAGATACATTCGGAATTCGCGTCAAATCGAAGAAAGTGGGCATAGCTTCTTCCCACAGTCTTTCGGAGGTCGCGAGAGCCCATCTAGGGTCTAAAGACATAGTGTCCTCTCTTTCTGTGTTGCTGTTAACAGCGAAGGCTCGTGGAAAATTTCTGCGAGCAGTATAAAACTTCACGCGTGCTGCTTTTTCTCCTTTCTCTTTCTTCGTTGTTGGCTATTCTATTCTCATTCGCCTGGACGCCTAAATGCTCGGAAAAGCGCTTAGGTGTCCAGGCCAAATTATTTCAAAGATCGAAACTTTGCTTCGCACAAACTACCATATTTATTGAGGTTTGTAAAGGTTTTTACAGGTGTGTCTCCTTGAGCGCTTTGTTGATTTGATTCAGTATTTCTCTTCTATTTTTCGCAACCTCGAATATCAGGCTTTCCTCAAACGGAGATTTGATAAATGTTTCCAGGACGTCGTCTCCGCCGATATAGCCCAGGTTGTGTACTATACGTAGTACAAGTATTGCTTCAATGTTTCTTAAGTCCTCTTTTTCAACTGTATTTTCTAAAATTAATAATCCGTTTAATAAATCCGCAAACAAGATTTCATTCGGTTCCACGCCGGCAAGCAGGCGTTTTAGCAACCGCGCCACATTTGAAAAAACTTTAAAAGTTTCCGTTCTTTTGGTAATTTGCTCCAGCTTATTTGTCTTTGAGGCGCTGGTTACCCGCCAAAAATCCTTTCCCTGCACGAGGTCAATTTTGACGTAAACAAAATCCTGCAAGACAAAACGCAACTTGGAAGACAATTTGCGTACGCCCGAGGCCGTTGCGTAAATCATCCCGAGGTCGCGGGTAAAAATAGAATAATATTTCCCGGCCTCTCCATAATTACGGCTGCTTAAGATTATTCCTTCAGTATGATAAATATGATGCATTTTTTTCGCTTATAAGTTTTCTTCCGTGCCCAGTTCGAGTTTTTTAAATTCAATACCCGTTTGTTTTAGAAAATTTTCAACAATACCCCACATAAATGTCGCCCACTCGTGCAAAAAAGCGTCGTGCACCGGAAAAACAATCCGCGGTTTAAGTAGATTGGCATATTCAATAGCCTCTTTGGTTTTCATCCAGGGCCCGATGACCGGAAGCGCCAGAATATCCACTTTTGTTTTTGGATTTTCAAAAGCGTCTCCCGGATAGCAGAGCGAATCGATCATATAACCGGTATTCTGAACCCGCCCGTATGAGCCGTATATTTCAGCGTGGATGTTTCCAAATCCGGCAATCGTGACTCCGTTCAAATTATATTTTTGGTCCTGCTCTACTTTTACATACCGGATACCCGCTTGTTCGAGAATTTTGCCGACTGCGGTATTTGTGATAACGACGGCGTTAGGACTATTTTCTAAAACTTTTTTTAAGGAATCAATATGCAAATGGTCCTGATGCTCGTGGGTAATAATGACGGATGAAATATTTTTCGCTTCATTCTGCGTCGCGGAAAAAGACCCCGGGTCGGTCATCACCCTTATACCCTCTTTGGGTTCCGCGATAAAACAACAATGCCCGAGTTTTGTGATTTTCATATTATCTCATTTTATCACAAACTTTTTCAACTCGGTAATTATATGAGCAACTGATTCATCTGTGATGTCTTCCGGTTTTATTTTGCATTTTGCGAAAATTTGTTTTTCAATTTGCCTGGCGGCTTCCTCATAGGCCCGGCGCTCGGGTGTATCTTCTCCTCTGTGCGCATACCTTTTTCTTAAATCGGCAATTCTTTCTTCCAGACTTACTATCCCAAAAGGAGTTACCCGGCTATCTCCATATTCCACTATCTTATCGCCAAAATTATCACCGGCGGCAGTGTCGGGAGCTCCCAGAAAGCTAATTGATGTGATTAATGAAATAATTTTTTCTGATACCTTTAGGTCCTTGGCAATTTCGATAGAAGCCTTGTGTTCGCTTTCTCCGTATTTATTTTTATATTCCTCTTGGATTCCCCGCCAGTATTCCATTCCTTCCGGCTTATTAAATTCCGGAAAATGCTCTAATTTGAATTTTAAAATATTCCCCATATCGTGAAGCAGGCAGGCGGCAATAATATCTTCTTTTGGCAGAGGCTCGTCAAAGTTATCGCAAATTATTGAGGCCACAGCCGCTACGCGGAGCATATGTTCTTGCAGATTCGGCATAATTTTGTATTTTTTGTAGACATCCTCAATAGACATAGCCATCTTGTCGCTCGGGTTAAGCCCTGATTTTTTCCTCCTGTCCTGAATTTCCCGCATAAATTCGCGGTATTCCCCTTCCGCTTTTAGCGCCGGCGTTATATTCACATCCAGCTCAACTTCGTTTTCAATATTTTTATTTTCTTCTACTTCTTTTACGTTTAGCTCTTCAGTTATCAACTCTATATGCTCTTTTTTTAAACTAAGCTCTTTGACTGTAAGTCTTGAAAGCGGCTGTCTGACGGCTATGCCCGCTTCCTGTCGTTTTTTAAGACCTATTGATACAACTTCACGAACTTTTTTCATCTCTTCTAAAATTTCCGGCTTTCTATTTAATCTGCCAAATGATAAAAGTTTGGATGTTTGAGCCGGCCAGCTTGTCAAGTGAACACTTTCTTCATCTTTTGAATTCCTCAATTTCAGCCAAATATCTTCTGCCGCAAGCGGCGCAAATGGAGCAAGCAATTTTACCAAATTTTTTAATACATAATATAGAGTCACCTTAGCGTCTTTACTATCTTTTGTGTTTGCTTCTTTTATCCGCTCGCGGGACCGGCGCAAATACCACGTAGAAAGGTCGCCGATAAAATCGCGGATGGCGCGCACCGGTTCGAGCAGTTTATAATTATCCAGATTTTTAGTCATTAGCTCGGTGAGCTCATCCAGCCGCGCCAGAATCCAAACATCCAAAATATTTTTTGACTCGGGTTTGTCTTTTGGTCTTTCGTTATTTTCTATTTCTTTGTCTCTATACAATTCATAAAACGCGAGCACATTGTATAACAGCCCGAAAACTTGCTGACTGAGCAAGGCAACGGTTTTTTCGTCAAAATTTTTAGACTCTCCGGGCTGATTTACGGAATACATCCATAGTCGCAGCGTGTCCACGCCGTATTTCTCTATCATTTGCCACGGGTCAACGACATTCCCGATAGACTTGGACATTTTTTTGCCCTTGGCGTCGAGCAAGTGCCCGAGGCAAATCACATTTTTGTAAGCTTTTCCGCGCCCCATCAAAATACCGACGGCATGCAGGGTATAAAACCACCCGCGGGTCTGGTCCACGGCTTCACAAATATAATCCGCCGGGAAGCCGTTTCCCTCTATCCACTTTTTGTTTTCAAATGGATAATGGTCTTGCGCAAAAGGCATAGCTCCGGAATCAAACCAGACATCCATAACTTCTTTGGTGCGGGTAAGCGTTCCGCCGCAGACTTGCCCCGCTGTGGCGTGGGCGCAAAAAAGTTTTATTTCATCAATATGAGGCCGGTGCAGATCAAGTTCGTAGTTTTCGTTGTGCGGCAAAGAAATAAATTCTTTTTGCTCGTGAACTTCAGCCGTGTGGTTTTTAACCATCGATTTTAAAATTTCCAGTGATTGTTTCTTGTCGGCTCCTTCGATGATGCCGGGGACTACTTGCGCTGTTATCCCGTGAGATATGATCAAGATCGTTTCGTTTTTGTTCTGCCGGTCTATATCGTATAGAAAATTACCAATCCTGTTCTTCGCGTCCTGAAAGCTTTCCCCTTGCGGGATGGTCATATCAAATCCCCAGTTATGGTCTTTGGCGTAATCCCAATAATCCGAAGCCAGATGGCCGGAAAATACGCCCATTTCCAATTCTCTTATTCTCTCGTCGCAGATTATCTTGTCCTTTGCAAGCCCGAGTTTGGACGCCACGATTTCCGCTGTTTCGCGGGTACGCAAGACCGGCGAATAGTATATTTTTGTAATTTTTTTATTTTTTAGATTTTCGGCTGTTTCGTTAACCTCTTTGCGGCCCAGTTCAGTCAGATGATGCTTCGTCCGTTCAGAAGAAAAAATATCGAGAACATTATTCTCGGCCTCGCCGTGCCGCATTACAAAATATTTATTCCCGGACTTTTTTGTTTTTTTCTTGAGGTCCTCAATACTGCCGATTACGTCAACTTTCTTGCAGGTTTCGCAAACCCAGACCGGAAGCGGAGTGCCCCAGTACCGCTCACGGGAAATCGCCCAATCTTTTATTTCACGAAGCCACTCTCCAAAACGCCCGTCACGAATATATTCCGGTTCCCAGTTTATTTTTTGATTTTCGCTGATGAGTTCTTTTTTTATTTTTGGATCTGACATTTTTATATACCAGGAATCGCGCGCATAGTATATGAGCGCCGTATGGCACCTCCAGCAATGCGGATACGAGTGTTCATATTTTTCTTTTTTATATAGAAGCCCGCGGTGCGCCAAATCTTTGATTACGTCCACGGCGACTTCTTCATCCCGCACAAACCTTCCTTCGAAAATCCCCGTCCCGGCTAAAAATTTTCCGTCGAGTCCGACAAGGTGATGTTTCGGCAGTCCCATTTCCGTACCCAGCACAAAGTCATCCTCCCCATACATCACAGCCGTATGCACGACACCGGTGCCGTCTTCCGTCGTGACAAAATCCGCCGGATAAACCTTGAAAGCTTTGACCAATTTACCTTTCTCATTTTCGTGTACGGTATCTTTTAAAAATGGATACAGCGGCTCGTATTCCAAGCCAATTAAATCTTTGCCTTTCAATTCTTCCAAAACTTCATAGGCTTCGGTAATTATCGAAAGCCGCGCTTTGGCTAAAATATAAAATTCATCCGCGACTTTTATTTTTACATAATCAATATTTTCACCGACAGCTAAAGCGACATTTCCGGGTAATGTCCAAGGGGTTGTAGTCCAAGCAAGAATATATTGCGAAGCCGGTGCATGCTCGAAGGAGTCTTCGCTACTAACAGATAGTTCTTGCCCTTCCAAGACAGAGTGCGAACTACGTAGAGCATGCGCCGGCGAAGCTTTTACTTTAAATTTCGCATATACCGACAAATCTTTTACGTCTTCGTATCCCTGCGCGAGTTCATGGCTGGAGAGCGCCGTTCCGCAGCGCGGACACCACGGCACTACTTTATAATCTTTATAAAGCAGGTTTTGTTCGTTTATTTTTTTTACAATATTCCAGACTGATTCGATATAATCATTGTGATATGTAACATACGGATTTTCCTGGTCCACCCAAAAACCGATACGCTCGGTAAAGCGGTTCCATACGTCCAGATATTCCCAGACGCTGGTTTTACACTCTTCATTAAATTTCGCGATGCCGTATTCTTCAATAGCTTTTTTGGAATTAAGCCCGAGTTTTTTCTCTACCTGGAGCTCCACTGGCAGTCCGTGCGTGTCCCATCCCCCCTTCCGGCGGACATGATAGCCCCGCATTGTTTTGTATCTCGGAATTGCGTCTTTGAAGGCCCGGGCTTCCAAATGGTGAATGCCGGGCATGCCGTTTGCCGTCGGCGGACCCTCGTAAAAAATAAATTCCTTTTTTCCTTCTGTTTGTTCCAGGGATTTATCAAAAATTTTATTTTCTTTCCAGAATGCCAAAACTTTCTCTTCGCGGAGAGCTGCGTCAGATTTAATATTCTCTTTTTTTATTTCTTCGCTCATACAAAAAGAAAACCCGTCCGCGTACAACAATTAAAAATTGCTATACAAGGACGAGTTTCTCGTGGTACCACCTTGCTTTCTGCCACAAATGACAGACTCTCATTACAGCTATAACGGGCATACCCGTCGGGGTCTACTTAGTTTCTTTTCTTCCCGAAGCTCTGAGGCGATAACCTCTTCAACGCTTGTAGATAAAGTATAACACACAACCAAAAAGACGGTCAAATATGTTCTCTTTTTATTTTTATCTTATCCCCGTGTCGCAGGATATTTCCGTTTTTGTATATTGATTACTTTTTACTACTACGGAAATGTCTCCGCATCTGGGTAAGACTTTTCCGCCTTGCGCTTGCAGTATGTATGAACCGGAGGCCAAATCCACGCTAAAGGCGCCGCTGTCATTGCTTTGAATTATTTTTATTATTGCTGAACTTCCGCTTTTTAAAATATTTATAGAAGTCGCATATCCTCTGGGCGCGCATCCGGGATCCGGCGGTATGCGCTCGACCGGACAAGTCGGGCTCAAGGTTACTGTTCCGGAAATTCCGCTCTTTTTTGATATTGGAGTAGGAACAGGTGCGGCCGGGCACTCTGCAAATTCGCACCTTGGCCCGGTGCGACCTACATATGAACCGTCAGGACATAATTTTGCTTCCAGCGTGCAGGCAATAGTATTAGGAGTATTGGGAATAATATTAGAATTATTCGCCACTTGCATGCGATACGCAAACAACGCCCCTGCTCCCACTACGACCAATATTGGAATTAAAAATATTTTTTTCATCATTTAAATAATAACATTTTTCCCTATTTTTTCTTGTGCTTGAAATATTCCACCTGGCGCAAGCGTTTGAGGGCTGCTTCCCTGGTAGAGTAAGGACCGCCGAGGTTTTTCCGGGCTTTTTCCGAGATTACATAATATCCGTCTTTTTTCTTGGTTATCATAACGACGTTAGCCCCAGCATACTCGCCAAAATGCTGACTTGCATCATAGTAATGGCTTTCAATCGGGGACTAACAAAGATTATGCCGAATTAATTAAAACTTTATTACAAAATTCTATTTAACTGCTTCAATTGCAGAAAAAGCAAAAGCGTTGTCGTAAGCTTTCGTTATAATGTTGTATGCCAGAGCAGAGCTTATGATGGTGAAAATCAGGAAAAACAAAAACGATTTATTGACCTCGGATATTTTATGCATACAAATATTATATCACTGATGTCCGGATTAATTCCAGTTTACCGGCTCTTGTTAATTTTTTAATCCGCGCTTCCTCGCGGGAGGCCGTGGACCTGTTTTTAAATTTTTTAGAATAAACCACTTTCACCGGTCTGCGCCCCGCTGTATATTTCGCTCCTAATTTGCCCACGTTGTGCTCCCCCAACCTCCGCTTCAAATCCGTGGTAATCCCGGTATACAAGCTTTTATCCGCGCATTTTAAGATATAGAGATAATACATCTTATTTTCTATCCTTCCAATTCCACCATTTCAAAAGCTCTGGCTTCGGGTTCTTCGTTTTCGCATAGTACACCGCGCAACGGAATGTATACAAAAGACACGGATCCTGCCTCGCCCCGACAAATTTATTCGATTTCTCATACAGCTTCTCCGGATCTTTATCCTTCAAGTCCTCAACTCTACGAATTCCAATATCCCAAAGATTCCGCGCAATGCTCTTCCCTATTCCGGGAATAGCTTGAAGATTTTTTAGAGTAGGCTCATGTTTTTTCATTAAAAGTATATGGAAAAAGAATTATTCTTCGTGGTACTAATTTTTATTTTTTAAAGGTTTAAAAAACTTTTTGATATCTTCGTTAAGAGTACTGCCTTTGTAGTACTTATCATACTCTATAGTATTTTTATCTAAGAAATAGGCTTTATTTCGTTTTTTCTGTTTAAAAACATATTTAACAAATTTTCCCCAAATATTAGCAAGCTTTTCTAGGTTTTTTTGAGCTGCTAAATCAATATTATTTTTATCAATCTTTTTAAAATCTGTTATGTAACTCACGGCAGATAAAATGGCCATCTTCCCTCCTTTCATACTTGGACCAAATAATGTTTTGCTTTTCTTATTGATTGTTGGAATATTTTTAAAAACTTTATAGGCAAAAAATAATTCTTCAAAATTTTCTAAATGATTTATGATTTGTGCAAATTTGCCTTCTTTGAATAAAGCTTCCGTAGAACTCCTACGTGCATCTGAGGCATTTCCTGACCAAGCCAAACAGGACCTGAGAAAATCAGCTCTATTAATAATATAATTTTTGTTAATATATTTTTTATCTATCCCGTTAAAAAATTCACCGCTTTTTCTCTCGTAAAAATAGCCAAAAATTTTAAACATTTTTTCTTCTACCTCGATTTGAATTTTGTCATTTGAACGCCTATCTGCTTCCTCAACTTTAGTTTGCTGATTAGTTGCATTTGAAATTTGTTCTATAAAATCTAGATTATTCTGCTCATCACCTGTCAATACAATTACTTTCAACATAACCTCTTTGCCACCAAAAACTTTATAGTCTT
>Ga0210402_10004934_pt1 | contig 12028 bp, 11 predicted proteins | sample IncBWC7MmetaG_FD_161055 | JGI IMG/M metagenome (GOLD analysis project Ga0210402, IMG submission 161055) | Forest soil microbial communities from Barre Woods Harvard Forest LTER site, Petersham, Massachusetts, United States - Inc-BW-C-7-M | ecosystem: Environmental > Terrestrial > Soil >...
CAAGGAGAAATGTCATGAATCTGAGCAATGAAGAACGTGAACAGGTGGCGACCGAATTGAAGCGTTTCGCTAGCGACCTGAACCTCACCGACGATCAAAAGGAAAAGCTTCGCGTCGCTCTTACAGAAGCAAGAGAAAAGATCGCAGAGTACATGCAACAGAATCCCAACACGACCAAACCCGACGTCATCAGCAAGGTTGTTGCAAATCGCGACGCCATCCGTCAGCGGGTCGTCAGCTTCCTAAGTCCCGAGCAGCTGAAGAAGTGGGACGACGAAAAAGCCAAAGCCAAGGACTTCTTGGGCCACAAGATCGCAGCCTAAGGGTTCACCTTGTACTGAAGTTGCTACACTTGGATGGCCGACAAAATCGAACACTGCCGGCCACCAATCCTTTGTTACCTGTCACTCGCAGGAACGAAGAAACTGGGACTGATTGGGATTTCGAATGCCCCGCTGCGACGCCACTCCTGCGCACCTCGGCCAGTAAGCGTTGTGGTACGTGCTCGCAGAGACCGCAATGCACCAGTGCAGCTTTTCGTTCTCTTATCATCCACCGGTACGAATCGGCTCGGCAACGGGCACGAGAGTTGGCGAACACGCCAGAGTTCGCCACTGCACAGCGGCAAAGAAAGAAGGTGGAAGCCTTATTCGCAGAACTCAAGAATCAGATTGGGCTGCGGCGCTTGCGCCTGCGGAGATTAACGTTCGTGCGGGAGCAGTTCTTCCTGGCGGCGGCTGCCCAGAACATCAAGCGACTGGTCCGCTTCCTCAGCCAACCGACCATACCCACCACGCAAGCTGCCTCGTAGCTGAGGTGAGAACAAAGAACTCGGCCGCCGTCAGCCGAAAAGACATTCCGATCACGGACTTTTTCAACACCCACAGGATTTTACGTCAACTATCGAATCTGCTTAGAATGTGAGGTCCGCTGTGCGAAAAGGGGCCAACAACTTTTTTCCCACCGACATGGCGGGAAACTGACGTCCCGCCGTCAACTCCCCAGCACCCTCTTTGGTTCGGCTTTTTCTTTGCGGACGAAATGAAGATACGCGCCGACACTTAGGAAATTGATCAACACCGCGATTAAGTTCCATGCGATCACCGGTCGCGAAAGAATCAACAAGCCGTAGTAAACCCACACAACCTGAAAGGCACCCATGATTGCCGTCATCCTTGGGTTCATGCCCGCACTTGACCGTCGCTTGAGCATCGCGACCAAGTCCGGCACAGCGGCAAAGGTCGTTCCAAACCCCGCCACAATGCCGACGACCTCTGACCGCTGAAACTTGGGATTGAGTAAGCTCGGCGTGTCGTGTGGAACCAGGTTTTGACAGCCGCGGAGCGTGATCAGGAGAACCGCGAGATAGTAAATGGCACGTCTCGGTTCCATTTGGACCTCCATACTTGGCCCTCATTTAATTCGTCGAAGCCTTACATTCCATCGAGAGAGATGCCTTGCTGTTTGTCATCGCTTGCCCGACGAGATGACACTGGAAGAAGCAATAACTCCAGGGTTGTAGTTCGACATACAACCCCGACGCCGCCATCTCATTCGCGTCGCGATCGTAGCTCGCATCCGAAAGAGCGTCAATCAAATGCCAGGTTTCCCCTCGGACTTCTTCCCACGGTAGCTGCACACGGGCTTGAACAGCGCTGTCGCTGAGATTGACTGCAATGAGACGCCGATCATCGTCCTTGACCCAGCTCCAAGCAACCAAGTTTTGACAACTCTGATTGTCGGGCCAGCCGGCACGCTCGCACAGTTTCCATTCACCATCGCGAAATATCGGTGCATTGATGGCTGCCACAAGCTTGTCGTAGAAGGCCTGCAATGCTTTGTCTACGGGCTCTGCAGGGCGTCTGCCGAGAAAGACCGGTAGCCTTACCTTTCGGCCTTCAAATTGTCCTTCATGGAAGAGTCTTGCCCCCGGGAGGGAGGATATTGCGACTGCGGCGGCCCGCTCCTTTGCGGGCAGAAAGGTCGCCGCGGCTCGAGGCTCGTCGTGGTTCTCGAGGAAGCGAAGCAGCTTCTGCTGGTAAGCAAGGTCAGCGCAGAGGTGAAGCCGAACAGTCTCTGCATTGTCATGCTCCAGGCGATCGTAGAGCCGCTTGTCGTAACAGAAGTCGAACCCCTGCTGTTGCAGCTCCCACCCCAGGTCCCAGTAAGCCTCGGCAATGAAGCGGAAGTTCGGATGCGCTCTCTTGACGGCTGGGATCACGTCACGCCAGTACTCGGTTGGCGGCCGTTCCCCTGCACGGCTGCCCCAAGTACGTTCGAAGATCTGGTTCAGCATAAGCATGGCCATGTCGCAACGGACGCCATCACATTGAGCCGCGATACTGGAGACGGTTTCAATCACTGCTTGCCGAAGCCCAGGCTGAAACGCGTTAAGCTGCAGAACATCAGGCCATGCTGGGAAGTAAGGGTCTCGTCCGCAGGCACAGACACTCCCTTGTAGATCAATGTAGGATGCCGGGTCGTTCCTGGCATCCTCGGCATTCCCGCGAATGAAGTACTCGGGGTGCTCGATGGCCCACGGATGATCTGGCGCTACATGGTTAGGCACGAAATCCAGGAGCAGCTTCATGCCTCGCTTCGCGAGTTCCCGCCGGGCGATGGCGAGACCTTCCGGGCCTCCGAGATGATTGTCAACCACGTAGCGTCTTATGCAGTACGGAGATCCGATATTGTCTTCTGGCTTAAAGTCGCGTAGAGCTCGACGGAAATCGTCGACCAGATTCTTGTTCTGATTGGCAATCGCAATGCCCGCAGGACTTCGTTCCCAAACCCCCATGAACCAGACCGCATCGAAACCGAACTTAGCGATGGCGTCCCACTCGGCTGGGGGCACGGAACCAAAGTCAACGGAGGTACCAGTTTTCTGGCCTAGCTCAGAAAGCCAAACCCAGGTGTTGATTTCGTACAACATGGGATATCGGGGCCACATTGACATGCTCGTTACCTCCTTCGCACCGCCGTTCGCTGTGTCTCGCCGCAGGCGAGACTGCAAACCGACCCTCACTTTCGGTGAGGTTCGCTCCGATTCGGCTCAGCCGACTTGCTCGAATCAACTCTATGGACTGCTCACGCGGCCTCGGCGCGAGCGCCCCGAGTGAACCCGGCCCGCTTACCGCCTTCCAGTGCCCGCTTCGCATCCAGAAGCCCGTAGAGCTGGATCGTCTTGGCCACCAGCCCAGTCCAACCGGTCTGGTGGCTGGCGCCCAACCCGGCACCGTTGTCGCCGTGGAAGTACTCGTAAAAGAGGATGTGATCGCGCCAGTAGGGATCGCTTTGGAACCTCTCTGTACCGCCGTAGACGGGTCGCCGGTCGTGCTCGTCGCGAGTGAAGATCCGGGCGAGCCTGTCGGCGATCTCCTTGCTCACCTCGAAGAGATTCATCATCTGCCCCGAGCCAGTAGGGCATTCGATCTTGAAGTCGTCGCCGTAGTACAGATAGAAGTTCAGCAAAGCCCGGAGAATGAGCGCGTTCACCGGCATCCAGATCGGTCCCCGCCAGTTGGAGTTCCCGCCGAACATGCCGGTGTTCGATTCCGCCGGCAGGTAGTCCACCCGGTACTCCTGGCCGCCTGCGTTGAAGACGTACGGGTGCTGCTCGTGGAACTTCGAGAGCGAGCGGATGCCGTAGGGGCTCAGGAACTCGTTCTCGTCGAGCATCTTCGTGAGGATCCTGCGAAGTCGCTCCGGGGTGAGAAGGGCTATGATTCCGCGCTCTGCCACGCCCCAATGACTCGGTCCCATGGGGTGCATGGACTCCTTGAGTTCTGGTATCCGGCGCAGGCGTTCCATTGTCGCAGCCATCGCCCGCGGAACGCGCTCCCGCTGCCACTTTCTACGACTGTGGTGGCGCACAAAGGCAGGAGCCCCACCATGGAGCGAACCTTGAGTCGCGTGGCGCTACCATCGGGAAGCCGCAAGAGATCGTAGTAAAAGCCATCCTCCTCATCCCACATGCCGTCCTGACCGGGCCGGTTCATGCCTCTGGCGATGTAGTAGAAGTGATCGGCGAATTTCGTGATCATGGGCTCATAGGTGGGGTCGTGGGCGGTGAGCTCGAACGCGAGTTCCAGCATGTTCTGGCTGAACAGCGCCATCCAGGCTGTGCCGTCCGCCTGCTCCAGGTAGCCGCCAGTGGGAAGCGGGGCACTGCGGTCGAAGATGCCAATGTTGTCGAGACCGAGGAATCCGCCCTCGAATACATTCTTCCCGGAGCGGTCCTTTCGGTTCACCCACCAGGTAAAGTTTAGCAGCAGCTTGTTGAACGCCAACTTTAGGAACTCGACATCCGTCTCACCGCGCAAGGCCTGCTCGGTGCGGTGCAGAAAGAGAGTGGCAAAGGCATGGACCGGAGGGTTCACGTCGCTGAAGTTCCACTCGTAGGCAGGCATCTGGCCGTTGGGGTGCAGGTAGGAGGCGCGGAGCATCAACTCCATCTGCTCTTTGGCGAAATCAGGGTCCACGATCGAGAGCGGGAGTGTGTGGAAGGCCAGGTCCCAGGCCGCGTACCAGGGGTACTCCCACTTGTCGGGCATGAAGATGATGTCTTGATTCAGCATGTGGTACCACTCCGAGTTCCGCGCGTTTCGATATCGGGTATGGAGCGGGTTGGAGTGGTGCTCGTCGAGCCAGTTGTCACCGTCGAAGAAGAAGAACTGCTTGCTCCAGAGCATGCCGGCGATGGCTTGGCGCATCACCTTGGCCGCGTCTTCACTCACCGATGGCGGCGTGACCGACTTGTAAAACTCATCGGTTTCACGAAGCCGGTCAGCGAAGACTTCATCAAATTGCTTTCCGAAGGGGTTGCCCTTCTGGTCCGAAGAATTGTTGGAGAGCCTCACCCGAATGACTTTGGTCTGACCGGCACCGACATTGGCTTGGTAGTGCGCCGCAACCTTGGTGCCCTTCTGGCCGGGGTTCACCGCGCCCTGGTTGCCCTGCACCACACGATTGTTGATGCCGTCCTTGGCGTGGGGGCTCTCGTTCTTCTGCCCGGGGAAAAGCAACTCGTGGTTTGTTTCGTTCTCGGTGAAGAGCAGCGGCACATCGCCTTCGCAGTGAAGAATGTAGGCACCCAGCAGTGGATGAGCCACCGCGACCGCGTTCGCGCTCCTCCCTCCCTTGATCTGCTCAAGGGTCGGTTTCCGGGCAGCTCGGTTAGATTCGGCAATCCACGCTGACCAATCGTTGCGGAACCAGAGTGTTGGCAAGAGATGCAGTTCTGCCGCGTCCGGTCCCCGGTTGACTGCCGTGATCCGAACCAGGATGTCTTCCGGACCGTCTTTGGCGTACTCGACAAAAACGTCGAAGTATCGGTCTTCGTTGAAGACGCCGGTGTCGAGGAGTTCATACTCCATGTCGTTCTTCGAACGACGGCGGTTGGTCTCTACCAAGTCGGCGTAAGGAAAAGCCGCCTGCGGGTACTTGTAGAGATACTTCATGTACGAGTGGGTCGGCGTGCTGTCGAGATAGAAGTAGTATTCTTTGACGTCTTCACCGTGATTGCCTTCGCTGTTGGTCAAGCCGAAGAGTCGCTCCTTTAGAATTGGATCCTTGCCATTCCACAGGGCTAGCGCGAAGCACAGGTGCTGTTTGTCATCGGCGATGCCGGCGATGCCGTCCTCGCCCCAGCGGTAAGCGCGTGAGCGGGCATGATCGTGGGTGAAGAAATTCCAGGCGTCACCGCCTTCGCTATAGTCCTCGCGCACGGTTCCCCACTGTCGCTCACTGAGGTACGGCCCCCACTTCTTCCAGTTGGACGTGCCCTCGCGGGCTTCCTGCAGACGAGACTCTTCTTGTGTCATGGCGGACTCCTTAATCGAAATCGTAGAAGTTCATTATGAAGTTGGACACTAGCAGAATCGCCAGTTGAGTTTTGGCCAAGAGCAGTCCGAAGCACTCCAGAAGGTGCCCCGCTATTCATGCGCGACATTGGGTCGCAAGAGGTCTATGCGCTGGACTTCGAGGCACCTTAATCAAGCAACTCCACGATCAACATCCTGTCCGAAACTGTTTGTTGGTTGACGCAATCGCATTATAAAAGGGCGCCCTCTTGGAGTAGGTTGTGAGTGTTCGGAACACCCCCTACGAAAGGAGCACCCTCGTGAACAGTGAAGAGTATATTGGGCTGGACGTTCATCAAGCAAGCATCGTGGTCGCGGTGATGGATTCGACCGGCAAGTTGGTCATGGAATCTATCCTGGAGACCAAAGCGGCAACCATTCTGCAGTTCTTTGCGGGCTTGCGCGGAACTTTGGCGGTGACCTTCGAAGAAGGAACCTGGTCCGCCTGGCTGTACGATTTGCTCCACTCCCGGGTCGAGCAACTGGTGGTGTGCAATCCGCGGAAGAACGCACTGCTCAAGGACGGGAATAAGAGTGACCGCATCGATGCCCGCAAGCTGGCGGAGCTGTTACGCGGCAACCAACTCAAACCGGCCTACCATGGCGAGACCGGCGTGCGGATACTGCGCGAACTATCGCGGAGTTATCTGACCATCGTCAAAGACCTGTCGCGAGTGATGAATCGGCTGAAAGCGGTGTACCGCAGCTGGGCGATTCCCTGTGCGGGCAGAGATGTCTATTACCGCCGGCATCGAACTCAGTGGCTGGCAAAGATTCGCGAAGCCGGGGTGCGCCGTCGCGCCGAACGACTCTACGAGCAGCTGGACATGTTGCAACACTTGCGGCAGCAAGCGCACCGCGAACTGTTAGCGGAAAGTCGCAAGCATGCGATCACCGCCAAGCTGCGACAGATTCCCTGTCTCGGACCGATTCGAGTGGCGCTGGCGGTGGCTCTGATCCAGACCCCGCATCGTTTCCGCACCAAGCGACAACTCTGGGCCTATAGCGGACTGGGCTTGGAGACGCGCACCAGCGCGGAATACCGTTTTGTCGAAGGTCAAGTGCGACGCTCCAAGAAACTGCTTTCCATTCGGGGTCTGAACAAAGACCACAACCATGACCTGAAAGGTTTATTCAAAGGTGCGGCCACCATGGCCAGTGTGCGTCCCGGACCCTTCCAGGACTTCTACACGGCTGCGTTGGCCAAAGGTATAAAGCCAACCATGGCGCGGCTTACACTGGCGCGCAAGATTGCAGCCATTACGCTGACGCTTTGGAAGAAAGGAGAAAACTTCGACGCCGAAAAACTGAAATCGCAAGCGGCTTGAGCGTTTCGGGTGAAGAGCCCTTCCATCTCCGGTGATCTTCTCGGGTGGTGGTCAATCGGTTCTTTGAGACGCTCGGGTTCGAGGGTGAGTATGACAATGGCCTGTGGACGACACGGTGCCGATGGCACCCAGTCTCTGTGAAATCCCTATGCCCCCTCGGACAACCCGAAAAAGCACTAGGCCACGAGCCTCAGATAGATCCATGGTTGACACCGTACAACCGCAGGGCTTGCTCAGTTTCGAAACTGATCGGCGTCATCGCTACTAAAGAAGTGATAACGGCGACGCCAGCACCTATTTTAGGCCTGCGGGTCGGTATTTAAGATTGATTTTTGCCTTCGCCATCACGAGCATTTCGGCAAGCGCCGAATCCACCCCTAGACTGCGTTCTTAGGCGCTGGGCACGTGACGCTAAGCTACTTCACGCTGCGGCGTCTTCTTTGTTTGGGGACGGGGAACGTCCTTGTTGACGTGCACGCCTCCCTCCAAGGACGTACCATCTTCGATGGCGATGCGAGGTGTATAGATGTCACCCACAACGGTGGCCGATTTCTTCAACTCAGCGTGCTCGAGGCCATACAGGTCTCCTTCTACTCGGCCTCGCACCACGATGCTATGAGCTCGCAAGAAGTTGCCGCGGACACGTCCCTCAGGCCCGACAGTAAGGCTACCGTTGAGCTCGACATTACCTTCAAGTTCGCCGTCCAAATAGAGGCTCCCACCTCCGGAGATGTCACCCTTGATCACGACCGACTTTCCTATACGTGTGACATCGGGGTCGGAACTTTCGACCGATTGCAGCCCCAGAACCGCCTCCAGAGATTCCTCGGATGGAATAATTCGCAGGGAAGGCACGGGGCTACGCATAGGCGACGGTCTATCCTGATCTTTGTGAGTCCATTTCCACATGGCACCCTCATTTCGTTCGGAGCGTCAACATCAGGTGTTCGAGATCGATCACGCTACCGATTGGCTTCGCGCATCGGCCCCAGTTCCATTTAACTTTCAAATGGTGGCCGAAGTCCCTTTTCGCTGTTTTTTTTCGCAGCCTGCTTAGACCTTGGATTATGGCAGGTTGACGAGTTTTCCGAACTCAACTGTCCCGTCGCCGGCAGAAAGAAGTTCTTCTCCAAGCAACTTGGCTGTAATCCGTAGCGCCTCTATTTCCTGTTTGACTCTCAATATTTCCTGCTCTTTCAGTCGAAGTACTTCAAGGAGATTCTTCATGGTAGACCTCCGACAGAAAGCCGTGTAGTTTCTGCTTCTGGTCCTCGGAGAGCTTCAGGTCGGTTGCGAACCTCTTCAGTTCGCCTGCGACCATCTCGCGTTGTTCCGGAGTAATAGACATAATTCGCTCCTTTGAGATAAGGCTGGATCGCGTTGAGAGGTTCACATCCAGATGAATCTTTTTGGAACTCATCCAGATCCGGCGATTCGGGTTGCGAAATCGCAGCAGGCACAAATACGGACCGCTGCGCTGAGTGTCCGAAGCGGGCCAAAACAACTCTAGGGTTGACTCGATGTCTGCGCAATTAGGGAAATCCCTAAGTAGATCCGGGAGCGGAAGGTAGACCAAATGTGGCTCAACTAATGAAAACAGGCTATTTCACTCAAAACCCCTGGGCAGCATGATGAGTGAAATCGAGATGTTACGACAGGTGTCCAAACCGATCAGCATCATGGAATCAACTTGGCTTCGCGGAAAGCCGTGCCGCAGCAACCAAACACACTGTAATCAGGGTTAAGAAAACGATAGGCAAGATGAAGAAGTATCTCCAACTCAAGATCGTCACGGCGACAAAACAAAGGGCAAGCGCCCACGCAGTGGGGCGCATGAGGCCCAAGGTCTCTGCCGAAAGACCGCCGAGCTGCCACGCCAGTACGGCCGCGAATAGAAGAAACACGGAGACAAAGAATCCGGCCCCAACAAAGAGGTCCCAATAAGTCCGGCTAAATCCTTGCACGTCAAAGTGAATTGACCGCATTGAGGCAAGAAGCGCGTCCACTCCCCATTTGGGATCCGACTGGCGAAAACCAAGTGTATGTCCGATGTCAAAAAGCAGCAGGAGAATCGCGGCAATTCGATAAAATGCAGACGCCTTCATGTCTTGCATCTCCTTTTTCGCAGCGGTAGTGTACCAGCTTTACCCATCCCCTCCATCGACCGTCGGGCGCTCAACTGGCGAAAACAGGCGATTTCACTCAAATTCCCTCAGGGAAGGCAGATGAGTGTAATAGGGATTTTTCGCCAACTACCTTACCGATACCTTCGAAAAGAGACAGGGCACACGCAGAACAAAGGGAAGCCCGTCGCCCTGTGACTTTTAGGGATTTCCCTAGTTGTGTCGGACATAAGACAGACTAGTCTAATTTCGAAAAACAAGGCTTCCGGCCGGGCGGAGACTTCCCTCTGAATTCAGCAAATGAAGCGTGTATCCACGATGCCCCGCTCTAGCGTTGCGCGTCAGGAGCAAGTCCGCCCTGGTCCTGACCATCACCTAAAACACAAAACAAACGGAAAGGCCCGGAGGTAGGACGAGCAGCTGTTAAGAGGCCATTACATAAGGACGACGACCTCAGCAAGAAGGTCGAGTTACGGAATGAAGCACACCAAGAAATTGCGTGCAACTTCACTCTTACCGAGCGACTCAGAGCAGCATTTGCCACTGAGTGGATGGGTTTTCGTGCTGGCCGCTCTTGCTACGCTCCTTCATTTCCTGTTTAACCGCGGGTACGGATACTTTCGCGACGAACTGTACTACGCGGTCTGCGGGCAGCACCTGGCGTGGGGTTACGTGGATCACGCTCCGCTGGTAGCAGTGGTTGCGCACTTTACGCGGGCCAGTTTGGGCGATTCTCTCGCCGCATTGCGCTTTGTGCCTGCGCTATCAGGCGCAGCCAAGGTGGTGGCCGCGGGATGGATGGCTCGCGAAATGGGTGGAGGTCGCCTTGCCCAATTCTTCGCCGCCGTCACCACCTTGATCGCGCCAATTTATCTGACCTTCGACAACTTTCTTTCCATGAACGCCTTCGAGCCGGTGTTTTGGATGCTGTGCGCGGCTGTTGTGGTGCGCATCCTGAATGGCGGGGACCGTCGTCTGTGGATCCTTTTTGGATTAGTGGCTGGGTTAGGCCTCTTAAACAAACACTCCATGCTCTTCTTTGGGTCCGGACTGGCGCTCGGCCTCCTGCTCACAGTGCCGCGCGAGTTCACGCATTGCTGGATTTGGCTGGGTACAGCAGTCGCGATGTCGCTGTTTCTGCCGAACCTGCTGTGGGAGATGCGCACCGGTTGGCCGACAATCGCGTTGCTGCATTCGGTGATTGGCGCCAAGTACACGACCATCTCACCGTGGGCATTCATCGCAGAACAGACTCTGCTCACCCTGCCTCTCTCCGCCCCCATATGGCTGGCGGGAACCTGGTTTCTGCTGCGGGATCGGGAAGGCCGTCGGTACGCCGCACTTGGAATTACATACCTCATTGTTCTCGCCGAGATGCTGATCCTGCATGGCAAGATTTACTATCTGGCTCCAGCGTACGTCATGCTCCTCGCAGCTGGCTCGGTCTGGTTTGAGAAGCAGACTTGGTTCACGACGAGGCGATGGGTCGCGCCGGTGGCCGCCGTTGTTCTTATCGTCGCGGCCGTCGTTGTGGCACCGCTCGCCATGCCGGTCCTGCCAATAAACACCCTGGCGCGCTACGCTCGCTTCTGGGATGTGCAACGCGTGCAGGTGGAGAATGTGCCGCAGGACGATTTGCCGCAGCTCTTCGGCGACATGTTCGGCTGGCAAGAGCAAGTAGCGACAGTGGCCAAAGTGTATGAAGCGTTGCCTTCTGCCGAGCGCGCGCACGCGACCATCGCCGCCTACAACTACGGCGAAGCCGGCGCGATTGACTATTTCGGCCCAGCCTACGGTCTGCCTCCGGCGGTGAGCGGTCACAACCAGTACGGCTTTTGGGGACCGGGAGGCAACTCGAATGAAGTGGTCGTAGCCATTGGTTATAGCGATGGATTCCTTCGCCAATTTTTCGATGACGTGCAGCGGCAAGCTATCATCAGCTCAGCGCACTCTTTACCCGAAGAGAGGAATGTGGCGATCTTCGTTTGTCGTGAGCCTAGAGCGGACTGGGCGACGATGTGGGCGCTCTGGCAATACCTAGACTAGAACTCCGAAGCCTGCAACGGTCTCCTGCTAGTTGGTCCAAGAGATGCTGGCAGAGCCATTACTCCCTCACCGGCGACCGTAACGACCTGCGAAAGCGCTGGGCGACAAAAATAAACAGAAGTAATAGCGAACACCAGCATTTTTCTTCAAGCTTCACAGGCGATGTCATGTCTGGTCGTCACCGTTGCTATGAGTAGAATCCTGGGTGAATTGTTTGCAACACTTCGAAAACGAACGTAGCTCCGACTCGGTATCTGTACAACTAGGGAGACTCTGAATAAGGTCTCCCCTTTCCACAGGAATATAGAGTAAGTTGCGCCAGATGAGATCGACGAAGAAACAACAGAGGAGTCTGGCGACGATGAATGGTTTTGAGCGGTATACAAAAAAGACACGACGACAGGTATTTCTGGAAGAAATGGAACAAGTCGTCCCGTGGCGAGAAGTGTGCGCGCTAATCGAACCCCATTATCCTAAGCCGGGGAATGGGCGCCCGCCGGTGGGAGTGGAGCGGATGCTGCGGATTTATTTTCTGCAGCAGTGGTTTAACCTATCGGACCCGGCCGTGGAAGAGGCCCTGTATGACTCGCCGGTGATGCGGCAGTTCGTGGGGATCGATTTGGGGCAGGAGCCGGCGCCGGACGAAACCACGGTGTGCAAGTTTCGGCAT
>Ga0210402_10004935_pt1 | contig 12027 bp, 17 predicted proteins | sample IncBWC7MmetaG_FD_161055 | JGI IMG/M metagenome (GOLD analysis project Ga0210402, IMG submission 161055) | Forest soil microbial communities from Barre Woods Harvard Forest LTER site, Petersham, Massachusetts, United States - Inc-BW-C-7-M | ecosystem: Environmental > Terrestrial > Soil >...
TGTGCTGATGAGTTGAAAAAAGAGGCCTCTGAATCACCATTTTGGTTAGTGCGGCACAACCAGCTGCAGGGTACCTATGGACAAACGGAAACGACAGAAACGTCCAGGATGAAGTGCAAGTGATAAGTTTGAGTCCTCGCGATGGAGTGTCATTAGTTCAATATGAACCGTGACGACGACCTCAGTTTATTTGCCCCAGTTCCTTGTACTCGATCGCGAGTGCCCAAACTTATTACTTGCACTTCGGAAAACACATCGGAGTCACATCCTGGACTTTTCTGTCATTTCCGTTTGTCCATAGGTGTCTTGGTTGTGCCGCACTGACCAAAATGGTGATTCAGAGGCCTCTTTTTTCAACTCATCAACACAGTGGCCATTTTTCTTCGTTCTTGCGCTGAGCACCTCGGGTCCATTGATTACATTCTAAATATACTATATGTTATACGGATACATGGAGTATTGAATGAGCCACGACGAGAATGCATTTTCGATTGTTTTTCGAACACAATCTTTGCATGTTTCTCAAAAAGGCAGCTTGGCCAATCTTTTTGAAAACAGCAATAAAATATTTGGGCAGATGTTAATGGTGATAACACACAAGATGCTGTGATTACTGTACTGTGGTACTGCCAGATGCGAACAGACCAATGTGTCTCTGCTCTGTACTCCAAGTCTTATGGAAAGATGGTTCATGTGTCCAATGCTCCCGGGGAACCCTGCGCAGATGGTATTGTCCTCGTTGAGGTGGATACATGTATGAGTCGATGAGGCATATAGTGTTACACTGATGTCCGGTGCCTCAAGCCAAGCTGGCTTCTCGCACGTTTGGGAAAGTTGAAGGAGAAATGCTGTCGAAATCTGGCACTGTGATTCGGAATGGATGTGCGCTGGGGATGCTCTCGTCGGACATATTGTAGGTAGGTTTCCGCTGTCGCCTCCAGAAACACCATGCCAGGAATAAGTCCTATGATGGCATGTCAAAACAATGTAGCAATTTAGTTCTGCCATACCTTTTGTGTTCCAAAGATTAGAGCCGCAGTGAGGGGCACTGGAAAAGGTCCATGTTCATCTTGATCGTCTGAGACAGTCTGCTTTTGAAATTTAAACTCACCAGGGGCTTGAATCATGTATAACCAAGGTCTGACGGTGCCGGACAGTAAGAAGATGCCAACACTGCCGAAATACAACTGAAGGGAATTCTGATGAGAGGGATTCAATTGTTACGCACCTGAGGGTAACCACGGAGTACAAATTGAAAATTCCGACACGAAAGACTAGTGATAGCGATGTCTTCCTGTCCGCTAATGGGAAAACTCTGGATATGTGGGCACATAGTCGATAATAACGTATCGCAATTGCCGCTGTGGGCGGTTCGTTTCAGTCAAGCAGAAATATTGGGAAAGTAACCGGATGGTACCTTCAAATCCGACTATTAGTACTAACAAAGTAGTGCAAAATAATGGGACGCCGAAGCGACGACTACAAAGTTTGGTCAGACCGTGAACTACGAGAATGGATTATTGTATTTACTATGGGTCCTTGTTGAAGGTACAATAAAGGCCGTTCGGCGCATTGACGTATTTGGGATATTTATTTCCGAGCTGTGACGTGTGTAAATGAACTTCACCTAGTAATAGCGATGGGGAAAGAACACACGATGGCTGATGTTAATGTAGTTGCGAAAAATACAACATAAGGTAGCAATAGGGTCTGAAAGTCATGTCAACATCGTGATATGCGGCCACTTAAAATACATACTCACCAGGGTCAGTCGAGTCGAGCGGGTCCATGTCTTTCCCCCAGATGATTGCTGTGGGTCCCGGAATGTAGTCCAGATCTTTCCAAAAGCGAATCAGAGGAGATGAGAATGACCCGAAGGTCACTCACTTGAATTACAACAGCCAACCCAGCCACTGCTGCCCTGTACAGAATCGCGGTCACAGCAAGTCCCAAATCAACACACGAAAGGCCTACATAGTAGTGGCACCATCTATCATGGCGGCTTGAGCGCGACATAGTCGACCTGGAGGGTTTGGATCGTGTGTTTGACCGCCGTATATTCTTGGCGAACAAAATAGTCAGTAGTGATGCCAGGACCTAGCACCCTCGAGCGACTCACAGAATACAATGAGATACTGAGTATATGATCCAGATAAAACAGAAATTAATGAGGGTGGGATGGCGCGAGACACTCTTCGAAAAGAGGAATGTTAGGACGATGATGGGCAATCCAATCTGGCCGCCGAGGATGTGAAAGGCGAGGTACACTGTAGTCAAGTGCTCGAGGTTTGGGGTGGCTCCAATTTCTGCGTGGTCGTTAATGGGCATGCCAGTGGGGTATCTTGTATCATACTCACCCATATTGGCGCCCACACTGGCAGGCGCCCAAGTCTGAAAGGAATCTACTCAAGTCTAGGGATACCCCAACCACAATGTGATTTCACAAGATCAAGAGTTTAGGGCGATTGGATCCTCTAGCAGAGTAATACAGCGAAATCGACCTGCGACGAGAGGAGAGAGCTCGGAGGGTCTAGTGGCATGATGCATGATCATCAAATACTACTCGATACATAATTAATTGTTCATCTGTCAACTCCAGGGCCATGATAGGCCATGCCAGTGATTTCCCTCGGACGTTCCTGTATAGCCGATGCTGTGGTCGGCGCACCTAAACTCCGCTACTTTGTAAAACCGAAACTGTGGGCGCGAATTTTACTGAATTTATTGCCTTAGCCGAAATGCTCCAAAGGATCAGGAGAACATTCTGGGAACGATTTTCAAAACAAAAGTTAAAACTGAGGAAGATTTCAAAATTGTGCTATCACAGATTTGTGTCTTCCTATACCATGGGTCACCCGCTGTGGTGTATATAGCAATTACTATAAATGGTAATCTTATATGCTGCAGCGAATTGGCGTACCAACATTTCCGATTTGAACACACGGTTACAACACCACACTGTACTAGTCGGTAAATTAAATTTTTCCCCGCTGATTTTGCGTACAAAAGCGGCGGTGGTCAGGTGACCCGCTTAGGCAAACTGTCGAGGAAATGTACATTCAATTGGCTTCAATAGGGCGACTCACAATGCTTATTAGTACTATCGTCAGTTCGATTCAGTAGGTGAGATCAGCCTATGTACGGCAGACGGCATTATTTATGTCGGAGCTCAAAATCCAGAGTCGGACCTTGAACCAAATTTGGCACCTAGCTGTGCGATCTCGATCATTTATGGAAGGTGTGCCTGATCTCACTCACCCTAATGTAATACATCCAACTCTTGCTTTCTGTCGACTGTGATATTTTCCATTCAATCACATATCCAAAAGTGAATGAATATCTGCATATATGGCGTGCAAAATTTCAATGGCTAGAAGACAATTTTGGGTCCACTTGACCCCAAACATAATCGAAAATCATAAAAATGTCTCCTGTCACATTGAATTGGAAATATTAATCTGGTGTTTCAATTCGAATATGTATGGCGAGGAATATTGAAGCAAGGGTGATGAGTGCTGATGACCGACGTCTGTAATTCTGAACGACATACGACACCTGCCTGATCTTAAAACCAGTGGCGTAACGGTCCAAAAATGCCTAGCCTTGTGTTACTTCCCGCCTACCAACAGTAGTCCAAATCGTGATGATGGTTTGGCCAATGCAATAGCTGGGTGGAATTTCTGATCCAATGCAGGTGAACCATACGGTAGAAGTGTCGCGTACTTGTCTGTGGTTGCAGCTTGTACAGATACCATTGGCGGATGAGGTAGCAATGTTCCGAAGAGGATCTGAGTTCTTGCAAGGTACTCCGATGCATTATGTTCAAACTCGATGCCGTCTCCTGTCGTGTCTTCCAGATGGTACTGATGCGAAGGTTAAGACAGGACGTAGAATATAATCTTGAATGAACAACGAACCATTTCGCGGACTCGTAATGTCTGCTCACCCAAGAGTTCGCAGATGTCCAACCATTCACCACCCCAAAGATCTGCTAGTCTCCGAAGAAATTCTAAATCATACAGAGTTTGCAAGCCATCGTGTTCCCACCCATCACCGACCAGGTTAGTAATAAAGAGACGAAGGGTCTTGTCTACAAGACCATTCTGCCGTGCGGGATCTCGAGGAAACCCCAGTTGCTGGATGGCATTGGACAGGGACAGTAGTGATTGTACAAGGTCTGAAGAGGGCGCTGACGGTAGTGACAATGCTAAGTCGAGGTTAAACACTCTGTGCGGTCGCTTTGTTACGGAATGTACTCACTCGAAGTGAAAGCTCTGGATGATGGATGGACGGTAAGGCGGTGTTCCTGGACGATCCGAGAAATGGTATGTTTCCGCCAGCGGTCAATGATTCGGTCGTGCAGAGCTCTTGTTTTCTTCTGGAAATCTAACCAAGATGAGGATAATCAGACATGGCCAGACATAGCCCCGTTGGTCGACGTACCCTTCGCGACGTTTTCTCCACAACCAATGTTGGACACAAATGGTGACTGAGAGGCTAATTCGTCTGCAACTCTGCCAATGAACACTAGACTGTTCATTGCAACTGTCAAGGACAAAATTCAAATAGGTGAGAGTATGGTAACAGAACTACCAACAGAACCCACCGGAGGCTTCCGCGTCTTTTTCAGCAGCTGCGTCCAGAGTACCAACAACATTACAGCACAACGATTCGGCATCCGGCCGATACGCTTCTGTAAGTTTCTCAACCAATATTCTACGTCGTATACATCAGTATAGGGTTGGACAGCATGTAATGTTAACGCACGGCGCATTGTCACTATCTCCTGCAAGCACATGTGAGAGATCTTGCTGCAATGTCCGAGCACATCTTTCAAGGGTGGTCAGCACGTCGTTCAGTAATGACGTCCGCCCTACAAGTTGTCGTCTTAAAGTAGCTTTGTATTTTTGGAAGGAAGTATCTACGGGTCCGAGTCCGGGTCCGGGTCCAGCTTGAGAAAGAACTGGTAGTGGAGGAGCCTGGAACAAGAATTCGACTGGGGATGAATCTGAAAGTCATATTATTCAGTAGATAGACAGACCAAACATCCCCAACATACCTGTATGAGGGGTATTTAAGCCTTCCCTTAGACCTGAGGCGGCTGAGCTCAGTTGGTCTCGGAAAGCCTTCTCCGCATCCACCAATGCCAATTTCCAGATCCCAATCACTCGTTTGTGACACACATCATCAAAGATAGACTTGAGACGCGCAGTTTCTTGCGCTCCAAGGCCGGACGACGAGCTGATCCATTTCCATATTGACGATCTAATATTCCAAACCTCTTTGACACTTTGCAGGTCAGAGAACCACCTTTGGACAGCAGTTTGTAAGTTTTTTGTCGATTTGAGAAACCATTCATCCAGTTTCTGTGCAAACTGGGCTTGTGGTACGAAGGAAGACGAAGATGCGAGATCGACATATGGCTTATAGAACCTAAGATTAGGTGGAAGGAGCAAAAAATGTGTCGACGAAGGGAGCGTCATGAGTAATGTCTGTGTAGTGAGCTGGAGCTCTGACGGCAGCGTTTTTGAATAGGCGGAAGGATCGGGAGAATCAGATTGGATGTATTCCAAGATGATTCCGATCATCGAACGCTGGGAAGAATCGTCCTGGAAAATACTCCGGGCGACTTTGACGGTTCGCGAAATGGCATCTAACGCTGTTTGTGTGGCCTGCTTGACTTCTCGAATGGGAATCCTTCGAAATCCTGTTTGAGATTTGCCGAGTTTCAGCTTTTCTGGCACATGCCCGTTGGTTTGTCGACTGTACGAAGCGCCGTGAGGGGAAGGGTAATCGGAGGATTCTGAAGTCCATGACAGCATGGTGTGGAGGGTTTTGGATCGCTGGCCGAGGAGAACAGACAGAGTTTCTGTGAGTGGCCGAGAGTCTAAGAGGTGGAGGGTGAGAAGTGTCGCGCACGTATCCTACGTCAACATAAGCAATGTGTCACCCTCGGAAAAATTAACGCATACTTCTGTAGACGTGTTGTGTTCTCGTAGCGACATAGTCGCTTTGTGGATAATCTGCGAACGAAATTGTGAAACAGCGTCCCATTGTCGCTGGACAAGGGGAAATTGTTCCTGTCCGAAACCCACTACAAGTTAGACAAACGAAACCAACAAGAATCGAATATACGGACCAAGACATCTAGTCCCTGGCTACTCCAAGTCCCCTCGTCCTGCTCGTCGTCACGCACCAGAGCCCGATGGACAACGCGCGCAAGCAGGAATAGCCAGGCCGCCGGAAAGTATTTCTTTCGTTCAATGAGCCGCCATAAATGCTCTGGTGCATCTAAAAGCAACTTCATATGTGCAGAAAGTAGTTGCAGTGTCTGTAAATGTGTATCTACAGCCAACTTTGAGCTTCGATGTCCTGCTCAAACTCCTCAGAGGGAAACTTCACCGTCATTTCCATGCACGGAAGGCCGTCTTGGCAAGGGAGGTGCTTCTTGTGCGAGGATCACATCCTTCGTCTCCTCTAAAGCTTCCATTACCCGTTTCGATGAGCGCGCAATGGAGATGATGGACGTTGAAGCCTGCAAGAGATCACGGTACCGTTCTCTACGCTTTCATGGTGACAGTCTAAACACGTTATATCCCCCAATGAATGGATACTACGCACCCAACCATTAATCGGAGTTCTTCCTGTTTCGCGTTGGCATCCGCCCTTGTGTACATTTAACGATGAGTGTTATGAAAACCGGAAGAACTGGGAAGAAAATGTAGGTCACCTTAGTCGCTGCTGCACTGCTTTGACTTCGGCTATGGTATGTTTTGTGAATAGTTCATCTGGGTCCAAGTTGGAATTATCATTTGGGAGCTTGGAAAGGGACGCAGAATCAAAACGGTGGGCTTGTCGTTTAGTGGCGGCTTTGGGTGAAAAGTCCCATTGCACGGGGGACTGCCCAACACTGGCCTTTCCGTTTACCGAAGCAGGAGACAACGTGCTGACCGACAAGACTGACGGTCGTCGAGACATCGAGACCGTTCTTCCGAAGCCTCACCGAGACTGTCACGGTTCACCTCATGAGAAATTTAGATTAATTATGTAAACCGCCTCACGGGATCGTGGAAAATATATTCTACGCATAATTATGGCGAGAAAGAGGGCAACTTGAACACGCTAGTGTAAAGCTTTTAAAACTGCATCGGAGCAAGCAAGTCATTATATGTACTACTGGCTGTCGGATCTCGCCTTGCCAGAGTCCCCTAGATCTACCTCACTCACGCTCTTTTTGCGTTCATTCGCGCGTCCACCTACGGAAGAGGATGGCATGGCAGGGCTGTCTGATCGTGGAGCTGCAGCTGCAGGAGGCGGTCGAGGGGCTGATGATTGGGTAGGGTTGGTGGAGTGGGAACCCGATGGGGAAGAGGTGTTGGCGAGCCGTTGGTCTAGCGCCTTCAACGCCATGGCTCTGCAGGATGTTGATCAGCCGGAGGAGTCACTTCTTTAAGAGAAGACTTACCGTCTTCTTTCCGCTTCTGCACGAGCACTGCCAGGTATTTGACTGTAGAGGCCGCTTTCGACATCGGGATGTGACGAAGGGATAAGATGGAAACGCGTTGCCAAAGAGTACACGAAGTTGGCGAGGAGGGATATGGGATAGCTGTAGGAAATGTTGATCGGATGAAGACTATGAGATGTAAGCAGATAAGAGGGGCTTACTGGACAAATGGAGGGAACCAGGAGATAAGCGAAAATGTTTCGCTTCGGTCACCGTATGTGTCTCCGCCACCGACAACGTCGCTTGTGCTTTTCTTGTAGAAGCGCAAATAGACCCAACCAACGAACCAGCCAAATTGAATAATAATCCAAGGGCATTGGAAACCGAGAAGGGTCAATACGGTCGACAGTGTGAGATAGGCCATTGGTAAGCTCTGGGAGCTATGATCAGCTCGGAACTCTGCGAGGGACAATCTTAAGTGGATACCTTTACACGAGCCTTGAAAACACCCATTATTTGTACTTGATGTTCAGGAATAAGCTGGGTGAAAGCAACAAGGATGGCTATCTGCAAAGCCATCTGGCCATGGTACTGCATCCCGTAACTTAGAAGTATCAGGTCAAAATCAGTAAGCCACGATAAAATCATTGAACGCACAGGAAGAGGTCCGCATTCTTGGTTGCAATGAACTCTATCCAGTTGAATACAAAAGCGATGACATTCGAAATGCCAACAGAGATGATAATGAACTTGAGAGTTTCAACGCTCCCCCATAGTCTCTCCAAGTACCGTAACGACGGCGGTACAAACACAAGAGAGGCAACAAACTGAAATCACGTTTGAATTTTAAAGGTCCTGTCGAAATTAGAGAACCGACAACACTAACCTCGAATATACTTGTTTCCACCAAAGCCGAAGTGACAAAGGTCCAAGGATAGAAAATGCTAGATCCCGGTACAAGTGTCAGATATGGGGCCGAATCGACCTCTCTCCAACGCAGCCACGTATAAAGAAAGGAAGAAAGGAAAGTAGCCGCAGTAAAAACACGCGTAACTGGTGGTATTGAGGCGATGAATAACACTGGAGACGATAGGACAGCCATTGGACCTGGGGATGGACTACTAGTACCGGCAAAATATCACTCCGAGTCAGTGTGTTTGAAGATACCCGTGAAGCTGGGTAATTATAAAGCAGCCTTGCAGAGGAAAGCCTAGGAATATAAGTTTTCACCAGAGCGCTACTCTTGAGCAACACCACGTGCAAGTCCACATATAGACCTGCAGATTCGATGTGACACGATACATGGTGTGACAATTCCGCCTCTGACCCGGGACTCATGTCCGAATACGACCTGCGTCCTGGTGGCTCGCTCAAATTAAAAGGCGTTGCCGAGGGTGGGATTGTCAAGAAGTGAGTCGACTCTCTATTTCTATCTCTATTTCATTTATCCAACTCGACATCTAGGAAAAAAAAGTCAAAATCAAAATCGAGGTCTAAACTTGATTCTGAACACAGCCTCGAGCGTGAGCGGGTAAAAGAACTCCTGTTCGAAGAGGAGGAAAGCGCCAAGACACTATCCAGCAGCGGTCGAAACTCTCCTGCTGTGAGTGGCAGTTCTGACAGGAAGACCGAAGCAGAGAGACGTTTTGAAGAGGTGCAGAAGCGAAGGGTGAGTTTCACGCTTAACTCGGAATGGGATGCCTATTCTTCTGACTTGGATCCTCCAGCTTGCGGAACGGGTGGCGAAACTTGCAAACAAGACTCACAAGGATCGTGTCAATGAGTTTAATGCTCATCTAGAGTCTCTTAGCGAGCACCACGACATTCCAAAGGTGTGTCGCGTATCACATTACCCGTCCCGTCTCTCACGACCCATCATGGTAGGTCGGCCCAGGATAAGACGACGCCTCCTGACGATGCTTGGGTTGGGCTTATATACTCCCAACGAGACGGCGCTACCGTTCTTCCCATTGATATCGCTGTTGATGCAATCAATTATCTTGTTATCGCTGCAGCTGGTGGTTATCCATGTACAACGTGCCTGAGTATGGGGCTACTATTGTAATATATTTGTTCCATTTTGAAAATGAGTGTGACGAACTTTTATATTAACAAAACCCGTGCTTCCTCCTTTACTCCGCTCTCCACCATTTTGTCGCGCTCTTTCGCGACAACCATGTCTACTGCCCCTGACAAGAAAGGACACATATGCCCACCGTCGTCAGCAAAACATCCATCTGACCGCTGGGAATCCTTATTTGTATACTCTTTCATTTGCAAATTCACTCACTTGCGGGGAAAGATTGAGGGATTGGAGACACCGATGGAGTAAGTTGGATATCCAGAGCCGTGGCAACGTTCCCTCGGTTAACGATAGGGCGTTTTGGAATGCCACAGTTTCGAGAATGCTCTTCTGTCGCGGGAGCCAAATCCTATCCTAACTCAACTACTTGGCCAATTTATCATCAACCTCCGGCCACAAACGCGTAACCTGAGGTGAGGGCATGTTGTGGCACGTTGCTATTATGGCAAGGATGTCTGACGGGTGCTGCGGCGATATCAGCACGGATCAGATATCGACAACTGTGGCGACTGTACTCTCCGAATACTTCAAATCATCGGAGAGGACAATATTCTGGAACGATGACTTGCGAATGAATGTGGACCCCTTTGAGGGACTGGAAGGGGGATTTTTTGCAACGGACTGGGATTTCAAAGTGCGTGTCTTGTGCTTACTATACCGGTCCAAATACTTACAGTACACCCTCAATGGCTACAATTCAGCTTAAAATATTACGCCAGCTGGTGGAATTGCAACTCTGCCACACTCCAGATGTCAAGAACACAATTGATCGAGCATGGGGCGTGGCACAGAATAAACACAAGAAAAAGGACACCGCTACAGCCCCTCCTGAGCCCTCCGACCCGAAAAGTCAAGAGAGACTACAGCTCATTCCTCTCGGACAAGATTCCCATCGCAAGCGCTTCTGGGTCGCGGATGGTCCGTGCACATTCTTTGCTTCTGTTGCTGTACAACGGGTATTTACATGTATTTGCCAATGAACCTACATTTTCTCTTTCTGCATTTACCGTTTCGGCTCGTGCCGTCCATTTATTGCTTCTATTGATCTCCGTTCCGCTCATTGATGTTTCTACCCCATCTTAGATTCACCCCGAATATATATATCGACAAATCCTTGGAAGATTACAGCAACTTTTCAAACAATTTCCTCCACGCGAGAGGAATATCTAGCCACTATCGGGGAGTTGAAGGCTTCCGCACCCTCTGAACTAAAGGCAGGCGAACGAAGAACGAAATTAGAGCAAAGCCACGTTGCTCTCATCATCGCCCTCGAAGGTCGCATTGAAGCAATTGATATTGAACTAGCGGTGAGTATCTTCCCCATGAATGTCTCATATATCTATTCTCGGCCAGGAGCCAGAAAACCCGGTCGATAAATTTTTCTACACCATTGCCGCTCATCTCATTTGGATCGGCTCACTCACTGTGTTAACTAGCGAGTGCAAAAAGTGCGGAGAAAGATCGAACAGCGCAACGCTCTCCTCGCACAGGCTGAAGTCAGAGAAACACGGACACGGCGGCAAACCCAGAAACCAGATTACGTGTATGGCAATGATCTCGATAGCGAGGCAAGTCCCGAGGAATTTTTAAATTTCTCCACCCGGCGTTCAGCTGACTTGCTATTTTTGGAACCCAGGATGATGCCGACGAGTATACTTACCAAGAGGACGACGGGTATGATGAATTTGAGGATGACGACTTCCTCAATTTTCGAAGTGATGTGCCGAATGGATCAAGCAACCGTCGTGCTTCTGCGTCCACAGGACGTCGACGTTCAACTCGGAATGTTGCACTGAATCCTAACGGGAAACGTGAAGCGCCATCTGACTCGTGGAATCAGTGGCGGGGGGAGCGACGCTCATCTCGGCTCGGCGCCCCCCCGGACACCCAACTCGATCTTGAGCCACCCCTAAAACGGGCACGTACAGAGGAAAGTACCATGAGCACGAATTCCGCAGATGCACCCTCCGCCGCTGCCTCGTCTGCCTCACATGGCGCGAGAAATGGGCTTAACATCAAAACACACGGTGTTGCAGCTCTCGAGCCGACGGAAATTCCCTTGGAGCAAATTGCAGGAAAGAAGCGAAGCAAATTCTGGTTTTATGCCGTGACCGTACCGAAGCCTGCACCTGAAGGGGATTCCTCGACGAACGGTGCTGCCTCGTCAGAAATAAATGGCCATAAAGCAAACGGAAACGGTCATAATGCCCTACTTTCTTCTCATCACGAAAATGGCGTGGACTTTGACAGAAGCCTTGAAGGAAGTCTCTCTCCATTGGATTCCGCGTAACATTCAAGATCGTTCCTGCTGTTTAATTTTTTATTACACCACTCGATGATAGTTTACGTACCTCCTTGCATTCATGGATAGTCATCAAACACAAGTCTAGCACCAGCATTATTTCCGTAATATTCTTCCCGCATATTTTAACGATTCAGAATTTTGTACTGCAGCTCTTCTCCTTGGTTAAACGTTGTACAATTAAATAATATTTATCAG
>Ga0210402_10004936_pt1 | contig 12024 bp, 8 predicted proteins | sample IncBWC7MmetaG_FD_161055 | JGI IMG/M metagenome (GOLD analysis project Ga0210402, IMG submission 161055) | Forest soil microbial communities from Barre Woods Harvard Forest LTER site, Petersham, Massachusetts, United States - Inc-BW-C-7-M | ecosystem: Environmental > Terrestrial > Soil >...
TTGCTCGCAAGCCCTTCTCCAATGAGGGTCTGTATTCTGCCCACCTTGCCCAGGTATGCGTCGATGGCGGGCACTACCGGCGCACACTTGTCGTGGAGTTTGTCGTGAATGCTGGAGCTATCTTTCATGTTGTCCTGTCTCGAAGCCTTCAGTAGTCGCAGGCAGTCCCCTTCCAACTTCTCCACCGCAATCTGGGCGGTATCGATCTCGGTTCCCGTGACATCCATCTGGGAATGCAGCGACGTCTTGGCTCGATCCTTCTTGATCTCGGTCCATCCGAACCCGCCGACGATCAACAGAATCGGCGCGCCGATCATGTAGACGTGCCACACCTGTTCCCAGCACAGCGGAACTTTTACCACCTGGTAGCTCTGCGAGCGGTGCACTACATAGTTCGTCCCCTGCCCCACCGGCTTCACGCGATACGACCCCAGCGGAAAAATCGGCACGTAAAGCCCCGTAATCCACAGCGTCGTGATATATGAGCCGTCCGCTGCCAAGTCGCGTTTGCCGTAGTATCTCGTTCCGAACCCGTTCATCGTATAGGGCATTGCACGCTCGATTCCGGGGCCAAACGGTTGTGGCCCCTCGCCGAATTCTGGTTGCGTCGTTATACCCCAGAAACCGACTTTTGCAAACTGCCTCATGAGTGCGCCGGCTTCGGATGGCACATGCCAATTTGGGGCAGCCTGGCTGTCCATCGAGCGCATTTCGATGGTTGTAGATCGCGTTTGGCGCCAATCCATGTTGAGCACATCGGGAACCTCTGAAGCACTTCAGGTTGACACTTTGCGATAACAACTCCCGTCGTGCCACGTCTGTTCCATCGGGGGCGCGGTCTAGAGATCCCTATGACGCCTGCCATGGAGATCCGATGCTCAGAACTGCTAGGCCCGCGTGGTGTGTATTGCTCGCCGCCGACCTGCTGTTTTCCACTTTCGCCGCGGCCGCACAGCAACATGACTGCGATTTTTGGCGGGCCGTCGTTCAGCAGCATTACGCCGTGCCGGAGCGCGAATCCGCCGATGCCCTCGCACGCGAACTCAGTGCCCTGCTGGCATCGCCCGACCCCGAACTGCGCGATGATCTCGCTTACTCGATTCTGGCACGCTGGATCTACCGGCAGAATGTACTTTCCACGCCCACGCTGCTCTCGCTGACCGACGAATGGCGCTCGAATCTGAAAAGCGGACTTGGCGAAGCTGGAACAGATTCGGTCTTAAAGCGATCGTTCTCCGCCCTCTGCCTTGCCGAGATCGCGAAGCGCGAAGCCAAATCCCCGTTCATGGGACCGCAGCGCTATCACGCCCTCGTCGCCGAAGCGATCGCGTATCTGCAACAGGAGCGCGATCTTCGTGGATACGAGGCCACCCGGCACTGGATCCACGCCACCGCCCACACCGCCGATTTGCTGGCCGCGCTGGCCGAGAGTCCTCTGCACACGAAGGACGAAGCCACGAGCATCCTGCATGCGATTGACGCGCGCCTCTCCACCGCACCGCAGGTTTACACCCAGGGAGAGCAGGATCGCCTGGCCGTCGCGTTCGTCTCCGTGATCCGGCAGAAAGATTTCGACCCCTCCACATTCGATCCCTGGCTGAGCCAGTTCCAGAATGAAGACCGCGATGTGTGGACCGCAACCACAGTGGAATCCCTAGCGCGCTACCAGAACCACAACTATTTCCTGCAGGCGCTAACGGTACACCTCTCCCTGGAAGAAGACTCCCCTGCCATGTCGAAATACCGTGCAGAAGTTCTCAAAGTGCTCGCGGCGCGATAAGTACAGGCAACGCCTGCATCCGCGTTTTCTTGAAAGCCTTAACGACAAGAGCGAAGAAAAATAAGAAAAAGGCACAGCCGAAGCCGTGCCCTTAAAACAATCAGCGTGAATCAGCGAAATCTGCGGCGAAGAGCCTAGTCCCGCACCCCATCCATAAACGCCCGCAACTTCCGCGACCGCGACGGATGTCGCAGCTTCCGCAACGCCTTAGCCTCGATCTGGCGAATGCGCTCGCGGGTAACCGCGAACGACTGTCCGACTTCTTCCAACGTATGCTCCGAACCGTCTTCCAGCCCGAATCTCATCTTGATGACTTTCTCTTCGCGCGGCGTCAGCGTGCGCAGGACCTGTCCCGTCTGGTCCTTCAGGTTGACGTTGATCACCGCCTCGGCTGGAGAAACCACGCCACGGTCCTCAATGAAGTCGCCCAGATGCGAATCTTCTTCTTCTCCAATCGGCGTTTCGAGTGAGATCGGCTCCTGCGCAATCTTCAGGACTTTCCGCACTTTCGCCACTGGAATGTCCATGCGCTTGGCGATTTCTTCCGACGTAGGCTCGCGTCCCAGTTCCTGCACCAGCTGCCGCGAGGTGCGGATCAGCTTGTTGATCGTTTCGATCATGTGCACCGGGATACGAATCGTACGGGCCTGATCGGCAATCGCACGCGTGATCGCCTGTCGAATCCACCACGTGGCATACGTCGAGAACTTGTAGCCACGGCGGTATTCGAATTTGTCGACGGCTTTCATCAGGCCGATGTTGCCTTCCTGAATCAGATCGAGAAACTGCAGTCCGCGGTTGGTATATTTCTTGGCGATCGAAACCACGAGCCGCAGGTTGGCCTCGATCAACTCGCGCTTGGCCTGCTCCGCGTCCATGTCGCCCGAGATAATCTCGCGCTGGGTGCGCTTGAGTTCGGCGAACGACACCCCGGTTTCGAGTTCCAGCTTTTCAACTTCGCCGCGAATCGCCCGCGCCTGCCGCCGATATTCTTTCTTCTGTTCTTCGCTGCGAGTAGCGTCAGCCTTGCGCTCAAGATTTTGCGTCTGGCGGTCGAGCGAACGCATGCCGTCGACCGTCTTGTTCAGACGTTCAATCAGCCGCTTGCGCTCGGCGTTGGTGAAGCCCAGCTTGCGCATCGCCAGCGACGTGGCGACGATCGCGCGCGCCAATTTGCGGCGCGCCCGGCGATGATCCTTCGGCTTCTTGGTCTTCGATACTTCGAGATACTTCTCCTCGAGCAACTGGGCCTTCTTGTACAGCTTGGCCATGTCGTCGATCTTGCCGGTGAACTCGTTCAGGCGATTTTGAAGAATTTCATCGGTGATCTCTTCTTCATCGAACGTGACCACTTCCTTGATTGAGCGCACGCCCTTCTTCAGGTCCTCGCCCATGGCCAGCAATTCGCGGATCACAATCGGCGACCGCGATAGAGCCTTGAGCACCCGAATCTGGCCGCGCTCGATCCTCTTCGCGATTTCTACTTCGCCTTCGCGCGTGAGCAGCGGCACCGTTCCCATCTCGCGCAGATACATGCGGACGGGATCGTTGGTTTTTTCGAGTGCTCCGGGAGTCAGGTCGAGTTCAACGTCCTCGCCCTCTTCGTTATCTTCGAATTTCTTGTCGAGTGTGGACGAGGGCAGCTTGGGCCCCTCCAGCACGTCGATTCCCTGCGTACCGATCGTAGTCAGCAGATCGTCCAGGTCCTCGGGAGAATGCACATCGTGCGGGATCAGGTCGTTCACCTGGTCATAGGTGAGATATCCCTTCTCTTTACCTGTGTCGATCAGCTTTTTAATGTCTTCGAACTTGTCGTCAAGAGCCAATTAGGTGTGTCCTCAAAACTGCATTAACGCTCCCCGGGAGCGTGTGCTAAATTTCCGTACAAGGGTGGGTATGTGGGTCTTGCGGGATGTGCATAGCACAAACTTTCAGAGTTTAGCACATAAGTGCTGTGCCGTCTATCGGTTGCCCGCCTTAAAATCGCTCCACCCGCCGCTATCTTCAATTCTTTTCAGCACTTAGGTGAGTTCCTTTTAATCCTTTAGATGGCTGCGGAAGCCATTTTGCTTCAAGCAGTTTTTTTCGTTCCCGAGCTTCTCAGGCCGTCTTCCGCCAGGCTGGGATCGCGGAGGGCGCGGCTGATGCGCTCCAGTTCGGTGAGGAGTTCGCGCAGGCGTTGGTTGTCGGCAGCGAGGCCGGGCCTCTTGAGCTCGCGCTGTACTTCCTCCTGGCGGCGGCGCAAGTGAATGCGGCGCAGGGCACGGACGGCGGCCTCGAGAACTTCGGCTGTGAGTTCTTCGTCCTCCTTCAACAGAATCAGGGCCAGCATGCGGCGATCGCTCTCGGTTGCGGGCATTTCCAGTACATCGGCAACATCCGCTCCGGCGTTGAGCAGAGACTCGGCCAGCGACTCGGTGGCCAGCCCGCGATGCAAACCTTCATTCTGCAGCACGAACTGTGCCTGGCGGGCGGGATCGAAATCTTCCTCCGCGCCGTCGCGAGCGGAAATGTGATCCTCGCCGGGTTGCATCTGGCGCGCCGAGGCTAACGCGCGAATCAGAACTTTTTCCGCGTCGGTGACCTGCGCTTCCGCCGACGATTTCACAATCGCCGCCGACCGCGTTGCCGCCACGTGCCGCAACTCCTGGCGCAGGACGGCGGAATCGATGCCGAGCTTTTGCGCGATCTCTTGCGCGAGTTCGTCGCGCACGATGCGGCTGGGAATGCGCTGGACGTGGGGCAGAAGATATTTGATGGCCTTGTCTTTGCCTTCGCCACTCCGCACAGGGAATTGCGAGCGCGCCCGCTCGATGAGGTAGTCGAAATACTTTTGGGAATTCTTCAGCGCGGCGCCGTAGGCTTCTTTTCCCTTGCGCCGGATGTAGAGATCGGGATCGAAGCCCTGCTCGAGCGTCAGAACCTTGATGATGAATTCTTCTTCGACGAGCAGGCCCAGAGTGCGTTCGGTTGCTTTGGCTCCGGCGGTGTCGGGATCGAAGTTCACGACCACATTCTTGCTGAATCGCCCCAGCAATTTGGCTTGCAGTTCGGTGAAGGCCGTACCCGAGCTGGCGATCACGTTGTGAAATCCGGCGGCATATACGGATATGCAGTCCATCTGCCCTTCTACCAGGATCGCGTAGTCGAACTTTTTGATCCATTCTTTGGCGATGTCGAGATTGAATAAGACCTTGCTCTTGGAATAAATCGCGGTCTCGGGCGAATTCAAATATTTCGGGCCGGACTTTTCATCGGTAGCGAGGGTGCGGCCGGTGAAGGCGATCACTTTTCCCGCTTCGCTGGCGATGGGGAACATGACGCGATGGCGGAACTTGGAGTACATGGAAGCGGTCGTTGGTCGTTGGTCGTTGGTCGTTGGCGAACCGGAGTCGCCGTCGCGATTGTCATTCCGACCGGGCGTTGGCCCCTGAGGGATCTGCTCTGGCTGACGGCTGACGGCTGATGGCTGAGAGCTGTCGTCTTGCTTCCACGAAAACAGGCCGCTCTCGCGCAAGACTTCTTCGCTGAATTCGCTTTTCAGGCGATCGCGCAGGAGGAAGCCGGAATCGGGGGCGTAGCCGATGCGAAAGCGCGCAACCATCTCCTGGTCAAGGCCGCGGCCGGTGAGATACTCGCGGGCCCGCGCACCTTCAGGACGGCGCAGGCATTCTTGAAAAAACGCGACTGCGCGCTCGTGCACGTCGAGCAACTGGCCGCGCAGACGCGCGTCCTTGGCTTCGCCCTCCGTCGCATAACTGGCTTTCGGCAGCGGGATGCCGAGCTTCTGGGCCACCATCCTTACGGATTCGGGGAAAGTGATGTTCTCGATTTTCTGAATGAAGCTGAAGACGTCGCCGGACACGCCACAGCCAAAGCAGTGAAAAAACTGGCGGGTGGCATGCACGGAGAACGACGGTGTCTTCTCCCCGTGAAACGGACACAGCCCGGAATAGTTTTGCGCCCCAGCCTTCTTCAGCTTGATGTAGTCGCCGATGATGCGGACGATGTCCGCCTGCTGCTTCACCGTGTACGCGAAATCGCCAGGGTTTGACATTGCTTGACGGCTTAGTAGGAGTTCGTTACCCGAGGACAGGATTCTCCAGAGAGATAATGAGCGAAAGAATTGCTGTAGGGAAGATAGCAGGCCGGTCCGGCTTCGGAAAAGCTGTGGAATTTCGCCTTATTCCGTTGAGGGCGGAGGAAAACCGGACGAGTCCGAGCTCTCCGAATGCGCCCTCAACTCCTCCCAGATTTTGCCGATAGCAACTCTGGGGGTCGCCTCTTCTGTGCTGACTACGGACCAATACGCTGCTTCGATTGTCGAGAAGTATCGAGTGGTTTCCGATACCGGTTCGGCTTCGCATCACGCCGCCGACAAGGTGATTCCCGTGCTGAAGCAATGGGGAAAGCAACACGTTCTGGGGCTTACGCTGTCGGGCGCATACGCCAAGAACACGGCCATCACTCTGGCGTCGGATGTAGATGTTTTGCTGGCGCTCAGCCCGGTCGCTGGCATGGAGATGAAGACCATCTTCTGGAACTTGTTCAAATATCTCAGCGACCAGGATCTGCAGCCGCATACGCGCGATGTATCGATTCGACTGCGATCCGGGGGGCTTATTGTGGACGTGATCCCGGCGTGCCGTGACCACGAAGGCGCGGGGACCACGCTGTTCAACAAGCGATCCGGGCAGGCAGTGCATACCGACGTCGCGCGGCACGTGCATCTGGTGGCGAATTCCGGACGTCAACAGGAGATTTGCGCGCTGAAGATCTGGCGTGAGCGCCTGTCGCTGGATTTCCCTTCGCTGTACCTGGAGTGTACCGTGTTGCAAGCTCTGGGATCGGAGCACTTTGGACGATTGGCGGACAACATTCTCGCCGTATTCCGCTATCTTTCGCATCGATTCGAGCAAGCGGTCATCGCCGACCCAGCCTGCCACGACAATATTCTCTCCAACGATCTCTCGGCCAGCGACAAGAAGGCTATCGCGGCCGCGGCGCGCGATGCTCTCTACGACGAGAATTGGAAGAAGATTCTTTGGTAGGCAGTTTGCTGAAAATCGGCTCAGGCGCCGCAGGGCCAAAAGCCCCTGCGGTCAGGCTCTCTTTTTTTTCTTCTTCAGCGCGGTCGGTTTCGGCGCGGTGCGCTTCCTCGCGGCTGGCTTGCTCGGAACCCGCTTGATTGCAGCCACTTTCTTCTTGGGAGCCGCGTTCAAGTCGCCAACTTCCAGCCGCTTGGCCGTCTTCCACAGTCTTTCCAGGTCGTAGAATTTCCGCGCCTTCTCGGAAAAAACGTGTACCACGAAGTCCACATAATCCAGTAGAACCCATTCCGCCTGTTTGTATCCTTCGACATGCGCCGGACGTATGTCGGTGGCTTTCAATCGCAGCTCGACTTCGTCGGCGATGGCCTGCACCTGCCGCGGATTGGTTCCGCTGCATAGCACGAAGTAGTCGGTAAACGCTCCCGACCCTTTTTCCATTTCGAGGATGCTGAGTTCTTCGGCCTTTTTCTCCAGGCAGGCTTGGATGGCGGCGCTAATCTGCTGTTTGAGTTCGCTCTTCTTCATTCCGAGGTTTCAGTATTCTTTCCTGGCGGTGAAAACGCCTAAACATTGTAACCGACCCTCACCGGAGGAAGCCCGACCGGCCGACGCGCCCATTCTGGCACAAATAATTACTTGGCCGATTTTTTCGCTTCCGCCGCCGCGCGCTCGCGCAACTTGGCCATGGTGGCCGCAGCTGGGTCCTTGCGATTCTTGCTCTTGTTCCGTCGTTTCGCTTTGGTTACGTAGTGATTCTGCGCCATTAGTCTCCTGCTTCCTCGGCGGTTGGGGACGCCTGCCCTGATTTCCCAAAAGAATTGCCCTCGAATCGAATCCGAGCGACTCAATCATCATAACTGGGACACGAAAGTTTCACGAAATCGAGTCCAATGGGGAGGAAAGCCACTTTATTAGCCGGCCCATCGAGAAGGAGATGTCGGTTTTTCGCAGCCGCTAGGGTCGGCGACTAACCAGCAACGACCAACGACCAACGACCAACGACCAACGACTAACGACTATTTATACAACCCCATCTTCTTGATGTACTCCGCCACCGACGCATCCACAAACCGCCCCAGCGCTTTCCCCGCCGCCGCAGCCTGCCGGATCACGGTCGCCGAAGCCGGTTGATGCAGATCGGGAAGCAAGTGGATGGTTGCTCCCTTTAACACTAAGTCCCCAGAGGCCGCCTGCTTCTGAAACGGACGCGTCACTTCCGGCCTCGGACGCAGACTCTCGGGCAAGGCATTGGCAACATCGGCCAGCGAATATCCCGGCCGGCTGGCCACCACGAATTCGCATTCTTTAAACAGAGCCTCGGCCTGGTGCCATTTGGCAATGTCCGCAAAGGCATCCATGCCGATAAGTAAGAACAGCGCGTCGCTCGCCTTGAATGACTGCTTCAGCCGGCGGACGGTATCGATCGTGTAATTTGGCTTTTCTTGCCCGTCTTTTTCCAGCCGGGCCTTGTTGATTCGAACCGGTGCCGCAGCGTCGTCCGGCGCCTCGAGCAACGACGGAATGAACGCCTTCTCCTGCGCAGTAGCCAGTGCCAGCATAGTAAACCGGTGCACGAATGGCGAAAGCGGTTGCCGCTGTTTGTGGGGCGGAATATTCGCTGGAACAAAATGAATGCGATACAGCTTGTACTGCTCCATCGCTGCCCGCGCCAACGCCAGGTGTCCGCGATGAACCGGATCGAACGTTCCGCCAAATAGCCCTATATTCATGGAATGTGGCCAGCCCCGCCTAGTGTCCAGATTCCCGGCTCGCGATGCAAGCCGAAACAAAATAATACTGTCCTAACGGACGCTTCGTCCTCTGGCGAACGGACACCCCGATCGATTGTCTCCGCCGGGTAAAAATGTACTCCTGTAACTATCTTGTTTCCCATTTCAGAACTAGGATGAGTGACATGCGAGTAACCCTCCCCCTACTCCGCATTCCTCCCGCGCGTGCCCCGATTTTGCGGTACGGGGTGGCAGTGCTCAGTACGGCACTGGCCCTGATTCCCACGGTTCTGCTGGCAGATGTGTCGGAAAGCCGCCTTGCCCTGTTCGGCGTAGCTGTGATGGTAAGCGCCTGGTACGGCGGCTGGAAGCCGGGAGTAGTGGCCACATCGTTCGCCCTCACCGTCAGCGCCTACTTCTCGCTCGCGGGCGAACACAGCCCGGAGCAGCTGCGCACGGCCATCGTCCGCCTTTCGCTCTTCTTCTTCGTCGCCATGTTGATCTGCTGGCTCAACGCGGCCCTGCGGGCCGCGCAGGAGAACCTGCGGCGCTCCGAACTGAACTTCCGGTCGCTGGTGACCAACGCCCCGTATGGTATTTGTCGCTGCGATTCCACTGGCAAGATCCTCGATGTGAACCCCGCATTTCTCGAACTCTTGGGCCACACTTCAACCGACGAACTGGTTGGGCAGCACATTTTCGGTCTCTATGCCGACAACGATAAATGGTTCGATCTGGCCGACTTTCTTCGCTCCTCCGAGCCCTTCAAAGGATTGACCGCGGAATGGAAGCGCAAAAATAACACGACCACGGTTGTTCGCGTTTCCGGGCGCTCGGTGGCCAACGGCGGTGAAGGGGTCGTATTCGAGCTGTTTGCCGAAGACGTCACCGAGCGCCGCGCCCTTGAGCAGCAACTCCGCCAATCCCAGAAGATGGAAGCCGTCGGACGCCTCGCTGGCGGTATTGCGCACGACTTCAACAATCTGCTGATGGTGATTCTGGGCTACTCGGAATTCCTCCTCGAACGTTTGGGCGCCGAGCCTCACCTGCGCGGACCAGCCCAGGAAATCTCAAGCGCCGCCGAGCGCGCCTCGTCCCTCACCCGCCAACTTCTGGCCTTCAGCCGCAAGCAAATGCTGGCGCCCAGAATTGTCAATCTGAACGATGTAGCCACGGAAAACATCAAAATGCTCACTCGCATGATCGGCGAGGACATCGATTTGGTCATGGTTCCCAGTCCGAATCTGTGGCCGGTGCGCGCCGATGCCGGACAGATCGACCAGGTCATTGTTAACCTCGCCGTCAACGCGCGAGATGCTATGCCCTCGGGGGGAAAGCTCACCATCGAGACCTCCAACGTTACGCTCGACGAAGAGTACGCCCGCTTCCACGCGCCTCTGCGTCCCGGCGATTACGTCATGATCGCCATCAGCGATACCGGCGCCGGCATGGACAACGACACCCAGTCGCATATCTTCGAGCCCTTCTTCACCACCAAGGGCACGAAGGGAACCGGCCTTGGCCTGTCGACCGTCTACGGCATCGTCAAACAGAGCGGCGGATACATCTGGGTCTACAGCGAGGTGGGCCGAGGAACGACCTTCAAGATCTACCTGCCGCGCGTGGCCTCAACGGGTGAACCGGCCGCGCAGGTGGCCGCCGCTCCCGTCGAATATCGCAAGGTCGAACCCGGCACTGAAACCATCCTGTTGGTCGAAGATGAGGCTAACCTGCGTTACCTCGCGCGCCAATACCTCGAAAAGCAGGGCTACAAGGTAATCGAAGCCGCCGACGGCGCCGTCGCCATGCAGATTGCGGTTGCGCACGAGGCGATTATCCACCTGCTGCTCACCGACGTGATCATGCCCGGCATGAACGGGCGAGAGCTGGCCCAGCGCATTTCCGAAATTCGCCCGAACGTAAAAATCCTCTACATGTCCGGCTACACCGAAAATGTGATCGGACACAACGGCATGCTGGATGCCGGCGTACGCCTGCTTCAGAAGCCCTTCAACCTTCGCGACCTGAAAAGCAAAGTGCGCGAAGTGCTCGACGCATCAACTCCCCCGGAGGTCGTCATGAACACGCAGTCTGCTGAACCACTCCGCGCGCGCGCCAAGGAGGCTCCTCCCACCCGTGCGCAACGATTCCACCTTCACTTGCCTCTGCGTTATCGCCGTCTCGGCGAAAAAGACTGGCACGTAGGCACCACCGAAAATATCAGCCGTTCGGGAATGCTCTTCCAAGCCGACGAGCCGCTGCAGCCCAGCGCTCAACTGGAAATCAATCTGGTGCTTCCGGCGGAAATCGCCGGACTCTCGGCAACAGAGGTAGTATGCCGCGGAGAGGTTGTACGCACGGTGGAACACAACGGAAGCACCTTGAGCCCCGCGCTGGCCGCGCGGATTCTGCAATATCACTTCCAGCACGGCCCGCTTCCCAGGGCGTAGGCCGCAGCTGCCGGTCGCATCAAAGATCCCAGCATGACTGTTCTGTGGCGGATGACGCAAAATGAAAAAACGAACCTTTAATAAGGAAACTTCTTATTAAAGGTTCGTTTCAATGTAGAACTTTACTCTGCGGACACCGCATGGCTCGATTCTGGCTCGGCGCGCATGCGGGTGAGCGCATCCGCCATGGCGTACTTCAGTTCCTCGATGCCCTTGCCTGTCACGGCGGAGATCTCGTAGAGCTTCAGCTTGTGTTTCTTGCAATACTTTTTCAGCGCGGCGAGCTTGTCTTTGTTGACGGCGTCGATTTTCGACGCGGCCATGATCATCGGCTTGTCTTCGAGATGGGCCCCGAAGCTGCTGAGTTCGCCCATGATCACTTCCACGTCCTTGGTCACATCGGGTCGGCCGCTGGAATCGGAAACGTCGACCAGATGGACCAGCAGGCGCGTGCGTTCAATATGCCGCAGGAATTGTGTGCCCAGTCCGGCGCCGGTGTGCGCGCCTTCGATCAGTCCGGGAATGTCGGCGACCACAAAACTGACTTCGCTCTTCGCGTCGCCCACGGCGACCACTCCAAGGTTCGGCTGCAGTGTGGTGAAGGGATAATCGGCAATCTTCGGCCGCGCCGCCGAGATGCGCGAGATCAGCGTGGACTTGCCTACGTTCGGATAGCCCACGAGCCCCACATCGGCCAGGAGTTTCAATTCGAGGCGGTACGTATGTTCCTCGCCGGGACGCCCCTCCTCATGCTCGCGCGGCGCCTGGTGCACCGACGTGGCGAAGCGCGCATTGCCGCGGCCGCCGCGCCCGCCGCGGGCAATCACGAAACTCTGATCGGGCTGGGTAAACTCGAAAAGCTTGTCGCCGGTTTCGTCGTCGAACACAATCGTCCCGACCGGAACTTTTAAAGTTATGCCGGTGCCATCGTGGCCGGTTTTGTTCGAACCTTCGCCGTGGCGACCGCGCTGCGCCGTGTGCTCGGGATTGAAACGGAAATGCACCAGAGTGTT
>Ga0210402_10004937_pt1 | contig 12023 bp, 9 predicted proteins | sample IncBWC7MmetaG_FD_161055 | JGI IMG/M metagenome (GOLD analysis project Ga0210402, IMG submission 161055) | Forest soil microbial communities from Barre Woods Harvard Forest LTER site, Petersham, Massachusetts, United States - Inc-BW-C-7-M | ecosystem: Environmental > Terrestrial > Soil >...
CACCGTCTGGTCTGACCACTGCACTGACTTCTTGGCGAACACACTTTTGATCCGCGTATCGGCCCAGAGGCGGTAGTCTCCCCGCGAACGAAGGTCGTGGTTAAAATCCTCGGACGTGTACAGCGAGTTTCCCGAAAGCAGAATCTGTGGCACAGGCGATCTCCAAAGTGCAAAATTGCCGGCCGAGATCAGTACGTCGGCACCACAACTGCGAATCAACCGAGGCAAGGCGGCTTGCTCATGCCAAAATCTGAGGCCTGCTCCGTGATCCTTTTCCACTCCGATCCAAGACACGTTGGACGTATCTCCGAACTCACCTTTCAGAATCGATCTGACGGCGATCGTCGCTCGTATGTCTGTTCTTGAGGAGAGGTGTGGAACGACGTTTCGTAAATACGTCAATCCGCTTCCGGCGCTGGCAGCGAGACAGTTGAAGAATAAGTGCATCATCGACCGAGTGTGGCAATCCCAAAACTGTTGGCCCATGCGCGCGATGTTCTCTCCGCGGCCTGCGCAGCCAAAGGCGCCGCTGCGGGGAGAACATCCACCATGATGAAAGCCATCGTCCAAAAGAAGACGCACAGGTAGTAGCCGGGAGCGAACAGCCAATCCTCAAAGGCGGCATGAACCAGTCCCGCCGCCAGAACTCCGGCCAGAGGGATCGCAGGAGAGAAAATATTCCCGGTGCAGCGCATCTGCCGCAAGGTGCGACCCACGTTCACGGCAACCAGAATTACCAGCGCGAAAAACGGAGCGCCGCCGGCAAAACCGACCCATTCTGTAATTGCCAGGTAGCTGTTGCCATGCTCTCTGGTGGCCTCGCGAAACGATTCGTAGCTCCCGGATCGCCAAACCACCTCGCTGCTCGTCGGACTAGTTCCAAAACCGCTGCCCAACCACGGATGTTTTTGAATGGACGCAACCGTCCCGTCCCAAATGGATCTGCGAGAAGCCAGAATGCCGTCCTCCCGGTGCCCTTTATATACAAAGACGGATGTAAGCGACTCCGGAGCATGCTGGTGTAGAGGAACCACGGTCGCGGCGAATACGGCCAAAACCAATGCTACGCCCAATCCCTTCAGCAGCAGTCCATATCGGCGGAGAGTGACGCACATCAAGACGCAGGAAACCACCGCCGCGACAATACCGGCGCGAGCGTAGCTGCTGAAGAGCAACAAAAGCGCGAGCGAGAAAGCGAACGCGCGCCGCCAGCGAACCGTAGCCCGTTCGCCCACCAGGATTCCCCACAGCAGGATCGGCGCTGCTGCAACTCCCATCACAGCCCCCAAGGAGTTTGGGTTGCCGAAAATCTCGGCGTGAATGATGAAATAGGAAACGGCCGAAATGTACACCAGCAGCTCACAACCTACCAACAATGTTGAGAAGAAGCTTGCCTCCCTCCCCATCGCAGCGAGTCGCGCTCCGGAGGTGCCGTAGAGAAAAAGAAGCAGCAAGCTAACTGCCTTGAGCAAGGCCAAGCTCGGATATGCCGATACCGCAGCGGATACCAAGGCCGCAACCGCACAAAAGAACGCCACCAGATGGAACGTCCCGAAGTCGTACCGCTGATCTCTAAGATAAATAACCAGACCGGCAAACGCACCCACTGCGAGAACGAGCCATCGTCCGGACGTCCAGGCTGCGTTCAGGGGCAGGACCATCCCGGCCCACAGGAAAGCCGCCAGCAGGACGGGGAAAAAGCGCGAACGGTAGCTCCAAATGGAGGCGAGCAGAAGATGTAAAACCAGCAATGTCAAAAGCTCATCGGAACTACTGAAATACGCCGGATGAAAAGCCACTGTGTACATCACGAAAAGGCAACACATTGCGATCATCAACGGCAGAAAGAAACTGGACGAGCGCTCATTCATGCGGCACGTCTCCGATACGGTTGCACCGCACTGGCCATACCTGCGGCCCAGGCTTCGGGTGAATAGTGCTGGATGCGTTCGCGGCTGCGTCGAGCCATCTGCGATCGGAGGTCGCGATCACGGGCCAATTCGTCCATGGCGGAAGTAAGTTGCCCGACGTCACCGGCAGAAACTACGTGACCATTCCAACCGCTCTCCACCAGGTCAGCCACGCAACCTGCCACATCTGAGCAAATGACAGGCAAACCGCACGCCATGGCTTCGTTTACGACCAAACCCCACGGGTCCGTGTGAGTGGGAAACACCAGAGCGTCCGCGAGCGCGTAATATGCAGGCAAGCTTTCGCGTTGTGCGAAGCCCGTAAATTGAATCGATCCGCCGTTGATAGCTGCAGCACTCTGCTGAATCGCGGAGCGTGCGGCACCGTCTCCGACAAACACCAGGCCCACTTCATCTCTGACCGATGGCGCTAGCGACTGATAGGCATCGAGCAGGTCAAAGATTCCTTTTTCGGCCACCAGACGGCCGGCAAAGAGAAAAAAGCGGGCAGGTAAGCGCAACACAAGACGATGTGTGGCTGCCTTTGCCTGAATCATTTCAGCTTGTTGCGCAAAAAACTGCGTGTCAACCGCGTTTGGTGCTGTAAAAATCAATTCGTCGGGCACGCCGTACTTTCTCAAGTACTCGACCGCCGATTTACCCGGAACTACAAATGCGTCGCAACCCCGTAAGAATCTCGTTTTCAGAAATTCTATGAGGGCGAGTCCGGTACGGGAGTCTCTCGCCGTGCTTTCCGACCACAGACTGAAAGGCACGCGATTCCGTCGAGCCCAAGACATGGATTGCCATGAAGCAACATAGTTATACCCGCCGCAAACGATGGAATCTGGAGCCGCTCGCCGCAGCGCCGCCTCGGCTCCCCAGTTCAGCAAGAAACTGTGGCTACCAACTCTTCGCCTCCACGAACGAAGCACCTCGTAGGAAAAACGGATTTCGTCCTTGTAGATCAGCCACTGGCGCTGGATAGGATCGTTTTCCGCCAGGAAGATCACGTGCAGGTCGATCCCATTCTGCTGTGCGAGCGCGTTAAAAATAGGGATTCGGTAGGGTGCGATGATCTCCGTAATGATGACAACGCGGCGACTCATGCAGCACACTCTCGATAGACCGCCGAGAGTTCGGCGACTTGATGTGCCAGGGTAAGGCTCTGAATGATGGTGCGGCGAGCGGCCTCGCCGATCTGGTGTCGAAGCAGCGGGCTTTGCAGAAGGACTGAGAGCGCAGTGATCAGTTCGTCCAGGTTTCCCGGCTCGGTGAGCCAGCCATTAGTTCCATGACGGATAATTTCATCAATTCCCTGGCCTCGGCACGCGATCACGGCTCTTTCGGCAGCCATCGCTTCCAGATAGACGCAACCCAGCCCTTCATAACGACACGGCAACGCGAAGAGTGTGCAGCGGCGTATCGCGTCAGCCACGTATCTTCGACTTTGCCGGCCGAGAAAACGAACCTTGCCAGAGATATTGTAGTCGCTCGCCAAACGGGCAAGGCGTCCGTGTTCGGGACCGTCGCCAATAATCTCGCATGAGACGTATGGATGCTGAGGAAGTACGGCCGCAAGCGCCCGCAGGAGCAATTCGTGGCCCTTAATCGAAATCAGGTTTCCAACACTAAGGAGAGTAGTGGGAAGTAAATCGCTCGCTGGCGGAGAAAACATCTGCGCATCCACGCCGTTGTAAATCACCTTCGCATTTACCGGAGCTTCCGTGCCCTCGATTACCCTTTCGGCAACCTTGTCGCTTATGCAAATCACCCGCGATGCTGAACGATAGACATGCTGGGCAACGCGCTTGCACCATCGGCCGTAAAATCCGTGGACCTGGTTGTCAAAGAAGGCGTCCAAACCGTGGACGCTGACGACGAACGGGATGTTCAATTCCCGGCTTAACAGGACTGCCGCGTGGCCGCACGGCAGCGCGGCGTGGGCATGGATCAGATTGATGCGCCGGGAACGATGAATTCTTCGCACTCTTGAAATCAGGCTCGCATAGAGAAACGCCCCAGCGGAGGCGAGACCGGCCCCGCCGGGGATGCAGGGATATTGGACCGATTGTGCGGTGGGAGCACTCGCATTCAATGCCGCGCTTTTACGATGCAATGGCCTCACGGCTAAAACCAATGACTTGACCTCGAGCTCCTCCATCGCCCGCAGCGGCTCCGAGATGAAGCATCCATCGGCATCGTCCAGGGCAGTCGGATAAAACGGAGTAAGAGTCAGGACTCGCATTGCGGGTTGATGGTTTTGTCTTTCCATTCGGCCGTCCACCATCGGCAACTCCAGTTGGGTGCGAGCCGCCAATCCACACATAAGCGCTTAGTTCTTCCTTGCGACTGAGATCAGGTAAGGGCTGCCAAAGCGATTGCCTATGTCATCGAGTCCGGACACTCGCAACAACTTTCGAACAGTCCTGACAGAAAGGTCGACAAGTCGCGGAAGGTTATACACGGGACGAAATGTCTTGTGATACTCGCAATGCAGTACGCGCAGGCCAGCCTTCTGCAGCGTTTGACGCATTACCGCGCGTCGCATCAAGGGAAAGCGATGGATGCGCAGGAGATCGGGAGCAAACCACCCACAGAGCAACCTGTGAATGTGAGTTAGATTGGGTACGATGATAATTACGAGTGCACCACGCTTCGCCCACTCAGCGTGTTTCCGAACCGCAAGCTCGTGGTCGTCGAAGTGTTCTGCAAAGCCGCCTGACACGACCAGGTCGTATTTCTTGTCAGGAATCGACGTAAAGAAATCCGCACTAAAGAGGCCCGCATCATGGATGCCGTTGTAAGACAGATTGGCTCGAACGTAATCCATGTTGTTTGAATAATCGAGTCCGTCGACGCGGTACCCAAATTCCTTGTTTATGTAGATCATGAAGTTGCCAGTGCCACATCCAATCTCAATGGCATCGCCACCTCCAGTATTGGAGAGAAACCTCGACAGCACGGGGTGTTCCTCGCGGATAGGCCCTTCGTAGCGCTCGACGGGTGGCAACTTCTTCCAAATCGAATTCCAGTAGTCCTTGCCTGCGGCATCCCCGGCGACGTCGAGAACGTACCTCTGCTCGGGCTCCTTTGATGTGACGGCTTCGCGAGGTGTGAACGAGATCACCTTTGTTCTCCGTTTAAAATAAATTCAGCGCAGATCTGGTCCGATTCCACAGACTGAGCTTCAGAGCATAAACACCAAGGTATGTTAAGGCGCCCACAGTGACTAGTAACAAGACATGAACCGGAAAAAGTCTCTGAACAATCAGAAGACTACCTCCCATAATGAGGGTCGCTGCAACTGATGTTGCCGCTGTGGCAAACAGAGGTGGCCAGGTCAAATCCCTGGCGAAATAGTAGTTCATGAGGGCCACAACACCTTGACTGAAGGCGGTTGTGAAAGCAGCTGCAAGCGCTCCATACTTGGGAATAAAAATCAGATTCAGCACAATGTTGGTCGAAGCTCCGGCGAGAACGGCAACGAGATATTTCTTTTCACGGCCATTCGGTATGAGTTGCGCTCCGCAGTAGCTGGCTGCTGGCCCCGTAACAATGGTGAGCATCAGCCAGCGAAAAAGAATTCCTGAGCTGGAATACTGGCTCCCGAAGACAAACTGCGTGATGGGAACCGCCAGGATAAAGCCGCCGACCGCGATGGGTAGAGCCAGACCGATGGTAGCGTTCCCGAACCAGCGCAGATATTTTCTCTCGGCCTGTCGATTCTCGGCACTGCTACTCTGGCCGGCACTCTCCGATAGCAGAGGCACGAACACTTGACTCACGACCGGGAGGAAGGACATTGCCATTGTCATCAGACCATAGCTGGCAACATAGGCTCCAAGTTCAGCATCGGGGCGATAGTACTTGAGCATGACGACATCAATCTGGTCATAGATCATCGACATGAGGCTGGAAAATCCCATGACCAGGCAGACTGGCAGGAAGAGGCCCCAAGTTTGCGGCGAGATCACCGGCAAGGGGATTTGGTACTGGCGGCGTGCCGGCAACCAGATCAACACAGTGCTCAGAGCCAGGGAGAGCAATGTTGCGAACGGAATAATCCACGCGTCGCGGGAACCACGAACCAGGGCGAGAATCAGTCCGGCGTAGGCAAGTTGTGCCAGCGCTCCCCGCACTGCGATCATGGACATACGTGAGCGAGCAGCGAAGATCCATTGCGTATCGAAACTCGAAGCCACGAATGCGAGACCGGAGAGCATGATCAAGAGACGGGTCTGGCCGTCACGAGGTGCAATGAACACGGTAAAGAGCGTGAGCAGCAGGTAGGCGCCAGTCGCAAAAACAACTCGTGCTCCAAGAACGTGTCTAACGAGAAATGAAACCCTTTCGCTGTTTCTGGCTGCTTCGCGCAGAGCATAGGTGGAAAAGCCCGGGGAAGCCATGAGTCCGAAGAAGCCGGCGACCGCAGCAGCGAAACCTAGTTGTCCGTATGCCGCGGGCCCAAGAGCGCGAACCACCCGTGGGAACACAATCAGCGGCACTGCCTTGTTCAACAAGTCGAGCAGGACCAACGCAACTGAGTTGTTGATAACGCGAGACAGACTCGCTGTCTGACGAGAAGTGTCCTTCCCCGCAAATTGAGCGGTTGCATTCATTCTGCAGTTTGTCCCAAACCGTACGAGTTGTGACGCTGTTCGACAACGTTCTGAAAAACTTCCGCCCATTGCTGCGTAACGCGATCCCAATCAAACTGTTGTGAATGTCTGACGGCTGCGTACGCCATCGATTGCCGGATCACCCTATCGCTCAGCAACATGTCTAGCCCTTGGGAAAGTTCCGCATCTGAATCTGCCAGGAAGCCGGTCCGCTCATGCAACACGTACTCTGGCCGGTATGCACTGATGGCGATTGCTGGCAAGCCGCAGGCAGCCGCTTGTCCGAGCACTTGAGGGTGACCCTCGAGAATGCTTGGGAAAAAGAAAGCGTCCGCCCTGCGCATTTCTTCCCCAAGTTGTGCGGACGGCAGATGCCCCAGGAAGGAGACGTTGTGGCACTCGTACTTTCGGCACATGGCGCGACAGCGTTCTTCGGTTTCACCACAACCCGCCAGTCGGAACTCCACATTCCGCCAGCGTGCGGCTTGCTCGATCACCAATTCGACTCGCTTCCAGGGTCGAAAGGACCCGGCATGGAGGACAGTTAACGGTCGACCGGCGCGAGCCGATTTTGGCTCATCCCTGGAAAAGAAGAACCGCCGATCGATTCCGTCGTAGATCGTTCCCGCCTTGACCCCAAACCTGTTGTGCACTGTTTCGGCTACATGGACGGAGTTTGCGAGCACGGCATCGCCTTCAATGATGGAGCGCGCAACCAAACCCTTTCTTGCGACGTCATTCATCACCGACACAATGTAGGTGACGATCGCCACCCTGAGGCAAAGATTCTTGCGAAGTGCGAACACTACCTGATCGAGCGGCCCAGTCCGCGGGAAAAAGTAAACATCGGGTCGAAATGCAAGTGATCGCAGCAGAAGGTGCACTGTGTTTCCGTGCTTGTAATAAGGCAGTAGCCTGGTATTCTTCCGGGCGGCGATACGCGGATCGGGTTTGCCCTCGGTGATCATGATCACACGAAACAATTCTGGCGGCAGGCGAGCGACAATCTCCTTTACCGTAAGATTTTGAGCGTTTGTGTCGTCTTCGTCGGCAGACGAAGGAGTGAAGATCGTAATGGGCCGAACTGGCTTCGGTGTTTTCATTGCGGCGGCTTCTGAATCAGAAATATTTCGACTCGGTTTCTGCTCATCACCCCTAAGCGTTGCTCGCAACCGGTATGTAAGCCCCCGAGAAGAGGTTCGCCAAGGTGTCGGCGTCTGCAAGGCTCCCGGAGGCTCGTGGTAGTTGAGTTGCTTGGTCCCGCACCTCAAGGAGATCGGGTATCCGCGCTATCTGTTCCGAGGATTCCAACACTTGGCCAACACCAAATCGGGTGTATTGCTGAACGTATCCGGAATAAGGATCGCGCAACCAAGCACACAGGAAGACGGGAATGCCCCGCGCAGTACACTCCAAAGCCGTGGAGGATTGCACGGTCAGCGCCAATTTTGTGTTGATCCACAATTGCTCCGATACTGGTCCTGCCAGAACTTCGACCTGTCGCTCTCGGTTCGGAAGCAATCGGCGCAACATTCTCCGGTGGCCCTTGATGCTTTCGAAGGGATGCAGTTTGAACACTAGTTTCAGTCCGCAGCTCTCGGCAAGAGAACACAAACGCGGCAAAAGATCGCGGTAGACCTCATCGGTGCGCCACCCGGAGCTCTGATAGGGCTCAGTGAAGAACACCAGCCACGGAGCAGAGCCGCGTGGTGCACGCAGCAAATGCGGCCGGTCGGATGAGGCCTCTGAGGACATGACGATCTTCTCCGGGTCGAGTTGACAGATGCGCCGCAAATAGTCCCGTTCCATCTCGTTCTTGACTAGGTAGAAGTCCGCATAGTTCGTCTTGATCGCCATCATGTAGTTCAAAGCACCGTGATGACAGGCGAGCGCGGGGACGCCACGTCTCTTGGCAATGATCAGTGGGATACTGGAGGGAGGATTGCTGTCATCGGCGGAGAGGCAAGCGCTGACATTCTCGGAATCGTAAACTCGAATCCAGGCATTACGCAGGGCAACACCCCAAGACAGAAGCGAGGAAATTCGTTCAAGAACACCTGCCGCCTCAGCCATGTTGAACTCTTCGGCATCGTCAACCAGCTGCTTTCTTAGAATGCTCCACGCCTCAAGCAGCGAAGCGCTTTCGCGGTGATCCGCTGGAACGAAGTAAGGCGTCAGTGATACCGAGCGAACATTCTCAGGCAGTGACGAAAAATTGGCATTGCTCCTGGTGTGTACCAACAAGAATTGGGAACCCGGTAGCAATTTCGCGTAGGAGAGCACCGCACGCGAAACGTTGATGTAAGCCGACGGCAGCAAGATGACAGGCTCTCCTGACGTGCGACCACAGCGAGTAAAGCGGCGGCGGACGGAATGATGGCTGTCGAACTTATCCTCGAGCACCTGGGTGAGCTGGGCTCTGTCGAGCTCTGAAAAGACTTTGCGATAATGGCGTACCCGGTGAAGAGCCGACTGAGCACGGTTCTCCAGGATTGTCAGTCGGATGCCCAGAAATCTTCCTAAAGCCGTTGCGACGAAGTGGGGACGACTCGAATACAACTCGCAGGTCGAGGCCAGTTTCTTCGCCAATCGGTGGATCAACATGAGCTGCTCAAGCTGGGGAACAATCTCCAGCGACAAGACGTCCCACCAGTCGATTCCCGAGGCGTCTACCATGGCACCGATTCCGAGTTGCAGAAGTTCCCGGAGGCGGTAAAGATCTTCAGTTTCCTTCGCAAAATCGTAGATGCTGATTACTTGACCGCTCGCCTGCAGTCGCCAATCGCCATAGGTCGCGGCTGGGGCACGCGCGCTGTCAACTATCAGATCCCAGGGCTCCCCGAGTCTAGGTGTAGGGAACATGTCCTCGGGATGTAGCACCAAGACTCTCAAGTTTGCATCCTTCCGGCGGGGACACGCCCTAGCATCCGGCGAACATTATGTTCCAGACGTGGCGAAGACTTGATCGCAGCAGCGACATGATAACGAGTGGCCACTTTGAGATAACGCGCAGTTGAAGTAGTTGCCATAAAGTCCAGCGTCTGCCGGGCGCCCGTGGCAAATCGCTCTTTGTAACCTTCCGAGCCCAGCCCCATGTCAACGCGCTCGACTTCAGGATCATCGCAGCCCTCCTCAACAATTTTCGAGAGCAGACAGAGCCCCGGAGAAAATCGCCTCCACTCCATGTCAAACGTCGGCTGATAGTAAAACCAGCTCCCAGCGAACCGGAATCCATAGTTCCACGCTACTGTATGGTCATCCACTCGCAGCCGGGTGAGCGCAATCCATCCTGCAGGGGAAATTAGAAAGGCTAGTTCAGCAAGGAAAGACTGCCGTTGTGGATGCGCGAGATTGCTTTGCCGACCCGCCGCCGAGAATCGCGTGATATGAGCTTGCACAAACTCGGGCAGCCCCGCCTGCAGATCGTCGCGCGACTGCAGATGGTCAACGCTTACGCGCCCCTGTTTTGCAAAGCCTTTGAGAGAATAGCGAAGCGATTTGTTGTTGGTGACGGCGTCTCTTAGATTTCGCCTTTCCAGGGACGATCCCAGAGAGATCTGTGCACATAGGTGCGCCGGTCGAGAAAAGGTTTTGTAGCCATGCACTTGGGTGACAGCTTTGAGCGCACAAGAAGTTACAGAATCTGCCGGCAGGCTCGCTGCCACGAACGCGGGTATTTTCAATCTTTGCAGCTCAGCCAGGATCTGATTCACAAACTCCGATCGGCGAGCCGTAGATGAGACAAAATCGCAATAGTCGGCGGTTGCGCCTGCCAGGAAGAATGCTTCTCGCCGCACTGTATCGGTTGCGAGTGCAGCAACGCCAACCAGCGAATCCTGTTCATAGGCCAGTATGAGCAGAGGCGTGACGGATTCTCGATAGGCACGGCTTACAGCCAGCGCCCATTCGTAGGTGTAGAAAACTTCTGGACGCTCCATTTGCCAGACCAATGTATTCCACTGGCAGGCCAGCATGTCGTCGCCCGGAATTTCTCTGTGCACGACTAGGCGCAAGGTTCCCTGCTTTTCAAGTAAGCAGTCATCGTCGAGATCGGGTTGCGATGCCAACTTCCCGTCAAGCAGTCGACCCCGCGACCGCGCTCGTGCATGTTGCTCTGAACCGCTCTTGCAATGAGCGATGAAACCCCGAAACGTGCGCCTCGAATTCCGCCAAACTCATCTCCCCAGTGATATGCACTCGCGGCAGCGCAAATTTCGACGTCTGCATTCCAAAATCTCCGCCTACGTTGAGGAATGCACTCTTGAAGCCGGCCTGTTCCGCCATCTGCATTTCTCGCGACGTAACCGCGGACGCGTCACCGAACGGATACGCTAAAGCCCATATCTCTTGCCCCAAACTCTGTTCAAGTTGGTGCTTGCTCTCCAAGATTTCGCTCCGCGCCGTCTTCATAGGTGACTCGGACAGCAACGGATGAGAGAGAGTATGTGCTCCAATGCACATCCCAGCCGCGGCAAGCCGACGCAGTTCGGGTAGGTTCAACAGCAAGAATCGCTGCTGGAGTACAGGATCTTCACGATATTCCGCGTCCCCACGCTCTCCGCGCCCCAACTGCATTCGTATTTTTTCCAGAATCGTCTCTCGATAACGAAGGTCGTACTGTGAAAGCTTCCTTACCAGTTCCCACCACAAAGACCGCTTTTCCCGCTGGCTAGCTTCACACGGTCCGATTTCAGGTAGCTCTAACGTGAGGCTTCCCGGAACTGCCAGGAACATCAGATAAAGTTCTTCGTACCACAGCATTGTGGCCGTGGAGCGGAGTGAAGCGCCAGTGACAAAGAATAGGCACTTGAACTCGAATTCCTGAAGGATGGGCAGCATATCAAACAGCGAGTTCCGCAGACCGTCATCGCAAGTAAGCAGCACGGCACGCGGAGGCAATTCATCGCCAGACTCGCACCAGAGGAGGAAATCCTCCGGAGAGATAACCTTGTATTGATCTTTAAGGAAGCGGAGTTGCTGTCGAAATGACTCGGCGCTCACCAGGCTGCCGTCGAGATCCGGATCAACGACTCTGTAGTCTGAAGGCAAAACACCGTGATACGTAAGCACCACCGGTCCTGCGCTCATGCGCCGAAGATAGCCCGCCTTGGACAGGCCAGGATAAACAACATGCTTCAACAAAGGACTGACCAGCCTCATGCTCTCATCACCAGTGCACTGCGCGCGAGAAATTCATACAAGCGCAAGAGCTTTGGGAAATTCCTATCCCAGTCCGCGCGTTCAGTTACTACACTCTGGTTCCGCTCTGAAATCGCTTCAAGATGGTCAAGGGACCTACTTGCCGCCCGAAGTAGCTTCGCGGCAAACTCCTTCGAAGAGCCGGTTGTTGCCAGCCAGCCGTTCTTATCCTCAGTGATCCACTCACGATTGGACGGGATATCGGTGACGATCGCGGGAAGCCCCGTCGCCATTGCTTCCAGCAACGAGATTGAAGTCCCGTCAGACTTAGCACAACTCACGTATGCGTTCG
>Ga0210402_10004938_pt1 | contig 12021 bp, 11 predicted proteins | sample IncBWC7MmetaG_FD_161055 | JGI IMG/M metagenome (GOLD analysis project Ga0210402, IMG submission 161055) | Forest soil microbial communities from Barre Woods Harvard Forest LTER site, Petersham, Massachusetts, United States - Inc-BW-C-7-M | ecosystem: Environmental > Terrestrial > Soil >...
AGGTTTCATCAATGTCCGGTTGCGTCCGTGGCTGCGCCGTTTGATTACGCGGATGATCGCCATCATCCCCGCCGTTTGCATCATCGGATACTTTGGCGAAGGCAGAACCACGCAACTGCTCGTCGCCAGCCAGGTCGTGTTGTCCATGCAGTTGGGATTCGCCGTCTGGCCGTTGATGCGCTTCACTGGTGAAAAATCGAAGATGGGCGAATTCGTGAATCCGTTCTGGATAAAAATTCTCGGCTGGACGGCCGCAGCGATTATCATTGTCCTCAACGTCAAACTCCTTTTTGATACCTTCATGCCAGCCGCCGTCCTGAAATTTTTATACAGCCATCTTGGTTTGTCCGTGCCAACCCAATAATAAATTTACATGTATAAAAAAATTCTAGTCGCCCTCGATAACAGTCCGGCGGACGAAAGCATCCTGCCGCACGTCGTGGAACTGGCGCAGCGTTTTGGCTCCGCGATCCTGCTGCTGCACGTCGCCGACGGCTTTGCCGCGCGCTGCTTCGACCAGTTGAAACTTGCCGAATCCGAGGAAATGAAAGCTGACCAGAAATATCTTGAAGAAATCGCCGCCCGCCTGCGCGGGAAAAAAATTCCGGTTGAAACGAAACTGGCGCTGGGAAATCCGCCGGCGGAAATCCTCAAGATGGCCGAAGGCGATCGGTGCGATTTGATTGCCATGGCCGGACACGGGCACCGGCTGTTCGGCGATATTTTTCACGGCAGCACCATCACGCAGGTCCGGCACAAGACGACGATTCCAATCTTCGTCGCCCGTGCAAAAAAGCTTTAATCACTTGCCGGGCGGAAATTTTCCCGAGCGTTCGACAAAGTGCAGCAGATTTCCTTCGCAGTCTTCAAAAAACAAAACGCGTCCACCACCCGCCGCTGGCCGGACTTCTTCCGTAAATTTCACGCCGCGTTTTTCCAGTTCAAATTTTGCTCCGTCCAGCGAGTCCACGCGCAATGCGAGGTGACGGAAACCGGCCAGCTTGTTGTTGCCGCGATCGGGCAGGGGAGTTTCTGCAGTGTAAATCTCGAACCAGACATTCCCCAGTGCGATCAAGCAGGTCGGCGGATTCTGGCCGTCGTCGAAAACCAGTTTCGCGCCCAGTACGCGTTCATACCAATTTCTTAATGCGATGGGATTTGCTGCAGGAATGGCGATGTGTTCCACAGAGACATTCATAGTTTTTAGACGAGTTTGCTGGCACGCATTTGCAATTCATCAAGAAAAGCTTGCAGCAGCGGCGTTTTGCGTCCGCGCCACAACACCCCGATGCTCACCGATGGAAACCCATTTAAAGCAAGAGCGCGCACTTTGGGTGGGAAAACTTTCCCAGGAATCGCCAAGGAAACACCGATTCCCAGTCCGCTGGCCACATAGGTCTCAATCAAGTCCAACGAACTCACCTCGATGCCCGGAAACCAGTCCACGCCGATTTTCGCCAGACCCTGCTGGAAATTTTTGCAAACCGCCTCGGTCGCGGGCAGGCAGATAAGCGGCTCGGTGATCTTGTCGAGCGACCAGAGCTGGCCGGCCTCGGTAAACCTGCTTTTCTTTTCGACGAGCAGCACCAGCGGCAATTCGATGAGCGGCAGCGAGTGGACGCCCGGCACGGGCTTTTTTTCCACGAGCGACACCGCGAGGTCAATTTCTTCCTTGAGCAACAGGCCTTCCAATTCCGGTTGATGACCCTCGCGCAGGCCGACTTTCAGGTTCGGGAATTTACCCTGGAGATTTTGCAGCATCGCGGGCAGATGGTCGCGCAGCACAATGACGGAGGCGCCGATGCGGACATGCCGCGCCACGCCGCCCTGCAAATCGGATTCAAGCGCGTCGAGGTTTGCGAAAAACGGCTGGATATAGTCGAAAAGTTTTTTGCCCGCCGGTGTGAGCGAAAACGGGCGGCGTTGAAAAAGTGTGACGCCGAGGTGCTCCTCCAGTTGTGCGATCTGGCCGCTCACCGCCGGCTGCTGGATGCCGTAGGGAATGTTGCGCACCGCTTCCATGATGCCGCCGTGCCGCGCGACGTAATAGAACAGCTCCAGATGGTGAATGTTCATGACATTGATTCAGACGATGCTGCGGGAAGTTTTATCAATTAACGCTCCTTGCGCAAGCTGCGTTAAAAATAACGCATGAAAACGACATTAAGTTTGCTCGGACAATTCACCGCCACCGTCTTCGCTGCCGAGTTCGCCGCCGGGTTCGTCCACTGGTTTGAAGACGCCTATGTGCGCGAAGAAACACCGTTCATCGGCAGATTTGTCGGGCGGCCCAACACCATTCATCACCACTTTCCGCGTTACATGACACGTCACAACTGGTGGCAAAGCTCGTGGGACTTGGCGTTACTGGCCGCCATCCTTGTCGTTGGCGCAGGGTGCTGTGGTTTGCTGACATGGCACGTCTGGCTGTTTGCCATCCTTGCCGCCAACGCAAATGAATTTCACAAATGGGAACATCGCACGCGCAAGGAAAACGGGCCCATGATTTCATTCTTGCAAGACATTAAACTTCTGCAAACCGCGAAACATCACGCGCGGCATCACACCGATCCGAAGAACAGCCACTACTGCACCGTCACAAACTTTCTGAATCCAATTCTCGACGGCATCCGCTTCTGGGATCGTCTCGAATGGCTACTGGCCAAAAGCACCCACCTGCATCGCCAGTTCGACACTTCCGTGCGTGGCTACGGCCCTGGCCCGGCGTGGTTGGAGGAATTTCGACGCGCACCCGCTGTCACCAAAGAAAATTCAAACTGAAAGATTTCACACCAAGGTGATTGAAAATTCAGAAGACCAACGAGCCGCTGCCTCAAGCCGCCACCGGCTGCAGGCTACCCGAAAAGCATTCTTCCTTTTCGAAGGCCGACCGGTCGTTTTTTTCAAACGATGAGCTGTCTAGAATTTCCTGGATGGCTTCCAGCAGCATCGCGGAGTTGCATTTGCTTTTAATGAGCCGTTTGCTGGCGTGTTCCAGCAAGGATTCCTGTGCGACGTCCCGGATGGAGTTGGTGGACAGGATGATGACCGGAACTTTTGCGAGGGATGGGTTCGTGTGGATGAACTGAAGCACTTCTTCGCCGTTGAATCGGGGCAGCATCAAATCCAGCAGCACCAGATCCGGCACAAAAGTCGAAAGCTTTTTTATGGCGTCCAACCCGTCATAAGCGGAGATGACGTGAAATCCCGCCTTTTGCAGACGCATCCGATATACTGTCAGCACGACCGTGTCGTCTTCGGCGTAAAGAATGGTTTTAACTTTGGGCATTTTGTCCTGATTGTTTCAATCAACTCACAACCCGTTGCCGGATAAAAAGCAGTGGTTGTGCCATAACTATTGCTATTGGAAAAGCCAGGTTTTGTGGTTACACACCGGGGCAATAGGAACACGAATGCGCATTTTGGATTTTCTGATTCGACCGCACGGCGGACGGTTTGCCGCCAAGTTTGGGACACGAATTGGACACAACCGTCCCGGTTTGAGGCAAAAATTCAGGAATGTTGGCACGTTGCCATCGTGTTTTTTGATGTTACGCAAAAGTTTTTCAATTCACACTGTCCAGCGTTACGCGGTAGCATGACGACGGATGAACGATTCAGAGATCAGCAGTCAGCCGACCGAAACCGGAAGCCGCGAATCATTGCGCGGCTTCTGGGCGCTCATCGTCACGCAATTTCAAGGTGCGTTCAGCGACAACGTGGTCAAAAATCTCGTCGTCCTCATCGCCATCTTCGGTACCAGCATGACGGCGGTTGAAAAAAACCATTTCGGCGAATCCATCGGCGCGCTGTTCTCGCTGCCGTTCATTTTATTTTCCATGGCCGGCGGATTTCTCGCCGACCGTTTCAGCAAACGTTCGGTGATGCTCGGTGTGAAAATTTTCGAATTGCTCATCATGTCACTCGTCTTCGCCGGACTGTGGACGCTGAACCAAAATCTCCTGCTCGCCAGTGTCTTTCTAATGGGGACGCACAGCGCGTTCTTTGGCCCGTCCAAATACGGTTCGCTGCCGGAACTGCTGCCGGGAAAAAAACTTTCGTGGGGCAACGGCCTGCTCGAACTTGGCACATACATGGCGATTATCCTCGGCACAGTCGCGGCGACTTTCATGGCAAAATTTTTTCGCGGCGAACAATGGATTTCTGGATCGATCCTCATCGGCCTCGCTGTCATTGGATTTTTTTCCTGCCTGCAAATCACAAAAATTCCGGCAGCGAATCCGCAAAAGAAATTCAACCTCAATTTCCCGGACGAAGTCTGGCGACAATTGCGCGCGATGCGCGGCGACCGTCCGCTTTGGCTCGCGATCATTGGCAATACTTATTTTAGTTTTGTCGGCGCGCTGCTGCTGTTGAATCTTTTTTTTTACGGTGCGGATGTACTGCACGTGGACGAAACCAAGACCGGCCTGCTCACCGTCGCGCTCGCGCTTGGCATCGGTTCGGGCAGCGTCGCGGCGGGTTATCTGTCCGGCGGCAAAATCGAATATGGCCTCGTGCCGCTCGGCGCGTTCGGGCTTTCCATTTTTTCCGCGCTGCTTGCGCTGCCGCATTTATCCGTGACGAAAGCGGTCGTGCTGCTGGCCTTGCTTGGTTTTGCCGGTGGATTTTTCATCGTGCCCATTGCTGCGTTGTTGCAGCACCGGCCGGCGCGCGAAAACAAAGGCCAGATTCAGGCCACCGCCAACCTGCTTTCCTTCGTCGGCGTGTTTCTCGCGTCAGGCGCACATTGGTTGCTCGCGCAGCAATTTCAACTTTCACCGCGCCACATTTTTCTCGTCGGTGGAGTGATGACCATGGCTGGCGCAATTTACGTCTTGATTTTGCTGCCGGACGCGCTGCTGCGTTTTATGTTGTGGGGCGCGACGAATTCGCTTTACCGCATCTGCATTGACGGTCGCGACAACATTCCGGCGAAGGGCGGCGCGCTGTTCGTCTGCAACCACGTTTCGTGGGTGGACGCGCTGCTGCTCATCGCCTCGACGGATCGCCGCGTGCGCTTTCTGATGTTCAAGGACATCTATGAACAAAAGTGGGTCAACTGGGGCGCGCGCATCCTCGACGTGATTCCGGTTTCGTCCGGGCAGCGCCCGCGTGAATTGATCAAATCGCTGCAAGCCGCAAGCGACGCGGTTCGCAACGGCGAAGTCGTCTGCATTTTCGCCGAGGGCGAAATCACGCGCATCGGGCAGTTGCTCCCGTTTCACCACGGCTTCGAGCGCATCATGAAAGGTTTGGACGCGCCGATCATTCCCGTGGCTCTCGACGGCGTGCTTGGCAGTCCGTCCAGTTTCAAGCACGGACGTTTTGTCTGGAAACTGCCACCGCGCATTCCGTATCCGGTCACGGTGAGTTTCGGCGCGCCGCTGCCCGCGACTGCCTCGGCGTTCGCCGTGCGGGAGGCCGTGCAGGAACTGCTCGCAGACACATGGCGGCATCACCGCGATGGCATGAAAAATCTGCCAAGGCAATTCGTCCGCACCGCGCGGCGGCATCCACGCCGTTTCGCCATGGCTGACGCGCAGGACGCGAAAGTGAATTTTGGCAGTGCGCTCGTGCGGACGGTTTTTCTGGCGCGGCGGCTGAAGAAAATCTGGGCGGGTCAAAGAATGATCGGGCTGTTGCTGCCGCCGTCGGTGCCGGGCGCGCTGGTGAATTATGCCGCGTTCCTCTGTGGCAAAGTGCCGGTGAATTTGAATTACACCCTGTCCGCCGACACGCTCGCCGAGTGCGCGAAACAATGCGATATCAAAACCGTGCTGACGTCGCGGGCGTTTCTCGAAAAGGTGAAGCTCACCGTGCCGGGCGAGGTGATTTATCTGGAGGACGTGGCACAAAATCCCGGCGTTCTGGAAAAATTTACGGCATTTTTTATGGCGAAATTTTTGCCAGTCAATTTGCTGGAGCGAGTTTTGTCTTCCAATCGAAAATCGAAAATCGAAAATCGAAAATCTCTGGATGATCTGGCCACCGTGATTTTTTCCAGCGGCAGCACCGGTGAACCGAAGGGCGTCATGCTTTCGCATTACAATCTCATCTCCAACATCCAGCAGATGGAGCGGATTCTTAGTTTCACCCACCATGACCGGATTCTTGGCATCCTGCCGTTTTTTCATTCGTTCGGTTTCACCGTCACGCTTTGCCTGCCTGTAGTGCTGGGCGCCGGCGTCGTTTTTCATCCCAATCCGCTCGACGCAAAAGGCATCGGCACGCTTGTCCGTGAAAATGCCGTCACGATTTTGCTCGCCACGCCGACCTTTCTGCAACTGTATCTGCGCGCCATCGCGCCGGGCGATTTCGGCGGGGTGGAACTCGTCATCACCGGTGCGGAAAAATTGCCCGAACGGCTGGTCGCCGCCTTCGAGGATCACTTTGGCATCCGCCCGCTGGAAGGTTACGGCACGACGGAATGCGGCCCGGCAGTGGCGGTCAACATCGGCAGCTTTCGCGCCGCCGGTTTTCATCAGGCCGGCGGCAAACGCGGCAAAATCGGGCGGCCGTTGCCCGGCATGAGCGTGCGCATCGCCGACGCGGAAAATCCGTGGGGTGGAAAATTCCTGCCACCGGGCGAAGCCGGAATGTTGCTCGTGCGCGGGCCGAACATCATGCGCGGCTACCTCGGCCGGCCGGAAAAAACGGCGGAAGTGCTGCGCGACGGCTGGTATTGCACCGGCGACGTGGCGATGCTCGACGAGGATGGCTTTTTGCAGATCACCGGACGCTTGAGCCGCTTCAGCAAAATCGGCGGCGAGATGGTGCCGCACCTGAAGATCGAGGAAAAATTGCAGGAACTCGCCGGCGCGGCCGAGCAGATGTTCGTGGTCGCCGCCGTGCCCGACGAAAAGAAAGGCGAACGGCTGGTGGTGCTGCACAAGCTGGCGGAAAAGGATTTGCGAACGTGCCTCGAAAATTTTGCGGCCAGCGATTTGCCGAATTTGTGGAAACCTAAAGCAGAATCTTTTTTCCGTGTGGAAAATTTCCCGCTGCTCGGCACCGGCAAACTGGATTTGCGTGCCGTGAAGGAAATGGCCGCGAGGTTCGTGGGCTGATAGAAATTTTCTGCCGGGAAATCGGAATTAAATTTGCAGCCTATACTGCTGTTAGGCGGCTTGGTCATCTCTTGGCTGAGTAGATTACAGTCTCAAAACCCTCCGCAACAATGTCCAGCTTCCAAATGTTTATGTCATCCCACTTTGGCTGCCACTCCAAACCAATCCCAGCATGGCTATCGTAGTCCAACAGCATCCAGACACGTTGAGGATTAACCTGAAGTTTGAGAGGATGCAAATCTCTGACGACCGTGGGCAGTGATGCGTCTGTAACGGGAATCCAAATGACCTCGTTTGTCCCGAGGGGATGCTTCGCCAAAATAGAATCACATGCCGCGGCAAGCTCCACATAATACTCCCGGCTTTTGTGCTGCAATCGGATATAGTGAGACCTCATCGTCAGGAGCCAGAAAAGTCCGATAACAAAAGCCATCACCACAGTCATAACCAGTATGTTTCGGAATGCGCTCATGTGCCGTCTAACAATTTTTAGGCATTGAAATTTGTGGCCAATTCTGTTTCACAAATTCGAGGTTGCGCCGGACGCAAATGGTTATCAAGCCTGTTCTGACAAGTTCTTCGGTTTTTTCACGGGCGAATCAGGCAAGGCGGTGATGGCGTAGCGGCTCCTCGGCAGAAAGCTGCATTTATAGTTGATGGAAAAAACGGCGGTCTGCCGACACGCCGCTACGATGGCGTCGCTTCATCCGTGTTGATCCGTGTCCATCCGTGGTTCAAATTCACAACGGGAAAAATTCGTGCCGGATTCCCGTTTCGTAGCAATGCAAAATGGCCGCGCTGCGTTCCACGCCGAATTTCGGCTTGCTGGAATAGCCGGGATTGAAAAATAAAATCCCGCCAATCGTTTCACAAAAGTGTTTGTGCGTGTGGCCGAACACGACCACGTCCGGTTTTTCGCGGGTGATTCGCGCCCTTAATTTATCCGACGGCGAGTGCGGATTGACGATGTGATGGACGAGAAATTTCCGCGCGGCCAGTTCCACAACCTCGGTTTCCTTGAACGACAGGCCCAGATCCGTGTTGCCCAACACGACGGTGACGGGCGCGATCTGTTCGAGTTCAAACGCGATGAACGCGTCGCCGATGTCGCCCGCGTGCAGGATGTGTCCGACGCCCGCGAACAGTTTGGAAATTTTCGGGTCGAGAAATCCATGCGTGTCGGAAATGACTCCAATCTTCATATGGGTGACAAGTGAAAGGTGACGGGTGACACGAAGTTAAAAATTGTGTCGTTGACGGGTTTTTCTTGCCACTTGCCACTCATCACTTGCCACGTTTTATGCTTTCGCTTCCTCCGGTTTTTCTTCCGCTTCAGGTTCTTTGTCGCGCGCGCCGGCTTTTTTATCGGCGGGAGATTCGGCGGGCGCGGTCAGTTTCGCCGCCGCGACGAACAAGGCGGTAAAGATGCCGCCGCTCAACAGCGTGTTGCGGAAAAATTCCCAAGTTGGCGGAAATCCATCCGTGCCTTTGGTCAGCACAAGAATCCAGCCAGCCAAGTTTTTTGTGTATTCCGCATTGTGAAACGGGTTGAAGAACCACGACGCCGTGTTCGTGACGAGGTAAAACAAAATCGCGCCCAAAATCCCGCCGCCCAGCAGCGAGACAAAAGACGATTTGGGTTTGAAGCTTCGGCCAAGAAAAATCAAGACGGCGTAGGCGATGTAGTTGAAGAACAGGTTTTTCAGGTTGGCCGAATCCCAGACTTCAACGCCGTGCGCCGAATAATAAAAATTCAAGCCGATGTCCGTCGCGAGCAAAACGAGAACCGGCAGCCAACAGGAATTTTTTCTCGGAAAATAAACGCCCGCGCAAAATGCGAACGCGTAGGCCGCGCTGAAATTCAACGGCAGCAGGCCGGGAATCCGCGACACTGCGAACAGCGCCACGAACACCAGCGGCAGCCAGCGATGCCATTTTTCTTTCACCGGCGCAAATGATACGCCAGCCTGACCTGAAGACAAGTGGCGGAAATGGAAAAACTTTTTGAAATCATTTTTGAAGACGACGATCTGCTGGTCATCAACAAACCCGCCGGACTCGTCTGCCATCCGACCAAGAACGGCGAAATGTCCAGCCTCATTGGCCGCACGCGGTTACATTTGGGAAACGCCGCGCAACCGCACCTCATCAATCGCCTCGATCGCGAATCCAGCGGTGTCGTCATCGTCGCAAAAAATTCCGAAATCGCGGGTGAACTCGGAAAAATCTTGGAAAACCGTGCTGTCGAAAAGGAATATCTCGCCATTGCTCACGGCCATGTCGCGGCGGAGCACGGAATCATTGACCTGCCGCTTGGCAAAGATGAACACAGCCGCGTCGCCATCAAAGATTGCGTGCGCCCCGACGGTGCACCCTCGCAAACGGAATTTTGGGTCGAGCGGAGATTTTTCAGGCCATTAACTCTCAAAGCCCAACCCTCAACTTTTTCCCTGCTACGCCTCATCCCCCGCACCGGCCGCAAACATCAGATCCGCATCCATCTCGCGCATCTCGGCCATCCCATCGTCGGTGACAAGCTTTACGGCGGCGACGAGGATTTGTATCTCGCGCTTGTCCAAAGCCGTTTGACGGACAAGCAGCGAGCGCGTTTGATTTTTGAAAATCACGCTCTCCACGCCCGCGCCGTGCAATTTATCTGGCGTGGCAAGGAAATGGAATTTTCCTGCGCGCCGGAACCGCGGTTCACAAATTTTGCAACGGTGGGTGGACGCGGATAAGAAATCTGTGTCCATCCGTGTCCATCCGTGGTTAAAATTTCCCGCGTGTTCGCCATCCCGAAAACCATGCGCGCCGTCGTTTATCGCGGTGTCAACGATCTACGCCTCGAGACCGTCCCTGTCCCGCGCATCGGCGCAAACGAACTGCTCGTCAAGGTCGCCGTCTGTGGCGTCTGCCCGACCGACATAAAAAAAATCCATTACGGCACCGTGCCGCCGCCGCGCATCTTCGGCCACGAAACCGCCGGAATGATTGTAAAAGTTGGCGCACGGATTAAAAATTTCCGCATCGGCGACCGCGTGGCGCTGCATCATCACGTTCCCTGTCTTGATTGCCACTATTGCCGTCATCACGCTTTCGCCCAGTGCGTAACTTACAAGCGCACCGGCATCACCGCTGGATTTGAACCTGCCGGCGGCGGCTATGCTGAATACGTCCGCGTGATGGATTTCGTTTTGCCCGGCGTCGTGAAAATTCCCGCCAAAAATTCCTTCGAGGAAGGCGCGATGCTGGAACCCGTCAACACCGTCCTCAAGGCCGTCAAACGCCTCAATCTCCTGCGTGGCGACACCGTGCTCGTGGCCGGGCAGGGGCCGATTGGCTTGATGTTCACCCGCCTGTTGAAAATCGCCGGGATGAAAGTCCTCGCCACCGACCTGCTCGCCTCGCGTCTGAAACTCGCCAAAAAATTCGGCGCGCATCGGGCGGTTCTGGCCAATCAACTCTCAACCCTTGACTCTGAACTTAGGATTGACGCCGCCATCATCGCCGTGCCCTCCGACGCCGCCGTGCAACAGGCGTTGCAACTCGTGCGCGGCGCGGGGAAAATTTTGCTGTTCGCCCACACCAAGCGCCAATCCCTCGCTCATCCGATTGGAGAAGGTGGCCGCAGGCCGGGTGAGGGTAATTTCAACTCAAAATTCAAAATTCAAAACTCGTCCCCCAACTCTCAACTTTCAACTTTCAACTTTCAACTGGACTTGGCCTCCATCTGTCTGGACGAAAAAGACCTCATCGGCAGTTATTCCTCCGACTTCACCCTCCAGCGCGAGGTCGCGCGGCTTGTGTTCTCGCGCCAGCTTGACGTGCGCCCGTTGATCACCCACCGCTTTCCACTCGCCGAAACTTCAGACGCCATCACCCTGGCTGCCCGGCCGACCGAAGCCTCGCTCAAAATTTTGGTCAATGTATGCGGATAAGGGCACGTTCCACAGTGTCCCCGTCCGGCTGTGTTTCATTGCGGCATCAATAAGTTTCAATTGCCTTTTGTTACAGTCGTGGCGCGTAATTTCTTTTCTCGTTCAACGACCCGGAACACGTATCCGGCCTGCGCGTCATTGGGATTTTGTTTCAAGGCCGTTGTGATCAAGGCTTCGGCTTGGATTAGATCCCCGGCATGGAAGGCCTTTTCGGCGTTTGCCACCGGACTACCGTCCGACGCCGCCGGCGGCACCGGGCGCGGGGTTTTGAACGCGCACGGCCCGCCCGCACCGGGATCGCCATAAATGCAGCGGGACAAATCTTCGTTGATGGTTGAAGAGCCGCTGAAGAGAAGCTGCATATCCGCCTGCGGCAAAGAAGCTAGGAGAGGTAATTTGCCAGAAGGGGCAAGCAGTTGTTGCCACGTCCTTTCGTCATAGCTCCATAGTGTCTGTGAATTGTCATTCATGAAAAATGCCTTGGGCGTGGCATATTCCAGAATGGGAAACAAATCGCTTTGGATAGGTCCGTCGCCAGCGATGGCAAAGCCGGTCTGCTGCGATGCAAGTTGCCGGGCCATTAGGGCCTCCGGCGAATGCATATTCATCATCCACATGTCCGTGCGAACCCGGTCAATGGCGAAACCTTGTCGAAACACGTCCGGGCCGGTTTGCCACGGTTGCAACGAGCCGAGTATGCAGATGTCACCGTTATCCCAAATTTCCATGTAGGGGAACACTGAACCTAACGTGCGCAGGATCAACTTCAAAAGTTTGTCATTCATTTCATAGACATGGAACCATTGGCAGATGATGCCATTCGGCTTGAGCCGGCTGGCGGCGATTTCGTAAAATTCCCGGCTGAAAACGCTCCCCACGCCGACAGTCCACGGATTCGAGGGTTCGGTGATGATCACGTCATAAAGGTCTCGGTGCAGTTTGAGCACTGTGCGCCCGTCTCCTAGCTTGACCTGTACCCGTGGATCGTCAAGGACATGGCGGTTACAGTCCGC
>Ga0210402_10004939_pt1 | contig 12020 bp, 10 predicted proteins | sample IncBWC7MmetaG_FD_161055 | JGI IMG/M metagenome (GOLD analysis project Ga0210402, IMG submission 161055) | Forest soil microbial communities from Barre Woods Harvard Forest LTER site, Petersham, Massachusetts, United States - Inc-BW-C-7-M | ecosystem: Environmental > Terrestrial > Soil >...
TTAGCGAATCCATCACCCGGATGAATGGAATAACGCCCGACGTCTTGCCGACCGCGCCGACCTTCTCGCCGATCGAGCGCAGATTGCCCCAATACGAGCCGATGCCGCCGCCCTTCGACGCCAGCCAGACGTTCTCGTTCCACAGCCCGACGATGCCCTCCAGGCTGTCGGATGCCTCGTTGAGGAAGCAGGAAATCGGCAGGCCCCGCTGCGTGCCGCCATTCGACAGCACCGGCGTCGCCGGCATGAACCACAGCCGCGACATGTAGTCGTAGACGCGCTGCGCATGGCCCGCATCGTCGCCGTAGTAGGAGGCGACCCGAGCAAACAGGTCCTGAAAATCCTCGCCGGGCATCAGGTAACGGTCGGACAGCGTGGCACGGCCGAAATCGGTCAGCAGCGCGTCGCGCGAGCGGTCGATATGGACCTGATGGCGACCTGGCATCTGGACTGCGTCGAGCACCTCGGATTCCCCCCAGCCTGTTCGAACCGAATGTCCGCCGCCACGAAGAGTCTCGTCAATCAACATGTGGGATATGACTCCCGACTGGGCCACAACATGCATGGCCGTTGCGACCACGCCACACCGTGGCCCTCACGCAACCAACCGATTGCAGCAGAAGCCCGAGTCTAGCGCTTCGGGCCGGCCGGCCCAAGCACCACAATCGCGTTCTGTCCATGTTCCACAGATTGTGGGCGGGCGTCAGGAATCCAGTCGCAATCGACTCGCCAGCAACTCCCCCTGGCCTTCCAGCACCGGATAGGCCGCGGCTGCGACCAGGTGCCCGTTCACCCGCTTCAACTCCCGCATCATGTCGAGATCGAGCGACACGGCATCCACCGGCCCGCCCCGCAGGCCGCCGAAATGCGCCCGCGTGGCGGCCGTTTCCAGGTCGCGGAATGCCTCCTTTTCCAAGGCAAGTTCGCGGGCCGCACGGGGATCCTCGGTCATGAACACCGCAGCGGCCGCGCGCACCGTCGCGGCAAGCCGGGCCAGCAGACGGCGCGCCTCCGCCCGTTCATCCTCCGCCAGCGGAACGCCGCGCTTCAGCCGCTTCACCGCGTGCCCCATCAGGTCGCGGTCCACCACGTCGCCGGCAGCCTCCAGATTGGTCGCGAACACCAGGATCTGCGACAGCCTGCGGTGATCCGCCTCGGAAAGCACCTCCGGGTCCAACTCGGTCAGGTACGCCTTGATCGCGCTGTTCAGCCGATCCAGCACATCGTCGAGCCGCCGCACCTCTGCTATGCGCCGCCGGTCGGTGCTGCCCAGCGCCTCGGCGGCCCCGATCAGCATCGCCTCCAGCGAATCGGCCATGCGCAGCGCCTCCCGCGCGGCGCCGGCCAGCGCGATCGCGGGTGTCTCCAGCGCCGTCTGGTCCAGATAGCGCGGCCGCGACGGGTCATCGGCGGTCACCCTGGCCGGCAGCAGCTTGCGCAGAACCCAGGCATAAGGACCCAGCGCCGGCAGGAACAGCGCTGCCAGGATCAGGTTGAACCCGCTATGAAAATCGGCCACGGCGCGGGCCGGATCGGGATCGATCTGCACCATCAGCGGGCCGATCCGGCGCAACAGGACCAGCGCCACGATGCACCCGAGCAGCCGGTTGAACAGGTTGCCGAGCGGCAGCCGGCGCCCGACGGGGTCGTCGCCCGAGCCACCCTCCAGCACCGGATTGATGGCGGTGCCGAGATTGGCGCCCAGCACCAGCGCGAAGGCGGCCTCCGGCGGGATCGCGCCCTTGGCGGCGAATGACATCACCAGCAGCACCACCGCAACCGAGGAATGCGCCGCCCAGGTCACCACCGCCGCCAGCAGCACGTCGAGCGCCGGCTCCGTGGTGATCGCGCCGAGGATCAGGCGCAGGCTGGGCATGTCCTCGTACGGTGTCATCAGCGACACAAGCTGGTGCAGCGACATCAGCATCAGCCCCAGCCCGATCGCGACCCGACCCAGATCGCGCGTCCGGGTCGCGGTGCCGCGGCGGAACAGGATCACGCCAAGCAGGATCAGCGCCGGGGCGATCTGGGCAACATCGAACGACAGCAGCTGGACGATCAGCGTGGTACCGACATTGGCGCCCAGCATCACCGCGAGCGCCGGGACGAGTGCCACCGCGCCACCGGCTGCGAACCCCGCCAACATCAGGCCGGTCGCGGTGCTGCTCTGCAGGATGGCAGTCACGCCCAGCCCTGCGGCGAACGCGGCCAGCCGGTTGCCCAGCGTCGTGCCAAGCCAGCGGCGCAGGTCGGGGCCGAAGCCGCGCTGAATGCCGGTCTGCACCATGTGCAGTCCCCACAGCAGCAACGCGACCGAACCGGCGAGGTCGAGCAGGGTCCACATCGGTGGTCAGTTCCCCGGGTCAGGCCCGGGGACATGGATCGGCGATTGGTGGCCGGCAGTCAACGACACGGCGATTGCACCCGCTCGTGATGCCTGGCCAAGAACCTGCCACAAAGGCAGCACGGACCCGCCACGGAACGGGATTGTTTGGACCGTGTTCATTGTCCACAACCTGAAGGATACGTCTGATGCGCGTCTGTTTTCTGCTTCCGTTGGCATTCCTGGGCCTTGCCGGCTGCATCGATGTGCATGAGCACCCGAACCCGACACCGACCTCGACCGTGGTGACACCGGCACCGGCACCGACCACGACCTATGTCGCACCCGCACCGCCCACCACCACCGTCGTGCGCACGCCGTAGGAAGGCAAGGAAGGCATTTCGCGGAAGAGTCCCCCCGGAATTATCCGGCCGGAAGGCGCGAATTTTCCTATCTTGTCAAAGGGATGGTCCCTCATGGACTCTGAGGGATCATCCGGCCGACCGATTGAAGACGCTTCCTTCCTGGAGCGAAATATGCTAGTTTCCCCCATCCTCTGAGCGTTGGGGTACATTCTGTGTCCACGAATTTGTGCGGATCTTGTACTTTATGCTGCAAGGTCAAAAGCATTGTTGAACTCAATAAACCAATGAATACCTGGTGCAGTCACTGCGACAAGAGCAAGGGCTGTCGCATATATGACACGCCTGAAAAACCTCCATCTTGCACGGAGTATAAATGCCTGTGGTATTCTACACAGTCGTTCGAAGATCCGAACCGCAGGCTACCCGAGCGGTTTCGCCCCGATCATACCAAGGTTGTCGTTGATATCGCTGCCAACGGTGACAATCCAGCTGCGATATTCTGGATAGATCCCTCGTACCCCGGCGCAATGCGTTCTGAAGAAAATCAGTTCCTTATCAGGACGCTTGCGATGGAGCATGCCATCATCGAGGCGCGTGGACGCAAACGGAAGCTTCTTGCCATCAACGAAAGCGCCGCAAAGAAAATGATCGAAGACGGATGCGATATGAGCCTCACGGAATGGGAAGTCTAGCAGGCAAGCCACGGCAAGCAATCAAGCTGACAGTTTAGTGGAGAAAGGGCGCGGTGTCGTTTAACGATCCGTTACCGAAGGTCTCGACCCGCTCAAGGACAGCTGCATCGCTTTCGGTCGCTACACCGCGATCGCGTCCAGTTCCTTGCCCATGTGCTCCGGCGTGAAAAGCCAGATGCCGAACCCCATCAGCAGCATCGCCACCGGCACGATCAGGAACGCCCTGGCGAACGAGCCGGTGCTCTGCTGGATGCCGATCGTCACGAACGGCCACAGCACGAAGCCGATCAGCCAGGCCACCGCCCAGGAAAACCCGTTGCCGACGCCGCGGATCCGCGTCGGATAGATTTCCGCCGTCAGGGTCATGCTCGGCGCCCAAAAACCCAGGAAGCCGATGCTCCACAGCAGTCCGTAAATCCAGAGAGCGGTGTTGCTTTCCGCGAACACCCAGAGCGTCAGAAACACCGCACCCTGGACCAGCATGACGTAGAAGGCGGGCTTGCGGCCGAACCGGTCGGAGATCAGGCCCGCCGCCAACAGGCCGAGAAAACCGGACAATCCCCAAAAAATGTAGAAAGTACCGTAGGTTGCCGTGGACCAGTGACGCTCCTGGGCAAGATAGAGCGGCATCCAGCCGCCGACCGTGCCGTAGATGATGGTGCTGCAGCACGCGATGAATGTCGCCGCGGCGGTATTGTGCAACATGTCGGGCAGGAACAGTTGCCGCAGCGGGAGTTTGCCTGCCTTGTCCAGCCACGCTTGGTCAGCGGACAGTAAAGGCCGGCCGGCTTTCTGCGCCTCGCTGATCCGGCGCTTGCGGTCCTGCAGGCGCACCCAGTACGGCGACTCCGGCAGCCCCATGCGCACATAGACCGCGAGCAGCGCCACCACGGCAGGCACGACGCAGGCGATGCGCCAGCCCCATTCGGCGATGATGAACGTCGTGATCACGCCGGCCAGCGCGGCGCCGAAGCACCAGGTGCCGCGGTTGATGCCGATCACGCGGCCGCGCATATGCGCCGGCCAGGTCTCGGCGACCAGCATCGAGCCCAGCGACCATTCGCCGTTCAGGGCGAAGTTGATCGCGCTGCGCACGACGACAAAGGCGGCAAATGTCGTGGTCAATGCCGCAATCGGCATCAGCAGCGAGAACAGGGCGATGTTGATGGCCAGCAGGTTCCGCCTGCCATAGCGGTCGGCAAGCCAGGGCCACACATACATCCCAAGGATGCCGACCAGCAGCGCGATCTGCAGGCCGCTGCGATACTCCGGCAGCGTGACCCCGAAATCCTTGATTACCAGCGGCGTGGCCAGCGCAAAGATCACGCCGTCCATGCCGTCGAAGCCCCAGCCCAGCCCGTTGGCGATGGCGATGTGCCAGTGCGTGCGGGTGATGCGCGTGGAATCGCTGGCGTCGCGGAAGGCAGCCGAGCGATCCCGATAGCTTTGTTCCAGCGGGCCGGTGATGATACTGACGGACACGGCCGCTCCGGACGGGCTCATGGGCCTCTTCCCTTTGTCGAGTATCGGGCTCCGCCCACAGTGCTGAGCCGGGCGAACCATCACACCCATTGCGGCTCTGGAGCAAGCATCGTACCGATTGCACGGCGATGGGCAGGGTCCTGCGACGGCGGAGCGTACTATCCGGCATGGTCGTCACCGGCGGGGCCGTGACGGCTGGGCTCGCCGCGCCGCTGCACTCCGGCGCTCCTGACAGCGGCCTCGCGGTGCGTGAGGACATCACGCGCCTTGCCAACGCCCCGCGGCGCCTGGCACGCCTGGAGGAGGTGATCGGCGAGATGCAGCGCCGTTCGCGGGCCGATCCGGATGACCCGAAGGGCTGGCGCGTGCATGCCCTCACCCATGCCCAGGTGTGTTCCTCCGTGTCGAATTCGGACCCCGCGCAGGTGCACGGCTGCTGGTGGTTCCTGCCCTGGCACCGCGCGTTCCTGGCGGTGACCGAGTGGAAGCTGCGCGCACTCTCAGGCGACAACACGCTGGCGCTGCCGTACTGGAACTGGAGCAGCGACCGCCGCATCCCGGCGGCGTTCACGCGGCCAGGCAGTCCGTTGGCCCAGGCGAACCGACATACGCCGGACCGCGATCTTCGACCGACGGAGGTGGATCAACTGTTGCACGACGATGCGCTGGCAAGCCTGGGCGTTGCGGCACTGGGTGCCCTGTCATTCGTGGCCCGCACGCCGGCGGAGATCCCCACGAGTTTCGGCGGCATCGCTAAATCGAACCCGGCCGGATGGCATGGCCGCAGCCGGATGGAGACCATCCCGCACAATGCGATCCACAACTATGTCGGCGGCGAGGCGGTGGACGGAGCGCTCGGCGACATGATCGAACTGGCGACCGCCGCGTCCGACCCGGTGTTCTATGCTCATCACGGTAATCTGGATCGACTGTGGGAGGCTTGGCGCCAGGACCCGGCACGCAAGGCGACGGAGCCGGCATTCGCGCAGGAGCGCTTCCTGTTCCCCTGGATCGACGGAAGCGTCATTGCCGTGGCGGCGAAAGACACCCTGGACACGCAGCGCCTGGGCTACGTGTACGACTCGCTTGCAGTGCTGCGTGACGGCGTTGTGCCGGAGGGTTATGCCGAGGCGAGCATTGTCATGCGCCCGCCACTTGTTGTCGCCACGGTACGTCTGTCGCCCGGAGCCTCCCGCCGAACACTGCGAATCACCGGTGTTGTTCCGACCGATCGGCCACTCACGGTGGAGATCGTGCTGGCCCGGACTGGGGAAAACGGGTTGCGGATCAGTGTTGGTGCGCACGCCATCGGGCGGAAGCACAGCGAGCCGACGTTCCCCGATACGGAACTGCGCTTCGACATAACGGCCGCGGTGAACCGGTTGGGCTCGCCGGCGGCGGCAACGGTATCGGTCGTGCCGCTTGCCCTGGGTCCAGGCCAGCGCAGTTGGCCGCCGTTCGAATACGCCACCATGGAGGTTCTGAGCTCACCGGCGTGACAGCGTGCAGTTGCATCGCACCGCCGTGACGGATGCCGCCAATTTCGTCAGCACCGCATTCGGCTGGGCTTGCCTGCACGCCGTTTACGCTACCGGCGCGCAATCAGTAGCCGGGCACTGCATACCCATAGGGCGGCGCATAGTATGGCGGCGGCGGATAATAGACGGGCGGCGGCGGATAATAGATTGGCGGCGGAATGAAGACAGGCGCCACGCCGACGAAGACCCCTCCCCGCCAACAGCAACCCCAGGTCCCGCCGTGCCAACCCCAGCCACCGCCATGCCAGCCGCCGCCATGCCAGGTGCCGCCACCACCACCGTGCCAGCCTCCGCCGCCATGTCCTCCACCTCCGCCGCCATGCCAATCAGCACGAGCAGCGGAGATCGTGAGAACGAAACCGAGGAACACGACGGCAGTGGCCGTCAAAATGTACCGCGGGAAAGATCGAATGGAACGCATGACGGAAAGCTCCAATACTTCCTGACTGTGCACGCCGATCACGGCGGAGTTATGACGAGGCACCAATCTCGTGACGCTATATGGGATGCGCTTGGCGCTCATCCTGCACCTTCCGCCGCACGGACGCCGGCCAATGGAATGGCAGCACTGTCCGCCGCTCGGGCCACCACGATCCGGTCGCGGCCTCCGCGCTTGGCCGCATACAGCGCTTCGTCCGCGCTCGTCAGCGCCAGCGACAGCGCCGCCTCCGGCTCGAAGCTGCCCGGCACTGGCGCAACCCCGCCGCTCACGGTGACAACCCTGCCGGCTCCGGCGGGATGCTCCACCCCGGTCCGCACCTGATCGCACAACCGCTGCGCAATTGAGACCGCGGTCGCGCCGGTAGCGTCGTGCAGGAACACCGCGAACTCCTCGCCGCCGAGCCGCCCCAGCAGGTCGCCGGGACGCATTCCCGCGGACAGCACGGTCACCAGGCCGCGCAACACATCGTCGCCCGCCGCGTGGCCGTAGTCATCGTTGATTGCCTTGAAGCGGTCGATGTCGAACATGATCAGGGCAGAGGGCTGGCCGGAACGCCGAGCCAGCGCGATCGAGGGTACGGCGCGATTCAGGAAGCCGCGCCGGTTCAATGCGGCGGTCAACTGGTCGGTCACGCTCAGCCGCGAGAGCTCCGCCAGCGCTCGATCGCGCGCGCGCCACGCCGCGATCAACAAAAGCGCCCAGATCGGCAGCGGCAGATCGAACAGGAGGAACCATAGCCAGCTCGCCACGGTGATTGGGTCGTGCGGCCGGAGCAGGGCATTGTCGATTGCGTCATAGGCCGACAGGACGCCGGCCGCGATCAGCAACACGCATCCGGCACCTGCCAGGCGCCACTCCAGGCGGTCATGGCGCGCCTGTAGGGCGTACCGGAGGGTAGCTGCGGCGGCAGCGACCGCAACGCCGCCAAGCAGTAGTCGCGCGGAAAGATAGGCGATATCCCCTGCCGGCAAGTCCAGGAGCCGCATGATGTCCTTCGGCAGCCCGCGCCTCGTCTGGCGGACTACGTCACGAGGCGCACCCTAGCACATTGAACGCTCTGAATACAGAACGATTCTTCCCGCGCGATCCGCGCCGTGTGCCGAACCCTGGAACTTCGGCCTGTCACACCCCATCCTGACGCATGGCAACTCCTGCGCCATAATCGGGGGACAAGGAATCAATCGTATGTCCCAGACGCTGCTTCGCCCCTCGCCGCGTGTCCTGTTCATCCCGGAGAAACAGCCGGCCAAGCCGCTGACCCGCCGGTTCAAGGTGGTGTCGGAGTATGAGCCGAACGGCGACCAGCCGACCGCCATCGCCGAGCTGACGGGCGGCGTGCTTGCCGAGGACCGCGATCAGGTGCTGCTGGGCGTCACCGGGTCGGGCAAGACCTTCACCATGGCCAAGGTGATCGAAGCAGTCCAGAAACCCACCCTGATCCTGGCGCCGAACAAGACGCTGGCCGCACAGCTTTATGGCGAAATGAAGAGCTTCTTTCCCGACAACGCGGTGGAGTATTTCGTTTCGTACTACGATTACTACCAGCCGGAAGCATATGTCCCGCGCACCGACACCTACATAGAAAAGGACGCGCAGATCAACGAGCAGATCGACCGCATGCGCCACGCCGCGACGCAGGCGCTGCTCGAGCGCAACGACGTGGTGATCGTTGCCTCCGTCTCCTGCATCTACGGCATCGGCTCGGTCGAGACCTACGCGAAGATGGTGGTGAAGCTGGAAACCGGCGGGCGGATCGATCGCGACGCGCTGGCGAAGGCGCTGGTCGATCTTCAATACCGGCGCAACGATACCGCCTTCCAGCGCGGCGCGTTCCGTTTGCGCGGCGACAGCGTGGACATCTTCCCGAGCCATTACGAAGACCGCGCCTGGCGCGTCACGTTGTTCGGCGACGAGGTTGAGGCGATTCACGAGTTCGATCCGCTGACGGGGGAAAGGACCGCCGCGCTGAACGAGATCACCGTCTATGCCAACAGCCACTACGTCACGCCGCGGCCGACGCTGACCGAGGCGATCCGCGACATCAAGGTGGAGCTGAAGCAGCGGTTGGATGAACTCACCACGGAAGGAAAACTGCTGGAGGTCGAGCGGCTGCAGCAGCGCACGACGTTCGACATCGAGATGATGGAGACCACCGGCTCCTGCAAAGGGATCGAGAACTATTCCCGCTATCTGACCGGCCGCAACCCGGGCGAACCGCCGCCCACGCTGTTCGAATACCTGCCGGAGAATGCGCTGCTGATTGTCGATGAAAGCCACGTGACGGTGCCGCAGTTGGGCGGCATGTATCGCGGCGACTTCAATCGCAAGTCGGTGCTGGCGGAGTTCGGTTTTCGCCTGCCGTCCTGTGTGGACAACCGCCCGCTGAAATTCGAGGAGTGGGAGACCTACCGGCCGCAGACGATGTTCGTCTCGGCGACGCCGGGTCCGTGGGAGATGGAGCGCACCGCCGGCGTGTTCGCCGAGCAGGTGATCCGTCCGACCGGGTTGATCGATCCGGTGACCGAGGTACGCCCGGTGGAGCACCAGGTGGACGACCTTCTGGCCGAATGCCGCTCGGTGGCGGCGCAGGGCGCGCGCGTGCTGGTCACCACGCTGACCAAGCGCATGGCCGAGGACCTCACCGATTATCTGACCGAGCACGGCGTGAAGGTGCGCTACCTGCACTCCGACATCGACACCCTGGAGCGGATCGAGATCATACGCGATCTGCGGCTTGGCGTGTTTGATGTGCTGGTGGGGATCAACCTGCTGCGCGAGGGGTTGGACATCCCGGAATGCGCGCTGGTGGCGATCCTGGATGCCGACAAGGAGGGTTTCCTGCGGTCGCAGACCTCGCTGATCCAGACGATCGGCCGGGCGGCGCGCAACATCGACGGGCGCGTGATCCTGTATGCCGACACGATGACCAACAGCCTGCGCCAGGCCATCGAGGAGACCGATCGCCGCCGCAACAAGCAGCGTGCCTGGAACGAGGCGCACGGCATCACGCCGGTCTCGATCAGGCGGCAGATCGGCAAGGTATTGGAGAGCGTGTTCGAGCAGGATTACGTGACGGTTGCGCCGGTGAAGGACGCCGGCATTTCGGAATTTGTCGGCAAGGATCTGAAGTCGGCGATTGCCGAGCTGGAGAAACGCATGCGTGGGGCGGCGGCCGATCTGGAATTCGAGGAGGCGGCGCGGCTGCGCGACGAGATCAGGCGGCTGGAGGCGCTGGACCTGGGGTTGGAACCGCCCCCAGCGCCGAGTTCGTCGCTGCGGCCCAAGCGCGATCGCACACCGGAGCCGATGGGGCCTGGCGGCGGCGGGTACGATCCGAGCAAGCGGCGCGGGCGTGGGGGGATGCGGCGGCGGGGCCCGTGACCAGGCGAAGGCCGGCGTCAAAGGCGCTTTATCATGATGCCGAACAGGCCCTTCTGCTGCAACCGTGCGCGCAGCGGATCGGGGCGGATCGGTTCGGCTTCGCACACCAGCGATAGATGTTGCGGCATTGCCGCCGCGAAGTCGTGGAACGCCCAGTTCAGGTCGATGTCATCCACCACCATCGCCCCTCCCTGCCGGATCCGGGGCCAGGCTGCGTGCATTTCGAAGAGCATGTTGTATTCGGTATGCGCGCTGTCGTGGATGAACAGATCGATCATGCCGGTCTCCTGCAGCAGACGCCGCAGACGTCGGCGGCTCGAACCTCGGATATAGGTCCATGCATTGGCCATGCTGTCCTCGACGGCGACGCCGATCTGACTGTGCACCTCCGATATCGTCTGCGGCGGCAGATCGATGCTCCACAGGCGACCGCCGCCGTTGCGGACCAGTCCCTCGAGCACAAACCGACTGGTCACGCCGTGCGCAACGCCGGTCTCGACAACTTTCGTAGCCTTCAGGTGTCTCACCAGGCACCAGATGGCGCGGATGAACGCCTGATCACCGTCATTGTGTCCCAAATAGCTGGCCGGCCCCGGGATGATGCCTTTGCTGGTCAACCGTTCCAGAACCGCGGGCCACATCGGCCCAAGCTCGCTTGAAATTGTGCATGGCAGCGCCGCGCCCACGGCGGCGTGGAGCGCAGGTTCCCAATGAGGGTCGGCAACATAGTCGCACCGAGGCTTCTTCTGCTCTGGCCTTTCCCTGAATTTGCTCCATAGCCTGAGCCCAACCTCCAATGGATTCGTCGCCATCTCGCGGGCAATTTCTGTGATCAGCTGTGCCAAAGTCTTGCTTTCCCTTGTCGTGCAGCGTTCGGCGTAATGTCGTCGACGAATATATCAACCAAGAGTCGGCCATCGAAGGCGACCAAACGCAGATGTGCTCCACTATCGCGATGGGCAGCGCCTGGCCACCGGCTCGCGGATCACGCCAGAACGGGCTAAACTCGCCGCTCAGCCGGAGGGATGCCATGAGCAACATGCTGGAAGGCGGCTGCGCCTGCGGGAGGCTGCGCTATCGCATGCGCTCCTCGCCGATGTTCGTGCATTGCTGCCACTGCAAGGACTGCCAGCGCCAGACCGGCACCGGGTTTGTGCTGAACGCACTGATCGAAGCCGACCTGGTGGAAGTGCTATCCGGCGAACCCAGGCCCTTCACGATGCCGACAGACAGCGGCCGGCCGCATACGGTGTTCCGCTGTCCCGACTGCGGCACCGCGGTGTGGAGCGAATATGGCGGCCTCACGGCGCTGCGCTTCGTCCGCGTCGGCACGCTCGACGATCCGCAGGCCCTGCCGCCCGACGTGCACATCTATGTCCGTTCGAAGCTGCCGTGGATCATGCTGCCCGGGGATGTGCCCGCGTTCGCGGCGTATTACGACTCGAGGAAGCTGTGGCCGGCGGCCAGCCTGGAACGCCGCAAGGCGGTGCTTGGCTGACGGCGTCGCGCGCGCCAAGCTCCGGACATTCCTCATGGTTCATCGTCATGGCCGGGCGTGTCCCGGCCATCTGCCGCGCTACCGCTGCTGGTGGAGATGGCCGGGTCAAGCCCGGCCATGACAATAGAGGTGCGACTGTTGCGTCACCCGGAGCACTTATTTCGTAGCGCGCCCTTAGTCCTACTGCGTCACTCATTCTGCACGACGGCCTTCTGACGGATTTGTCCGCAACAAGGACATCGCGGCAATGCATGCGCCAAAGTTCGCGCGAGGCGGATACGCAAGGTTGCGATTGAGTT
>Ga0210402_10004940_pt1 | contig 12016 bp, 12 predicted proteins | sample IncBWC7MmetaG_FD_161055 | JGI IMG/M metagenome (GOLD analysis project Ga0210402, IMG submission 161055) | Forest soil microbial communities from Barre Woods Harvard Forest LTER site, Petersham, Massachusetts, United States - Inc-BW-C-7-M | ecosystem: Environmental > Terrestrial > Soil >...
AAAAACTCCACCCACTCCGTCAGCTCGCTTTTGGGATAGATTTTTCCGCCGGTGCGGAGCAGCACGGGTTCCAGGGCCTCGACGCTGAGCTTGAGTTTGCCCGTCTCGGTGCGCTGGTTGATTTTTATCCGGAGGTCCTCGGTGCATTTTTGCAGCTCGGACGACTCGGCGGCGGTGAGCTGGTCGCGGCGAAAATTAAATATCTTCTCAGCCAGCTCGAGCCATTGCATGGCGCTGGCCCGTATCTTTTTCTCCTGGGAAGTGAAGAATCCGAACATGTTGGCTCCGTTGTTTAGGTTAAAACTGTAGGTCGGGGTTTATCCCCGACGCGTCGGGCGTAAAGCCCGACCTACAAAAGGAATTTGAAGACATCTCACAGCGATTATTCGTTTTTGAGCACCTTGATAAAGGCATCGGATGGGATCGAGACACGACCAAATTGTTTCATCTTCTTTTTGCCCTCCTTCTGCTTGTCGAGGAGCTTGCGCTTGCGGCTGATGTCGCCGCCGTAGCACTTTGCGGTGACATCCTTGCGCATTTCCTTCACATTGTCGCGCGCGATGATCTTGCCGCCGATGGCGGCCTGGATGGCCACCTTGAACATTTGCGGGGGAATGATCTCGGCGAGTTTCTCGCAAAGGGCGCGGCCCTTTTGCTCGGCCTTGTCGCGATGCACGATGGTCGCAAACGCATCCACCGGGTCGCTGTTGATGAGGATTTCCATCTTCACGAGGTCGGAAATGCGGTACTCGCCCAACTCGTAGTCCATCGAGCCGTAACCGTGGGTGATGCTCTTCAGCCGGTCGTTGAAATCGACCAGGATTTCGTTGAGCGGCAGCATGCAGGTCAGCATCACGCGCGTGGCGTCGAGCGTGTCGGTATGGTCGAGCACGCCGCGTTTTTCCATGATGAGCGCGAGGATGTCGCCCATCGCGTCGTTGGGAATGTGAATGGACGCCTTGATCGTCGGCTCCTGGATTTCGAGGATCGTGCCGGGATCGGGCAGGTTGACGGGGTTGTCCACTTCCATGGTCGCCCCACCCTGCTTGACGATGTGGTAAACGACGCTCGGGTAAGTCGAGATGATGTCCACGTCGTGTTCGCGGCGGATGCGCTCCTGGATGATTTCCATGTGGAGCAGGCCGAGGAAGCCGCAGCGGAAACCGAAGCCGAGCGCAAGTGAGCTTTCCGACGAGTAAACGAACGCCGCATCGTTCAACTGCAGGCGGCCCAGCGCGGCCTTGAGCTTCTCGTAGTCGGAGGTGTCGACCGGATAAAGGCCGCAAAACACCATCGGGCGGACTTCCTTGTAGCCGGGCAGCATCTCGGTGGCCGGCTTGTGCCCCTGCGTGATGGTGTCGCCGGTCTTCACTTCGGACGGGTCCTTGATGGTGGCGATGATGTAACCGACATCGCCGGCGGTCATCACGGCGGTGGGCTCCATCTTCGGATGAAAAAAACCGACTTCCTTGATCTCGGATTTCAGGCCGGAGCTCATCAGCATCATCTGCTCGCCCGCGCGCAGGGTGCCGGAAAACACGCGCACATAGGCGATGACACCGCGGTAGGAATCGTAAAGCGAATCGAACACGAGCGCACGCGTCGCCGGGTAATCCGCCCAGCGCGGCGGCGGAATGCGATGCACGACGGCCTCAAGAATGTCGGTGATGCCGATGCCGGACTTGCCGCTCGCAAGAATGGCCTCGTCGGCCGGGATGGAGAGGATGTCCTCGAGCTGGCGGAGGCAAAGCTCGAGGTTGGCGCTGGGCAGGTCGATCTTGTTGATGACCGGGATGACCTTGAGGTTTTGCGAAAACGCGAGGTGGGCGTTGGCCACGGTTTGCGCTTCCACGCCCTGCGCCGCGTCCACCAGCAGCACCGCGCCTTCGCAGGCGGCCAGGCTGCGCGAAACCTCGTAGGAAAAATCCACATGGCCGGGCGTGTCCATGAGGTTGAGCTTGTACTCCTGGCCGTCCTTGGCCGTATAGCGCATCGTCACCGGATGGCTCTTGATCGTGATGCCCCGCTCTTTTTCCAGGTCCATCGCGTCGAGATGCTGCGCGGTGAGCACGCGTTGCGTGACGGTGTTGGTGGATTCGAGCAGCCGGTCGGAGAGCGTGGTCTTGCCGTGGTCAACGTGGGCAATGATGCAGAAATTTCTTATGTGGGGGACGTCCATGCGGCGATAACTTGGAACTCAATCAGGCGGCGGCCAAATCGGCAAACTCGCTGAAGCTTTTCACGACCCACGTTTTTTCCGTGCGCCGTGCGAGGCCGGCAAGCACGCCCCCGGGGCCGAGCTCCCAAAAACCGGTCGCGCCCGCCGCGACGGCGCTGCGCATGCAGTCTTCCCAGAGCACGGATGACACAATTTGTTTCACGAGCGCGGCGCGAATTTCATCCGGCTGCGCGACGGCCCGGCCGGTGGTGTTGGTGAAAACGGTGAAGCGGGGCGCGGCCAAGGGGATTTTTTCCAAATACGCCGCAAAGGCCGCGCGGGCGGGCTCCATCAGGCGGCTGTGATAGGCGCCGGCGACGTTGAGGGGCATGATTTTTTTGAAGCCGCGTTCCTTCGCGGCGGCGACGGCGGCGGCCACTTTCGGTTTTTCTCCCGAGACGATGATCTGGCCGGGGCTGTTGAAATTGGCCGCCTCGATGTCGAACTCCCCGCAAAGCTCATAAACTTTCGCGCGTTCCTCGCCGATGATCGCGGCCATCCCGCCACTCGTCTGCTCGCAGGCGAGCTGCATGAGCCGGCCGCGCTCGGCCACAATGCGCAGGCCGGTGACGAAATCGAAGGCGCCGGCGGCCGTCAGCGCCGTCACTTCGCCCAAGGAAAGGCCCAGCGCGAAATTTGGCTCGCCGGCCGGCACCTTGCCCTGTTCGCGCAGGGCCGCGAGCAGCGCGAGTCCGTGGACATAAAGGGCCGGCTGGCAGATTTTGGTCTGCGCGAGATCCGCCTCGGGGCCTTCAAAACTGACCTTTGACAAGTCCCAGCCAAGCACGGTGTTAGCCTCATCATAAAGCGCGCGCGCCGCGGGTGATTGTTCGCAAAGCGTGCGTCCCATGCCGATTTTTTGGGCGCCTTGCCCGGCGAAAAGTAATGCGAGTGCCATGTGTAAAGGGCACGTTTAATCGCCCGGACGTGAAAAAACCAAGCTGATTCGTCAGCAGTCTTTGGTCGCAGTTGGTAATTGGCAGTTGGTAATGGGTATTTAGCTCGAAGTTGGGTCGTAGGCCTTTGGTATCGGACGTTCAGGGAATCGACGGCCTGCAACCAGAGACAAGATATCAAAGTGTCAGCCACGAACACCAACGACCAAATACCAATTACCAACTGCCAGCCTCAGGCGTTCAGGAAAATTCCCTTGAGATTCATTTCGAGGGCCTGCGGATTGGGCGAGAATTTGAGGCCGTCGACCTTGCTGATTTTGCCGGCTTTGATGAGGCGGTAAAGATCCTTGTTGAAGGAGAGATTCTCGGCCTCGGCGCCGGAATCGAGCATGCCTTGGATTTTTTCAAACTGGCCTTCGAGGATAAGTCCACGCACCACGGTGTCCGCCTGCAAAACTTCCAAGGCGGGCATCCGGCCCCCGCCCTCGATGGAGGGAATAAGTTTCTGGCAAATGATACCACGCAGCGTGCCAGCAATCTGGCGGCGCGCCTGGATCTGTTGTTCCGGTTGGAAAAATTCAAAAAGGCGCGTGATGGATTGCTGCACCGTGGCCGCATGCATCGTCGAGATGACAAGGTGGCCGGTTTCGGCCGCGGCCAGGGCCGTTTCAAAGGTCACGCGGTCGCGCATCTCACCAATGAGAATGATGTCGGGATTCTGGCGAAGCACGGATTTCACCGCCATGGCGAAGTCAGGCACGTCCAGCCCGATTTCGCGCTGGTTGAACACGGACTTGTCGTCCTGGAAGGTAAACTCGATCGGGTCTTCGATCGTGACGACATGGCGGTCGAGGTTCTGGTTTATCCAGCCCAGCATCGCCGCCATGGTCGAACTTTTGCCCGAGCCGGTGGCCCCGCAGACCAGAAGGATGCCGTCCTTGGACTTGCAAAACTTGATCAACGGATCGTCCAGGAGGTTGAGCTCGGCAAAAGTAGGCACCCGGCTTTTCACGTGGCGGAAAACCACGCTGGTGGTGCCACGCTGTTGAAAAGCGTTGACGCGGAAACGCCCCACCCCGTCCGCAGTGTAGGCAAAGTCGATCTGGCCTTCATTTTCCCACTGCTGCTTGAAAACGCGCGGCACCTTTTCATCGACGAACTCCTGCACCTCCGCGCCCGTGAAGGGATCCATGTCCACCGGCTTCAGCCGGCCACCCAAGCGGACATAGCCCGGCTTGTTGGATTTTATAATGATGTCGCTCGCGCCGCTTTCGACGGCGAGCTTGAGGAGGTCGTTGAAGATTTCTATGTTCATCGAAACTGGCTGGGCCAGGAAAAAAACAAGGTGAACTTTCTAGGGTAGTATGCTTTGTTGGGCAAGGTCTCTTTAGTCCAAGATACTTTTTGACACGGTTTTCCATGAAACTACGCCCTCTCACCGGCGCGATCACCGCGCTCGTTACACCGTTTAAGAACGGCCAGGTCGCCTATGACGACCTGGCCCGGTTCGTTGATTTCCAAATCAAAGGCGGCATAAACGGCCTCGTGCCCGTCGGCACCACGGGCGAATCGCCCACGGTTTCGCACGAGGAGCACATGGAGGTGATCCGGGCCACCATCGCCGCGGCGCGCGGCCGCGTGCCCGTGCTGGCCGGCACCGGCTCGAATTCCACGCAGGAGGCCGTCGAGCTCACGCGCCTCTCGCACGAAGCCGGCGCCGATGCGATGCTCATCGTCGCGCCCTACTACAACAAGCCGAGCCAGGAAGGCCTCTTTCGCCACTATTGCGCGCTCGCCGAGACGACGGATCGGCCCATTGTGCTTTATTCGATTCCCGGCCGTTGCTGCATCGAGATCGGCGTGCCAGTCATCGAACGGTTGCGCGCAAAATATCCCCACGTCCGCTACATCAAGGAATCCGGCGGCACGGTCGATCGCGTGGACCAGATCAAGCAGGCGCTGGGCCGCGACATCACCGTGCTCAGCGGCGATGACTCGCTCACCCTGCCCTTCATGGCCGCCGGTGCCGAGGGTGTCATCAGCGTGGCCTCGAACCTCGTGCCGCGCGAAATCGCCCGGATGGTGAAGTTCGCCCTGGCCGATGATTATGCCGGCGCGAAGAAGCTGCACCGCAAACTCTACCCCCTTTTCAAGGCGCTCTTCATCGAGCCCAATCCCGTGCCGGTCAAGACGGCCATGGTGCGCGCCGGCATCATCAGCTCGGCCGAAGTGCGCCTGCCGCTTTGCGAGATGGGCGCCGCCAACCTGAAAATCCTCACCGGCGTGCTCGCCGCGCTCGGCAAATAATTTTTTCCATGCCGCTCAACATCCTTCTCAACGGCGCCAAAGGCCGCATGGGCCACGCCATCGCCGCGGCCGCGGCCGAGCTGGGCATCGGCATCGGCGCCGCCACCGATGCCGGAGACGACCCGGCCGCCGGTCTCGCGCGCTGCGACGCCATCATCGACTTCAGCTCGCCTCCCGGCACGGGGCGCCTGCTCGAGCTGGCCGTCGCACACCACAAGCCGATCGTCATCGGCACGACCGGGCATACGGCCGAGGAAAAGAAAAAGCTCCTCGCCCTGGCCGCACGCGTGCCCTGCGTGTGGGCGGGAAATTTTTCCGTGGGCGTAAACCTGCTGTTTGCCCTCACCCAGGAAGCCGCGCGCGTGCTCGATTCGGACTACGATGCCGAGGTGATCGAGATGCACCACCGCTTTAAGAAGGACGCGCCCAGTGGCACCGCCGCGCGCCTGCTCGAAATTATCCTCGAGGAACGCAAGCTCACCGCCCAGGCGCTGCGCCATGGCCGGTCCGGCCTCACCGGGGAACGCACGCCAAGCGAAGTGGGCGTGCATTCGCTGCGCGGCGGCGACGTCGTGGGCGACCACACCGTTGTTTTTGCCGCGCTGGGCGAACGCCTCGAGCTCACCCACAAGGCCTCGGACCGCGCCATCTTTGCCCGCGGCGCCCTGCGCGCCGCCCAATGGGTCGTGAAGCAGCCGGGCGGTGTTTACGACATGCAGGACGTGCTTGGCTTACGAGCTGATCCTAAATGATCACTTCCATCCACGGTATGCTGGTTGCAACCTCGCCCCTGCTTGCCGTCATCGAAACGGGAGGCCTGGGCTACGACGTGCACATCCCGGTGACGACCGCGGAAAAGCTCCCCGCCACCGGCGCACAAGTGAAGCTGCACACGCTCGCCGTTTACCGCGAGGATGCGCAGACGCTCTACGGTTTCGCCACGGTGGAGGAACGCGATTTCTTCCGCCTGTTGATCGATCACGTGACTGGCGTCGGCCCGAAAGGCGCGCTGACGATCATGAGCAAACTTTCGCTGGCGCTGCTCGAAAGCGCCATCCGCGCGGGCGACATCGCCACCCTGGCAAACTGCCCTGGCATCGGCAAAAAAACCGCCGAGCGCCTTGTCGTGGAATTGAAAAGCAAGCTGGGCGCGCCGGCGGCCGGCGAAACGGTTTCATTGGGAAGTTCCTCCCCGTCCGGGGCCGCCCCCGTCGACAGCAAACAGCACGATGCGGTGATGGCACTGATGGCGCTCGGCTACAAGGCCGCCGATGCCGACCAGGCCGTGCGCCGCGCCGCACTAGCACTCGGTGGCCGGGTCACGACCGAGGCGCTGGTGAAAAAAGCGCTCAACGGGTAAGGAGCCCGTGGGCGAAGCCCGACGGGATCCTAGCGCTGGAACTGGAAGCTCGCCATCTCCGCCACGGGCTGATCGTCACTGCGGGCACGCGCAAAGCGCAGGTCGGACGGCTGCGCCTCGGCCTGCGGTCCAAACATATTCTCGCTGTTGTCAATCGCGGGCATGGGGGAAAGCTCAATCTGCCTGATCCAATCAAATGCTGCGCGTTGGGCGTCGCTGGCGGCCCGATTATTGGCGAGCGAAAATTTATTGGCCGTCATGACAGTTTTGAATTCGGCCGGACGAACGCTGGGATTTACCGCTGCGACCTGAAATGATTCGGGCGGCACGTTCACTTGCGCCACTTCGTCGACGCCGGGTTTGGCCGCAGGTGCAGAGTTGGAGGCCGGATGGTTAACCAGCATGAACGCGACGCAGGCCGCCGCGGCCAGTCCCGCGCCCAGCGAAATGCGCGCCAGGCGGTATCCTCGCGCGGGGAACGCCGTGACCTTGCCCTCGGCCTGGACCAGGGCTTGGTCCAGCGATGTGGCCGGTGCGTGGAAATTCTCGAAGACCAGCGTACACGCCCGGTGCATGCGGCAGTATTGCAGATAGGTGCGGCGGTGCGCCGGGCTGCGCGCGATCTCCGCCTCCAGCTCAGCCGCTTCCTCGGGCCCGATCTGGCGGTCGATGTACAGGTTGATCAATTCGATGAAGCGCGACTCTTTCATGCGAATTCCTCTCCCAGTTTTGCGCGCAGGCTTTCACGTGCGCGCGCGATGCGGCTTTTGACCGTGCCGACGGAAATAGCCAGGATCTCGGCAATTTCCTCGTAGGACAAATTTTTCACGTTGCGCAAGATAAGGACTTCCCGGTGCTTGGGACTGAGTTTTTCCATGCCGGAGGCAATGGAAGTGACAAATTCCTGCGTGACGGTTGCATCCTCCGGCGTCTCCATCTCCGCGGCAAAAACCTCGGAAAGCGGCGTGGCGTTGTCGGCCGAGACCGGCTGGTCGAACGAAACGGTCTTGTCGCGTTTGCGGCGCCACCAATACCAGTAGCGGTTGCGGGCGAGGTTGGTCGCGATCTGGTAGAGCCAGGTTGAGAACGCCGATTCTCCCCGAAAGTTAACGAGTCCGCGATGCGCGCGGATGAAGGCGTCCTGCGTGACCTCCTCGGCATCCTGCTGGTTGCGCAAAAGGTGGTGAACCATCGAGTAGATGCGATCCCAGTAGCGCGTGACCATTTCGCTGAACGCCGCCTCGTCGCCGTTTTTAAAACGATCGACGAGCATCCGGTCTAATGCAACTTCCTGGGCTTTGATCGACATAGCGTCCATCTGTCTCTGATGCGTGTAATCGAGAATTGTTCCCATGGGTAATCGGAATGGTTGGTGATTGGCAGAAAACGGGCAGATTGCAGGGTATGACGCTGCTGAGCGGGTAAAGTTTTACGAAAAAACAGGATTTTTCGCAAGAGTGGTGTTTCGAAAATCCTTGCCAGTGTGGATGACTGAAATCTATTTCCGCTACCTTCCGCGATTGTGTGGGCTGGTAGCTCAATGGTAGAGCAGCATCCTTTTAAGTTGTTGGTTCCGGGTTCGAGTCCCGGCCAGCCCACCATCCGCCAACGCCCCGATTTGTCGGGGCTATGGCGAGATGTCTCGCCGTAGCCTTGGCGAAGGCGGACTCAAAAAGGAACGCCCAACGTCCAACTCCAAGACCAGTATGGCCATGCCATCCGTCATGTCTCGCCGTAGCTTCAGCGAGGGCGGATCACTTGCCAGGCGGGCCGTCTTTCCCTTCGCTCGCATCGTAATTGAGCGTGGCGTAAACGACCCCAATTAAATTTTGCGGGGTCACGAGTTCCGCATCAGCCTCCTCATTATTCACTCCGGCCACGCGCCAGCCATAGGCTTCTTTTCCAATCAGCCGGTGGACGACTTCGACCCCGCGTGAGTTGACATAGGCCACGGTCATGCCCGGCCGCAGCGTGTCGTAAGGCACGGCGTTGATCACGAGCATGGTGTTGTCACCATAGATCGGCAGCATCGAGGTCCCAGCGCCAGCCGCCGCCGTGCGTCCCTCGGCGCGCTGTGCGATCATCTCAGCGTCATTCCAGGCCTGCAGTTTGCCCACATTGGCCGAAGGCGGGGCCTTGTCGCTGGCGCACCCCGCAAACAAAGCAAGCAAAAACCCCGATGTCAGTTTTTGTAAAATCGAACAAAGATACTTTGGCAAAGCTTGCACAGGCAAAGATTTTATAGTTATGCTTAGTCCCATACTTGGCAGGATGGATAAAACATAACGCATATGAAACGACTTGTCATTGTCGAAGATCAAACCGCCATCAGGGAAATGTTGGTCGAGATACTTCACCTGGATCCCAATTACAAACTTGTGGGCGAAAGCGGCGATGGCCAGAGCGCCTACACGTTGTGCATGGATGTGAAACCCGATTTGCTCGTGCTCGACGCCAAACTGCCCGGGCTGAACGGCGTCGATCTTCTCCGCCGCATCAGCAAACAGCTGAAAAATGTCCGCGTGCTGGTTTTTTCCGGCCATGAAAATCCTGTCCTGGTGCGCGAGATGCTCGAGGCCGGCGCCCATGGCTTTGTGGAAAAAACCGCCGGCTTGGTGGAATTTAAAAAAGGCCTTGAGACCGTGGCCAATGGCGGCACTTACTTCGGCCCGGCCGTCGCCGCGCTCCTGCGCAATGTCGTGGCCAACCCGAGCGCCAGCGCCACCGCCGATTTCCTGACCGACCGCGAACGCGAAATTCTCCAGCTTGTCGCGGAAAGCCACAGCACCAAGGAAATCGCCTCCAAGCTCGGCATCAGCGTGAAGACCGTGGACAACCACCGCACCAATTTGATGCGCAAACTCAACCTCCACGACGTCGCCAGCCTCACGCGCTACGCCCTCGAGGTCGGGATCATCGAGCAGAAAAAAGCGCTGCCCTGAGGCAAAGGCTGAAGAACTGAAAGACTGAAGGGCTGAACCAAACGGCCCTCGGCTCTTGGATATTTCTTAAACGTGGATTGTGCGCTGCTCAGATTTTCAGCCTTTCAGCCGTTCAGTTCTTCCGCCCTTCCCGATAGCGCTCCGCCAGCACGTCCGCCAGCCGCTCGTCTTCACCCACGAGCCCGGTTGGGACGACCCGCAAGCCCGGCTGCGCGCGCATGGCGCCGGCACAGATTTCAGCAATATGCCCGCCCGGCCCGGCATGGCGCCCGGGTGACAGAAATTGCAGCGCCACCACCACCTCGCCCTGGCCAAAATTTTTATCGCGCAGCAAACCGGCCAGCAACGGCTCGGTAAAGGCAAACGCGGGCTCCAGCCGCCGCTCCATCGAGGCCACCGCCACTTCGCCGCCGAGCAGCCGCTGCAATTGTTCACCCAGGAAATTCCGCACGGCCGTCACGTCACGCTGCGGACTGCCGTGGTCGACCAGCGCGACTTTTGGGCGGCTCCAGCCCGCGCCAGCCGCCGATCGCCTCACGCCGTCGGCGAGGATGGTCGCGATGCCCGTGTCGTCCACGGCATTTACGTCCACCAGCCAGCGCGCCACGCGCACCCGCAGGTCGGGAAATTTTTTGCGCAAGGCCTGGAGCCGCTCCGGCAGGTAGTCCGTCAAGGCCGCGCTTGGGCCGAAGAAAAGTGGCAGCAACACAAAATCGTTTTCACCCCGCGCCGCCGCCATGGCCAGGGCGGGCTCCAGCAGCTCCGCCCGTTCGCCTCCCAATGCCACGGCGTCGATCGTGCTCGAGTGCAGCAGCGACACCGCACGCACGTCCGTGCCGTCCAGCCGCGCCCGCAGCCAGTTGGCGATGCGGCGCAGGCTCAAGGTCGAGGCTGCGCGCAGCGAACCATTGTCGAATAAAAAGCAAATTGGCTGGCGGTGGGTTTTCACGGGCGTAAGATTGCCGAATAAATCCTTGCCGTGCCAATGCGATTGCTCAATAACGACAAATCTTTCCGTTTCACATGAAGATCACCTCCTCCCTGCTTTCCCTCACTCTCCTCAGCGCCGCCGTGCTGCTCGCCGGCTGCGCCACCAAATCCAAGCGGCCCACGCCGGATCAGACCGTGCTTGGCCCGAACGGGCTTAACCCAGAAAGCATCAACACCACCGACGCCAATGCGGCCGGCTTGCAGCAACGCCTGCCCGATGGTGTGATCGACGACGGCCATCTTATTCACGGTCTGCTTCCGTCGGTTTATTTTGATTTGGACCAATCGGCAATCAAGCCGGGCGAACGCTCAAAGCTGGCCGATGCGGCCAAATACCTCAAAGACAACCCAACGAAGAAACTTCTCCTCGAAGGCCATTGCGACTGGCGAGGCACCGACGAGTACAACCTTTCGCTGGGCGACCGCCGCGCCCAGAGCGTGAAAAAATACCTCATCAAAGCCGGCGTCGATGAGAGTCGCCTTGAGACGCTTTCCAAGGGCAGCCTTGAGGCCATCAAGAACGGCACCGCCGATCAGATGGGCCACGACCGCCGGGTCGATCTCGATGTCAAGAAAGACGACGCAGATGCCGGCGCGCCAGCAACCGCACCAGCCGCTGCGCCGGCCGGCGGCTCGTAAGCCGAGCGACATAAAAAATCTCACCCACAAAAAGCCCCGGATGAAAATCCGGGGCTTTTTTTAGCGGCAGAGGATCAGTTTGCTTGTGGGAGGGGCTTTATGCCCCGACATGTCGCGGGATAAACCCGCTCCCACATTCATTCAGATAAAGCGAACTGACAACCTCACCTTTTTATCCCGCCGCCAGCGCCGTCAGCACTTTTTGCGACACCGCCATGCCCTTCTGCATGATGCTCAATTTAAAGCTTTCATTGGGCGCGTGCAGGTTGTCTTCCGGCAAAAACAGGCCCAGCATGACCGAATCGAGCCCGAGCACGCGCCTGATGTCGGCAATGATGGGCACGCTCCCGCCCTCGCGAAGATAGAGCGGCGCCCGGCCGAACACCTCGGCCACCGCTGCGTCGGTCGCCCGGAATACCCGCGCCAGCACCGGCGATTGGCCGGGCGGCGTGTTCGCCCGGCCGGGCGGAACGACGACGTACGGCGTGCCCTCGTGCTGGTCGACAATGCGGAAGGTCACGTCCTTCGGCATGCGTTCGTTGATCGCCTGGTACAGAAGCTGGCGGATCCTCGCCGGCACCTGGTTCGCCACGAGCCGGCAGCTGATTTTCACGAAGGCCTTGCTGGGGATGACCGTCTTCGTGCCCTCCCCTTGGTAGCCGCC
>Ga0210402_10004941_pt1 | contig 12015 bp, 10 predicted proteins | sample IncBWC7MmetaG_FD_161055 | JGI IMG/M metagenome (GOLD analysis project Ga0210402, IMG submission 161055) | Forest soil microbial communities from Barre Woods Harvard Forest LTER site, Petersham, Massachusetts, United States - Inc-BW-C-7-M | ecosystem: Environmental > Terrestrial > Soil >...
GGACGGGTACTGGACCACCATCCATTCCGGCACGCTCGGCCTGTTCGTGAACAAGGATGCGCTCGGCGGCAAGCCGGTGCCGGCCTGCTGGAAGGATCTGTTGAAGCCCGACTACAAGGGCATGGTCGGTTATCTCGATCCGACCTCGGCCGCGGTCGGCTATGTCGGCGCGGTCGCGGTCAACCTTGCGCTCGGCGGCTCGTCCAAGAACTTCGACCCCGCGATCAACTTCTTCAAGGAGCTGCACAAGAACGATCCGATCGTTCCGAAGCAGACTTCTTATGCGCGTGTTGTTTCCGGCGAAATGCCGATCCTGTTTGACTATGACTTCAACGCCTATCGCGCCAAATATTCCGAGAAGGGCAATTTCGAGTTCGTGATCCCCTGCGAAGGCTCGGTGGTGTTTCCCTATGTCGTTGGTCTCGTGAAGGGCGCGCCCGACAAGGACAAGGCGAAGAAGGTGATGGACTATCTGCTCTCCGACAAGGGCCAGGCGATCTGGACCAACGCTTACCTGCGTCCGGCGCGCCCGATCGAGCTGCCCGAGGCCGTCAAGAACAAGTTCCTGCCGGACAGCGACTACGCCCGCGCCAAGAGTGTCGACTGGGGCGAGATGGAAAACGTCCAAAAAGGCTTTGTCGACCGCTATCTCGCCGAGGTCCGCTAATGCAGTATGGTGCCTCGGGTTACGGCTCGGGGCACCATTGCTGATGTCGCATCGTTCGTTTGTCTGGCTGTGCCTGCTGCCGCTTGCGGTGGTGACGGTGGCGTTCTTCCTGCTGCCGATGATGCGCCTCGTCGTCACCGGCGCGGAAGGGCCGCAGGGACTGGCGGGCTATCTCGCGATCCTCGTTGAGCCCCGCTACCGCTCGACCCTGATCAACACGGTGCTGCTGGCAGCCGCGACCACGGTGGTGACACTGGTCGTCGCCACCATCGCCGGCATGTTTCTGCAGCGGCACCGTTTCCCGGGCCGTGCCGTGCTGATCGCAATGCTGACCTTTCCGCTGGCCTTTCCCGGTGTCGTGGTCGGCTTCATGATCATCCTGCTGGCGGGCCGGCAGGGCCTGATCGGCGATCTCGGCAATCGCCTGCTCGGACAGAAATTCGTCTTCGCCTATTCGATCTACGGGCTCTTCCTCGGCTATCTCTATTTCTCGATCCCGCGCGTCATCCTCACCATCATGGCCGCAGTTCAGAAGCTCGACGCCGGCCTCGAGGAGGCCGCTCGCTCGCTCGGCGCAGGCCCCTGGGCAGTGCAGCGTGACGTCGTGCTGCCGGCGCTGGCGCCAGCCTTTGTCGCCTCGGGCGCAATCGCCTTTGCGACCGCGATGGGCGCGTTCGGCACCGCCTTCACGCTCGCGACCAACATCGACGTGCTGCCGATGCTGATCTATACCGAGTTTACGCTGGCGGCCAATTTCGCGACCTCGGCGGCGCTCTCGGTCGGGCTCGGCGTCATCACCTGGTTCATCCTGGCGCTCGCCCGCTCGTTCTCGGGCAGCGCGGTCGCGGCGGCCGGATAAGACCATGCGCGACCGCCTGATCTTCGCCAGCCAGTTGCTCTTCACCCTGATCGTCGCCGCCTTCCTGGTGGTACCGGCGGCCCTGTCGATCACCGCCGGAATCACCGTAAATTATTTCCGTGGCATCTCGTCTGGCGTCACCCTGCAATGGGTGGCGCAGGTCTGGGAGGTCTACGCCGGCACAATCGCATTATCGTTCCTGATCGCGTTTGCGACGCTGGCGGTGACGCTCGTCGTCGGCGTGCCCGCGGCCTACGCACTGCATGTGCGGGGAGGGCGGCTGTCGCGCATCGTCGAGGAGATCATCACGCTGCCGCTCGCGATTCCGGGCCTGGCGATCGCGCTCGCGCTGCTCCTGACCTTTGGCAGCTTCGGCGAATTCCGCCGCTCCTGGCTTTTCATCCTGGTCGGCCATGTCGTCTTCACCATGCCCTTCATGGTGCGCTCGGTGATGGCGGTGTTCGCCACCGTCGATATCAAGACGCTGGATGAAGGCGCAGCTTCCCTCGGCGCCTCGCCCTGGCGTCGCTTTCGCGACGTGATCGTTCCCAACGCGGTGCCTGGCATTTTGGCCGGCAGCCTGATGGTGGTGACGCTTTCGCTTGGCGAATTCAACCTGACCTGGATGTTGCACACGCCGCTTACCAAGACACTGCCGATCGGATTGGCCGACAGCTACGCCTCGATGCGGCTGGAAGTCGCCTCCGCCTATACGCTGATCTTTTTCATCATGATCATTCCGCTGCTCGTTGCCATGCAGCTCTTCGCCGAGAAGGAGCGCGCGCGATGAGCGACGTCGCGGGACATGGCGCTTCCATGCGCATCGAGAACTGCGGCAAGACCTTTGCGGATGGCACGCGGGCATTGGAGCCCGCGACACTCGACATCGCGCGCGGCGAGACGCTGGTACTGCTCGGGCCTTCCGGCTGCGGCAAGACCACGATGCTGCGCATCATCGCCGGCCTCGAGGTGCCGGATGAAGGCGGCAAGGTATTATTCGACGGCAAGGACATGACCAAGGTGCCGATCGAAAAGCGTAATGTCGGTATGGTCTTCCAGTCCTATGCGCTGTTTCCGAACATGAGCGTTGCCGACAATATCGGCTATGGCCTTAAAATCCGCGGCGTATCGAAAGACGAACGCGCCGCGCGCGTTGCCGAACTGGTCCGGCTGACCAACATCACGGGCCTGGAGAACCGCCGCATTGACCAGCTCTCCGGTGGCCAGCGTCAGCGCGTGGCGCTGGCGCGCGCGGTGGCGATCCGTCCGGGTATTCTATTGCTCGACGAGCCCCTGACCGCGCTCGATGCGGCCCTGCGTGAACGGCTGCGCAGCGAGCTCAATCGCCTGTTGCGCGCACTCGGCATCACTGCGATCTATGTCACCCACGATCAGTCCGAAGCCATGGAGCTCGGCGACCGCATCGTCGTGATGAACAAGGGCGCGATCGCGCAAATCGGCACGCCGCGCGACATCTATTTCACGCCGCGCAATCGCTTCGTCGCCGAATTCATCGGCGCGGCGAATATCATCGAAGCTGCGCTCGAGAATGGCCAACTCGTGTTGCCGGGCGGGCGGCAGCCGATCGCGAGCCAGATCAATCTTGCCGCTGCGGTCGCCATGGTTCGGCCGGAGTCTATCAGAGTAGTGGAAGCGGGCAGCGCGCCGCTGTCAGGTGCCATCGACAGCATCGCCTTCAATGGCGAGAAGCAGCGTCTGGTCGTGAGCGGTGCCGCCGACAAGACATTGACCGTCGACGCGCCGAACACACTGCGGGCCAAGGTGGGTGAGCGCGTCGGCCTGTCGATCGCGCCGGAAGCCGTGCGCCTGTTACCCCCCGAGGATTGAGAACACCGATGCCGCACAAGCAAATTCGCATCGCGCAGATTTCCGACCTGCATATAAAGCCGCCGGGTACGCTCGCTTATGGCCGCGTCGATACGGCGAAAGCGCTGGAGCGCTGCATGGCGGCGCTGAATGCATTCGAGCCGTCTCCGGATTTCGTGGTCATCTCCGGCGACCTCGTGGATACGCCGACGGCGGAAGAGTACGCGTATCTCAAGCGCTTGCTTGCGCCGCTGAAAGTTCCGTTCGCCGGCATTCCCGGCAATCATGACGGCCGCGAATTGATGCGTGCCGCATTCCCGAACGCGGCTTACGCGTTTCCGTCGGGCGCGCTCAACCAGAAGCTCGCGGTCGGCGAGCTCGATCTGCTGCTGCTGGATTCCAGCGTGCCCGGCAAGCCGCATGGCGAATTGGAGCCGCCGACGCTGCAATGGCTCGAGGCGACGCTCGCGTCTTCGACGGACCGCCCGGCGCTGTTGTTCCTGCATCATCCGCCGTTCGTCGCGGGCATCTGGCATATGGATCACCAGAATCTGCACAATGCGGCAGAGCTGGCACCGATCATCCGCCGTCACCCTCGGATCAAGCTCGTCGCGACCGGCCATGTCCATCGCGCCACCTTGACGATGTTTGCCGGCGTGCCCTGCACGATCTGCCCGGCGCCCAATCACGCGGTCGATCTCGATCTTGCGAAGTTGCGCAAGCCGTCCTTCAGGATCGAGCCACCGGCTTTTCACCTCCACACCTGGTTCGAAGGCGAGGGGCTCGGGCAGCTCGTGACCCACCAGGTGCCGATCGGCGAGTTCGACGGGCCGCATCCATTCTTTGCGGCGGACGGCAAGCTTCTGTGAACGCCTTTATCTGAGCTTTTCCAGGTTGCGATAGGCCTTGGAGGTCTTCTTCAACAGCCGCTTCTTCTGCTTCGGATTCAGGAATTTGAGCGGCGTCTGCACGCCCTTCCGCTCCAGCTCGGCCGCAAGCTCATGGCCTCTGGCGCCGTCGTTCAATTGTCCGAGGGATTTTTGCGCCTTGCTGAGATGTTTGAGCGCGCTCTTTTGCTTTGAAAATTTCTTGTCGGCGAAAAGGTCTTCAAGGGAATCGATGGAGTAAGTGAGCTTCTTGTTGAATAGCCGCAGGCGATGGCGCTTCTTGGTTCCCATCTCGCGAAGTTTGCGGCTTCTTTTCAGGAGCCTTTCCTCCCACTCCTCGATCTTCTTCGCGCTGTAGGCGCCGACCGGGGAAGCGCGCTCCTTCGCCGCCTGCTTGCCCTTCTTGGTCGACCACGGCCCATTTTCGATCCAGCCGGAGGTCTGCTCGATCAGCCACCGATATCTCACCGAACTCAAGATGCGCGCGAGATGCTGGTGGCCCGCCGCGCGCTTCTCGTCCCAGGAGCCGAGTGCGGCCACCGCCTGCGGCCGCTTCTTGTCGAGCGACTTGATTCGGTCGACCGCGACATCGAGATCGCGAACGCCGCCAAGCTCGCTGTTAAGCCATTTCAGTTCGTCGCGCACTTCGTCGCGGACGGCATCATGGACCATCGGCGAGAAAAACAGGATGACGGTGCGCAGATGCGTGAGCGCAATGCGCATCTGGTGCAGCGCGTTGGGGTCGCCATTTCCGGTTGCGTCACGGTTCGCGTTCAGCGCATCGAGATGGCGCCGGGCGACGATCCGGAACGCCGTATCGCAGGCCATGGCGCTGTTGAGCCGCGGATTGGGGGCGGGGCGCTGCGCGGGCAGCGCCGGTTTGGCGCTGGATGCGGTCTTGACTGCAGGTTTCCGGGGTGCCGGCATGGTGCTTTGCTTGGACCTCGGCGGCGATATTATAGTTCCCCGTGAGGGCGGCAACCTCTGACGGGGGCGTTGGAAGCACCTCTTTGACCTTTGGTATCAGTTCGTTGCCTTGCCAAGCTTGAGGCGGGATAGCAATCTTTGCCAAAAGAGGCTGGCGCCGTTTGCAGAAAAGCTGGCCGGCCGATAGGGGGAAAGATGCGCCTGTTTCGATGGCTCGCGCTGGCACTGATCGCCGGCAACACCAGTGCCTTTGCCCAAGGCAGTTACCCCGACCGTCCGATCAAGATGATCGTGCCGCTCGCTGCCGCGAGCGCCGTCGATGTCGCCGCGCGCATCGTGACGCAGAAGATGGCGGACAACATGGGCCAGCAGTTCGTGATCCTGAACCAGCCCGGCGCATCCGGCTTGATCGGCGCGGAGCAGGTCGCTCATGCCGATCCGGATGGCTACACGATTGGCGGCTTCAATGACAGCATCATGACAATGGTGCCGAACCTGCAAGCCAAGATGCGCTGGGACATTCTGAAGGATTTTGAGCCGGTATCTCTAGTGGCTACCGTCGAGTGGGGACTGATCGCCAGCAACCAGACCAGCTTCAAGAGCGCGGCCGACCTGATCGCGGCGGCCAGGGCAGCACCCGGGAAGATCGATTACGGCAGCGGCGGGCCGGGCAGCCCGCAGCATCTGGCGATGGCGATGTTTGCGTCCAGCGCCGGCATCTCGCTGACGCATGTGCCCTACAAGGGCGCGACCCAGGCCGCGACCGATGTTGCGGCGGGGCAGATTCCGGTTGGCTTTCAGGGCCTGGGGACGGTCGCAGCGCTGGTACGCGGCGGCCAGCTTCGGTTGATCGGGGTGTGCACGCAGAAACGGTTGCCGACTTTTCCCGACGTGCCGACCATCGACGAGTCAGGGCTCGCCGGCTTCTTCTTCAATTCCTGGTTTGCGATTCTCGCGCCGGCGGGCACGCCGAAGGAGATCGTCGCGCGGCTCAATGCGGAAGTCGTGAAGGCGCTGGGCGACGCAGAGGTCCGGCACAAGCTCGAGGATTTGGGCTTCGCCGTGCGCGGCAGTTCGCCGCAAGAACTGGGCACCATGACGCGCGATCAGCTTGCCAGATATGCGCGGCTGATAAAGGAGATGGGCATCGGCAACGAATAAGATGATTCGCATCTCGTCCAAACGGCTGCTCCAGCCGGCCGGCCAGGCCGGATTTCTCCACACTTTAAGGTGTGAGTCGGGTTGTGTGCTACCGCCATCGCCCTGTACTCGTCTAAAATTGTTCTACAGTCATTCGCATCGCGAAAACCTACCGCCGACGCATTGCTCGCCTACCTTCAGTGATGGACCTAAACGCTTGTTCCGCCACGATCTTTCGCTAGTCTGAACCGGATGGTTGGAGGAAGCCAAGGGTGTTTTGCCAAGTCTGCGCGTCGACCCTGAAACCCGGCGACCTCTATTGTGCATCCTGTGGCGCGTCGGTGTCGGACCATCCGTCCAGGCCGGTCAGCGACGTTCGCGACCGGATCACCGGTGAGCGGAAGTACCTCACTGTCCTTTGTGCCGACCTGCAGCGCTCGACCGATCTGATCTCGGATCTCGACCCCGAATCCGCCATTTTTCGGCTTGAGCCGGCCCTGAATGCCATGCGTCTGGCGGTCCGCCGCAACCGCGGCATCGTCAGCAAGGAGGGCGGTGACGGCCTGATCGCCCTGTTCGGGGCCCCGCATGCGGACGACAACCACGCGGTGCTGGCCTGTCATGCCGGCATCGAACTGGTTCGCCGCATCAAGCTCCTCAATGACCCCGGGCTTCATGTCCGGGTCGGCATTCACGCCGGTTATGTCGTCGCCCACGTCATCGAGGCCGATCTGTCCTCGATCTATGAAGCGGGCGGGCCAGCGGTGCATCTGGTCAAGCGACTCGAAAGCGCGGCACAGGCCGGCCAGATCCTGGTGTCGGAATCCTGCCAGAGCCTGTCGTCGGGACTTGCGGTTTTCAACGCGCTGCCGCCGAAGCGGCTGGAAGGTTTCGCGGCGCCGGTACCCTGCTACGAGCTTACCGAGATCAGCGGAGTGACGCGCTGGCGGGCCCGCTCCACCAAGGGGTTGTCGTCCTTTGTTGGCCGCACGGATGAGGTCCTGCAGCTGCAAAAAGCGGCGCGGGAGGTCGGTACCGCAGGTCAGATCATCGCCCTGGTGGGGACGGCCGGCATCGGCAAGTCCCGCATGGCGCACGAATTCGTCGGCGACCTGCGCCAGCAGGATTGGCAGGTGCTGGAGGCCGACGGCAATCCGCTGCAGCAGGCCGTTCCCTATGCGCTGTTCAAGAAGCTGCTGCAAAGCGCGCTCTCGGCCGGCAACCTGACGCCGGACGACGCGGCCACCGCGCCCGGCGAGGAGCCGTCCCTGCACGCCGAGCTCTGGCCGGCCGCGCTGCATGCGGTGCTCGATCAGCCCGTCACCGATCCGCGCTGGGGCGAGCTTGAGCCGCTGCTGCGACGGCGGGTGATCAGCGACGCCGTACTCGATGTCCTCGACAAGGTCATCGGGACCCGGCCGACCGTGCTGCTGCTCGAAGACCTGCACTGGATCGATGGACAAAGCGAAGCCGCGATCGAAGCGGTGCTGTCGCTCGCCGCGCGCCGCCCGTTATTGGTGCTCCTCACCTGGCGGACCGAGAACACGCCTGGATGGCTGGCGCGGCTCGATGTCCGCCGGATCTGGTTGCGCTCGCTCGATGCGACCGCGGCAAAGGCATTGCTCGACATCATGCTCGGGACAGCCGCCCATCTCGACGGCCTCAAGGCCCATGTGCTGCGGCATACCGGACAGGTGCCGTTGTTCATCGAGGAGGTCGCGCGCCAACTGGTCCAGCGTGGCCTTCCCGAGGCAGGCTCCCAGCTGCTTTCGAAGGCCTCCTGGGAGGCGCTGGAAGTTCCGCCGACGGTGCAGGGCGTGATCGCCTCGCGCATCGACCGGTTGCCGAGGGAGGACAAGACTCTGCTGCAGCTTGCTTCCGCAGTGGGCACGCGGGTTTCGCCGCAGCTGTTGACGACGGTGACCGGCATGCCGATGGCGCAGCTGCAGAGCCGGCTCTGGTCGCTGGAGATCGTCGACTTCCTGGTGGAGTCGCGATGGCTCGCCTCGGTGGAATACGAATTTGCCCACGACCTCATTCGCGAGGTCGCCTATGACTCGATCCTGCGCTCGCATCGCGGCGAGCTGCATAACCGGATCCTGCGGGCGATGGAGGCGAGCGCGCCGGGGCGCGAGGAAGAAATCGCCGAAGCGCTGTGCCAGCATGCGGTGAAGGCGCAGGACTGGGTGAAGGCCGACCGCTACGGACATATGGCAGCCAAAAAAGCTTTTACCCGCTCGGCCTTTCGCGAAGCGACGGAATATTTCGAGATCGCAATGGATGCGGTCGACAAGCAGCCGGAATCCGTTGCGCGGGAGCAGCGGGCCGTCGACCTGCGGATCGAGTCGCGGTTGGCCTTTGTTTCTCTGGGAGACATCGAACGTTGGTTCGCCATGGGTCGAGACGGCGAGACGCGGGCCGAAAGGATCGGCGACGAAGGCCGCCGGCTCGCCTCCATCACGATCCGGGCGGCAGCGCTGAACTTCTACGCCACGCCGTATGAAGCCATCTCTGCTGGTGAAGAGGCCGTTGCGCTGGCGAGGCGGCTCGGCAACACGACCTGGCTTTGTCTTGCCCTCTATGGTCTTGGCCAGTCGTATTTTCTCGCTGGCAGATACAGGGATGCGGATCGGCTCAGCTCCGAGGCGATCGCACAACTTACCGCCCACCCGGACGATGCCCCACCGGGGACGACGGGACCAAGCCTCCTCGTGGTGTGTTACATGATGAAAGCGTTGGGCTATGCGTGGTTGGGTGAATTTGATGAATCGGAGCGCGCTTGCCTGCAAGCAAGCCATTTCGCTCAGGCCCACGACCGGCCGTACGACACGGTCGCCGCCGACTATGGCCGCGGCGTCGTCCAGTTGGCACGCGGTCATCTGGATGAGGCCGAGCCCGCGCTCGACCACGCGCTGCGCGTCTCGCGCGAAAGCGAAGTACGGTTGTTTCTTCCCCTTATTCTGTCCGCGCTCGGAAACCTCCATGTGCAAAAGGGACAGGCCGCGCGTGCGCGCGATATCCTGCTACAGGCCAAGAACGAGGCGGATATCCTCGGGCATGCGGTGAGCCAAGTTGCGGTACCGGCCTATCTCGGGGCCGCCTATGCGCAGCTCGGCGAAGTTCAGCACGGCCTCACTCTGGTGCGGGGCTGCCAGGCGGGAGCACGACAGAAGGGATATGGCGGCATTGAGTTGCTGGCCACATTCTATGAGGCCAACATGCTGGCATCGCAGGGAACGTCGGGTCGGGCAGACGCCATGGATTGCCTGAAGCGGACCATCGACTTGGCGGCCCGGCTTGAGGCTGGGCCGCTGCTTGCCGCCGCAAGGGTAACGCTGGGCCGGCTTTTGTCCGATTCCGGCCGGACTGCCGAGGCTCAGGACGAGCTAGTTCAGGCGCTCGCATTATTCGATCGATCAAAAATGACTGTACAGATGGAGCGTATTAGGGCAACTCTTTCCAAATTCTCGGACGTGTAATTTGTTTTCGATACAACCACTAGGTGCTGGCGGATTCAGGGGAGATCAGAATGGGTGGGTTTGTCTACGGCGGCAAGTTCGAACAGAAAATCAACGATTTATACAGCCATCAAAACATTCACGAGACCGCCAAGAAATTCGCGGACTTTGAAAAGCAGCACGGGCCCTACAAGTTCGGCCAGGGCTACACCAAGCATATCGTGCCCAAGGCCGAGGATTGGGCGGATGATTCCGGTTCCACCAAGGGGCACGCCAGCTGGGAAAAGCATTCCGGCGATATCCCTGAGCCCATCCGCAACAAGCTGACCGAGGTGATCTCGACCAACCTCAAGTCCTCCCATCCGTTGCCGATGGTGCTGAAGGTCGGCGAAAATGTCGACGGTACCCACGACCTGCACGTGCGGACCTTCGTGCACAAGGGCCACGTCCATATCGGCATGCACGTCCTCTGCCCCAACTCCTCGCTCAAATAGGCGGCGTTCGTAATCTTCTTTTGGAGGCGATCGAGCAAGCAAAACCCACCGGTTTTTGCTTGCCTTTGTTCTGTCTTACGGGCTCCAGACGCGCCTGCGAGACGGCTCAGAGGTTGCAACTTGTCCGGAACGATCGATCCGGGAGCATTGGTACTGGGCTCCATCTTCGCATTTGGCCCCCGGTCCGGGGCCGGGGAGGCGGTTTCCGGTTGAAAATGTGACCGCCGTTGACTACGGAAGGAACATAGTGCCTTGCTATTCCTTCTGGAGTTCCAATCGGCGTGCCGCAGGATAACACAGGGGATGCTCGCCGCCCGACCGGCAAATTGTCGGCGCTGCGCAAGCACGAGATCTTCAGCGATCTCGACAACGAGGCGCTTGAGCAGCTTGGCCGCTATGCCAAGCACACCGTGCTCAAGCGCGGTGCGACGATCTTTGCCAAGGGGGACCCCGGCAACAGTCTCTATGCGGTGGTCTCCGGGACGGTAAAAATCAGCATCTCCTCGCCGGACGGCCGCAATGCCATCCTCAATCTGGTCGGCCCCGGCGAGACGTTCGGCGAGATGTCCGTGCTCGACGGACAGACGCGGAGCGCGGACGCCACCGCAAACACCAATTGCGAGATTTACGTCATCGATCGCCGCGATTTCCTGCCCTTCATGCGCAACCAGCCGGCGCTTTCCATGAAGTTCATCGAGCTGTTGTGTACGCGGCTGCGACGGACCAGCGACCAGGTCGAGCAGGTGATCCTGCAGGATCTGCCGGGCCGGCTCGCCAGCGCGCTGCTTGGCCTGGCCGACCGGCGCAAGCTCGAGCCGGAGAGCCAGACCATCTCCATTACGCAGCAGGAGATCAGCGAGATGGTCGGCATGACGCGCGAAAGCATCAACAAGCAGTTGCGCGCATGGGCCGTGCGGGGCTGGGTCCGTCTCGAGCACGGCGCCATCGTCGTGCTTGATCCCGTCTCGCTGCGCGAACTCGCCGAGGCGGGCACGAGCTCGGAAGAGTGAAGCGGAATATCAATTTAAAATTGTATCTTTGGGAATTTTACGATCGCTCAGGCTTGAGCGGCCTGGAGAATTTTCGCAAATGTGACGCAGATCGCATTTGCTTTTCATAAGCTACGCTAATGACCCGGTGCATCTCCGCTGACAGGAGGCACCGATGCTGCAGCGTCCCCACGACCAATGGAAACCGACCGGTCGCCGCGATTCCTCCGGCGAAATCACCACGCTTCTCGCAATCAACGGCATTATCGTGCTGGTGCTGCTGGTTCTCGCGCTCAGCACTCCCTCGGCATCCGAGTGGATTTCGGCTGCGGCCCAGGCCGAATTTGTCAACCCTGACATTTCGACCGCCGCCCCGACGCAGATCGCGCAACCCGCGGAGCAGACGCGGATCGTCAGGTCGAATTGACGCTTGTCGGAGCGCCGGCCAGGCCGGCACTTCCGCAATTTTTACAGATAGCCTTCGCCGGCTTCGGCCGCGAAGCGCCCGGGATCGCCTTCCCAGACGATGCGCGCGTGCTCCAGCACATAGACCCGGTCCGCATGGGGCAGCGCGAAGGTCACGTTCTGCTCGCCGAGCAGCACCGTGATCGAGGTGGTCTGCCGCAACTTCTCCAGCGCCTTCGACAATTGTTCGAGGATGACCGGAGCCAGCCCGAGCGTCGGCTCGTCCAGGATCAGGATCTTCGGCTGCATCATCAGCGCGCGGCCGATGGCGAGCATCTGCTGCTCGCCGCCGGAGAGTGTCT